>OBLK01000008.1_pt1 | contig 164137 bp, 177 predicted proteins | sample 1518871 | NCBI WGS metagenome assembly OBLK01 (sample SAMEA2464837, study PRJEB22497) | soil metagenome | biome: Grassland; feature: Farmland; material: Clay | place: Australia | collected 2013-02-01 | depth 0.8 m
CTATTGGACGGCGCCTTGAATCTTCGCGACCTTCGCTACCTCGCGGCATTGGACGAGCACAGGCATTTCGGGCGCGCCGCCGAAGCCTGCTTCGTGAGCCAACCGACCCTCTCGACCCAGATCAAGAAACTGGAGGAAGAGTTGGGCGTCGTGCTGATCGAGCGCGCCCCGCGGGAGGTCCTGTTTACCGACGCCGGCAAGGCCGTGCTGGCACAGGCCCGCGAGATTCTGGACCGGGCCGATCGCATCCGCAGCATCGCACGGTGGGCCAAGGATCCCGGCGTGGGCACCTTGCGCCTGGGCATCTTTCCGACGCTGGCACCCTACCTCTTGCCGCATGCGTTGCCGCAAGTCCACGCGCAATTCCCGCAGCTTGAATTGTTGCTCGTGGAAGAAAAAACCGAGGAAGTGCTGGCGCGCCTGCGGTCCGGCCGGCTGGACGCCGCGCTATTGGCACTTCCGGTGCCGGACGAGGGGCTGCATACGGAATTCCTCTTCGAGGAGCCTTTTGTCCTGGCCCTGAACAGGTCACATCCGCTCGCCCGCCGCCGTCTCATCACTTTCGATGATCTCGCGCATGAGCAACTGCTCTTGCTGGAAGAGGGTCACTGCCTGCGTGACCAGGCGCTGGAGGTCTGTCATTTATCGGGTGCCCGGGAGCGCACCGGTTTCCGCGCCACCAGCCTGGAAACCCTGCGCTACATGGTCGCTGCCGGTGTCGGGGTGACCCTGCTTCCCGTGTTGGCCACCAAGCCGCCGGTGGCACAGGCCGAAGGCGTGACGCTTGTGCGTTTCAGGCAACCGGTGCCGCATCGCCGCATTGCCATGCTGTGGCGGGCGAGCTCACCCATAGGCGGCTTCCTCGGGCAACTCGCCGGGGCCTTTCGGCAATTGCCGCCGGCCTTGCTCGACCCCAAGGCCGGCTGAATAGCAGTTCAGCCTTGCGGCGCGACCTCGATGTCGTTGGTCACGCCCTTGACGCCGTCCGTGCCGCTGGCGATCTGCTCCGCGCGTTCGCGCAGGCTTTTGTTCTTGACCGTGCCGGAAAGGGTCACGATCCCGTTTTTAGTCACGACATGGATATCGGAGCCTGACAGGATGTCGTCGGCCGCCAATTGCGCCTTTATCTTGCTGGTGATCGCCGAGTCCGCAATCACCTGGCCGGCCTGGGATGCGGCCTTTACCGCGCCCGCGCCCATCTGGTCGGCGCCCTGTTTCATTTGTTGTCCCGGGCTCGGTTGTTTCTGGTGGCAACCGGCAAGGCCAAGTCCTGTTGCCGCGATTGCGGTCATGAGCAGGATGGGTGCTGTGCGGTGATTCATGTGGGTCCTCCTGGTCTGGTATCGGCGGGCATGGGTATCATCTTCTTGATTCATGCCCTTGCAGCCTAGCATGGCCTTGTGCAGTATGGCGGCATCCGGTGGCGTGCCAAAAAGGTTGATACGGTTTCGCGGAGTCTCCAGATAAGCAATACGCGGTTCAAGGCGGGTATCCATGGAATACAAGGACTATTACAAGATTATGGGCGTTGGGCGCGACGCGAAGCCCGACGAGATCAAGCGCGCCTATCGCAAGCTGGCCCGCAAGTATCATCCCGATGTCAGCAAGGAGGCCGGCGCCGAGGATAAATTCAAGGAAGTCGCGGAAGCGTACGCTGTGCTCGGGGACGAGGAGAAGCGCAAGGCCTATGACGAGCTCGGCAGCAACTGGAAGCAGGGCCAGGATTTCAAGCCACCCCCGAACTGGGATACGCATGGTTTCGAATTCCACGCGGGAGGCCCCGGCGGCGGGGCCGATTTCAGCGATTTCTTCGAGGAGTTGTTCCGGGGCATGCATGGCGTGGGGGCGCGGCAGGCCCGCAGCGTGAGAATGCGCGGCCAGAACGAGCACGCGCGAATCTTCATTGATCTGGAAGATGCCTTCCATGGCGCGACGCGCACCCTCAACCTGCGGGTGAGCGAGCCCGACGCGCATGGCCGCGTCCATCACCATACCCGCACGCTCAACGTGCGCATTCCCAAAGGCGTGCGGGCGGGGCAGCATATCCGCCTGTCGGGACAGGGCGGTGCCGGCATCGGTGGCGGCGAGCCCGGTGATCTGTTGCTCGAGGTTCAATACAATCCGCACAGGCTTTATGGCGTGGAAGGCCGCGACCTCACCCTGAAGTTGCCCGTGGCGCCCTGGGAAGCGGCACTCGGGGCCACCGTGAGGGTGCCCACCCCGACCGGCGCGGTGGAACTGAAAGTGCCCGCCGGCGCCAGGACCGGGCAGAAGTTGCGCCTGAAGGGGCGCGGCCTGCCGGGGCGTACGCCCGGGGACCTGTATGCACGCCTCGAGATAGTGACGCCGCCGGCGCGCGGCGAGAAAGATCGCGCGTTCTACGAGAAGATGGCTGAAGCATTCGATTTCGATCCACGGGCCGGGCTGGGAGTGTGACGATGAGTAACGGCAGCAAGGGGGCGATTGCCGGGGTGGTGTTGAGCGAGCAGGAGACCGTTACGCTGGATGAGTTGGCGGGCTTGTGCACGGTCGAACGGCGCTGGGTGGTGGAGCTGGTTCAGCAGGGAGCGCTCGAGCCGCTTGGCCCGGCACATGACGAGTGGCGTTTCTCGGCCGCTGCCCTGGGGCGGGTGCGGACCGCGGCGCGTTTGCATCGCGACCTCGACCTCGATGCCGCGGGGATCGCCCTGGCACTGGACCTGCTGGACGAGATCGAACTGCTCCGCGCCCGTTTGCGCTCGCTGGATGATCTAGTCTGACTTTTCCGCCTTGAGCGTTTGGGGGTCGATGTGATCGCGTCGCAGGTATTGCCGTATGCGGTCTACCAGTTCGCCCCGCAGCGGTTTGAATACGTCTTCTCCCGCCTGGAAAGATTCCTGGCTCAGGCGCGGTCTGATGCGGATGATTTTTTCACCCAGCGGCGTGCCGTAGAAACGGATCATGCCCCGGATGTCCGTGTCCGTGTAGTACTTGGCATAAAGCTTCACTATGGCATCGACGAGTTTTGCGCGTGTCGAGGGGCGGTCGACAATATCCGACGCGGCTTGCTCGATATCGCGTATGGCTATGCCGGAAACGTCGGGATGCAGTCGCCTGATGCTTGCGATGATACTGTCGGAAAGCATCTTGCCGATGTGCATGCCGATATCCAGGCCATGGGTCATGTTCATGAGCTTGAGGATGTCGGCCCGCTCGGCGGTGGCCACCTTCGCCGTGCCGTTTTGCGTCGGTGGCGCGCCAAGGGCGGGTGCGCAGAGCAATGCAATCGCCAGAACCGGCAGTATGGTTTTCATGCGGATCCCGTTGGTTGGACCGCCGGACTCAGCCGGCGATGTATTGGGTCATCTGGTCAATGACGAATTGCTGCTCGTCGATGATCGATTTAACCAGGTCGCCGATCGAGACCAGGCCGACCAGCTTGCCCTTTTCGAGCACCGGCAAGTGGCGGATATGTTTCTCCGTCATCACGGCCATGCACTGTTGGACTTCGTCGCCGAGCGCGGCGCAGGTGACCTGCTTGCTCATGATGTCACGCACACGGGTCTCGCGTGAGCTGTGGCCCTGGAGGATTACCTTGCGGGCGTAGTCGCGTTCGGACACGAGTCCTACCAGCTTGCCGCCGTCGAGTACCGGCAGGGCGCCGACGTTGTGTTCGGCCATGCGCTCGAGTGCGCTGAAAACGGATGCATCCGGCTCGATGCTGTAAACCGTGCTCCCCTTGCTTTCCAGGAGCTGTGCCATGCTTGCCATGAGAGCCACCTCCGCCGACATTGAAAAGCCCTGGTTCGAGCCTAGCGCAAAACGACCCCGGCGTCACTCTCGGGAAACGTATTTCAGGTGTTTTCGCTGCCGTCGAACGTGGCCAGGCCGCGGTACAGTTCGGGCCTCCGGTCGCGAAAAATACCCCAATCGCGCCGCAGGGCCGCGGTTTCGTCGAGATCGACGTCGGCATAGAGGATGGTTTCTTCCTCGCGCCCGGCGGCGGCGAGCAGCTCCCCGGTGGCATCGGCAATGAAGGAACTGCCATAGAACGTGACGGTGGACTCGCGGCCCACCTCGGTGCCGACACGGTTGGCGGCGGCCACCGGCATGACGTTCGCGCCGGCGTGGCCCTGCATGACCCGGCGCCAGTGCGCGGAGGAATCCAGTTCCGGTGACGGCGGCTCGCTGCCGATCGCCGTGGGATACAGGATCATCTCCGCGCCACGCAGCGCGAGCAGGCGGGCCGGCTCCGGGAACCACTGGTCCCAGCAGATCAGGGCGCCGACCCTGCCGACCGCGGTCGCGCGTGGCTCGAAAGCCGTATTGCCTGGCGTGAAATAGAACTTTTCCTGGTAGCCGGGCCCATCGGGAATATGCGCCTTGCGGTAGACACCGCGCATGCCGCCGTCGGCGTCGATCATGGCGAGGCTGTTGAAGTGGGCCGGCCCGCTGCGTTCGAAAAACGAAATCGGAAGCACGACGCCCAGTTCGCGCGCCACGCCGCGGAAGCGCTCGATGACCGGGTGTTCCGCGGCGGGCAATGCCCAGTCGAAGAAACGCGCGTCCTGGTCCTTGCAGAAATAGGGCTGGGCGAACAGCTCCGGCAGGAGGACCAGGTTGGCGCCCCGGCCGGCGGCCTCGCGCACGCAGGCTTCGGCCTGGGCGACGTTGCGTTCGTGCTCCGGATGCATCTGCATCTGGACCGCGGCGAGTTTTACTTTGCGCATGGTGCGGGTTCCTCGTGCGTGATGCAGTGCAGGCTGCCGCCTCCGGCGATGATGGCGATCGACGGCAGCGAGATGGCTTTGCGGCCGGGGAACTGTTCGGCGATCACGCCGCGGGCATAATCGTCGCGTTGCGAATCGTCGAAGGCGGGGACCAATACCGCGCCGTTGGCCAGGCAGAAGTTGGCGTAGGACAGCGCGTAACGCAGTTCGCCCTTGTGCCGCTCGCGGGGCTGGGGCAGGTCGATGATCTCGAACGGCCGGCCGTGGGCATCCGTGGACTGCTCCAGTACCCGCCGCGCCGCCAGCAGCGCGGCGTGGTTGGAGTCGCCCGGGTCGTCTTCGCTCAGCAAGAGCACACGGGCGGGGCCAGCGAAGGCGGCGAGGTTATCGGTATGTCCGTCGGTGTCGTCGTCGCGCAGGCCGTCCTCGAACCAGATTACGCGCTCGACGTTGAGATGGTCGCGCAGGAGCGCTTCGGCGACTGCGCGCGAGAGCCCCGGGTTGCGGTTGGGATTGAGCACCACGCTGGCGTTGGTAATCAGCGTGCCGTCGCCGTCGCACACCAGCGTGCCGCCCTCGCAGACCAGGCCGCAGGCGAAGCGGCGCATGCCGCGATGACGCAGGATGCGCGCGGCGGTCGCGGCGTCCTGGCCGTAGCCCTCGATGTTGCGCCCGTCCTTGTTGCCGTAGTCGTTGAATGCCCAGTCGGTACCCGCCACTTCGCCATCGGCGTTGACCAGGAAGCTGGGCGCGATGTCGCGCATCCAGGCATCGTCGATGCCCCACGGCAGTTGCTCGATCCCGCTCGAGAGGAGGCGCCGCGCTACCGCCTCCTGCCCGGGTCCCAGCACCATGGACACGGGCTCGAATTCCGCGAGCGTATTCGCGACGCGCGCAAAGGCCTGCTGCGCCTCCCTGACCGAGCCGACGAAAGTTTCCGGATGCGCCGGCCAGGCCATCCAAGTACGGGCGTGCTTCGCCCACTCCGGGCGTGGCGCGAAGCCCGCGGCACGCGGAGTCGAGGCAGGGGATGGTTGGGTATCGGCGGTCATCGCGCGGCGCACGTTCGGGACGGGGACAACAGTATACGGAGCGGCGGGTCAGGTTTCCGTCTGCGGAAGGGGTTCCGGGGCGCGTGTCATCAAAGCGTGCACCAGAAGCAGAACGACAACATTGACGACCAGCGCGGCAATGCCGTCGTTGAGGCCGGTCAGGGCATGCGGCAGGAAGGGCAGCAGCGTGACCACGTGCTTGTGCGTGAGCGTGAGTATGGTGACGACGAGCGCGCCTGCGGCGAGTCCGGAATAGACGGCCGCAGCGCCAACGCGGCGCCGGGCGAGGAACGAGAAAGCCAGTGCAGGGAACAATTGGCTGATATAGCTGTAGCCGAGCAGCAGGAGGCCGACGATGCCGGTGTCGCCGAAGATCGCGAACGCGGCCGCGCCGATGGCGATGGGCAGCACCAGGACGCGCGCCGCGAGGTGCGTGCGCCGTTCCGTATCGAAGTGTGGCAGCAGGGCGAGCCCGTTTTTCGCCAGCAGGGCAGCGGTCACGATCAGCAGCAGCGAGCCCGGCACGAGCGCGGCCAGCAGCCCGGCGCCGCCGATCAGGCCCAGAACCCAGGTGGGCAGCGTCGCGGCGCTGGCGGCGAGCAGCGCGAGGTCGGGCTTGGACAGGCCGGGCACGATGCCGAGCGCGGCGAAGCCGGTGAAGAACACGAAGAGCAGGAGCAACTGGTACAGCGGCAGGTAGACGGCGTTGCGGCGGAAGATGTGTTCGTCCCGGGCGGAAAAGGTGTAGGCGAAGGCGTGCGGCCACATCCAGAAGCCGAGGGCCGAGACCAGGACCGTGGTGGAGAACCAGAGCGGCCCCTGCGGGTCGTGCAGGCTCAGCAGTTGCGGGTTCTCCACGGCCAGCTTGTTGAACATGTCGCCGATGCCGCCGTAAGCATGAAAGGGCAGGTAGATGCCGAGGAAGATGGCGAGCCCGAGGACCAGAATGTCCTTGACCACGGCCGTCCAGGCCGAGGCGTGGATGCCGGAGATCACGACGTAGATCACCAGGCCCGCCGTGCCGATCACGATGGCCGTAGTGGAGCCGACCGCGCTCTGCGTGGTGATCTGCACGATCAAGCCCAGGCCCTCGAGCTGCAGGGCGAGGTAGGGCAGCATGGCGACGACGCCGATGAGGCCGACGGCGATGCCTAGCCCATGCGAATCGAAGCGGTGGGCAAAGAAATCCGCCTGCGTGATCAGGCCGTGGTCGCGCGCGTAGCGCCACACGCGGGGCAGGAACCAGTAGCCGAGGGCGTAGGCCACCACGCCGTAGGCAATGATGTAGAATGCCGGCGCCCCGCGGCCGTAGGCATAGCCGCTGGCGCCGAGGAAGGTGAAAGTGGTGTAGATCTCGCCGGCCATCAGCAGGAAGACCAGGATCGAGCCGAAGCCGCGGCGCCCGATCGTCCACTGCTCCATGTCCATCGGGCGCCCGCGCCGGGCGGCGAGTCCCAGCGTCATGGCCAGGGCGAAGACCAGCAGGACGATCGTGAGCGCCATCAGCCGCCGGCCTTCCCGTGCGTCTTGCGGCGCGGGTCGAGCCAGTAGACGCCGCCCATCGCGGCAGCGGCGATCACCGCCCAGGCACTGACCCAGAACATCAGGAAGGGCAGGCCGAGCACCAGGGGGCGCGTGCGATTGAGGAAAAACGGCCCGACCAGCAGGGCGAGAACGGGGATCAACGCGAGCGCGGCCCGCACCGCGGTGATCAGCGGTGAATGGCGATCAGAAGGATTCGACATGGGGGCGCAAGTCCAGTTCGAGGGTCCAGGCCGAGCGGGGTTGGCAGTACAGTTGCCAATAGGTTTCGGCGATGTCTTCCGGCGACAGAAAGGTCTCCGCGGCCCGCTCGGGTTGCCGCTCGCGCGCCGCCGGGGTGGCGATCTGCCCGTCGATCACGGCATGGGCGACATGGATGCCCCGGGACCCGAATTCCCGGGCGAGGCTTTGTGTCAGCGCACGCAGGCCGAACTTGCCCACGGCGAGGCCGGCGAAACCCGCGCCGCCACGCAGGGCCGCGGTCGCCCCGGTGAACAGCAGCGTGCCGCTGCCTGCATCGAGCATGTGCGGCAGCACCTCGCGCGCGCACAGGAAGCCGCCATAACAGTTGGCGCGCCAGGCGCTCTCGAACCGTTCGGGGTCCATGTCCAGAACGCCGCCCGGCGCGTAGGCGCCGGCGTTGTAGATAAGAACGCTCGGCGGGCCGAGGGTATCGCGGACATGGGCAAAAGCGTTATTGACGGAGTCCGGGTTGCCGGCATCGCAATCGTAGCCCAGCGCCTTGCCGCCCTGGCCGTTGATATCACGTGAAACCGGTTCGCGGTGCCGGGCCGAGCGGGACATCAACGCTAAGTCGTGTCCGGCGTGCGCGAAGCGTCTTGCCAATGCCGCACCCAGTCCGGGGCCGACGCCGACGATACAGGTGATGTTGCGGCTCTGCGGCATGTGGCTTCCCCGGTCCGGTCCAGCCTGCAGATTAGCATCTTGCGCTTCGCCCGGGTGCCGGGGCCATAATGGCCCCATGGACAATCAGGCGCTTACGGCGGAAGTGGGCCGGTGAGCCCCGCGCTCTGGCTCGATGTGGGCGTCGTGCTCGGTGCGCTGTTGGCGTTGCTGCTGATGGCGAACGGCGTCCGCCACGTGCGCCGCCGCCACCGGGTGCGCGGCGCCATCCATGGCCTGGGCGGGTTGGTGGTCGGTTGCCTGGCGGCGATCGCCATGCTGGTCGGCATCAATCTCCTGACCTATGCCCGCTTCACGGCCGAGCAGCCGGTGGCCACGATCAGCTTCCAGCGGCTCGGGCCGAAGCGCTACGACGTGACCCTGTCACGCCGCGACGGGGATATCGTGCGCACGACGCTGATGGGCGACGAGTGGGAGCTCGATGCCCGCATCATCAAATGGAAAGGGATTGCCACGGTGATCGGCTTCAAGCCGCTGTATCGCCTGCAGCGTTTAAGCGGTCGCTATACGCGCATAGGGGATGAACTGTCGCGCCCGCCCACCGCCATCGCGCTGGCGAACGATCCCGGGGTGAACCTGTGGGAGCTGGCACACCGTGAATCCGGCTGGTTGCCGCTGGTCGACGCCGCCTACGGCACGGCGACCTACCTGCCCATGAGCAATGGCGCGATTTATCGCGTGAGCATGAGCGTGACCGGCCTGGTTGCGCGACCGGCCAACGCCGCGGCAAAGAAAGCCGTGGATAACTGGGAGTAACCTCATCCCGTCATTCTGGGCTTGATCCGGAATCCGGCCAAATATGAAATCCCGACCTTGGGTCGGGATACGCATTTTTAGCCCTCCCGGCGGGGTGACTTTTGTTTCGCCAAAAGTCACCAAAAGCATCGTGCCGGGAGTCGCGGCCGCAAGGCATTGCCTTGTGGCTCCCCTGCGATGCTCGCCCGCAACGGGCCGGTCGGCAACTCGGCCAATGCCCTATATGGCATTGGCCTCAGACACTCCTCCCTGTTCCCCCGTTGCGGGCTGCGCTTCTCGGCGCGACTAACGGCACACCCCGGAGAGGAAAGGAGCGGGCTCTGCCCGCGATTTATTGGGCTGGATTCCGGATCAAGTCCGAAATGACGACGGGAAGCGGGCGACGGCGTCTTTCCGGCCATCTCTTGATCTTTGGAGGTCCCTGCGCCTTTGCGAGAGGTTTGGAGTCGAATCGTTGCGGGCGTTGCGCCGTGGCGGGAGTGATTCAGTCGGTGACGAGGGCGCGCATGGCCGAGAGGTGGTGGCTGGCGGCGGCCTCGCGCCGGGCTTCCGACTCTTCGCTGCCGGGCTTGTCCCAGTCGAGCAGGTGTTCCGGCAGTTCCTCGAGGAAGCGGCTGGGCTCGGCCGTCTCCCATTGCCCGAACCGTTTGCGGCGGGCGGCATGGATCAGGTATAGGCGCTGCCGGGCGCGGGTGAGCCCGACATAGGCTAGGCGGCGCTCCTCGTCGATCGCCTCGTCCTCGATGCTGGTGCGATGGGGCAGCAGGCCTTCTTCCATGCCCGTGAGAAACACCGCCTGGAATTCGAGGCCCTTGGCGGCATGCAGGGTCATCAACTGCACCTGCTTGCGGGTTTCGCCCTCGTCGCGACCCGCCATTTCCGCGACGGCCAGTTGGCGCAGGCGTTCGGCAAGTGTCATGCCTTCGGCGCCGCGGCCGATCCAGGCCAGGAATTCATCGATGCTGTCACGGCGCTTGGCGCGTTCGCGCTCGTCACGGGCCTGGTCGTCCAGCCAGCTGCGGTAATCGATTTCTTCCAGCAACGACTCGCAGACTTCGCGCGCCGGCTCGCGTTCGGCGCGCTCGGCCAGGCGCGAGATCATCCGTGCGAAGCGCCCGAGTGCTTCGATCGCGCGCGGGGCGAGCGCGTTCGACAGGCCCAGTTCGAAGGAGGCACTGAACAGAGGACGTTCGCGTTCGCGGGAATAGGCGCCGAGCCGCTCCAGCGTGGCCGTGCCGATGTCCCGGCGCGGGATGTTGGCGATGCGCAGGAATGCCGCGTCGTCTTCCGGATTGGCGAGCAGGCGCAGGTAGGCGAGCAGATCCTTGATTTCGGCGCGGTCCATCCAGGCGATGCCGCCGCTCACCTTGTAAGGAATGCGCACCTCGGCCAGGGCCTTTTCGATCGCGCGCGATTGGTGGTTGCCGCGGTAGAGGACGGCTATTTCCTCGTGCGGCACGCGCTTGCGGTGCACGAGGTCGAGGATTTCAGCGGCGATACGGGCGGCCTCATGGTCGCCGTCGTCCACGCCCAGGACGCGGATGCGCTCGCCTTCGCCCAGCGCGCTGCGCAGGGTTTTCTCGTAGAGGTGCGGATTATTGGCGATCAGCGAGTTGGCGGCATTGAGAATCGTGCCCGTCGAGCGGTAGTTCGTCTCGAGCTTAATCACCTTGAGCGAGGGGTAGTCTTCGCCGAGTTCGCGCAGGTTCTCGGGGCGCGCTCCGCGCCAGGCGTAGATTGATTGATCATCGTCGCCCACCACGGTGAAGGCGCCGCGCGGCCCGGCTAGCGCCTTGAGCAGGCGGTACTGCGCGGCGTTGCTGTCCTGGTATTCGTCGACCAGCAGGTAGCGCAGGCGGTTCTGCCAACGCTCCCTCATCTCCGGATCCTGCTCCAGCATCCACACCGGGCGCGCGATGAGATCGTCGAAATCGACGCAACTGGTAGCTTCGAGCTGGCGCTGGTAGCTGGCGTAGGCCGCTGCGTAGGGTTCGCCCGCCACGGTTTCCGGCGCCAGCAAGGCGGATTTCCATTCGGATATTTTCCATTGGGCCGCAGTGACCGCGTCGTTGCGGTTGCCGTCGCCTGCGGCCATCTCCCCGCCGATCAGGATGCGCGCCGCCTCCGGGTCGAGGATGGAAAAGCCGCGCTTGAGGCCGGCCGCGCGGTGCTCCTCGCGCAGCAGCCGCAGCCCCAGGCTGTGGAAGGTGCTGATGTGCACCTGGTCGGCACGCTCGCCCAGTAGCGCCTTGCAACGTGCGCGCATTTCGCGGGCCGCCTTCTGGGTGAAGGTCACGGCGGCAATGTATTCGGGGCGGTAGCCGGTGGCATGGGTGAGATGCGCGATTTTCTGGGTGATGACGCGGGTCTTGCCGCTACCCGCGCCGGCGAGCACCAGCAGCGGCCCGCCGCAGTACTCGACCGCGGCGCGTTGCTCCGGGTTGAGCCCGGCGTCCTTGTCAGGCTTGCGGCGCATGCGTGCATTTTAAGGAGCCCGGGCCACCCGGTCAGCTTGCACTTTCGTGGCGGTCGTGGTTGACCCGGCGGGTTAGTGCGCCGCCGCACGCGGGGGTACACTGTTTTTTCGGTTCCACCTAAGGAGAAACGCAATGAGAACAACATCCGCACTGATCCTGTTGACGTTGCTTGCGATGCCCGCCATGGCGCTCGGGGCAACCTATAAGATCGACTCCGCGCATACCTATCCGCAGTTCGACATCCGGCACCTGCAGTTCTCCATGCTGCACGGCCAGTTCAACCACACCACCGGTACCGTCACGATGGATCGCGCGAAACATATCGGCTCCGTCGCGGTCACTATAGATGTGGACTCGATCGATACGGGTAACGCCCAGCGGAACAAGGACCTGCTCGCGCCGTCGTTTTTCGACGCGGACAAGTATCCGACGATTACCTACAAGTCCACCGGGGTGACCTATCACGGCAAGGACGCGGCGACGGTGCAGGGCGACTTGACGATCAAGGGGCATACCCGTCCGGTCACGCTGAAAGTCACCCGCATTCATTGCGCCGCGAATCCCTTCGGCAAGGGAACGCGTTGCGGCTTCGATGCCGAGGCCGAGATCAACCGGACGCATTTCGGCGTATCGGGCGATCCGGGTTTCATTCCCAACTCGGTGTACCTGGTGATCAATGCCGATGCGGTGTCGCCGTCCACGACCAAGGAGGATTGAAATGTCGGTAAACGTGAAGATCGTCTTCTATTCCATGTGCGGCCACATCCACGCCATGGCCGAAACGGTAGCCGAGGGCGTGCGCGAGGTGTCCGGTGTCGAGGCTGGCTTGCTGCAGGTGCCCGAGTTGGTCCCCGAGGATGTGCTCAAGCAGGCCGGCGCGGACAAGGCCCGTGCCGCGTTCTCGCATATCCCGGAGGCGAAGCCCGACGACCTGGTCGATTCGGATGCGATCATCTTCGGAACGCCGACGCGCTACGGCAACATGTGCGGGCAGATGCGCAACTTCGTCGACCAGTTCGGGCCGCTCTGGATGAAGGGTGCATTCGAAGGCAAGGTCGGCAGCGTGTTCGCTTCGAGCAACACCCAGCACGGCGGCCAGGAAACCACGCTCACCAGTTTCCATACCACGCTGTTCCACCTCGGGATGATCGTGGCCGGCGTGCCTTACAGCGAGGCCCGGCTGATGGCCACGGACGAAATCACCGGCGGCACGCCCTATGGCGCAACCACTGTCGCGGGGGGCGACGGCAGCCGTCAGCCCAGCGAAAACGAGCTGGCGATAGCGCGTTTCCAGGGCAGGCACGTCGCGGAGATCGCCAGCGCTCTCAAGCGCGGATGGCAATGAATAGTCGCCGGGGACACGGATAACCAGATTGTGCGCCGTTGACACCGGTATGCTGGCGCAGAATGACCACATCCATCAATAAGACACTCGCAGAGCTTGGGATCCTTCGGCGGCTGACCGAGGGCCGGGGCCTTGCTGTGTGTGAGGAGCCTGATCACCTTGTCGTGGCCGAGATCGGGAAGAATGGATGTCAGCATCGGCTAGCGCCCGACGCCTCCAATGCCTGGAAAGCCATGAAACGGGAGGCCGGGGATGATGGACTGGAATTATTCATCCAATCCGCCTACCGCAGCGTGACACGTCAGGTTGAGATCATTCGGGCCAAGCTGGATCGCGGTGAACAACCAGATGAGATCTTGCGTATATCCGCGCCACCAGGGTTCAGCGAGCACCACACCGGGAGGGCTGTCGATCTCGCAACTCCCGCGTGTATGAGACTCGAAAGGGATTTCGATCAGACTCCGGCCTTCCGATGGCTTCGGCAGCATGCGAAAAGATTTGGTTTCGCGCTCTCGTATCCTCCGGATAATGCGCAAGGTTTCCAGTACGAACCCTGGCACTGGTGCTATATGTCGCCGGAAAGCTAAAGGTCCTGGAGTGGCTTAGCGGTCCTTTTTGCGTTCGGCGAGGCGGGCGACCAGGGCACGCATCGCGGCATGGGTTTCTTCGCCGAACCACACCTCGTTCATGGATGCATAGGCTTTCTCGTCCAGGCCATCGAACAGGGCGGCCAGGTCGGCGCGCGCCAGGGCGCGTGTGGCCGCAAGGGCGCCGGCCGGCAAGGATGCCAGTTTCCGGGCCCGAGCCACTGCGTAATCCACCACGTCGTCGGCCGGGACGACTGCGTCTACCAAGCCGCAGGCCAGCGCTTCGTCCGGTGAAATCAGGCTCCCGTCCACGGCATAGAGTTCGGCGGCCCGCGCGCCGATCAGGCGGCGGAAAGCGTGAAAAACGATCGGCGGCATGGGCAGGCCGACCTCGACCTCGTTCAAGCCCAGCTTGAAGTCGCCGGCCGCGGCGAAGCGGTAGTCGGCGAACAACGAAAGCACCGTGCCGCCTGCCGGGCTGTGGCCGGAAATGGCAACACCCACCGTGACCGGGCTGAGTGCCAGCGTGCGCAGCACGCCGAAGAAGGTTTCCCAGAATTCCAGCATCGACGCCTTGTCCAGCGTCAGGAGCAGCGGCACGTCGAGCCCCGCCGAAAACAGGCCCGGGCGCCCGGTGAGGACGGCGGCGCGGGTCCCGTCTTTCGCGGCTTCCTTCACGGCCACGTCCAGCGCTGCGAGCAGATCGGGGGACAAGGCATTGGCCGGCGGGCGGTTCAGCGTGAGCAGGCTGACTCCGGGGGCGGCTTGCTGGCGTTCGATGAGCATTGTTCTACTGCGTGGGAAGCTTGCCCCAGCTTACCAAAGGCGGATTAGGACACACTGCCCGCCCGTTTCCGCTTCGGCGTGATCCAGTAATAGAGCGTCGGCATGAGCACGAGTACCAGGCCGAGCTGGACCGCGAGGCCGAAGATGATCGCGCGCGCCAGCGGCGCCAGCATCGCCGCACCCCGGCCGATATCGAGCGCCAGAGGCAGCAGCGCCAGCATGAAAGCAAGCGTGGTCAGCGCGATGGGACGCGCGCGGTTGATCCCGGCATGCACGATGGCTTCATCCAACGGCATGGAGCCCTCGAGATCGGTGAACTCGGAGAAATAGAAGATCGCGACCTCGGTCACGATGCCGATGATCATGGTCAGTCCCATCATCGCCGTGATATTGAGCTCGGTGCCGGTGATCCACAGTCCGAAAAAGACGGCGAACACGGCTAACAAAGGTTGCAGAATGATGGCGAAAACGACCCGGAAGCGCTCATAGAGGAACAGTAACAGGACGAAGACCAGTGCCAGCGCGGTGACGAAGACGACGATGAGTCCCCGGAACGCGATCTGCTGTTGCTGGTACAGGCCGCCGAGGCGGTAATACACGCCCGGGGGGATCACGCCCGGTTTGTTCAGCACTTTCTTGACGGCGGCGATGGTGCCGCCCAGTGAGCGGCCGCTGATGCGCCCCGACACGGCCACCAAGCGCTTGAGGTCTTCGCGGGTAATCTCGGGCTGCCCCGTGATTTCCTTCACCCGAGCCACCTGGCCCAGTGGGAAGACCTTGCCGCTGGGGCCTCTGATAAGCAGGCCGGCGACCTGCTCGGTCGTGGCACGCTGCGAATGCGGCACCCACACGCGCACCCCGATGAACTGGATGCCCTTCTGCACCTGCGTTGCGACGATGCCATGCAGGTAGGCGCGGACCTGGGTTTCGACCGCGGCGGGGGTTATGCCCTTGAGCGCCGCCTTGGTGCGGTTGATGCGCACGTCCAGGGCGTCGCCGGCCACGACGATGCCGTCACGGACCTCGACTGCGCCGGGGACTTTCGATACCAATTTGGCGATCTTCGGTGCCAGTTGAAGCAACTGTTTGTTGTCGTTACCGAACAGTTTGATCACGATGGGCTGCGGTTGCGAGGTCAGGTCGCCGATGATGTCTTCCATCAGCTGGCCGGTGTCGATATCGAGCGAAGGCACCTGGTTCTGAATCTTGACCCGGATCCTGTCCATGACCTGCTGTATGGGCGGGCGCGGGAAGGGCTTCAGCTTGATGAAGAAATCACCCGTGTTGGCCTCGGTGATGCCGCCGCCGAGCTGGGTGCCGGTGCGCAACGACCAGGTCTGCACGGCCGGGTCGTGGTCGATGATCGTGCCGACCTGCGAGAGCAGCCGGTTGGTTTCCTTCAGGGAGGCGCCGGGCGGCGCCAGGTAGTCGAGCACGAAGCCGCCTTCGTCCATCGGTGGCAGGAAACCGGACCCGACCTGCTCATAACCCACGACGCCGAGCATGAGAAGCGGCACGAGCGCGACCAGCAACCAGGCGGGGCGCCGCAAGACGAGGTTCATGGTCTTGCGATAGTACGGCTTGAAACGGCGTGCAATGATACCGTCGCGATCGATGCTTGCGTCCTTTTCGCGCAGCAGCCAGCTCGACAGCACGGGCACCACCAGCCAGGCCATGAAAAACGAGATGACCAGCCCGCTGGCCATCGTGAAGGAAAGCGCGGAAAAGAAGGCTCCGGTGATGCCGGACAGGAACGCGAGCGGCGCGAAGATGATGATGGTCGAAAGCGAAGAGCCCATCAGCGGCTGGGTGAATTCGCGCGTGGCGGCGAACAGCGTCTCGGGGCGATGATTGCCGGTCTCGCGCATGCGCCGGACCAGGTGCTCGATGATCACCACCACGTCGTCGATGAACAGTCCGATCGCGGCGGCCATGCCGCCGAGCGTCATGATGTTGAAGCCTTGCCCGAAGATCTTCAGGAGCAGCGTGGTGATGGCGAGCACCACCGGCACCGCGACCGCCGCGACCAGGGCGACCTTCCAGCTGCGCAGGAATACAAGCAGGACCAGAGCCGCGATCAGCACGCCGATGATCATGGCATCGCGCACGCTGGCGGCCGACGCCGATACCAGCTCGCTCTGGTCGTACCACTGGTGCAACTGCACGCCCCTGGGGATGATCGACCGATTGGCGGCGAGCGTCGCCGCGACCTGGTGCGCGATGGCCACGGTGTTGCCGCCGGGCTGCTGGTAGACGTTGAACAGCACGGCCTGGTGGCCGTCGGCGCGCACGCTGACCCAGCGCGGCACCACCGAGGTGGCAATCTTCGCGATATCGCGAAGGCGCACGACGCCGTCGGCCCCTTGCTTCACGACGACGTTGCCGATGCTCTTGCGGCCTCCGAGCTGGCTGTCGGCGACGGTCAGGTAAAGTTGGTAATGGTCCTGAATGCGCCCGATCGAGTTGAAAACGTTCTGGTCGGCCAGGGCATTGGCGACGTCCTGGAACGTAAGTCCCAGCGAGTGCAGGCGGGCCGGGTTCACGTCCACGTGGTATTCGGCGATCTGGCCGCCCTGGACTTCGACGTGGGCCACGCCCGGAATGCTTGAGAGCAGCGGGCGGATCTGGAACTCGGCGAGGTTACGCAGCGCGACGGGCGACAGCGTTTTTGAGGTCAGGCTGTAGCCGGTGACCGGGTACAGCGTGGGCTCCATTCTTTGCACGTCGAAGGTCGTACCCGGCGGCACCTTGGGCAGCGTCCTGCTGATCGCACCCTCGATCTCCAACTGCTTGCGCACCATGTCGGTGCCCCACTTGAAGTCGGCGATGAGTTCGGTGGAGCCGCGGCTGGTGGTCGAGTGGATTTTCTGCACGCCGGGCACGCCGCGCACTGCAAGCTCCATCGGGCGGGTGACTTGCAGCTCCATGCGCTGGGCGGGGCGGTCGCCCGCGTCCAGGCTGACGCGGATGCGCGGGAACTGGACATGGGGAAACAACGACACGGGGAGGCCCAGCGCGCTGTAGAGTCCGCCGCCGGCAAGCACCAGCGCCAGGAAGACCAGCGAACGCCGGTGGCGTCCGATCCATTCGACCAGGGAGGCTTTCACGAACCGGCGCCCTTCGCGCCCTCGATGTGCACGGCGTCGCCGTCATGCAATTCGAAATTGCCCTGCGTGACGACGACATCGCCGGCTTCGAGGCCTCTTACCCCGACCAGTCCGTTCGTGCGGATGAGTGGCTCGACGGCCACCCGGTGCGCGATGCCGTGGCGCACCACGAATACGTAGTGACCGCTTGCGTCAGCGAGTACGGCCGTACGTTTTACAGCCAGTGCCTTGATCCGGTGCAAGGTAATCGTGCCGGCCACCCATTCGCCGGTGAACGGACCGTTCTTGTCGGTGGTGACGGGCACTTCGGCATCTATCAGGCCGGTCGCGGCATCGGCCTGCGCGTCCACGGTGGCAACGCGGCTTTTCAGGCCATGGCCCGAGCCGAACACCGGCGTAAGCTTCACTGCCGCGTGTGGCTTTACGGCCGCGGCCTGTTCGGGCGTGAGGCCGAAACGGGCCCATAGGGCATTTCCGGGCGCCAACGCTGCAATGCGCGCGCCGGCGTTGACCCACTCCCCACGCGAAACTTTCACCTGCGTTACGACGGCGGCACGGGCCGCTTTCAAGGTTTGCGCGTGCGGTCCGACGCCCTCGGCCTTGAGTGCCGCCACGCGCGCCCGGGCACTGGCGAACGCGCCTTGTGCGGCCGCCAGGTCCGCGCGCGTGGCCAGGCCGCCTTTTTTCAGGCTGCGTGTTTGCGCAAGTTTGCTCCGGGTCGAGGAAAGCGCCGAGAGTGCGCTTTCGAAGTCTGCCTGCGTTTGTGGCGTGGCCTGGATTTTTACCAGCGCCTGCCCCTTTGCCACGCGTGCGCCTTGCGTTACCAGCACGGCCACCACGCGTCCGCCCTGAGAGGCGCTGAGCCACTCGACTCCGCCCGGCGACGGTACAAGTTGGCCGTAGGCGGTGACCGTATCGCTCAACGTTTCCCGGTGCACGGTTTCCACCTTGACCGCGGTCGTGGGCGCGGCCGCTGCGCTGCTGGCGATTGCTGTCAGAAACGCTGCGCAGAGCAGTTGGTGTGCCTTCATGTCGATGCTCCTTTGGACCGGGGCGTGTACGTCGGCAATGCGAGCAGCATGCGCAAGGTGAGTGTGAGCTTGGTGGTTTCTACGCGCAGTCGTACGGCGTTTATGCGGGCGTCCAGCCATGCCGTGCGTGCGCTTAATGCCTGGAAGCGGGTCGTGTTGCCGTGGGCGAGCGCGGACGCGGATGCCCGGGCCGCATGACCCAGCGCGGGCAGCTGGCCTTCCAGGTTGGCCAGTTCAGCACTGGCGAGTTGCAGGCGCCGCCATGCGGTGCGGGCATTGTTGGCGGCACCGTCGAGGTGGGCCTGGTAGGCGGCATTCAGGGATTTTCGAGTCGCGCGATCCACGGCGATCTTCCCGCGATTGCCATTGAATATGGGTAGCCTCAGGGTGATGCCGAAGCCGACACTGTTTACGCCCGTATTGTCCCGCGCGCGGGTGAATCCGATATCCAGGATCGGGAACTGTGCCAGGATGTCGGCGCGTAGCCGGGCGTCTGCGCTGCGATAGCCCGCCTGTAGCGCCATCAGGTCCAGCCGGTGTTCGGGCAGGTGGGTGACCGCCTCGGTCACCGTGGCGGCGGCGGGGGCGTCGACGCTTGCGGGGGCAGACAGTTTCAGCGTCGCATCCGAGCGTACGCGAAGCAGGGTGGCCAGCGTATCGCGTGTCTGCAGCCCCTGGTCGGAGGCGTTCCGCAGACGCATGCGAATACTGGAATATTGCTGTTGCGCCTGCTGATACATTACCGCGGATAGCGAGCCTTCCTTGTTGGCGTTGCGGGCAGCGGACAGCATTTTCCGCGCGGCTTGAGCTTCGTTGCGCAATGCCCCGATGATTTGCCGCTCGGCCCAGGCATCGAGATAGGTTGCCTGCGCCTTGAGTGCGACCTGTTCGGCCTGCCAGCGCCAGGAGAGCAAGGTCGCGGCATAGTGCGCCGAGGCTGCCGAGTGCATGTCGCCGTGGGTGATCAATCCGATCAGGCTTTCCGTCAGGCTGGCGCTCCACGCGTTGCGGTGGTCGGAAGGCGCGCCGCCGTTGAAAGGGTGCTCCAGCGAAAACCCAAGCGTGGGATCGGGCAGCAAGCCAGCGTTGTAAGCCTGGGCTTTCGCTACCTTGACTCGTGCCCTGGTGGCGAGGAGGCCGGGGTCGTTGCGCAGTGCGAGGCGCGCGACGGAGGCGAGATCGAGGGCGGTCGAGCGGGTCGTGGCTTCCGGGGCTTGCGGCGTGCCGAAGGCTGGTGTGTTGGCGAGATCCGGGTGCTGCGGCAGCGGCAAGGCATGGTACGTGGCGCAACCGCCGAGTGCCAGCACGGCACAGATCGTGCAGACGCGGAGGCGGGGAGAAAGCAGGGCGGTCGTCATGGGATCTTTCGAGCAATGCATCGCGGGTTGTCCGGCGCAGTAGGCGCGTAGCCGGATGGCCAAAAACATTATGAGGCGAGCGCATTGCGACCGGCATTAACGATTGTTAACCCAGTAAGCGCGCGTAATAGGGTGCTTTCGCTTATCCTGAGCCCATGCGTGTGCTGATTATCGAAGATGACCTCGAGACTGCCGCCCAACTGGTAAAGGGCCTGGATGACAGTGGGCATGAATCGGACCATGCGGCGACAGGGCCGGAGGGTTTGCAGCGTGCCCGCGGGGGCGGCTATGACGTCATGGTCGTCGATCGCATGCTGCCCGGCCTCGATGGATTGTCGCTGGTGCGCGAATTGCGCGCCGATGGCGATGACACGCCGGTGCTTTTTTTGACGGCGCTGGCCGATGTCGACGACCGTGTGGCCGGGCTCAAGAGCGGGGGCGATGATTACCTGGCCAAGCCGTTCGCGCTTGCCGAGTTACTGGCCAGGATGGAAGCGATCGCGCGACGCCATGGGCGGCCATCCGCGGACATGCTCCTTAAGCTCGGCGATCTGGAGATGAACCGACTGGAAAGGCGGGTGACCCGGGGCGGCAGGCCGATTGCGCTGCAGCCGCGCGAGTTTCGCCTGCTGGAATACTTTCTGTTGCATGCAGGCCAGGTCGTCACGCGCACCATGTTGCTGGAACACGTCTGGGGCTACCACTTCGATCCGCAGACGAATGTCATCGATGTCCACGTCAGCCGCCTGCGTTCCAAGATCGAAATAGAGGATGGCCCGCCCCTGCTGCACACGGTGCGCGGTGCCGGTTATTGCCTCCGTGAGCCGAATTAAGCTCATCCATACGACCGCGTTCCGGCTGGCCATGCGCTATGCCGTGTTCGTGTCCCTGTTGACGGTCGTCTGCTTCGCGATCATCTACTGGATTACCGTCGCCCAGTTGCATAGCCAGATAGATGCCGGCCTGCGTGCGGAGGTTGCGGCGCTTACCCGTCTCTATGACCTGAAGGGCTTGTCCGGCCTGCGCCAGACCGTGGCCGCACTGAGCACCACGAAGAGCCTGATGGAAAGCGACATGGGTGATGCCGGCCCGCGACAATACCTGCTCGCAGATGCACGTTTCCATCCACTGGTCGGCTCGCTGGCGAATTGGCCGCGGCACTTGCGGGAAGAAGGCACGCATTGGGTAACCGTTCGCGTCAGCCAGTTGCACACCGAGCCCGACATCGATAACGACCGCTATCATTTCCGGATGCGCGCCGTCGCTGTTGCGTTGCCCGGCGGCAATCACCTTCTGGTCGGGCAGTCACTCAGCGAGATTATCGAGCTGCGCGAAAGCATGCTTGCATTGATGTTGGCCGCTGTGGGCCTGGTGCTCGGCGCGGGCTTGCTCGGAGGCGCCATCGTGGGCCGCGGTGTCGTCCGTCGGCTGCAAGCCGTTACGCGGACGGCGGACACGATCATGTCCGGGGATCTCTCGCAACGTATCCCCGAACAACAGCGCCGCGATGAATTCGGCGCGCTCGCCTCCAAGTTGAACGCCATGCTGGAGCGCATCGAAAGGCTGATGAAAAGCACGCGCGATGTCACCGAGAACGTTGCCCATGATTTGCGCAGTCCCCTGACGCGGTTGCGTGCCCGCGCCGAGATGGCGCTGATGCCGAGTGCTTCCGGGGAAGCGCGTGTGGAAGCCTTGCGCCGGGTGGTCGAGGAAACCGACGGCATTGTCGCGACGCTCAACGCGATCCTGGGTATCGCGAGAATCGAGGCGGGGGTGCATCGCGAGTGGGGCGATATCGATTTGACGGCTGTATGCCAGGACGCACATGAACTTTATGAGCCGTTGGCGGAAGAAAAACGGATCCGGCTTGTTTCGCAAATCGGCGAGGACATACACGTGCGCGGCAATGCCCAGCTCATGGCCCAGGTCGTGGGCAACCTGCTCGACAACGCCATCAAGTATGCGCCGGATTCGGGCGCCGTCGTGCTGGCCCTCGAGCGTGCCGGGCCGGGTGCCGTTATTACAGTCGCGGACAACGGCCCTGGAATCCCCGCCGGACTGCGCGATAAGGCGCTGGAACGCTTCGTGCGGCTGGATTCCAGTCGCAGCCTGGCGGGGAACGGCCTGGGCCTGTCGCTGGTCAAGGCTGTAGCTGATTTGCACGAGGCTCGCATCGTGATGGAAGACAACCGGCCCGGACTGCGGATCAAGCTGGAATTCAAAAAAGCGTCCTGATCGGGCGCGCGTCCACCATGGCGGCCCTGCGCGCGTGATCTGAAGGCCGTACCGGGATGCGTTAGCATAAAAAAGCGCGCAAAGCCTGTAATGATTCGACCGCGACGCGTTGGGCGACCACGCTGCAGGCCTCGGGCGCATGCCATGTTCCGGACTCGGGAGGCCCGTCATCACTAGCGAAAAATGGATCGTATTGAAGTTCGGCGGCACTAGTGTCGCCTCGCACGCGCGCTGGAAAACCATCGCCCACGTCATCAATGAACGGCGCAAGGCCGGCTACCGCGTGCTGGTCGTGTGCTCCGCCCTGTCGGGGGTGTCCAACAAGCTGGAAGCGCTGATAGAACATATCGAACGTGGTGATTCGGTCGACGAATCGCTCGACGCGATCCGGGAGCGCCATCATGTCATGTGCCGTGACATGTCCCTGTCGACCGAAGTCGTGGATACCTGGCTCGAATCGCTCGACAAACTCGTTCGCGGCATTGAATTGATCGGTTTGCTGACGGACGAGCTGCGTGCGCGCATCATGTCGCATGGCGAACTGCTGTCGACCACGATCGGCCAGCGCTGGCTGGAAGAGCAGGGCATCCAGAGCGAGTGGCGCGATGCCCGCGACCTGCTGACGCCGCTTCCGACCCCGATCGAAGCCACGCAGAGCCGCCGTTATCTCTCGGCCGTGTGCAGTATCGAGCCCAATGAGGAACTGATGCGGGACCTGGGCAACGCGTCCGCGCCCGTGATCATCACGCAGGGGTTCATTGCCCGCGACGAATACGGGCGCACGGTATTGCTGGGCCGCGGCGGCTCGGACACCTCGGGCGCCTATTTCGCCGCCCAGCTCCGTGCGGAGCGCCTGGAGATCTGGACCGACGTGCCGGGCGTGTTCACCGCCAACCCCAAGGACCGGCCGGATGCGCGGCTGTTGCGCCTGATCAGCTACGAGGAGGCCCAGGTCATGGTCGCCATGGGCGCGCGCGTGTTGCATCCGCGCTGCATCCGCCCCGTTGCCGAAGCCGATATTCCCTTGCATATCCGTTGCACGCTGGCGCCGGGGATGGAAGGCACCGTGATTTCAACGGAGGCGAACCAGGAAGAACCCCAGGTCAAGGCCCTGGCCACGCGGCATCGCCTGTACCTGATCCGCCTGTATTGCCCCGGCAACTGGCATATTGCAGGATTGCTTTCGGATGTCACCACCGTATTCAAGCGCCATGGATTATCGATAGACCTGATCGCGAATTCCCCGCAGCGCGTGACCTTGACCATGGATCCGGCGGTAACTCCGATCGGCCCGATCGAGGAGGAAAACCTGCGCCGGGATTTGGAGGAATTCGGCGAACTGGAATTCAACCAGAACGCGGGTTCGGTCAGCCTGGTCGGCTCCCAGATCAATACGGTGATCGACCAGCTCACCGCGGGCCTCGGCGGCATTTCGAGCAGCAACATCCACATGGTCAGCCAGGCATCGGGCGTGGACGGCCTGTCCTTCGTCATGGATCCGGGCGATGTGGATCGGGTGATGAACCCGCTGCATGACTGGTTGCTGTCGGGCACGTTGCCCGACAAGACGTTCGGCCCGAGCTGGGAAGAGCTGGCGAAGCAATTCGCCACGTCCTGACCGGACGGCCCCCACTGACTTCTCAGGACGCCTGCTTTTCCGGATGACGGTCGAGGAACCCGAGCACGTGGTCCTCGAGCCAGAAGCGGGGCAGGCCGAAGGCGCTCCGGCTCACGAAGCCGATATGTCCCCCGTGCTCCGACAGTTCCAGGGTGACATGGGGCGAGAGAGCCTCTTCGCCGGGTAGTGTGTCGCGAGGGACCAGGGGATCGTCCATGGCGTTGACGATCAGGGTCGGGATGGCGATCCGGTGCAAGCGGCCTATGCAGCTGTTGCGTTCGTAGTAATCCAGCGCGCCGTCGAAACCGTGCAGCGGTGCGGTGACGTGCTCGTCGAAATCCCGTAACGAACGGATCCGTTCCAACGGCGGCACCCTGGGCGGTGGCGTGATGCTGAATTTGTGGCGCACGCGATCGAGCATCAACCGGGTGAGATAGCGGCCGTAGAAGCGGGCCGGGCCGACGCTGAGGTGGTCGGCGGCCGGCGCCAGGAGAAACGGCGCCGACACCGCGGCGGCAGCCCGCAGCGGTATGTCGTCGCCATTCTCGCCAAGCCATTTGAGCAACAGGTTCCCGCCCATCGAATAGCCGATGACGATGCCGGGTCCATGCTGCCGGTGCAGCCGGCGCGCTACCAGATCGAGGTCGCGCGTGAAACCGGCATGGTAGGCGGCGGGGAGGCGGTTGGGGGAGCCGGACAGGCCGCGGTAGTTAAGCAGTCCCGTCCGGTAACCGCGGCGATAGAGTTGGTTGAACATCCGGGTGGCGTAGGGCGAGCGCAAATCTCCGACCAGTCCGGGCAGGACCAGTGCCCAGCCTCTCGCTGCCTCCGGTTCGGCCCAGTCCACGTCCGCGAAATCACCGTCGGGCAATTCCCAGCGCTCGCGGATTACCGGTGCTTGCAGGCGGGCAGGCAATAGTCCGCCCGCGAGCGTTTGCGCGTGTGCGTTGCGCAGGCCCGCTGCCGGGCGGAAGCCGGATGGCCGGATGTGCCTCGGTGCCGGGCGATCGTTCATGGTTTCGAGGTGTTCAATGCGCTGGAACGCCAGTGAGCTAGCGCCCATTGCCACATTTCTTCAAGCGGGGCCGAAGCCAGCGTCGCGGGTGGTTCCTGGCGCAGGAACTCCAGTGCCCTGAACAGGGTTTCCGGGGGCCGGCTCGTATCGATGCGGGGCGCGTGCGTCTGTTTCCCGAGTTTGCGTCCGTCTTTGGCCCGCACCAGGGGGAAGTGCGCATAGCCGGGCGTGGGCAGGCTGAGCCGGTGTTGCAGCAGGATTTGGCGCGGCGTGGAATCGAGCAGGTCGGCGCCGCGCACGATGCGGGTGATGCCGGCGTCGGCGTCGTCGAGCACTGTCGCCAGGTGATACGACGCAATGCCCTCCGCCCGCCAGAGTACGAAATCCCCGACTTCCTGCGCCATGTCCTGCTTAACTATTCCGGCCCATTCATCCTCGAACTCGACGACTTGGTCAGGTACCCTCAGGCGGATGCTTCGTGCTGCCTTGCCGGGCGGCAAGCCGTCGCGGCAAGTGCCCGGATAAACCGCCACGGGGTCCGCGGGATCGCTCTGCTCCTGGATATCCTTTCGCGTGCAGGCGCAGGGGAAAGCCAGCCCTTCCGCCAGCAACCGGTCCACGGCTTCGCGGTAGCGCATGCCTCTCTCATGCTGGGCGTGAACGGGGCCATCCCACCGGAAAGCAAGGGCCGCGAGGTCTTCCAGGATGGTTTCACGCGCGCCGGGGACTTCGCGGTCGCGGTCCAGGTCGTCGATGCGCAGGAGCCATTCGCCGCCGCGTGAACGTGCATCGAGGCAACTCGCCAATGCTGCGACCAGGGAACCGAAATGCAGCGGTCCGCTCGGCGTGGGCGCAAAACGGCCGCGTACGACAGTAGCAGGCGTCAACGTAATAGCGCGATCCAGTCGGGACGCGGTCATCATACAATCCGCGGTCAGCAGGCTGATCCCCGCGCGCTTGCGAAGCGGGGCTTTTCCGGAGGGGATGTGTCATACCAGCCGCCGGCACGACGGACGGAGCCGCCGCCGGGTGGATTACAGTTCGTTAATCCCCGATATGGAATTTCATGGAGTTTTTCCTGTAAGGTAATGGTGATGCTGAAAAAAATCGCTGGATACATTGCGAGTTCGCTGGCGAAGTCCGTGGCCTGGTTGTCCACGACCCGCACGAATTATTGGGCCGAATACGGTCTGGACATAACGCTTGTTGTGGTGTTGACCTACGTGGGCTGGCAGCGCAACACGGGCGGTGTCGGTTTGTTTGTACTCGCAATCGCTCTCGGCTTCCTCGGCTTCAGTTTCACCGAGTACGGTTTCCATCGGTGGCTGTTTCATACGCGCATCCCGCTGTTCGCCGAGGGCCACAGCAAGCATCACGAGAACCCTTTGGGTTACGACGCGTTGCCCTTTTTCCTGCCGGCTTTGCTTACCGTGAGCCTCACGGGCCTCTTTTCACTGATACTCCCCGAGAGCTTCGCCTGTTTCATGATGGCTGCGGTGACACTCGGCTATGTGGTCTACGGGTTCAGTCATTTCGTGATCCATCACGTTCGCTTCAGGAATCCACTGCTGATGCGCTGGGCAGCGGTCCACCACATACACCACTACCATGCGGACAGGAATTACGGCGTGACCACGCCGCTATGGGACTTCATCCTCAACACCCGCTACAAACGCCAGCCCAGGACGGGCTGACTGCACGGGTCAGGTCGAATTCAAGGGCTGCCCGACATTTAATGTGTGATTTGCGTGGCAGGCGCTTTGATATGGTGCCGGAAGAGGGAGTCGAACCCCCGACCCACGCATTACGAATGCGTTGCTCTACCAGCTGAGCTATTCCGGCACGGGGTGGAAATTTTAACAGGTTGCGCGGCGGTTTGCGCCCCTCCCGTGCCGGCTTGGCCGGGCACTAGGCGGGCGCGGACTGGCGCAGGCGCACGATCACTTCCACCTGCTCCGTCTCGGTGCCTTCGGGCAGCGGGGGCAGGCCGCTGATTCTTACGCCGGCGGCCGGGATGTCGGTGAGCTCGCCGGTATCGGCGTTGTAGAAATGATGGTGCGGCGCGGTGCTGGAATCATAGAAAATCCGGTTAGGGTCGACCACGATCTCGCGCACCAGCCCGTGCTCGGTGAACAGGCGCAGCGTGTTGTATACGGTCGCCTTGGAAACGAGGGCAGTCTCCCGGTTGACCTCGGCCAGGACCTGGTCGGCCGATAGGTGGCGCGGCCTGCCGAGCAGGACTTCGGCGATGCTCAGCCGCTGGGCGGTCGGGCCGATTCCGGCGGCTTGCAGCCGCTCGGCGAGCGCGGTGCGGTTCATGGTGCGCCCCATTGCGATTTGGACTCATTATAAAGCGCGTTCGTCAAGCCTCACAAGCCGTTATCATCGTCGCCTCGTCCGCGACAGGTCCGGCATGAACGCCCCCAGTCCTTCGTTTCCACCCGCGCCCGCCCGCCGCGTGCTTGCGCGGCGGATGACGGTGATCGCGCTGCCGCTGATCGCGAACAACCTGCTGACCACCGGCATGCAGCTGACCGACACGATCATGGCGGGGCGGCTCTCCGCGCATGATCTGGCGGCCATTTCCGTGGGGGCAAGCGTCTATATTCCGTTTTTCCTGCTGGCGCTGGGGATCCTGGCCGCCATCAGCCCATCCAGCGCGCAACTGCACGGGGCGGGGCGCACCCATGCCATCGGCCCGCTGGCCCGGCAAGGCGGATGGCTGGCGCTGTTGCTCGCGGGGATGCTCATGGCGGGCTTCCGGTTTTGCCCGCCGCTGTTTGCAGCCATGCATATCGAAGAGAGCCTGGCGCGGGAAGCGACAGCCTATGTAACCGCGATGGCCTGGGGCCTGCCCGCGATCTATCTCTACCTGGTACTGCGTTTTGCCAGCGAGGGCATCGGCCATACCCGGCCCATGCTCTACGTGGCGCTCGCGGCTTTCCTGGCCAACATCCCGTTCGACTACTGGTTCATGTACGGCGGACTCGGCCTGCCGGGCCTGGGCGCGGTCGGCTGCGGCTATGCCTCGGCCCTGGCCATGTGGATGCAACTGGCCGCGATGCTGGCCTATATCGGACTCGCGCGCCGGCGCTACCGGCCGCTGGGTCTTTTCACCTGCCTTGACCCGCCGCATCCCGGCGACTTGAAGGCTCTGGCCGGCCTCGGCGTGCCCATCGGCATCATGCTTTTCGCTGAGGTAAGCCTGTTCGGGGCCGTGGCCCTGCTCATGGCCTCCTTCGGCGCGGTGACCGCGGCGGCGCACCAGATCGCGATCGCGGTCTCCTCGTTTTCGTTCATGTTCCCGATGGGGCTGGCGACCGGGATCGCCGTCGTGGTGGGCCAGGCCGTCGGTGCCGGCCGCGAGGCGGAGGCCCGGCGTGCGGGCTGGGTGGGCATCGGCCTGTCGCTGGCATTTGAATTGGTCGCCGCCGTGCTGATCCTGGTGTTGCGCCACCCGATCGCCGAGCTTTTCACCACGAACGAAGCCGTGGTCGAGCTCGCGTCACGGCTGCTGGTGCTTGCCGCCGCCTTCCAGTTGTCCGACGGGTTGCAGGTTGCGAGCGCGGGATCGCTGCGCGGTTTCAAGGACGTGCGCATGCCGATGTGGATCACGGTGTTGGCCTACTGGGGAACGGGGCTGACCCTGGCATGGTGGTTCGGCTTCCGGCTTGCCTTGGGGCCGGTCGGCGTGTGGGTGGGCCTCATCGCCGGCTTGAGCGTCGCGGGGATCCTCCTGGCCCTGCGCTTCCTCCGCCTGAGTGCCGCGGCAATGCCGGGGCTGCGTGCCTGAAGGCTCGTGCCGGTATGCGGGCGACCTTACCTTATGATGAGGCGATGGGATTGGAAGAGAAACTCGAGGCGTTGCTCGCATCGGGCAAGGATGCACCGCAGCTTCGCGTGTCCCTCGCCCAGGCTTGCCTGGCCCGCGATGATGCCGATGCGGCCATCGCCCACCTGGAGCAGGCCCTGAAACTCGATGCGGGCTACACGGCCGCCTGGAAATTCTACGGCCGCGCCTTGCTGGCCGCGGGGCGCGTTCCTGACGCCCGTGCCGCGTGGCAACGCGGGCTGGAAGCGGCGTTGCGCCATGGCGACCGCCAGGCGGGGCGGGAAATACAGGTATTCATGAAACGGCTGGACAAGCAGGGGTAGATCGTGAAGGAAGAAGAATTTGATTTGCCGGGCGCGCACTCCCGGAAGGAGCCGGTCAACGACGGCATGCTCTCACGGGAGTCGTGGAAGATTTTCCAGATCATGGCCGAGTTCGTGGAAGGCTATGAGCGCCTGGCCCGCATCCGTCCCTCGGTGTCTTTCTTCGGATCGGCGAGACTCGGGCCCGGACATCCCTACTACGAGCTCACCGAGGAATTGGGCTATGAGCTCTCACGGGCCGGCTTCTCTGTCGTGACCGGCGGCGGTGGCGGATTGATGGAAGCGGCGAACAAGGGCGCCTTCCGCGGCAAGTCGCCATCCGTCGGGCTCAACATCCAACTGCCCCACGAGCAGAAGGCGAATGCCTACCAGGACATCACCCTGTCCTTTCGCCACTTCTTTGCACGCAAGGTCATGTTCGTGAAGTACGCCTCCGCCTACGTGATCATGCCCGGCGGGTTCGGCACGCTGGACGAGTTCTTCGAGATACTCACGCTCGTCCAGACACAAAAAAGCCGGCGTATTCCCATCATTCTCCTGGGAACCGAGTTCTGGCGCGATTTGCTGGCCTGGTTCCGCAACCAGTTGCTGGCCCATGGCACGATCGACGAGGAGGACCTGGACCTGGTGTACCTGGTCGACAAGCCGATTGATGTGGTAGAGCGGATTTTCACGCATTACGGGGACCGCGGCTTCCTGCCTTCGCCGGAAGAGGACGCGATCATGCTGGAACTTTGAGCCGGGCAAAAAAATGGCCCCGGCCAAAGCCGGGGCCAAGCCCCTCGGAGGAGGTTGCGATCCTCGGGGTCCAGCCCCGAATCGGCGATTCCGCCCCGATGGAGCGGGCGCCTCCCGCAACCCTCAGACACAGGGTGGCATAAGTTTTTTTAAATGTCTGTAGGATTTTTTAGACAAATGTGTATCAAAATTTCCGCATGATCGGCCTGTTGCAGCGCGTGACGGAGGCCTTCGTGGAGGTCGATGGCGAGCGCACCGCCGCTATTGGCGCGGGATTGCTGGTGCTGGCCTGCGTCGAGCGGGACGATACCGGGGCCCAGGCCGAGCGGATGGCCGAGCGCATCATCGGATACCGGGTCTTCGGCGACGATGCGGGCCGGCTGAATCTAAGCCTGGACGATACCGGAGGCGGCCTGCTGCTGGTGCCCCAGTTCACGCTCGCCGCCGACACCCGCAAGGGCCTGCGACCCGGCCTGGGGCGGGCGGCCGCGCCCGAGCTGGGCAGGGCCTTGTTCGAGCATCTGGCCGCGGCGGCCCGGAGGCGCCATGGCGATGTTCAATGCGGGCACTTCGGCGCCCACATGCGGGTGGGTCTGGTCAATGACGGCCCGGCCACCTTCTGGCTCGAAACCCGCGCCTCGTAGCGGTATGATCGGGGCAGGCTGGCTAAACGGGACACGCATGGGACTCAACGGCATCGGTGTTTGGCAGTGGGCGGTCATTCTGGTGATTTTCTTTCTGGCGATCCTCGTGGCGCCGGGGCGGGCGCGATTCCGGCGCGCGCAGGCCAAGGGCAAAACCGCAACCGAACCACCGGAAAACGAGGTATCGGGCGGGAATTGAGCCCCCTTTCCCAGGTGCTCGCGCGCAATGCCGGGGAATGCTACGCTGGTTTCGGTGTCTGGTTAGAAGCTTTGCCCGGCGAGAGGAAAAATTCATGAAATTGCATACAGTGGCGATTGCCCTGGTACTGGGAGCCACCGCGCTGACGGTGCGGGCGGCGAGTGTGCCTGATCTTTCGCATGCGATCGATCCCGGAGAGTGGGCCTACACCGTGGATCCCCAGATCCAGCTCGGTGACATGCAAATGCCGTCGAAGACCATTCAGAACAAGAAATGCGTGACCCAGCAGGAACTGGACAAGAACAAGGACTGGTTTACCCATTCGCAACAGAAGCAGTGCACGATGGAGTCGGTCCGGCACCAGGGGCATGAATTGACCTTCACCGAGAAATGCGAGATGAATGGCAACTCGATGACCGTGAAAGGTCATTTGACGCTCGATTCGCGTACCTCCTATCACTTGGTCGTGGAAACCACGGGCACGATGGCGGGGCGCCAGTTGAAGGGGCATACCGAGGTCACCGCGCACCGTGTTGGCGATTGTGGTGGCGCAAAACCCTGAACCGGCGCATCTTCGATGGGCTATCATGAATTCATGCGGAACGGGATCCAGCTAGGCTTTTGAAACTCGCACCCCAGGGGCTGGCCAGGGCGTTGGGCAAGAAGCTCGAGCCGTTCTACCTGATTCTCGGAGAAGAACCGTATGCCGCGCTGGAAGCGGCGGATGCGGTGCGCGCCGCGGCACGCGCCCAGGGGTTCGACGAGCGCGTCCTGCTGTTCGTCGAGCCGGGATTCAGCTGGAACGACCTGCATGCCGAGGCGGCCAGCGGCGGTTCGCTGTTTGGCAACAAGCGCCTCATTGAGGTCAAGATCATGAACGGGCGCATCGACGCCGCGGGGCAGTCGGCGATTGCCGAATTCACTGCCGACCCGCCGCCGGACACCCTGCTCCTGGTGACCGTGCTGGGCGCGGACTACCGGACCTTCAAGGCGGCCTGGGTCAGGCATCTGGAAGCCGCTGGCGTCCTGGTCGAATGCCGCCTGCTGGGCGCCCGGGCGCTGGAGCAATGGATCCAGGCCCGCCTCTCCGCGCGGGGCTTGCAGGTATCGCGCGACGGCGTGGAATTGATCGCCGAGCGGGCCCAGGGGAATCTCCACGCGGCCGCGCAGACGATCGAGCGTCTGGGGCTACTTGGGGCGGATGGGCGGACCGGGTTCGACGAGGTGCGCGAGGCCGCCGTAGACGAGGCGCGCTACGGGCTGTTCGACCTGGCCGACGCGGCGCTCTCGGGCAACGCCCAAACGGCGCTGCGTATGTTGACGCGCCTGCGCGAAACCGGCTCCGCGCCGGAACAGGTGCTGTGGGTGCTGGCGCGTGACCTGCGCCTGCTGGGCAGCCTGGCCTGGGCCCGCGAGAACCGGTCGCCGCCGCCGCAGGTCTGGCCGCGTAACCGGGTCGCGCGGGTGAACGCCGCTCTTCGCCGGCGACGCACGCGGGGCTGGCAGGCCTTGCTGGTCGAGGCGGCACGCATCGATCGCATTAACAAGGGGCGTGAGCCCGGCAATGCATGGCAGCGCCTGGAACGCCTGGTCTATGCGATGGCGGGGGCGCGGCCGGGGACGGCTGCATGAGTGGAGTCGGTGTATTCGGCGGCACCTTCGACCCCATACATCACGGACATCTGCGCCCCGCACTCGAGTTGCAGCAGGCGCTCGGCCTGGACGAGGTGCGTTTCGTGCCTTGTCGGCAACCGCCGCATCGCGCGGCGCCGGTCGCCTCGCCCCAGGCGCGGGCGGAGATGGTGGAGCTTGCCATTGCCGGTGTCGGGGGGTTTACGCTGGATCGTCGCGAGCTTTATCGCGAGGGGCCGTCCTACACCCTCGACACGCTGGCCGCGCTGCGCCAGGAGATGCCCGACGAGCGCCTCGTGCTTTTACTCGGCACGGACGCCTTTCTCGGGTTGCCCGGCTGGCACGGCTGGCGGGCTTTGCTCGAGCTGGCGCACATCGCAGTGGCGCATCGCCCCGGCTGGTCGCTCGAGGACGGCACGGGGCTCGGCGAGTTGACGCGCGATCGCCTGGTTGCCGAACCGGGCGGTTTGGCCCAGGCTCCGGCTGGCCGCATCGTGCTGGTCGCGGTAACGCAGTTGGAGATTTCCGCGACGGCGGTGCGTGCCGCCGCGAGCGCGGGTGAAGACATTCATTTTCTGGTACCGGAGGTGGTGCGTGAGTACATCGAGAAAACCGGCTGCTACCGGCAACGCTGAGACGGGCGCCGATCCGGGGCGTGTCCTCAGCGATGCGCTGGTCGCGGCGCTGGAAGAGGTCAAGGCCGTCGAGCCGGTCGTCATAGACGTACGCGGCAAGACACCGTTGACCGATTACCTCGTCATCGCGAGCGGCAATTCGGACCGCCATCTGGCGACGTTGCGCCAGGCGGTGATCGAGGCCGCCCGCAAGCACGGGCAGAAGCCGTTGGGGATCGAGGGGGAGCGCGGGGACTCGGAGTGGGTGCTCATCGACCTGTCCGATTGCGTCGTGCACCTGATGCGCCCCGCCACGCGCGCGTTCTACGACCTGGAACGGCTGTGGTCGCTCGATGCGCAGCTCGCCAGCGACTGACCCGTGCACATCCGCCTTCTCGCCGTGGGCCGGCGGCCGCCGCGCTGGGCCGAGGAGGCATTTTCCGAATACGCCCGCCGCCTGCCTGCCGCCTTCGGGCTCGATGCGCGGCTGATCGCGCCCGCCCGCGGACACGGCAACGACGTCGAGCGCGCCCGCGCCGACGAGGGGCAGCGGCTACTGGCCGCCTTGGGAGCCCGTGACCATGTGGTCGCGCTCGACGAACGCGGCACGGGCTGGTCGACCGGGGCCCTGGCGAAGCGTCTTGCGGCGTGGGAAATGGGCGGGCGCGACGTGGCGCTTTTGATCGGCGGCGCGGACGGGCTTGCGCCCACCTGCCTGGAACGTGCCGATCAGTGCTGGTCGCTGTCGCCGCTGACTTTGCCCCACGCCCTCGTGCGGGTGCTGGTGGTCGAGCAGCTCTACCGCGCCTGGAGCCTGAACGCGGGCCATCCCTACCACCGCGCCTGAGCGGCGCGCCTCGGGTAAGCTGGAAGGATGAAACGCCTGGTTCTCGCCTCCGCATCCCCGCGCCGCCGTGAATTGCTGGCCCGATTGGGCCTGAATTTCGAGGTGCGCCCGACCGCCGTGAACGAAACCCCCGGGCAGGACGAGTCCGCGGAACGGCTGGCGCTGCGCCTGGCCCGTGCCAAGGCGCTGGCCGGTGCGCGGGACCGATCCCGCGAACGGGTCCTGGGCGCGGATACTGTCGTCGCCCGCGAGGCACAGCTACTGGGCAAGCCGGCGGATGCCGCCGAGGCGCGGCACATGCTCGAAACCCTGTCGGGCTCGGAGCATCGCGTGGTGACCGGGTTGGCGCTGGCCGACGGTGACACCGTGACCGAGGCCTGCGCGGTCTCGCGCGTGTGGTTCCGTGTGCTGTCGCCCGGGGAGATCGAGCGTTATGCCGCCGGTCGCGAACCGCAGGATGCCGCCGGCGGCTATGCCATCCAGGGCGGGGCGGCGGGATTCGTGGCGCGGGTGGTCGGCAGCTACACCAACGTGGTGGGCCTGCCGCTGGCGGAAGTGGTGCAACTGCTGCAGGAGAAGGAGCACAGGACGTGAGCACTGAAATCCTGGTCAATGCCATGCCCTACGAGACGCGGGTGGCCATCATCGAACACGGTTTGGTGCAGGAGCTGTATATCGAGCTGCCGCGCCGCCTCGGCATCGTCGGCAATATCTACAAGGGGCGGGTCGCGCGGGTCATGCCCGGCATGCAGGCCGCCTTCATCGACATCGGCGACGAGCGCAGTGCCTTCCTGCACGCGGGCGAGGTCGCCAAGATGCCCTACGTGGAAGCCGGCGCCAACGGTGACGGGGCGCCCGCGATCCAGGCCTTGCTGAGCGAGGGCGAAACCGTGCTGGTCCAGGTGCTCAAGGATCCCATCGGCACCAAGGGCGCGCGGGTAACCACGCGCATCAGCATCCCGTCGCGTTACATGGTCTACGTGCCGGGCGGCACCAGCGTAGGCGTGTCCACGCGTATCGAGGACGTGGCCGAACGCGATCGCTTGCGCGAAGTGGTCGAGCTCGTGCGTCCCGAGGGCGGCACGGGCGGCTATATCGTGCGCACCGCAGGCGAGGGCGCGGAGCGCGACGCGCTGCGGGCCGACATGCTCTATCTCTCGCGGCTCTGGTCCGCGCTGGAAGTCGAGGCGCGGGATGCGCCGTGCCCCTCGCTGGTGCACGAGGATCTGCCGTTGCCGTTGCGCATCATGCGCGACCTGCTGGACGAGCAGGTCACGCAGTTGCGCGTCGATTCCCCCGAGTGGTGCAAGCGCATGCAGCACTTCGCGAGCATGTTCCTGCCCGGGTTCGCGGAGCGTATCGCGCTGTATGAAGGAGAGCGGCCGATATTCGATCTCTATGGCGTCGAGGATGAGATCGAGCGCGCGCTCGAGCGGCGGGTCAACCTCAAGTCCGGCGGTTACCTCGTTTTCGACCAGACCGAGGCGATGACCACCGTCGATGTGAACACCGGCGCCTACACCGGCAACCGCAACTCCGACGAGGCGTTCCTCAAGACCAACCTCGAGGCCGCGCAGGTGATCGCCCGGCAACTGCGCCTGCGCAACCTGGGCGGGATCATCATCATCGACTTTATCGACCTGACGCGCCCGGAACACCGGCAACTGGTGCTGGAAACGCTCAAGCGTGAACTGGCCGGCGACCGTGCCCATTGCATGGTCAGTGAAGTCACCTCGCTCGGCCTGGTGCAGATGACGCGCAAGCGGGCCCGCGAGAGCCTGGGCCACGTCATGATGCAGTCCTGCCCGCATTGCGACGGGCGGGGCATGGTCAAGACGCCGGAAAGCGTGTGCTTCGACCTGTACCGCGAACTGATCCGCCTCAACGGGCAGTACCAGGCCAACGAATACCTGGTCCTCGCGCCGGCGGAGGTTATCGAGCTTTTGCTTGACGAGGAGTCTACCAATCTCGCCGAGTTGTCCGCTACGCTGGGGCGTAATGTTCGACTGCAGGTGGAGACGCAGTACCACCCCGGGCAATTCGATGTCATCCCGCTCTAGACCGGAAAATACGCATCCACGCCGGCGATTGTTGAAGTGGTCGTTTGGCACGCTGGCCGGATTCATCATCCTGGCCGCTGTTCTCGTGGGCCTGTTCCGTGTCGCTGCCAACCTGTTGCCCCGTTACCACGACGAGATCCAGCATCAGGTCGCGGCCCAGTTGCACGCAAAGGTCGAGATCGGGCCCATCTCGATGGTCTGGCACGGCTGGGGCCCCGCGCTGGTCTTCCACGACGTGCGCGTGCGAGGTTCGGACAAGGCGCCGGTGGTCATCAGCGCCGACTCACTGCGGCTCGATTTCACCGCCTGGTCCCTGGTGCAGGGCACCGCCGCGAGGCCCGCGGGCTTCAATATCATCGGGCCGCGCGTCACGCTCAAGCAAATGCCGGACGGGCGGCTGGTGGTGCCCGGCCTGCATCTGCCCGCGGGCAGGGGGCCGTCACAACTGAAATCGATGTTGGGCGATTCCGTGACGGTGCGCGACGGGCGTCTGCGTCTCGAGCTCGGAGGCAAGCGGCCGGCCACCTGGCATTTCGACAACTTCGACCTCGAGGTCGACTCGGGGCACCGTCATGCCGTGACGCTGGGGGTGAGGTTGCCGCAGGCGCTCGGCAAGGGGCGCCTGCAACTGACTGGCGTGGTAGCCACGCCGGACCCCGAATTCGCGCACTGGACCTGGCATGGCCACCTGACACTCGATCAGGTGCGCCTGGATCCCGTCAATCGCTTCCTGCCCGCCTCCGCACCATCCATCTCGGGAACGCTCGCGCTGAGCAGTGAATTCAAGGGGGCGGGCAAGGTGCCCGCCAGCGCATCGGGGCGGATCAGCCTCGATAAGTTGACCGCGGGGCAGGGCGGAATCGGCCACTTCCAGAGCGACTTTACCTATACGGGAGGCGAGGGGCAGGCGTTGACATTCGCGGACCCCCAGGTGGTGCTTGCCACGCACCGGGTCTGGCAGCCGGGCCGCCTGCAGTTCACCCGCGACGCGTTCGGGCGCCTGCATTTCGCCGTGCACGCGCTGCCGCTCGATGTCGTGCCCGCGTTTGCCGGTTTCCTGCCCCCGGCACAAGGCAAGCTTGCGCAACGGCTAATCGCGATGCGGCCCACCGGACGCGTGGACGACCTCGTCTTTTCCCTGACGCCCGGCCGGCCGGATTTCGGCATGCAGGCCGAGTTGCATGACGTATCGCTCGAGCATGTCGACCATACGCCGGGCTTCAGGCATCTCACCGCCCGGGTCGACATCCGCCACGGAGTCGGCCGGGTGGATGTGGACGCGCCGGGCCTGACCTTGTTGATGCCCAAGCTTTTCGGGCACACGGTTGCCCTGGACACGGTGCGCGGGCAGGTGCTTGTCGCCAGTACCGGGGATGGGGTCCTTATCGGCATGCCGCGCCTCACGCTGACCGGCCCGGCGCTGTCGGGCGCCGTGGAGGGCATCATCCGGGTGCCGCGCAAGGGCTCGCCCTTTATCCGGCTCGCGGCCTACGCGCGGGGGGCGGACGCCGTTGCGGCCCGCGAACACTACCTGCCGCATGGCTTGTTGCCAAAACCGCTCAATGAATGGCTGATGAAAAGTTTCAGCGGCGGGCGCATTACCGATGCCCGGTTGGCTTTCGACGGTCCCGTGGATACGTTTCCCTACAAGAATGGCGGTGGTTACTTCGGCGTGGACTTCGGCTATTCCGATGTCAGCCTGAGCCCGGGCTTCGGCTGGTCCCCGATGGAAAAGCTCGGCGGCCGGGTGGTGTTTCACAATGCCGGCATGCGCGCCACCATCACCCGCGGCGCGATATCCGGCGCACACGTGATCAGTGGCTCGGCGACGATCCCCGATTTTTTCAACGTGCACCTGGTCGTGCATGCCGATGTCGCGGGAGATGCCGGGGATTTCCTCGATTTCCTGCGCAACAGCCCCGTCTCGGGCCAGTTGGGCGGCGCCCTCGATCCCTTGCACGCGAGCGGCCCGACGCGCACGAAGCTCGAACTCAACCTGCCGGTCATGCACCCCAACAGGTTCAACCTGAAGGGTACGCTGATATTGAACGGCGTAACGGCGCGTTACGGGCAGTTGCCGTTCGAGCTGACCGATATGAAGGGCAGTGACAGGTATGACGGCAAGGGCCCGCTGAGCGGACGCTTCACCGCGCGGATGAAGGGCGCGCCGGTCGTGCTGAGACTCGGCCGCTCGGCAAAGAAGAATGCCGTGCTCGCGACCCTCGCCGGCAAGTTGCCGGCGAAGGCCGTGGCCTCGGCCATGAAACTGGCGCCGGGCAAGTACCTGTCCGGATCGTTGCCGTTGCAGCTCACCCTGACGGTGCCGTTCAGCCGCAAGGGGCCGCCCATCTCGCTCGACCTCGACTCCTCGCTGAAGGGATTGGCCATCAAGCTGCCGGCGCCGCTGGGCAAGAGCGCTACCGCGGCCGTCCCGATGGCGGCGCACCTCGATATCCATGGCCGGCGCCTGGCGGCGACCGCCCGCTATGGCGACAAAGTGGCGGGTTGCGCGGACATCGATGTCCGCACCAGCGCGCCCGACGTGCGCGGCCTGCATGTGCTGTTGGGCCCGCAGGGATGCACGAGCGCGGCCCCGGGTCTGCTGGTGACCGGCGGTTGGCCGGAGCTGGACCTGGGGCCCTGGCTGAAACTGATGCCGAAGGGGATTTTTGCCGGCGAGGGCCGGGGCCCCGGACAAAGCTTCGATGCCCTGGCGTTCAATGTCCATTTCGGAACCTTGAAACTGATGCGGCAGCAATTCAAGGATGAACAGGTTTCCGGCCAACTGGGGCAGCAAAAGTTGCAACTGACCTTTACCGGTGAGGACCTCGCGGGCAAGGCGCAGATTCCGCGGCGGCCAACCGATGATGACCCGATCGTGGCGGAAATCACCCACGGCCGTTTCGCGGTGCCGGCCAACCCGGTAGTCAGTTCGTCGCCCACGGCCACCGTCGTCGCGCCGGCAAGCAAGACAGTGACCGCCGTCAGCGTCGCCGCCCTGGCGCGGGGCCCTGTCACGGTGCCGGCTGCCGCGACTGCCGGACGGACGCGGGCGGTAGCGGCGGCGAGCGCCGGCAAACCGTTGCGCCCGCAGGATGTGCCGCCCTTCGTGTTGCATGCCGGGCATATCGCGCTGGGCGAGGCTTCGTTCAATGACGTGCTGGTCAAGGCGGTGCAGGTACCGGGCGGCATCCTCGTCGATCCGCTGCGCGTGGGCGGCGGCACGCTGGATCTTGATGGCGCCCTGGTCTGGATCAAGCCGGGTGGACAAACGGGCCACGGCCAGGGCGCCCTGAGATTCCTGGCGCATGTGCACAATCTCGGCACCTTGCTCAAGGGCGCGGGGCTTGGCCCGGTCGTCACCGGGCATGGTACCGCCAGCGCGTCGCTGGCCTGGTCCGAGCAAAGCTCGCAGGGGGCCAAGTTCACCGACCAGTTGCTCGGCAAGGTCAGCGTTGACTTGCGAGACGGGCAGATTTCCCAGGTCAATCCGGGTGCCGGACGGCTTCTTTCGCTCCTGAACCTCGCGAACATACCGCGTTACCTGACATTCAATTTCCACAACCTCACGGGCAAGGGATTCCCGTTCAATCGAATCTACGGGGATTACGACATCAACCAGGGCGTCGCGGAAACCAAAGGCCTGGTCATCGACAGCTCGGTGGCCTGGATCAAGCTGACGGGCTCGCTCGATCTCGATAACCAGACCCTGGACCAGAAAGCGGCGATCGAGCCGAACTACACCGGGTCGCTGCCCATCATCGGCGCGCTCGTCGGCGGCATCGGCGTGGGTGCCGCCGTGTTCGCCATTACCAAGATATTCGGGGGGGCGATCGCGCAGGCATCGCAACTCAACTACTCTATTAAAGGACCGTTCAGTCACCCCGAGGTCAAGCCGGTCGGCGCGACGCCGGCGCCCTCCGCGGCGACGCATGGCGGCGGACAGGCATCCGGTGGGAGCAAGCCGTGAAGAAGATCGTCATTTCCCTGTTTCTCGTGACCTGGTGCGTGGCCGCCCGGGCAGCCGGTAACGGCCCCTGGGTGTTGACCCAGGCGCAATGGGGCGGCGTCACCCGGGCCTCCCAGGTCGTGGCACTTGACCCGTTGCGGCAGGCGATACAGGCATTCGACGCCCGGCCGGGGGCAAGGTTGGTCGTCGTGCATAACGGGGGCGAGGACGGCCTGTTCTGGGCCTCGGACCTCGAGGGCTGGCTGGTGGCGCTCGGGGTGCCGACCGACCGCATCGTAGACCGCATCGGGGCCATCCAGCCCGGCCGGATCCAGTTGCAGATAGAACCGGCCCCGAAAGGCTGAGATGGCCCGCGCCGCGGTCATCCAGCTCAATTCCGGCGCCGACGTGCCCGGCAACCTGCGCCGGACCCGGCATCTGCTCGAACGTGCGCACGATGCGGGCGCCGTGCTCGCGGTCTTGCCCGAAAATTTTGCCTGCATGCCCGCCACCCGCGCCGATCGGCAGCGGATTGCCGAAACGCCGGGACGCGGACCGGTCCAGGCATTTCTCGCCGAGTCCGCATCGCGCCTGGGCCTGTGGATCGTTGGCGGCACACTTCCCCTGAAGCAGGCAAGTGACGAGCGGGTGGCCGCGGCGGTGCTCGTGTTCGACGACCGGGGCCGGCAGGTCGCGCGCTACGACAAGATGCACCTGTTCGACGTCGACGTGCCCGGCAAGCGCGAGCGTTACCGCGAGTCGGCGCACTTCGTTCCGGGGCGCCGGCTGGTCGCGCTCGACACGCCGCTCGGCCGGCTCGGTATCGGGGTCTGCTACGACCTGCGGTTTCCCGAATTCTTTCGTGCGTTGGCGCTCCGGCACGGTTGCGAGGTGTTCGCCGTCCCCAGTGCCTTCACGGCCACCACGGGCCAGGCGCACTGGTCCTTGCTGGCGCGTGCGCGCGCTGTGGAGAACCAGTGCTACCTGCTGGCCGCCGCGCAATCGGGCCGGCACCCGGACGGCCGTGAAACCTGGGGCCACAGCCTGATCGTCGGGCCGTGGGGCGAAACCCTGGCACACCTCGTGCGCCGCCCGGGCGTGGCGACGGCGGCGCTCGACCGGGCCGCACAGCAACGGCTGCGACGGCGTTTCCCCGTGCTCGAACACGCCCGCATGGGCCAGCGCTCGTACAATAGGGGGCATGAGTAATTCGACCCGGAACACGGACACGGCTTCCAGCCTGACGATCGCGCGCGAAACCCTGCTCGCCCCCGGCGGGCTGGACGAGCAGCACCTGGAGAAGATTTTCGGCCAGTTGCTGGCGCGGCGCCTCGACTACGCCGACCTGTATTTCCAGGCCGAGCGTGTGGAAAGCTGGGCTCTAGAGGACGGGATCGTGCGCTCGGGCAGTGCCAACAGCTCGCGCGGCGTGGGCGTGCGTGCCTGCGTAGGGGAGCGCACCGGCTTTGCCTATTCCGACGAAGTGGAAATGCCCGCCTTGCAGGCCGCGTCCGAGGCGGCGCGCGCGATTGCACACCAGGGCGGACCGGCCCGCATCAAGGCCTGGAACGACCGCTTGCCGGCGCGCCTCTACGAGCCGCTCGACCCGATCGCGAGCCTCGATTCGCGCTCCAAGGTGGCCTTGCTCGAGGCCATCGATCGCGAGGCGCGCCGCCAGGATCCGCGTGTGGTGCAGGTGTCGGCGAGCCTGGCCGCACGCCACGAGGTCGTGCTGGTCGCGGCCAGCGACGGCCGGCTGGCCGCCGACGTGCGCCCGCTGGTACGGGTCAATATCAGCGTCATCGTCGAACAGAACGGGCGCCGCGAATCCGGTTTCGCGGGCGGCGGCGGGCGCTATGGATTCGACGTGCTCGAACATGAAGGCCGCGTGCTCGGCTACGCGCGTGAGGCCGTGCGCCAGGCCTTGACCGCGCTCGAGGCCCAGGCCGCGCCGGCCGGCGCCATGCCCGTGGTGCTCGGCCCCGGCTGGCCCGGCGTGCTGCTGCACGAAGCGGTGGGCCATGGCCTGGAAGGCGATTTCATCCGCAAGGGCACGTCGGCCTTCGCCGGGCGCGTGGGCGAGCGCGTCGCCAGTCCCTTGTGCACCGTGGTGGATGACGGCACGCTGCCGGGGCGACGCGGGTCCCTGTCGATTGACGACGAGGGCACACCCTCGCAACGCAACGTGCTGATCGAGAACGGCGTGCTCAAGGGCTTTCTCTACGACAAGCAGAACGCACGCCTCGCCGGCGCCCGTTCCACCGGCAGCGGGCGCCGCGAATCCTTCGCCCACCGCCCGATGCCGCGCATGACCAACACCTACATGCTCGCTGGCCCGCACGATCCGGAGGAGATCATCGCCTCGGTGGACAGGGGGCTGTACGCCGTCAACTTCGGCGGCGGGCAGGTCGATATCACCTCGGGCAAGTTCGTGTTCTCGGCGAGCGAGGCTTACCTGATCGAGAAGGGCAAGGTGACCCGCCCCGTGCGCGGCGCGACCCTGGTGGGCAACGGTCCCGACGTGTTGACGCAGGTCTCGATGGTGGGCAACGACCTCGCGCTGGACGAGGGCGTTGGCGTGTGCGGCAAGGAAGGCCAAAGCGTACCGGTCGGCGTGGGCATGCCCACCGTCAAGCTCGACAAGCTCACCGTCGGCGGCACCGACTGAGGCGGACATCTACTGTTCCGGTGGTCGGCATATATCACTTGTGCCGGTGCAAGGTTTCCTGATCTTTGTGGGCCCTGAATGACCAGGTTCGGGCTTCTATTTCAACGTCCTTGTTCGGCCGACTACAGCCGTTCAAGAGTCTGCTCCATTTCGGTCATTCGAGGTAATCCAACTCCGAATAAGCCCTCGGAACTTGGCTGGGTTCGTTCTAGAACCAAAGGCAGCCACTAGATTGACGGAGTCAACTTTTCTATCGCTTTAGTTTCCTTACGCACTTTTCACGTCCGAGGCCCTTTCTTATTTCAATAATATTCTTCATAAGCCGCACCAGATTCTTTAATTTCTCTTCATTATTATTCGTTAACGAATGCTCATTTAGCAACGTATACTTGTAAAGAGCGTAAGCCGTACCTTTGCCAGCGCCTGGGCGGCACATAGGATTGTAACCCGAAGATAAAAGCACCATAACCCCCAAAGTGAAAACCGGTCGCCTAATGCCACCGAGTGTACAATCCATCGCATCTCCTGCGTGTTTTGTTTTTATATACGGATCAGCGCCCGCATTAATTAGATACATCATATTTACCGCGTGTTCGCAACTTGCAGCTTCATCCAACAGCGTTAAACCGCTCGAATCTCTTGAATTAGGATCGGCCCCGCGCGACAAAAATAATGCCAAAACATTGCTGTTATTCAATCCGGCCGCTAACGCCACTAAATCTTTGTCCTTTAATAAGCCAGGATTATCTTTTATAAGCTCCTTAAGCACTTCCACATCACCCAAAGCCGTTGCGTACCAGGCTCGCGTATGCTTGAGTTGCTTATTGCTGGGAGGCTCACCCGTCATAACGTATTTTCTGGCTTCAGAGGTCGGAATTTTCAGTACTGACTGGCACCATTGGTCTCCTAGATTAGGATTGATATTATCTGCAGAGGCCGATGCGGTTTTCGCGGCAAACGATAATACAAAAAGAACAATTATCGTGCTCACCATTTGATACGGTAAAAATTTCTCAGATTTTTGTGCTGGTTTCATTTTTTAGTCCTCAAGTGGACCGATTACTTTGCACATCCCATGACAGATGTCGGTCATAATCAGACGTCAAGGTTTACCGCCTATCATGCTCCAATTTGGTCACACAGCGTGCGTTGGGGCGGGCTTGATTCGGGGCCGGCGCTTGCGACTCGCCTGCCATAGGTCATAAGCCGCCTGCATGCGCAGCCAACTCTCCGCACTCGGCGGAAGCCATGCCGCCAAGCGCAGTGCCATGTCGGCGCTCAGCGCGGCTCGTCCGTTGATCAGGCGCGATAACGTCACCCGCGAGACACCGAGCTGCTCCGCGGCTTCCGTTACGCTCAGGCCCAGCGACGGCAAGACATCCTCCTTGAGGATCTCGCCTGGATGGGCCGGGTTGTGCATCTGCGTCATCTCGTTCTCACCTCAGTGATAGTCCCGATAATCCACCAGTTCCGCGTCCTCACCCCTAAACGTAAAGATGAGGCGCCAGTTGCCGCTCACCCGCACTGACCAATGTCTCCGAAGCTCTCCGCTCAGTGGGTGCAGGTGCCAGCCGGGCAGGTCCATGTCCTGCGCTGAACTCGCGGTATCCAGCTTCGCCAGCTGGCGGCGCAAACGGGCCGCGTGCGCGGGCTGGATACCGGCCTTGGTGCCCTTCCGGAAGAAGGCCTCCAGGCCCTTGTGACGGAAGGACCGGATCATGAAATAAAGTGTATCGCTATACGCTACAGTCAGTCAAGCCTGAATGTCCGTTTCCGAAAAGCGGCTATGTATTATTTGGGTCGGTTTTGCTCCTTCGGCAATCTGTAAAACAGACGGTCAATACTCTTGGATAGCGGTTGCCCCGGAGGAATGCTTGCAGATGGTTTGATGTTTGACGTGGGGTTCGGGTGTTTTCCATGCCGTCGCGTCATCGCGAGAAGTTCTTCCTTTGCGTCCTCTGCGTCTCTGCGTGAGTTTCCAAAAAGAGCCCCGCACACTCGGAGAGTGTGCGGGGCGTTGTTGCCTTGTTCAGGCTTTGTTATCCGGCGTTGTCTTCCTTGGGGAGGCCGGGCAGGTTCATGGGGCACATCGAGCCCGCCGAGACATAGAAGGCAAGCACGGCGCCGATCAGGCCCAGGACGCCGCCGATGCGCTCGAGGGCCGCGGCGTTGAAGAAGAAGCTCAGGCCCAGTCCCAGCAGGGACAGCCAGAACAGCAATACGGTCAGCGAAACCGCGCCACCGAGCTTCTTGTCCTTGAAGGCGCCGAACCACAGATACAGGTTGACCAATGTGATGGCGATGGCGAACCAGCCATTGAACTCGCGCGTGGCGCCCATCATTTCATGACCCATGCCGTGCATGCTGCCCCAGGCGAGTCCGGCCCACAGCAGGAAGAAGAACGCGCTCCAGCCTTCCTGGCGCAGGAACGCCATGATGCCGGCGATCAAAAGCCCGAGTGTGGCTACCGCCATGGTCATGTGCATGGTGCCGGGATCGATACCGGCCGGATGAACGAGCCCCGAGTGAGCCAGGGAATACATCCAGAAAGCGATGGCGAGTACGCCGAAGCCTAGCGCCTTGGGATTGGCGACCTTGTTGTTCATGAAATACCTCCTTGGTGGTAGGTAGTGCTGATTGTGGCGCCATCTGCGCCGAAAATGCGCTTATGACGCTAAGAAGCGGACTTCGGCCCGGGAACGGAGACCCTGTTGCGAAGGCCGAAAATCCGACGGAACACTCGGAATATAGCCAAAAATTGTCACTTCGGAGCGTTTGGGGGCTAATTGGCTGGATTTCGGGAAGTGGGGTCAGCGCTGGCAGCGGGGGCAGAAATAGCTGGCGCGCTGGCCGATCACGGTGCGGCGGATGGGGGTTCCGCAGCGGCGGCAGGGTTGGCCATCCTGGTCATAGACGGCGAGCTGGATGCGGAAATAGCCCGATTCCCCCGCCCCGTAAAAAAAGTCGCGCAGGGTGGTGCCGCCGACCTCGATGGCTTCCTGCAGTACGTCTTTTACCGCGGCGGCCAGCATGTCATAACGGGCAGCGCCGATCCGCCCGGCAGGCCGGTGCGGATGGATGCCGGCCCGGTAGAGGGCTTCGTTGGCATAGATATTCCCGACGCCGGCCACGACGCGGCCGTCCATCAGCAGGGTCTTGACGGCGGCCCGCCGGCCACGGCTCAGGGCATGGAGGTAACTGCCGTCGAAGGCGGGGTCGAAGGGTTCGGGCCCGATGTGGCGCAGCAGCGGATGGCGGTCCGGCCGGTCGCCGGCCCACAGCAGGAGGCCGAAGCGCCGCGGGTCGCGGTAGCGCAGGCAGTCGCCGCCGGCGAGCACCAGGTCGTAATGATCGTGGGCGCCCGGCGCGGTGGCGGGATCGGCGATGCGCAGGGAACCGGACATGCCGAGGTGCAGGAGGGCGCTTCCGCTTTCGGTGTCGAGCAGCAAGTATTTGGAGCGCCGTTGCAGGCCGGTGATCCGGGTACCCGCCAGGCGCCTCGGCAGGCCCGCGGGGATCGGTTGGCGCAGGCGCCGCTCCCTCACCACGAGGGACCGGATCCGTTGTCCGGTCAGGGTCTCCGCGAGGGCGCGGCGGGTGGTTTCAACTTCCGGGAGTTCGGGCACGGGCGGCGAGCAGGCGGCTGGTGGCGGCGGGGCTGAAAGTGTAGACCAGTCCGGAGCCCGGGCGTGTCAATTGCAGGGGAGCGCGCGACAGGATGTCATAACCGAGCGTGCCTGCCGGCGGCGCGAGGGTGATGCGGACGTGGGCCAGCGCCGCGGGTGCCGGGGCCGGTATCGGTCCGACGCGCAGGGCGCTGGCGTCCTGCCAGGCGGCGAGCAGGCGTGGATCGTCGGGCAGATGGCGTGTACCGATGCGGATGCCGGTCACCCGGGGGCCGGGGGGCAGCAGGCGCGTGGAAATGAATTGCCACGGGCCGGCCGCCAGCCGGGGCAGCAGGGTGTCGGCGACCAGGTAGACCCGGTCGCCCCGGCGGATGTAGCGCAGGCCGCTGGCGGGGTTGAGCCGGCCCAGTTCGGCCTTTTCGCGGTTGACCTCGAGCACGAGCCGCGCCGGGGCGAGGCCGGCGCTGGTCAGCGGCACGCTCGCCGCCGTGTAGCCGCGGGACACCGGCTCGTCGAGCGCGGCCAGGAAAGCATCGACGCGGGTCGGGTTCGCCGGCGCCTGCACGGGGGCGGTCATGCGCCAGCCCCCGGCGCCGTGGTGCAGGCTGATGCGTTTACCGGAGGCCCAGCGGGCGTCGAACCGGGTCACGGCGGCGGGTGCCAGGCCGAACAGGGGCCGGGCCCGGTGGTGCGGCGCGTGCGCATGGCGCCAGAGCAGCAGCACCAGGACCGCGATCACGATGCCGCCGAGCACCAGGGGGAGAAAGCGCCTTCGCATCAGTGCCGGCGGCGGCGCCACCAGACCAGGATCGCCACGAGCAGCAGGAGGATCGGCAGCACGAACAGGAAGCCGATGCCGATGACGCCCTGCTCGAATCCGCTGAGCGTGAGCGTACGGTCCGGCGCCTGCGGCGGCGTGATGTCGAGGTAGCGGTCTTCGCCCCCGAGCCAGTTGAACAGGTTCAGCCCCAGGCTCAGGTTGCCGCCATTGCCGAGGAACTGGTTCGAGAGGAAACCGCTGTCGCCGACCACGGCGGCCCGCTGTTGCCCATGGCCGTCCGGGCGCGGCCGCGTCAGCGTGTAACCCAGGGTGATCGGGCCGGGAATGTCGACGCCCGGCCGGTAGGTGATCGCGTCGGGGCGGGTCGTGCCGGTCATCAGCCAACTCTTGGGCAGGCGGGGGCTTTGCAGGAACCCGTGTGCCCGCCAGGGCGTGCCGGGTATCAGGTTGAACCCGGTCGCATCGGGGAACAGGGTGTTCTGCTGGAAATGCCGGGTGACGGGTGACTGGCCGTAATGGGACAGGACGACCCAGGTGGCGTTGTCCAGCCCGAAGCGCGAGGCGTCGGTGTCGGCCACGATGCCGCCGAGCGGCTTGACGCCGAGCGCCTGCGCCAGCCCGGCGAGCCCGTAGAGGCCGCCCGGGTCATGCAGCCAGAGCAGGTTGCCGCCGGCGGCGATCCAGTCCTCCAGGACCTGCGTTTCGCGCGGGAGGTAATTGCCCTGGGCGGCGGCGATCACCACGAATGCCGTGCCCGGCGCCAGGCGCGGGTGCGTGGCCAGGTTCTGGGTGACTACCTTGAACCCCTGCTGGGCGAGTACCTGGCCGAGGCGGCCCAGGTCGTAATTGCGCTTGCCGCCGGGGTCCGCTTCCCCGTGGCCGGTGACGAATACGACCCGGGTGGCATGGCCGCGCGCCAGGCGCAGCAACGCGTTGGTGACGCCGCTTTCGCTGATGGTCTTGAGGTTGCTGCCGCGGTCGCCGTAGGTTACGCGGATTTCGCCGGGGGTGGTGATCCCCAGCTTGCGGATCTCGGCCAGGGCGGTGTCGGGATTGACGAAGCGGATCCGGATGCGCGGATCGGCGCGCCGGTAGCGATCCAGCAGGTGGTGCTCGAAATCCGACAGGCGGCCGCTGTCCTGCACGAAAGCGGTCAGCGTGATGGGCCGGTCGAGCCGGGCGAGGGCCTTGCGGCTGGCCGGGGTCAGGCTGTTGCTCTGGCTCCAGGTCCAATCCGAGGTGAGGTGCCAGACGGTGCTGGCCCAGGCCAGCAGTCCGGCCGCGATGCACAGCACGAGTATCAGCGCCGCGCTCTGCAGCCGGAGCCAGAAACGCCGGGTCGGATGGAATCCCTTCATCGGCTCATCCTTCCAGCCGTTCGGCGTCGAGGCGCCAGATGCTCAGCCCCAGGAAGAGCAGGGTGAGGATGACGAAATAGGCAAGGTCACGCGTATCCACCAGTCCCCGCAACAGCGTGTTCAGGTGCGCCTGGAAGGCGAGCCACCCGAATCCCGAGGCGGCCGCGCCGCTGGTGGCGAGGTTGATGATCCACAGCAGCAGGATCGCGCCAAAGCTGGCGACGGCCGCGAGCAGCGGCTGGCGGGTGAGCGAGGAGATGAACAGGCTGATGGCCCCGAAGGCGGCAGCGAGCAGGGCCAGCGCGAGGACGCCGACGCCGAGGCGGCCGAAGTCGAGCGAGGTGCCCAGCTCCAGCGAGAGCGGCATGGCGGCGGCAATGGCGACGGTCAGCCAGAGCAGGGCCATCAGGGCGAGGAACTTGCCGAGGACGATGGCCGTGGCCGAAACCGGGGCCGAGCGTAGCAGGCGGAGCGTGCCGCTGCGCCGTTCCTCGGCCAGCAAGCGCATGGCGAGCAGCGGTGTGAGCACCACGAGCACCAGGGCGACCCAGATGAAGGTGGGGGAGACGACCAGGTCGGTCACGCCCGTATTGCGCTGCCCGGGCGGCAGGTGGGGCACGGCGGCCATGAAGCTCTGCACGAACCAGAGGAATACCCAGGCGGTCACGAAACTCGCGCCGGCCAGCAGTAGCCAGGCCAGGGGCGAACGGAACAGTGCCCGCAGGTCGCGCCCGGCGATGACCAGCGCGGCTCTCATGCCGCTTCTCCCGGCCGTGCGCTCAGTGCCTCGAGGAACGTGTCTTCCAGTGTGGTGTGTACGGGCGTCATCACGGCGAGCCCCCAGTCCTCGGCGACGGCCGCGGCCAACAGGTCCGGGCGGGGATCGGTTTCCGCGGCCAATTCGAGCACTAAAACACCGGGGGCGGTTTCATTTACCGACTTCACTCCGTTGATCCGGGCCAGGCGTTCGCGGGCCGGCGGCCGCGCGCACTCGATGCGCAGACGCGGGTTGCCGGTTTCGCCGGTGGTTTCGTGCACGATGCGCCCGTGGGCCATGATGGCCACCCGGCTCGCGACCGCCGCTGCCTCGTTGAGCAGGTGCGTGGACACGATCACCGCGGCGTCGGCCGCCAGGTCGCGGATCAGGGCCAGCGTCGAGCGGATCTGCACCGGGTCCAGCCCCACCGTCGGCTCGTCGAGGACGATGACCTCGGGCCGGTGCACGATGGCCTGGGCGATGCCGAGCCGTTGCTGGTAGCCCTTGGAGAGATGCCCGGTGAGGCGCGAGACGACCTCCTCAAGTCCACAGCGGGCGCAGGCCGCCGTTGCCGCCGCGCGGGCTTCCCCGCGTCCGAGCCCGTGCAGACGGGCGCAGAAGCGCAGGTATTCGGTGACCGTGAGTTCCGGGTAAAGCGGGGGGACCTCCGGCAGGTAGCCGAGCGCGCGCTTGGCCTCGCGCGGGGACTCCGCCAGGTCGTGGCCCGCGATCGATATGCGCCCGGCATGGGGGGCCAGATTGCCGGTAATCATCGACAGCGTCGTGGTTTTGCCGGCGCCGTTTGGGCCGAGCAGCGCGAGGACCTCGCCGCGGTTCACGTCCAGGGATAGCCCGGCCACCGCGCGCAGCCGCCCGTAGCGGCGCTCCAGGTTCTCGGCGCGGATGACGGGTTCGGTGGGTTCCATGCTCATGGCAGTCTGTTCAGCGACCTCCGGGTGCCGTGCATAGGGGGTATCGGAAGCGTTAGACTAACGGGCATTATTTCCTGTGCCAAACTCGTGTTCAATACGATACTTGCATACATCGCCCACGGCGCCGTCGCACTCCCCTGGTGGGGATATCTGGTGCTGGTGGCCGCGTCCGTCCACCTCACGGTGATCGGCGTCACACTCTACTACCATCGCGATCAGGCCCACCGTGCCCTGGACCTGCATCCGGTCCTGCGCCAGTTCTTCCGGTTCTGGGTCTGGTTCACCACGGCCATGGCGGTGCATGAGTGGGTGGCGGTGCATCGCAAGCACCATGCCTTCGTCGAGACCGAAGACGACCCGCACAGCCCGCAGGTGCTCGGCTATCGTTATCTGCTCGGGCATGGTGCCGAGGTTTACAAGCGTGCCCGCAACGACAACTCCATCGTCGAGAACTACCGTCACGGCACGCCGGACGACTGGCTCGAGCGCAACGTTTACGGCCGCTTCCCGCATCTCGGCGTCGTGGTGCTGCTGATCGTCGAGGCGGTCCTCCTCGGGGCCCCGGGCGTGGCGATCTGGGCGGTGCAGATGCTCGCCATGCCGCTGCTGGCCTCGGCGCTGATCAACGGCGCCGGCCATCACAGCGGGTACCGCAATTTCGAGGTCCCCGACGCCTCCACGAATGTCATTCCTATCGGCCTGATCGCGGGCGGCGAGGAATTGCACAACAATCACCATGCCTTCCCCAGTTCGGCCAAGTTCTCGGTGCGCCGGTTCGAGTTCGACATCGGCTGGGCCTACATCCGGGTGCTTTCGGCGTTGCGCCTTGCGCGCGTGCGCCGCACCTATCCCCGTCCCAGCTTCGTGCCGCGCGCCACGCGCTTCGACCTCGAGGCCATGCGGGCCGTGGTGACCAACCGCTTGCACGTGCTCCGCGCCTACCGGCGCGAAGTCCTGATACCGTTGCTGCGCAAGGAGCAGGGCAGGGTGGAAGGGTTCTCGTTGCGTCGCCTGCGCTACCTGCTCGTGCGCGATTCGCGTTTCCTGGACCGCAATGCCCTGCGCGACCGGCAGCGGCTGATGGAGCGTTTCCCCCAAGTGCATACGGTGTGGCAGTATCGCGAGAATCTGCGTGCCATCTGGGAAGACCGGGCGGCCTCGAACGAGCGGGTGCTGGAGCGCCTGCGCGCCTGGTGCCACGAGGCCGAGCAAAGCGGCATTCACGGGCTCGAGGAATTCGCGGCGCGCCTGCGGACCTGGCGCCTCGGTTCAACGACAACGACCGCTTGATACGCCTGATAGCCCGCAGTCGAGCGTGACCGATTCGCCCGCCCCTGGCGGGCGAATTCGCATTTAGGCTTTCTTGCGCTTGCCGGCCGCCCTGGTGAAGGGTTTCAGAGCCTCGCGCAGGCGCTTGGTGATCTCGTCGATCTCGCCCTCGGCGTCCACGGTGATCAGTTTCTCCCGTTCCTTGTAGTAATCGATCACCGGCCGCGTGTGCGATTCGAACACGCGCAGGCGGTTCTCGATCGTGGACTCGTTGTCGTCGCTGCGATGCACCAGTTCCGTGCCGTCGTGGTCGCACTGGTTGTCGAGCTTCGGCGGGCGGGTGTAGATGTTGTAGACGCGCCCGCATTCGGGGCAGGACAGGCGGCCCGTGAGCCGCTGGATCAGGGCGTCGGGGTCGATGTCGAGCAGCAGCGCCGTGTCGAGCGGCTGGCCCAGCTTCTCCAGCATTTTGTCGAGGGCCTCGGCCTGGGCCGTGTTGCGCGGGAAGCCGTCGAGGATGAAGCCGTTGGCGGCGTCCTTGCGGCCCAGGCGCTCGCGGATAATGCCCAGGACGATCTCGTCCGAGACCAGGCGGCCGGCATCCATGGCTTCGCGCGCGCGGCGGCCGAGTTCGCTGCCCGAGGCCAGGGCCTCGCGCAGCAGGTCGCCGGTGGCGACCTGGGGGATTTCGTAACGTTCGCTCAGGCGTTTGGCCTGCGTGCCCTTGCCGGAGCCGGGGGCCCCGAGTAGTACGATTCGCATGGTGTCCTTGGTTTCCCGCAGCGCGAGCCGCAAAGGTACCCAAGGATTGCGGGTACGTCAATCCTTCGCATCACATTTGCGGTGATTGAAAATTGACCTGCGGGGTGTTATGCCGGGCGCCGCCGTGGCAGGCTTGTGGCAGAATGCTGCACTGTTTTCGGGGGGCGGGGCCATGGTACGACGCAATGCTTTCTATGCACAATCGGGCGGCGTGACCGCCGTTATCAACGCGACGGCCTCGGCCGTGATCGAAACCGCGCGCGAGCATCGCGACGTCATCGGCAAGGTCTACGCGGGACGTAACGGCATCCTCGGCGCCTTGCGCGAGGAACTGGTGGATACCAGCAAGGAATCCCGTGCGGCGATCGGCGCGCTCAAGCACACCCCGGGCGGCGCGTTCGGTTCCTGCCGCTACAAGCTCAAGGGCCTGGAGGAATCCAGGGCCCAGTACGAGCGCCTCATTGACGTGTTCCGCGCGCACGATATCGGGTACTTCTTCTATAACGGCGGCAACGACTCCGCGGATACGGCATGGAAGGTCTCCCAGATCGGCCGCAAGATGGGCTATCCGCTGGCCTGCATCGGCATTCCCAAGACGGTCGACAACGATCTCGTGATCACCGATACATGCCCCGGTTTCGGCTCAGTCGCCAAGTATGTGGCGGTCTCCACCCGCGAGGCGGCCCTCGACGTGGCCTCCATGGCCGAGACCTCGACGAAGGTGTTCATCCTCGAGGTCATGGGCCGGCACGCGGGCTGGATCGCCGCCGCGGCGGGCCTCGCCGGGGACGGGCGCGACGCGGCTCCCCATCTGATCCTGTTCCCCGAGCGCACCTTCGACCGGGCCGGGTTCCTGCGCCGGGTCGACGAGTGCGTCAAGCGCTACGGCTACTGCGTGGTCGTCGCCTCGGAGGGCGTGCGCGACGCCGAGGGCAACTTCCTGTCCGAGGGCGGCACCCGCGACGCCTTCGGGCACGCGCAACTGGGCGGGCTCGCGCCGCGGCTGGCCGACATGGTGACCACCGAGCTGGGCCACAAACACCACTGGGCGGTGGCCGATTACCTGCAGCGCTCCGCGCGCCACCTCGCCTCCAAGACCGATCTCGACCAGGCCATCGCGGTGGGCCGCGCGGCCGTCAAGCTCGCGGCGAAGGGCGAAAACGCGGTCATGCCAGTCATCCGCCGCACCGCGGACGCGCCTTACCGCTGGCGCATCGAGGCGGCGCCGCTGGGGCGCATCGCCAACCACGAGAAGAAGCTGCCCGCGGGCTTCATCCGCCCGGACGGGTACGGGATTACCGCCAAAGCCCGCCGTTACCTGGCGCCGCTGATCGCCGGGGAGGCCTATCCGCCTTACACGAAGGGGCTGCCGCGCTATGTGACGCTCAAGTGCGAGCTGGCGCCGAAGAAGCTGGAGCCCTGGCGGGAAGGCTGAGGCGGGGGCTCTCAGGACTTGCCACGCGGCGTTTCGGACGCTAAACTACGCCGTTCTGATTCGCACCCAACTCTACGGAGAGTCCCGCCATGGCCCGAGTGTGCCAAGTGACCGGCAAGCGCCCGACTTCGGGCAACAACGTATCGCACGCGAACAACAAGACGCGTCGCCGCTGGCTGCCCAACCTGCAGTTCCACCGCTTCTGGCTGCCGACCGAAAAGCGTTTCGTGCGCCTGCGCGTGTCGAACCATGGCCTGCGCATCATCGACAAGAAGGGCATCGAGGCCGTGGTCAGCGAAATTCGCGCCCGCGGCGAGAAGGTTTAAGGAGCAGCACAGATGGCCAAGAACACGCCCCGTGAAAAGATTCGCCTGGTCTCCACCGCGGAAACCGGCCACTTCTACACGACCACTAAGAACAAGCGGAACAGCCCCGAGAAGATGGAAATCCGCAAGTACGATCCGGTCGTGCGCAAGTATGTTGCCTACAAGGAAGCCAAGATCAAATAAGTCCGGCGTTCCCCAGGGCAAAAGAAAGGCGGCCGTGGCCGCCTTTTTTGTTGCCCCCCCCTCATGGGCCCCGCCGTTTCTGCGCCGGACGCGGGTTGCTGTAGCATAGGCTTGGGCAGGAGGGCCACGGCACGGGAGGACGCACCCATGTCCAGCGATCAGGGAATCAACGCCGCGATCATCAGACTGCGGCGCCGAATGCAGCGCTTATTCGTCGGTGCGCTGGCGCCAATGGTGAATTGGCTGGCCGCCCGCGGCATCCGCCCCGACCAGATCACCTGGGTCGGTTTCGATCTCGCCGTGGCCGCCGCCGTTCTGGCGGCATTCCACCTGTTCACCCTCGCGGGCATCCTGTTCCTGCTGTCCGGCGTCGCGGACCTGGTCGACGGTGCACTGGCACGCCGTGCCGAGCGCGTCAGCGACAGCGGGGCGTTTCTGGACTCCGTCCTCGACCGCGGCGGCGAGGCCCTGCTGCATGCGGGTGTCGCGGTCGCATTCGCCTGGTGGGGCATCTGGCCCGGCGTCCTCGCCGTGGTCTTGTCGCTGGCCGGTTCCAACCTGACCAGTTACGCCCGCGCACGGGCCGAAGCGCTCGGCATCGACCTCGAGGAGGTCTGGGTCGGTCGCGGCGAACGCATCCTGGTACTCAGCATCGGCCTGATATTGCACTTTGCGTTGATCGCGTTCTGGATTATCGCGGTCGCGAGCTGGGCATCGGCGGCGCACCGAGCCTGGCTGGCGCACAGCCGGCTGACCGCCGGCAGGGCCGCGGAACCCGGTGCGGCCGCCGCAACCAGCCCGGAAGACGACGAGGACGACGACACGACCGCCTCTACCTAGCGCGGATCAGCCTTCCCCTTCGCCCACTGCCGGCACCGTGGCCAGCGTCTCCAGCAGAGCCGGCCCGTAACGGCGGCGCTCGGGTGCGTCCAGGTCGCGCACGGCCGCCAGGTCCTCGGATGAACTCGGCGCCAGCCGTGCCAGCGTGACGAGCACCCCGTCGCGCAACACCCACTGGCGTGGCCGATTCTCTTCCATCGCCTGGCGCTCGCGCCAGGCCGCGAGATGCTTCAGGCGCTCGCGCGGCTGCGAGCCGAGCCGCCGTGCCTGGCGGATGCGTTTCCAGGCGCGTTCCGGTTGCGGACGGTAATGATCCGGGTTTTCCATCTCCCGCATCGCCGCCTCGAACTCGCCGCGCTTGCCGGCCTCGTCCAGACGCCTGTCCAGCACCTCGCGCAGGCGGGCCAGGTGCTCGACGTCCGTGGCGGCATAGCCGATGGCTTTTTCGGCGAGCGGGCGCTTGAGCCAGTTGTAGCGCCCCAGCGCGATGCCGGGCGGCTCCTGCAGCAGTTCCTCGGCGAGTGCGGCATAGCCGACCTGCGGCGCCATGCCGGTCATCGCGGCGGCGACCTGGGTGTCGTAGAGGGGCTGCGGCACGGCGTCGAAGAGCAGCAGGAACAGTTCCAGATCCTGCCGCCCGGCATGCAGTATCTGGGTCATGGCGGTGTCGCAGAGCAAGCCCTTCAGCGGTGAGAGATCCGAAAGTGTCACCGGGTCGACGAGCGCGATGCGGTCGGGCGTGGAAATCTGGATCAATCCCGCCTGCGGGTAGTAATGGCGGTCGCGGACGAATTCCGTGTCCAGTCCCAGCCATGCGGCGTTTTTTGCTTCTGCGACGAAGTCCGCCAGCAATTCCGGGCGGTCGATCAGTATGGGGTTGTTCATCTTCGGCATAATAACCTCTCGGCGCGCATGAAGAATTGAATGAAACTCCACATACTCGGCATCGGCGGAACCTTCATGGCCGGCGCGGCGGTGCTCGCACGCGAGTCCGGCGACGAGGTGAGCGGGTGCGACGGGCCGCTCTATCCGCCGATGAGCAACGTGCTGCAGGAGGCGGAAATCCCGGTTACCACCGGCTATGCCGCGGAGGACCTGCCGCGGGACCGCGATCTTTACGTGATCGGCAACGCCCTGTCGCGCGGCAACCCGGCCGTGGAGGCGGTGCTCGCGGAGGATCTGGATTACATGTCCGGCCCGCGGTTCGTGGCCGAACGCATCCTGCGCCATCGCCACGTGATCGCCGTCGCCGGCACGCATGGCAAGACCACCACGACCAGCCTGATCGCCTGGCTGCTGGAAGCGACCGGGCACGAACCGGGTTTTCTGATAGGCGGCTTGCCGGATAATTTCAACATCCCGGCGCGGCTCGGGCGTGGAAAGTACTTCGTCATCGAGGCCGACGAGTACGACACGGCCTTCTTCGACAAGCGCGCGAAGTTCGTGCACTATCGCCCGCGGACGCTGGTGCTGAACAACCTCGAGTTCGACCACGCGGATATCTACCCCGATCTTGCCGCGATCGAGCGCCAGTTTCATCACCTCGTGCGCACCGTGCCCGGCAACGGGCGCATCGTCGCCAATGGCGGCGACAAGGTACTTGAGCGTGTGCTCGACATGGGCTGCTGGACGCCGGTAGAGCGCTTCGGGTCCGGCCCGGAGGCACGACTGAGCGGGCAACAGATCGCGCCGTCGCGTTTCGAGCTGTGGTCGGAAGGAAAACCGTTCGCCACCATTAACTGGTCCATGCGCGGCGGCCACAACATGGAGAACGCCCTCGCGGCGCTGTCTGTGGTGACCGGCCTGGGCGTGCCGTTGGAAGACGCCGTGGCGGCGCTGCAGACATTCCGCGGCGTGCGCCGGCGCCTCACTCTGCGGACCACGGTGGGCGGCATCTGCCTGTATGACGATTTCGCCCATCACCCCACCGCCATCGCGCGCACGTTGCAGGGACTCGGCGAAGCGGGCCGGCGGCGGATCGTGCTGTTCGAGCCGCGTTCGAACTCCATGCGCGAGGGCGTGCACGGCAAGCACCTGGCCGAGGCTTTCGCCGGCGCCGACCGCGTCTTGGTCTACAAGCGCGGCGACCTGGCCTGGGACCCGGAAACCGAGATGGGCGCCCTGGGCGAACGCCTCTCCGTTTCGGCCGACGTCGATGCCCTCATGCAGCAGGTGCTGGCCGAGGCCCGCACCGGGGATGATCTGGTCATCATGTCCAACGGCGGGTTCGAGGGCCTGCCGCTGCGCCTGGAAGCGGCCCTGAACGAGCGGGCGAAAGACGCTTGAGGTTTTGCCGGTCCACAGCCGCGGCACTGGCCTTGCTGGCCGCGTCGGCGGCCTTCGCCCGGGGCGGGCAGGCGCATTCGGTCGATCTCATGGAAGGCTGGGCATGGTGGATCACGGCCATCACGGTCGTGGTGATCGTCTGGTACGCGGCCGGCGTCCGGCGCCGCGCGCGCCACGGCCGCCGGGAATCGCTGTGGCGGCAGATCGCGTTCTACTCGGGCGTGCTGATCCTGCACTTCGCGGTCGAGCCGCCGTTGGATGTGCTCGAGGATCACCTGTTCTCGGCGCACATGTTCCAGCACATGATCATCCGCGTGGTGGGCCCCATGCTTTTGGCGCTCTCGGTGCCGCTCGCCAACCTGATCGCGGGCCTGCCGCGGCCGCTGCGCACCTACGGTCTCAAGCCGCTGGTGTCGTCACGCCCGCTGCAAAAGCTCTGGAACGTCCTCGTGCACCCGTTCTGGTCGGCGTTCCTGTGGATGGCCGCCTTCTATGTCTGGCAGTGGCCGCCGTATTTCAACATGACGGTGCTGCACGAGGGCATCGACGATTTCCAGCACATCGTGCTGCTGATCACGGCGCTGTTTTTCTGGTGGATGGCCTTCGATCCGCGCGGCCGTCCCGGCGCCGTTCGTTATGGCATACGTGTACTCGCCGTGCTGGCGACGCTGTTTCCCAACATCCTGATCGGCGCCTATATCACGTTCACGCACCACGACCTGTACCCGGCCTATGACGTCACCGGCCGGGTATGGGGCATCAGCCGCGCGCTCGACCAGCAGATCGGCGGGCTTCTCATCTGGATCCCGGGCTCGATGATGACCGTTATCGGCGCGCTGGTCGTGTTTGCACGCTGGATCCGCGACGAATCGGCGCGTCCGCTCTCCTACCAGCAGAAACGCCGGCGTGAGGCGCCAGGCCGTGGCTGACTCGACGCAGGACGGGTGTGTCGATGTCGGGCTTCCTTCGTCAGCCCAACCTACGCGGGCCATGCTGAGTGTCTGAATCCTTATACGCGATCATGATCCCATACGGATGGCGCAGCTCCAGGAGGCACCCCATGAGCACCATGATCGTGCCCGTCATCTCGAGCCCCTCCTCGATCACAAATTCAGCTTGCTGCAAGGCGTGTGGTAGTGGGCGCAAGAAATGGCCTATCAATTCCGAGACCAGGCCTCCCAAGGCGTAGACAACCAGTCCCCGATAATCCAATTGCGAATACGTTTTTCACCCCTCCTGATCACCGTGAAATAGAAGACGCATACAATAAAAAAAATGGCGGCAAAGGGGGCGTAAGCGAAACCCCATTCCAAAGGCGTTGAATTCTCAATGATCTCATGTAATCGCGCGCCTTCATCAAGGGATAAAAAGCAATATACGCTTGAGAACCCCAGCTAGAATGCGTTCCACGGGTGATCACGGCCGATGCCTTTGCGGCCGAGAAGGTATATGACCAGAGAGATCAAGGAAACGGAAAACAACAGGACAGACGAATACCATTCCGGTATGTTCGCCTCGCCGTTGAGGTTGAATCGGTTTGCGATCGTCCAGGACCGGCTCGCGGGAAAGAAATGCATGCCCAGGAGAATGAATACGATAAGCAACAGGAACAAGAATAAGTTGCGTAGAGATTTATTCATCGGACTTCCCCGCCTACATGCAACGCAAAGTAAAGTGGTGGCCCATTAGCCGCAAGAAATTGTAGAACACGACCCCAGGGTGTCCTGTGGAAGCCGGGCAGCCGCAGGAGCAACAGGCTGCTACAGTCCCGAACTGCATCGTCTCGGCCTGCATTCCCTGCTCAAGGCCCTCCGTAGCGTGATTCCAGGCCGTTATGCAGGTTCAGGAGCAGGGGGTTATCAGGGGAATATGCTCGTATAACGCATAAAAAAGGCCGCATCGGTTGATGCGGCCTTTCAGTTTTGCGGGGCTTCTGCCGCTGGCTTAGTAGCGGTAGTGCTCCGGCTTGTAGGGGCCTTCCACCGGTACGCCGATGTAGCCGGCCTGCTTGGGGCTGAGCTTGGTCAGGTGCGCGTTGAGCTTCTCGAGGTGCAGGCGCGCCACTTCCTCGTCGAGGTGCTTGGGCAGCACGTAGACCTGCTTCTCGTACTCGCCGGGTTTGGTGAACAGTTCGATCTGCGCGAGCACCTGGTTGGTGAAGCTATTCGACATCACGAAGCTCGGGTGACCCGTGGCGCAGCCCAGGTTCACCAGCCGGCCCTCGGCGAGCAGGATGATGCGCTTGCCGTCCGGGAAGATGATGTGATCCACCTGCGGCTTGATGTTCTCCCATTCGTACTGGCGCAGCGAGGCGACGTCGATCTCGGAATCGAAGTGGCCGATGTTGCACAGGATCGCCTGGTTCTTCATCCGCGCCATGTGGTCGTGGTCGATCACGTGGAAGTTGCCGGTGGCGGTGACGAAGATGTCGGCCTGCTCGACCGTGCCCTCGTCGGAGAGATCCACCACGCGGAAGCCTTCCATCGCCGCCTGCAGCGCGCAGATCGGGTCGATCTCGGTGACCCACACGGTGGCGCCGAGTCCCTTGAGCGATTGCGCGCAGCCCTTGCCGACGTCGCCATAGCCGCACACGATCGCGACCTTGCCCGCGACCATCACGTCGGTTGCGCGCTTGATGCCGTCCACCAGCGACTCGCGGCAGCCGTAGAGGTTGTCGAACTTGGACTTGGTGACCGAGTCGTTCACGTTGATGGCGGGGAAGGGCAGCATGCCGTCGCGCGCCATCTGGTAGAGGCGATGCACGCCCGTGGTGGTCTCCTCCGTCACGCCCTTCACCTCGGGCAGGCGGCGCGAGTACCATTGCGGGTCTTCGGCCAGGTGTTTCTTGATCGCGGCGAACAGCGCGGTCTCTTCCTCGTTCTCGGGGTTGTCGAGCAGCGAGGGCTCCTTCTCGGCGCGGGCGCCGAGCGTGAGTGCCAGCGTGGCGTCGCCGCCGTCGTCGAGGATCATGTTCGGGCCGGTGCCCTCACCCCAGTCGAGGATCCTGTGCGTGTAGGCCCAGTACTCCTCGACCGTCTCGCCCTTCTTGGCGAAGACCGGGATGTCGCCGGCGGCGATCGCCGCGGCGGCATGGTCCTGCGTCGAGAAGATGTTGCACGAGGCCCAGCGCACCTTTGCGCCCAGCGCGACCAGCGTCTCGATGAGCACGGCCGTCTGGATGGTCATGTGCAGCGAGCCGGCGATGCGCGCGCCCTTCAGGGGTTGCTCGGCGGCGTATTTCTCGCGCGTCGCCACGAGGCCGGGCATTTCGGTCTCGGCGATGGCGATTTCCTTGCGGCCCCAGTCGGCGAGGCCCATGTCGTTCACCACGTAATCGGTGAACGAACCTTGAACAATTGCGTTCATAGTGTTCCGTTCTCCTGTCATTGCGGGTGAGCGCCGTTGTGAAAAGAAACGTCCGGCAAGCCTGGCAGGGCCCGTGCCCTGTCGCAACGCTCCTTGCCGGGCGTCGAATCAGTTAGCGGTGGCCGCTGCCTTGATGCCCGCGGCGTCGGCCAGCGCTTCGGCCTTGTCGGTGCGCTCCCAGGTGAAGTCCGGTTCCTCGCGGCCGAAGTGGCCATAGGCCGCCGTCGCCTGGTAGATCGGGCGCACCAGGTCGAGCATCTGGAGGATGCCGTAGGGGCGCAGGTCGAAGTGCTCGCGCACCAGGCGCGTCAACTCGGCATCGCTCACGCGGCCGGTGCCGAAGGTCTCAACCGTGATCGAGGTCGGCTCGGCCACGCCGATGGCGTAGCTCACCTGGATCTCGCAGCGGTCGGCGAGCCCGGCCGCAACGATGTTCTTCGCGACGTAGCGGCAGGCATAGGCCGCCGAGCGGTCCACCTTGGAGGGATCCTTGCCGGAGAAGGCGCCGCCGCCGTGGCGGGCCATGCCGCCGTAAGTATCGACGATGATCTTGCGCCCGGTGAGTCCGGCGTCGCCCACCGGGCCGCCGATCACGAAGCGGTCCGTCGGGTTGATGTGGATCTTGGCGTCCGCGCCCAGCCACGCGGCGGGCAGCGTCGGCTTGATGATCTCTTCCATGACCGCCTCGCGCAGCGTCTTGTTGTCGACGTCCTCGTCGTGCTGGGTCGAGAGCACGATCGCGTCCACGCCCACCGGGCGGCCGTCCTCGTAGCGGAAGGTCACCTGGCTTTTGGCGTCGGGGCGCAGCCAGGGCAGGGCGCCCGAGCGGCGCATTTCGGACTGGCGCTTGACCAGGCGGTGCGCGTAAGTAATGGGGGCGGGCATCAGCACGTCGGTTTCGTTGGAGGCGTAGCCGAACATCAACCCCTGGTCGCCGGCGCCCTGTTCCTCGGGGCTCTTGCGGTCCACGCCCTGGGCGATGTCGACCGACTGCTTGCCGATGGCGTTGAGTACGGCGCAGGTTTCCCAGTCGAAGCCCATCGAGGCGGTGTAGCCGATGTCCTTGATCACCTCGCGCACGAGGTGCTCCAGGTCGACCCAGGCGTTGGTCGTGATTTCGCCCGCGACGATGACCATTCCGGTCTTGACCAGCGTTTCACACGCGACGCGCGCCGCTTTGTCCTGCTCGAGGATGGCGTCGAGCACGGCATCGGACACCTGGTCCGCGACCTTGTCGGGATGACCCTCGGACACCGATTCCGAGGTGAACAGGTAGGCATCGGTCATGGGGCGATGTCTCGAAAACAGCATGAACGCTCCATTTTAGAGCACTTGCCGATGCTTGGCTAATCAGGAAACGCCTGCATTGCCGGGGTCGAGACAGGCTCTTCATGATCCGGCAGGCTTGAGAAATGCACGGCGTGGACACACACTATGGAAAATTCAGTGGAACATCACAATGCCCATCTACGAATTCCGTTGCGAAAAATGCGGCCATGAGTTTGAAAGCCTGCAGAAAATGTCCGACCCGGACCCGGATGTCTGCCCGGAATGCGGCGGGCATGGCAGTGTCTCGCGCCTGATCTCCGCGGCCGGCTTCCGCCTCAAGGGCGGCGGCTGGTACGAGACCGATTTCAAGTCCGGGAAGCGGCGCAACGTCGCCGGGGAGGGCGAAGCCAAGCCTGCCGCCGACAAGTCCAAGGGTGACAAGGATACGAAAAAGGCGGACAAGCCGGCGGGCGCTAAGAAGAAAAGCGCCTCCGGCGGCGAAGCGGCCTGAGTCACTTCCGATGAGCAGAGCAGTGATTCGCCAGCTTGCCGTCGGGCCGGCGGACCGGTAAACTGCCTCGTTCGCCGTCGCGCGGCACGCCATTCGGGCGCCCGCCGATGCCCGATCAATCGCTCCCGGTCCGTGCGGGGGCCGTCAGCGAGATAAAAACGGAGCGAATACGTGCGCACGCATTCCTGTGGCGAGGTCGATACCCGGCTGATCGATGAAACCGTGACGGTGTCCGGCTGGGTCCACCGCCGGCGCGACCATGGCGGTGTGATCTTCGTGGACCTGCGCGACCGCTCCGGCCTGCTGCAGGTCGTGTTCGACCCCGATGCCGAGAAGGCCTTCGCCCAGGCCGAGCGCCTGCGCAGCGAGTGGGTCATCGAGGTCGAGGGCCGCGTCCGTCATCGCCCCGAGGGAACCGTGAACCCCAACCTCGCGAGCGGCGAGGTCGAACTGCTGGCTGCGGAGCTGCGGGTGCATGCCGTGGCCCAGACGCCGCCGTTCACCCCCGAGGAAGAAGAGGTCAACGAAGACCTGCGCCTGCGCTACCGTTATCTCGACCTGCGCCGGCCCGTGATGCAGCAGCGCCTGATGGCGCGCCATCGCATCGTGCGCAACTTGCGTGCTTACCTGGATGGGCAGGATTTCGTGGAGATCGAGACGCCGTGCCTGACCAAGGCCACGCCCGAGGGCGCGCGTGACTACCTCGTTCCCAGCCGCACGCACCCGGGGCGCTTCTTCGCGCTGCCGCAATCGCCGCAGCTGTTCAAGCAGCTCCTGATGATGAGCGGCATGGAGCGCTATTACCAGATCGCGCGCTGTTTCCGCGACGAGGACCTGCGCGCCGATCGCCAGCCCGAGTTCACCCAGCTCGACATCGAGACCACCTTCCTCGACGAGACCGTAATCATGGAGCTCATGGAGCGCATGCTCCGCGAGCTGTTCAAGAAGGAGCTGGATGTCGACCTCGGCGAATTCCCGCGCCTGGACTACGCTGAGGCCATGCGCCGCTTCGGCACCGACCGTCCCGACCTGCGCATACCGTTGGAATTGGTAGAGATCGCGGAGATCGTCAAGGACGCGGATTTCAAGGTCTTCGCCGCCCCGGCGGTGGACGTGGCGGGTCGCGTGGCCGTGCTGCGCCTGCCCGGCGGCGCGGCGCTGACCCGCGGTCAGATCGATACGTATACGGATTTCGTCGGCCGCTACAAGGCCAAAGGGCTTGCCTGGATCAAGGTGACGGATCGCGACGGCGGCCGCGACGGCCTGCAGTCGCCCATCGTCAAGTTCCTCTCCGACGCCGAACTGGAAGGCATCCTCGAGGCCTGCGGTGCCGGGACGGGCGACATCCTGTTCTTCGGCGCGGGTTCCGCCAAGGTCGTGAGCGAGTCGCTCGGGGCCTTGCGGGTGCGCCTGGCGCACGACCACGGGCTGGTCGAGGATTGCTGGGCGCCGGCCTGGGTCGTCGACTTCCCCATGTTCGAGTGGGACGAGGACGAGGAGCGCTGGCAGGCGCTGCACCATCCCTTCACCGCGCCCAGCGTGGATTCTCCCGAGATGCTGAAGAAGGCGCCCGGCGAGGCGCTGTCGCGGGCCTACGACGTCGTGCTCAATGGCTACGAGATCGGCGGCGGATCCATCCGTATCCACCGTCCCGAGCTGCAGAGCGCCGTGTTCGATACGCTCGGCATCCACGAGGACGAAGCCCGGGAGAAGTTCGGCTTCCTGCTCGAGGCCCTGCACTACGGAGCGCCTCCGCACGGGGGCATCGCCTTCGGCCTGGACCGCCTGGTCATGCTCATGACCGGGGCGCCCAACATCCGCGAGGTGATCGCGTTCCCCAAGACGCAGACGGCTTCGGACCCCATGACGGGCGCGCCGGGCGCGGTCGATGCGAGGCAGCTCAACGAATTGTCGATTCGCCTCAAGCCCGGCCTCGAGACCGGGTGACAGTCATTCACGCGATCCTGCCCCCCGTAATCACCCGGTGGCGCCGCCTGGGGCGCCGGCAGGATGTCTGCCATACTAGAACCCGTCTCATGGATACACGCGAGAGGGGTTCCGCTGAACCTCCCATCGCCGGCATGGTCGTAAACGCCATGGGATCAATAACACATTCATTCGGAGAGACTCGATGAAGCGTATGTCCACGCGAGTTGCGGTCACGGCCTTTGCCGCGCCGCTCGTTGTCGCCGCCGCGGCAGCCACCTGGATCGGCCATGGACCGCTGCACCGTTCCACGGTGACGGCCAAGCGCCTGTCCTCGGGGGAGCGGGCACGTCTTGCGAACCTCGCCATGCCTTTCATCGAGAACAGCGGCCAGTTGGACAGCCGGGTGGCTTATTACGCCTCGACTTTCGCGGGTACCGCGTTCGTGACGCGCAGCGGCGCCCTGGTGCTATCCCTGCCGGGCCGTCCGGGCAAGTCCGGGGCCGGCGGCTGGACGCTGGTCGAGACACCGAGGGGTGCCAACGCGCCCGCGGTGCGCGGCGTGCAACCCGCGGCGACGCGCGTGAACGTTTTCCAGGGGGCGCACAGCAGCCATTGGCGCAGCAACCTCAAGACCTACGCCGAAGTCAGTCTCGGTGCGGTCTGGCCGGGCATTGATTACTCGGTGCGCGCACACGGCGACAATGTCGAACGCCTGTTCACGGTCCAGCCGGGCGCGGATGCCGGCGCTATCCGCATGCAGGTCGCGGGCGTGCGCCAGTTGCGTGTGGCCCGGGGCCGATTGGTGGCCGAAACGGGCCGGGGCCCGGTCACCCTGTCGCGGCCGCGCGCCTGGCAGCGCGTCGGCGGCAAGCGCCTGCCGGTCGCGGTGAACTACACGGTCTCCGCGCATGATTACGGCTTCAGGCTCGGCGACTACGATCACAGCCGGCCGGTCGTGATCGATCCCCTGATTCGCACGACCTACCTGGGCGGGCCCAATGGCTCCAGCGGCGCCAACGCGATGCAGGTGCAGTCCTCGAACGGCAATATCTACCTGGCCGGCACGACCACCAGCCCGTCTTTCCCCGGCACCAGCGGCGGCGCCCAGCCCGCGCTGAACGGCTCGCAGGACGCCTTCGTGGCCGAGTTGAGCCCTGACCTGTCGCAGCTCATCCAGGCCAGTTACCTGGGCGGCAGCGCTGACGACTCCGCGGCGGCGCTCGCGATCGCCCCGGCCGGCACGCCCATGGCGGGCGACGTATATGTCACGGGCACGACGCAGTCATCCGATTTTCCCGGCACCACCGGTGGCGCCCAGCCATCCTGCGCGGCCGGGGCCAGTGGTTGCCAGAGCACCGGGGACGCCTTTGTGGCCGTCTTGTCGGGAGACCTGAAGGCGCTCATCCAGTCGAGCTATCTGGGCGGCACCAGCTTCGATGACGGCGAAGCGCTTGCTATCGAGCCTGCCAGCGCCGCCAATCCGGGGGATGTTTACCTGGCCGGCCGGACCTTGTCCGCCACCGATTTCCCGTTCGTATCGGGGGGCGCGCAGCCGCAGGCCGCTTCCCAGACCGCTTACCAGGGCTTCGTTGCCCGCTTCAATCCCGGCCTCACCAGTGTCAGCCAGGCCACCTACCTGGGCGGCAGCGGGGTCAACGAGGCCTATGCGATCACCTTGTCGAGCTCGGGCCCGGTCTATGTGGCCGGTGATACCAGTTCGACCGATTTCCCCTGTGCCAGCGCCGGCGGCACGCCTCCCATGGGGGGCGCCTGCGCGGGCAGTGCGACCAACGGGGCACAGGCCGCGCTGGCGGGTGGCTTCGATGCCTTCGTGTCCGAATTGAACTCGGGCCTGACCCAGATTCTCCAGTCCACGTACCTGGGCGGCGGCGATATCGATAGCGCGTACGCGATCGGCATCGCGCCGAGCGGCAGCAACCAGGCGGGACAGGTTTTCATCGGTGGGCTGACCTACTCGACCGATTTCCCGGGCGTCGCCAGCGGGGCACAGCCGAGCGAGGCCGGCGATGCGGATGGCTTCGTCGCGCGTTTGTCTTCCGGCTTGACCACCCTGGGCGGGGCGACCTATCTCGGCGGCGCCGGAGCCGATCACGTCCAGGCCCTGGTCTTCAGCGGCAATAACATCTATGCGGCGGGCACCACGTCCTCCAACGATTTTCCCTGCACATCCCCGCAGGGGCCCGATCCCAGCGGTGGCGCCTGCGTCCAGCAGCATGCGGGGGCAGTCTATGCCTACGAGGGCGGCTCGAGCGATGGCTTCGTGGCCCTGCTCGACGCCGGTTTGTCGAGCCTGGCGCAATCGACCTACATGGGCGGCAATGCCGTGGATAGGGCGACGGGCGTCAGCCTGGCGCCAGCCGCGAGCACCTACTCGGGGGATGTCATCGTCGGAGGCAGCACGACTTCGGCGGACCTGCCGGGCACGAGCGGGGCGGCACAGCCTGCCGCTACCGGTTCGGGCAATGCCTTCGCGGCGGCCATGTCGCCCGATCTGCAAAGCCCCGAGGTAACCTTGAACCTGGTGCCCAGCGGTGCGCCTGCAACGATTAAGAATCACAAGACTTTCACCGTGACTTTCACCGTAACCAATGACAGCGCGTCGAATGACGCAAGCGATGTCAAGATTCTCGATACGCTCAATAGCGCCACTTCGGTGGGGCAGTTGTCCTATGACAGTGTCTCCGCCTCGCAGGGGACATGCGTCACGCAGACCGCGTTTGTGGAATGCAAGCTCGGCGACCTCGCCGCGAACGGGGGGGCGGCAACGATGACCCTGACTGTCAAGGCGGAAAAGGTCGGCGACGTGGAGAGCATCATTACCGTATCTGCAGCGCAGGCGTTTACTCCGCCGGCGTCGAATTACAGTCTCACGTTGCCGGTGACGATCAAGGCCAACAAGTCGTCGGGCGGCGGGGCGCTGGAATGGCCGGGCCTGCTCCTGCTCGGCGTGATGTCGCTGTTCGTGTTGCGGCGCAGGCGGCCGGCAGCCTCGCGCCGCTGATCCGATGCTCCCGGACGTCGGTTACAAGCGTCCGGAATCAGTCCTGGTGGTCGTCGCCACCCGCAAGCACGAGGTGCTGCTGCTGGAACGCCGGCACCCGCCCGGGTTCCGGCAGTCCGTCACCGGATCCCTCAAATGGGGCGAGAGCCCGCTCGCTGCGGCGCGCCGCGAACTGAGCGAGGAAACCGGGATAGCCGGCGGCACCCTGGAAGATCTCCAGATCGGCGCGCGTTTCCTCATCCGGCCGGAATGGCGCAAACGTTTCGCGCCCGGCGTGCGCGAAAACCGGGAGCACTGGTTTCTGCTGTGGCTGGACAATCCCGTTCCCGTGCGTCTCGGTGAGGAACATGCGGCGGCGCATTGGCTGCCCGCGGCGGAGGCGGCCCGCGCCGTGGATTCTTGGAGCAACAGGCTGGCGATAGAGCGTTACGTGGCCGGGTCGGGCTAGCGGGTATCAGGCCGTGGCCAGTTCCGCGGCTTCCGCGTGAACGACGTCCGCGAAGATGGACTCGAGGCGTTGCAGATGCTGTTCGCGGTCGAAACGCCCGCTTGCGGCACGGTAGCCCTGCGCCGCGATGTGTGCCGCCATGTCGCGATCGCTAGCCAGGCGCAGGAGCCTTTGCGTGAGCGCCTCCACGTCGCCGACCGGGTAGGTCAGGCCGGTTTCGCCGTCGGTAATGAATTCGAGCAGGCCGCCGGACGCCGAGCCGATCACCGGCACCTTCATCAGCATGGCTTCGATCAGCACGAGCCCCAGCGCCTCGCCGGTGGAGGGCATGATCACGGCGTCGCAACAGGCCATCACCGGCCGCGCGTCTTCCAGCACACCGAGGAAACGCACCGCATCCCCAAGCCTCAGGTCTTCGGCTTGCTGCCGTAGCCGTGTCGCGTAGCGTTTGTCCATCACCGGGCCCGCGATGACGCAGCTCGCCGCGACGCCCATGCCGCGCAGTCGGGCAATGGCCTGGATCAGTTCATGCTGTCCCTTGGCCTGTTCGATGCGCGAGAAGCAGCCGGCCACGAAATCGCAACCGGGCCCGCGTAGCGACTCGCAGTCGTGCGCCGCCGGGGTCGGCGACACGCCGAGCGGCAGCATCTGGATCCGTGCATCGTCGATCGGCAGGCAGACGTGGGCCTGGTCCGATATCTGGTCGGTGATCGTGAGCAGGCGGTCCACGTGCCGGAACATGTAGCGATGCGCGGGGCTGTCCAGGCGATTGCGCGTGATCAGCATGTGACGCGTGTAGACGAGCGCGGGGCGGTTGCCGGCGAGCATTTTCGCCCGCACGGCCAGCGCGAGGTCCGCGCTGCGGTGGATGTGGATGACATCCGCCGCGCGTGCGATACGCGCGAGCTTGCGCGCGCCCCGCCAGCGCATGTAGCGATGCGGATGCAGGGTCATGTCGGGGGGCTGGCCGGTGCGTCGTTCGAATTCGCTATGCGGTCTCGAGACCGCCAGGACACGGTGGCCGCGTTCGCGCAGGGCCGGCACCAGCTCCGCCGCGTAATGCTCCAGTCCGCCACGCCCGCTGGACAGGCACAGCTCCATGATGGTGAGCGGCCGATGGGGCGATGACGCGACGGTGTTTGAATTCAATGAGGATCGAGCCCGCGGTTCAAGTGGCAATTATAGTGAAGGCACGGATTCGGCGTGCGGCGCCTTAACCTGCCCGGGCGCCTTCCTGGCGTTGCAGGGAGGACAGGATCTGTTCCAGCTGGGCGAGATGCCGGGCACGATCATGGCGTTCGCGCGCCATGGCCTGTCCCGCGCGGGCCAGCCCCCCGCGGAACTCGGGATCCTTTGCTAAGCGCGCCAGGCAGCGGGCGAGGGCGTCGGTATCGCCGACCGGGTAGGTCAGGCCGGTTTCACCATTGTTGATGACTTCGAGCACGCCACCGGCCGCGGTGGCAACCACCGGGACGCCTTGCAGCATGGCTTCGATCAGGACCAGTCCCAGGGTTTCCGCCTGCGACGGCATGACCACGGCATCGCAGCAGGCCATGGCCGGGCGGGCGTCTTCCAGGGCTCCGGCGAAGTTCACCTGTGTTTCCAGGCCGGCGGCGGCAGTCTGCTGGCGCAACCGTTCGGCGTAAGCCGTGTCCATCGCGGGGCCGGCGATGATGGCGCCGATGCGTATGCCCTCTTTCCCGAGCTTGCGCAGCGCCTCGATCAGTTCATGCTGGCCCTTCGCCGGCTCCAGGCGCGAAAAACAGCCGACTACGAAATCGGTCTCCGGCGGGCGCAGCGCCTTGCAGTCGATCCGCCGGGTGCCCGTTTCCACGCCTGGCGGCAGGTGGCGTATGCGCACGGCCGGCAGGGGCAGGCGGGCCCGCGCCGCCGCCGCGACCTGCCCGGTGATCGTCAGCATCAGGTCGACCTGCCTGAACATCAGCCGGTGCAACAGGCTTTTGCGCCGGTCGCGCGTGATCGCCATGTGGCGGCTGTAGACCAGTTTCGGGTGGTTTCGGCTCAGCAGTTTGGCGGCCGCCGCCAGTGCCAGGTCCGCGCTGCGGTGGATATGGATCACATCGGCATTTTTTGCCAGCTGAGCGAGTTTGCGTGCGCCCGCCAGTGGATAATAGCGGGAGCCGGCCAGCGTCAGTGCCGGGGTGAGGTTACTGCGGGCCGCGAATTCGCTGTTCGGGCGGGCCACCACCTGGACTCGGTGGCCGCGCGCCTCGAGGTCGTTCACCAGGCCCGCGGCATAGCCTTCGAGGCCGCCACAGCCCGGTGACAGGCACAGTTCGATGATAGAGAGCGGTCGTGACGACAGGGAAGCCAATGCAGCCATACGCGGAAGATTATCAAAGTGATGGTACGTCATTTGCCGGGGCAGGCAAACCACTGGAGGCGCTTTTCGTGCACGGTATGTTCCTGCGCGGGCACGAAGCGTTCGGGTTGGCGCTGGGCCTCGCCCGGCACCGTATTCGCCTGCGCCGCTTCCGCTATTACAGCCGCGCGGAGGAGCCGGAGAAGGTGGCGGAACGGTTGGCCGGGCGCCTGCGGGCGATGCCCGACCTGCATGTCATCGCCCACAGTTTCGGCGGCCTGCTGGCCCTGGCTGCGGCGGCGCAGGCCCCGGAGTGGCGCGGCCGTGCCGTGTTGTTGGGTTCGCCCCTCCAGGGGAGCAGCGTCGCGCGGCGCACGCTGGAGCTGCCGGGTGGCGCGTTCGTCCTCGGCAAGGCCGCGGATTGGCTCACGCGCGGGCTGGATGCCCCCGCCGTGCCCCCGGGCCGCGTGGCCGTGATCACCGGGACCCGCAACATCGGCATCGGCCGCGTCCTCGCGCCCGGCCAGGTGGCGGGCGACGGCATCGTGCGCCTGGATGAAACGGGACTCGAGGGCGCCGCCGAAAGCCTGCAGTACGACACCATTCACCTGGGGCTGGTCTACAACCGCCGGGTAATCGCGAAGGTTGCCGGCTTTATTCGCGAAGAAGTTTGAGGAGTTCGTAGACCAGGTCCAGCGCCTCGCGCGGGCTGAGGCCGTCCGGATCGACGGCGTCCAGCCGTTCGCGCAACGGGTCGATCCCGGGGGCGGCGGGTACCGGCTCGGCCGCGAACAGGTCGGACTGCCGTTCGGGGGCGTGGCGGCGGGATTCCAGTTCGCGCAGGTAGACGCGCGCGCGCTCGATCACGCGATCGGGCACGCCGGCGAGCTTCGCCACTTCCAGGCCGTAGCTCTGTCGCGCCGGCCCGGAGCGAACGCCATAAAGGAAGGCCAGCCCGCCCTCGTGCTCGCGCGCCTCGACGTGCGCGTTTGCCACGCCGGCCAGGTTTTCCGGCAGGTCGGTCAGTTCGAAGTAGTGGGTCGCGAACAGGGTGAGCGCCCGCCGGGCGGCGAGCGACTCGGCGACGGCACGGGCCAGGGATATGCCGTCGTAGGTGCCGGTGCCGCGCCCGATCTCGTCCATGATCACCAGCGTCTGCGGCGTGGCCGTATGCAGGATGCGCGCGGTCTCCACCATCTCCACCATGAACGTCGAGCGCGCGCGGGCCAGGTCGTCGGCGGCGCCGATGCGTGTCGCGATGCGGTCCACCGGCCCGATGCGCGCGGCACGCGCGGGCACGAAGCTGCCGATGTGGGCAAGCAGGACGATCAGCGCGTTCTGGCGCATGAAGGTGGACTTGCCGCCCATGTTCGGGCCGGTGATGATCAGCATGCGCGTCTCGTCGTCCAGCGCGAGGTCGTTGGGAATGAATGGCGCGTCCAGCGCCTGCTCCACGACGGGGTGGCGTCCGCCCTCGATGCGGATGCCCGGCTCGTCGCTGAATTCGGGCCGCGTCCAGTCGAGAGAGCGCGCGCGTTCGGCGAGCGCGGCGAGCACATCGAGCTCGGCCAGGGCGAGCGCCAGGCGGCGCAACGTCGCGAGTTCGCCCACGATCTTCTCGCACAGCCCGGTGAACAGTGCGCGCTCCAGGGTGCGTGCGCGTTCGCGCGCACTGAGTACGGCGTTTTCGAAGCGCTTGAGCTCCGGCGTCACGTAGCGTTCCGCGTTCTTCAGCGTCTGGCGCCGTGTGTAGTCCCCGGGCGCCTTGTCCGCGTCGCGCCGCGACAGTTCGATGTAGTAGCCGTGCACGCGGTTGTAGCCGACCTTGAGGTTGTTCAGTCCCGTGCGTTCGCGTTCACGTTGTTCGAGCGCGAGCATTTCCGCGCCGGCGTCCGCGTCGAGCGAGCGTGCCTCGTCCAGCTCGGCGTCGTAGCCGCTGGCGATCACGGCCCCGTCCTTGAGCAGCACGGGAGGTTCCTCGGTGAGCGCACGATCGAGTTCGGTATGCAGCTCCGCGTGCGGTTGCAGTTCGCCCTGCAGGGTGCCCAGCCGACCGGCCGGTTCGGCAGGCAGGGCCGATTGCAGTTCCGGAATCCGCCGCAACGCCTCGCGCAGGCGGCCGAGATCGCGCGGGTTCGCCGTGTTCAGCGCCACACGCGTAAGGATGCGCTCCACGTCGCCCAGGCCTCGCAGCTTTTCGCGCAGGGGGGCCGTGGCGCCGCGGCCGCCCAACTGATCGATCGCGTCGAAGCGCGCCGCGATCACGTCGCGATCCCGCAACGGCTCGCGCAGCCAGGTGCGCAGCCGGCGCGTGCCCATCGGGGTGAGCGTCGCGTCGATGACACCGAGCAGCGTGGGGCCGCGGGCATCGGCGAGGTTGTCTTCCAATTCCAGGTTGCGCCGCGTGGTCTCGTCGAGCAGCAGCCCCTCGCCGCGGCGCTGGCGGATGAGGCGGTCCAGCTGGGGCAGGCTGCGGCGGCCGGTGTCGCCCGCGTAGACGAGCAGCGCGCCCGCCGCGCCCAGGGCCGCGCCGAGGTCCTCGGCGTCGAGCCCGGCCAGGTCGCGCACGCCGAACTGGCGCAGCACCGCCTTGCGCCCCGAGTCGATATCGAAGTGCCACGGTGGGCGCGTGCGCGTCATGCTGGCCGTCGGCGGCAGGGCGTGGTCCTCGGCGTGGAGCAATTCCGCCGGCGTGGTCGCCGCCAGGGTGGACAGGCAGGCGTCGCGCCTGTCGAATTCGGCCACGCGCAGCTCGCCGGCGGCGAGGTCCAGCAGGGCCAGGCCCCAGGTGCCGTCACGCTCGTGCACCGCGGCGGCCACGGCCGCGCGCTGCTCGTCGAGCAGGCCTTCCTCGATCACGGTACCGGGCGTGAGCACGCGGGTCACCTCGCGGCGCATCGGCCCCTTGCCGCCGGGCTCGCCGATCTGCTCGGCGATGACCACCCGCTCGCCCTGCTTGAGCAGGCGTGCGAGGTAGCCGTCCACCGAGTGCACGGGAACGCCGGCCATCGGGATCGGCGCGCCGGCGGATTCGCCGCGCGTGGTCAGGGTGATGTCCAGGAGGTCCGCGGCGCGGCGCGCATCGTCGTAGAAAAGCTCGTAGAAGTCGCCCATCCGGTAGAGCAGCAGCTCCTCGGGGTGCTCGGCCTTGATGCCGAGGTACTGCTCGATCATGGGGGTGTGTGCGCCGGCGGCGGAAGCCATCTACAATTTCTATGCCGAATAGCCTGGCGGGTCATGTTACTAGACCCGCTTCGGCGGGAGGACAATCATGAATGAGCAAGGCAAGATGCATGACGATCCGGCCCTGTTCCGCGCCGCCCGCGGCGCCGGGGGACGATGCCGCAGCCGCGGCTACACGCTGGTGACGGCGGAGTCGTGTACCGGCGGCTGGATCGCCAAGTGCCTCACCGACATCGCCGGCAGTTCCGACTGGTACCGCGGCGGCGTCGTGAGTTATTCCAACGGGCTCAAGACCCGGCTGCTGGGCGTCGAGCCGCACCTGCTCAACACGCAGGGCGCGGTGAGCGAGGCGGCGGCCCGCGCAATGGCCGAGGGCGCCCTGGAGCGCCTGGGCGGCGATTGTGCCGTAGCGGTGACCGGTATCGCCGGCCCCGCCGGCGGCAGCCCGGAGAAGCCGGTGGGCACCGTATGGGTCGCCTGGGCCCATCGCGACGACGGAGCCTTCGTCCAGTTGTTCCGGTTTACCGGCGACCGCGAGGCGGTGCGCCGCGCCACGGTCCTGCACGCGCTGCTGGGCGTGCTGCGTGACGACTGACGCGGGGGACAGGCTGCGGCTATTCATTGCCCTGTGGCCCGGCGCGGGCGTGCGCCGGGCGGTCCAGGCCGTTTCCCGCGCCGCCGTCGAGGCCTCCGGTGGGCGCCCGGTGCCGCGCGCCAACTATCACCTCACCCTGGTTTTCCTGGGCGATCAGCCGCGCGCGCACCTGCCACGCATCGAGCGGGCCATGGCGGCGGTCGCGCCACCCGCGGGCCTCCTGCGCCTGGATCGCTTCGGCACTTTCGGCAGGGCGCGAGTGCTGTGGCTGGGCCCGGAGCATCCGCCGCCGGTGCTGAACTATTGCGTGCACGGGTTGCGGCGGGCACTGCGGGCGGAGGGGGTCGAGTGGCGCCAGGGCGCCGAGCGTTTCCGGGCTCACGTCACGCTCGCCCGCCGCATCTGCCGCGAGCCGCCCGTGGCCACCCCGGGCCCGGTGCTGTGGCACTTCGGCGGCTTCTCGCTGGTCGCCAGCGAGCGGGCGCAATCGCGCTACCGCGTGCTCGAAAACCGGCCATGTCCGGACCCCGGCTGTATGAAATAATGGGCGCGTGATACACGTTGTTTTGGGGACGATTCAGGTATGGATGAAAATCGGAAGAAAGCGCTGGCGGCTGCACTCGGGCAGATCGAGAAGCAGTACGGCAAGGGCTCGGTCATGCGTCTCGGCGATGCCGGGGCGATACGCGACGTGGAGGTCATCCCGACCGGCTCCCTGGGCCTGGACCTGGCCCTGGGCGTAGGCGGACTGCCACGCGGCCGCGTGGTGGAAATCTACGGGCCGGAGTCCTCGGGCAAGACCACGCTTACCCTGCAGGTGATCGCCGAGGCACAGAAGCTGGGGGGCACCGCGGCTTTCGTGGACGCCGAGCACGCACTCGACCCGGCCTACGCCGAGAAGCTCGGCGTGAACACCGAGGACCTGCTGGTCTCCCAGCCCGACACCGGCGAGCAGGCGCTCGAGATCACCGACATGCTGGTGCGCTCCAGTGCCGTGGACATCGTCGTGGTTGACTCGGTCGCCGCGCTCACGCCGCGCGCGGAGATCGAGGGCGAGATGGGCGACTCTCACGTCGGCCTGCAGGCGCGGCTGATGAGCCAGGCGCTCAGGAAGCTCACCGGCAACATCAAGCGTTCCAACACCATGGTCATCTTCATCAACCAGATCCGCATGAAGATCGGCGTGATGTTCGGCAATCCCGAGACCACCACCGGCGGCAACGCGCTTAAGTTCTACTCCTCCGTGCGCCTCGACATCCGCCGCATCGGCGCGATCAAGAAGGGCGACGAGGTCGTCGGCAACCAGACGCGCGTGAAGGTGGTCAAGAACAAGGTGGCCCCTCCGTTCAAGAAGGCGGAGTTCGACATCCTCTACGGCGAGGGCAGCTCGCGCGAGGGCGAGTTGATCGACATGGGCGTCGAGCAGGGGCTCGTCGACAAGTCCGGCGCCTGGTACAGCTATCAGGGCGAGCGTATCGGCCAGGGCAAGGACAACGCGCGCCAGTTCCTCAAGGACAACCCGAAGATGGCGCAGGAGATCGAACAGGCCCTGCGCGAGAAGCTGCTGCCGAAGGCGGCCGCGGGCAAGGATTCCGAGGCGGAGCCGGTTGCCGAAACCGGGGAGTGAGCCGGCCGAACAGGACCCGGTCGAAGTGGGCCTGCGCCTGCTCGGCCGGCGCGAGCACAGCCGCGCGGAACTGAGCGCCAAGCTCGCCGCCCGCGGTTTCGAGGCCGGGGACGTCGAAAGCGCCCTCGACCGCTTACAGGAGATGGGCGCGCTCGACGAGTCGCGCTTCGCCGAACAGTTCATCAACATGCGCCTGCGCCAGGGCTACGGCCCCGCGCGCATCCGCAGCGAACTGTCGCAGCGCGGCGTCGATGCCGCGGCGTTCGATGCCCGGTTGGCGGCCGCGGAAGAGGCCAATGACGACGCGCACTGGGCAGCCCGGGCCGAGGAGACGCGCCGCCGCCGTTTCGGCGCCGGGGTCCCGAGTGAGTATGCTGAACGGGCGCGGCAGGCCCGCTTTCTCGAGCGGCGCGGGTTTTCCGCGGCGCACATCGCCCGCGTGCTGCGCGGTGCGGTGGAACCGGATGACTGAGTTGGACGCAGCGAGGGCTGCCCCCATGGAATGAATATGGATACCAAGGACATTCGCCAGGCCTTTCTCGATTTCTTCGCCGAGCGCGGCCACGCCGTCGTGCCCTCGAGCTCGCTGGTGCCCGCGAACGACCCCACGCTGCTGTTCACCAACTCCGGCATGGTGCAGTTCAAGAACGCCTTCCTCGGCCTCGAAAAACCCTCGGCACCGCGCATCGTGGACGTGCAGCGCTGCCTGCGTGCGGGCGGCAAGCACAACGACCTGGAGAACGTGGGTTACACGGCGCGCCACCACACCTTCTTCGAGATGCTCGGCAACTGGTCCTTCGGCGACTACTTCAAGCGCGATGCCATCGTGTGGTCGTGGGAACTGCTCACCGGCGTGTTCGGCCTGCCCGCCGACAGGCTCTGGGTCAGCGTGTACGAAACCGACGACGAGGCCTACGCCATCTGGAAGGACGAGGTCGGCGTGCCGGCGGATCGCATTGTGCGCATCGGCGACAACAAGGGCGCGCCCTACGCCAGCGACAACTTCTGGCAGATGGCCGACACCGGCCCCTGCGGGCCGTGCACGGAAGTCTTCTACGACCACGGCCCCGGCATCGAGGGCGGTCCGCCCGGCTCGCCCGACGAGGACGGCGACCGCTATATCGAGATCTGGAACCTCGTGTTCATGCAGTACGACCGCGACGCCGAGGGCACGCTCTCGCCGCTGCCCGCGCCGTGCGTGGACACCGGCATGGGGCTGGAGCGTATTGCAGCGGTGCTGCAGGGTGTGCACTCGAACTACGACATCGACCTGTTCCGGCGCCTGATCGAGGCCGCCGCGAAAGCCGTCGGCACGAAGGATCTGAAAGCGAACTCGCTGCGCGTCATCGCCGACCATATCCGCGCCACCGCGTTTTTGATCGCCGACGGCGTGCTGCCCTCCAACGAGGGCCGCGGCTACGTGCTGCGCCGCATCATGCGCCGCGCCATCCGCCACGGCTATCAGCTCGGCCAGGACAAGCCGTTCTTCTACAAGCTGGTCAAGCCGCTGGTCGCGGAAATGGGCGAGGCCTACCCCGAACTCGCAAAAGGCGAACTCGATATCGAAAGCGCGATCCTGCGCGAGGAAGAACGTTTCGCCGAAACGCTCGGCAATGGCATGCAGATCCTCGAAGCCGATATCGCCGGGCTGAAGGGCAAGGAGATTCCCGGCGCGGTCGTGTTCAAGCTCTACGACACGTATGGCTTTCCCGCCGACCTTACCGCCGACCTCGCACGCGAGCGAGGCCTGACGGTGGACATGCCCGGTTTCGAGCACGAGATGGAAAAGCAGCGCGAACGCGCACGCGCGGCGAGCAAGTTCGGCGCCGACTATAGCCGCAAGCTGGAAGTGGACGAGACCACCGAGTTCTCGGGTTATGACTACGTCGCGCAGAGTGCGAATGTCACGGCGCTGTTCCGCGGCGAGGAGCCCGCCAAGAAACTGAGGGCGGGCGAAGAGGGTATCGTCGTGCTCGACCACACGCCGTTCTATGGCGAGTCCGGCGGCCAAGTAGGCGATACCGGCGTACTGGAAGCGAAAGGCCTGCGCTTTACCGTGGCCGATACGCAGAAGCGCGGGGCCGCGCACCTGCACATCGGCAAGCTCGAAGAGGGCACGCTCAAGGTCGGCGACGCGGTCGAGGCGAAGATCGACGCGGAACGGCGCGCGGCCATCGTCGGCAACCATTCCGCCACGCACCTGTTGCATGCGGCGCTGCGCAAAGTGCTCGGCGACCACGTCACGCAGAAGGGCTCGCTCGTCGCGCCGGACCGCCTGCGTTTCGACTTCTCCCACAACCAGCCGGTCACGCGCGAGGAGCTCACCTGGATCGAGGACATGGTGAATCAGGAGATTCGCCGCAACGTCCATGCCGACGTGCGCCACATGAGCTACGACGAGGCCATCGACTTCGGCGCCATGGCGCTGTTCGGCGAGAAGTACGGCGACACCGTGCGCGTGCTGAAATTCGGCGACTTTTCCACCGAGCTGTGCGGTGGCACGCACGTGGCCCGCACCGGCGACATCGGCCTGTTCCGGATTATCGGCGAGTTCGGCGTGGCCGCGGGCATCCGCCGCATCGAGGCGGTAACCGGCGACGGCGCGCTCAAGTACGTGCGCGAGGAACAGGAAAAACTCGACGCCGTGGCCGCCGTGCTCAAGACCGGCCGCGACGATGCCGTCGGCCGCGCGCAGCAGCTCGTCGCCCGCAACCGCGAACTGGAAAAGGAACTCGCCGCGCTGCGCGCGAAGCTCGCGAGCGGACAGGGCAGCGATCTCGCTTCCCAGGCCGTGGAAGTCGAAGGCCTCAAGGTTATTGCCGCACGCGTGGACGGCGCCGATGCCGGCGCGCTGCGCGACGCCGTGGACCAGCTCAAGAACAAGCTCGGCTCCGGCGTCGTGGTGCTGGGCTCGGTGGACGGCGGCAAGGTGCGCCTCGCCGCCGGCGCCACCAGGGACGTCAGCAAGAAAGTGCCCGCCGGCAAACTGGTGAACAGCGTCGCCGAGCAGGTCGGCGGCCGCGGCGGCGGCCGGCCGGATTTCGCCCAGGCCGGCGGCAGCGAACCCGATAAGCTCGACGCCGCGCTCGAAAGCGTACGCGACTGGGTCGCGGCGCAACTCAAGGAATAACACCCCGATGAACTGCGTTGCCCTCCGGAATACGTCGATATCCACAGATGTCGTCACTCCGGACGCGCAGCGATCCGGAATCCAGTTGGATGTTGTATCCCGACCTGTGGTCGGAATTCCTCGTTTGTACTGGGTTCCTGCTTCCGCAGGAACGACGCCTTCGCAACACGGCAAACACGGTCGTCATTCCGGCGCAGGCCGGAATCCAGTAGGAAAACGTATCCCGCCCTGCAGGCGGGATACTCCTTTGGACTGGGTCCCGGCCTGCGCCGGGACGACGCTCTGGCGAGAGAGAAACCATCCCCGTCATTCCGGACTTGATCCGGAATCCAGTCCAATCAATCGCGGTCGGGACGACCGCTCCTGCCCGTTCGGGTCGTAACGCCATGACCCGGGCCTCCGATTCCACGACGGCCCCGCCGAAACCCGTGCGGGTGCTGAAGTTCGGGGGCACCTCCATGAGCGTGCTCGACCGCGTCGCCGATCAGGTGGCAGAGGAATGCCGCGGCGGCCATGGCCTGGTGGTCGTGGTCTCGGCCGCCGCCGGCGACACCGACCGTTTGCTCGCCGAAGCCGCCGCCCTGGGCGAGGACGGCGCGGCCCTCGACCTCTTGCTGGCGACCGGCGAGCAGAACAGCGTCGCCCGCCTGGTGCTGGCGCTTGTGAAGCGCGGCATCCCCGCCGCCGGCATGACGGGCGCCGGCGCCGGCATCGTCACCGACGGCAACGCGGGCCGCGCCCGCATCCTCGGCGTGGACGCGCGCCGTGTGAACAAGGCGCTTGCCGACGGGCGTGTCGTCGTCGTAGCCGGTTTCCAAGGGATGAGCGAGGACGGCGCCGTCACCACGCTCGGCCGCGGCGGCTCCGACACCACGGCCGTCGCACTGGCCGCCGCACTCGGTGCCGAGGAATGCTGCATCTACACCGACGTCGCCGGCGTGTACAGCGCCGATCCGCGCGTCGAGCCCGCAGCGCGGCGCATCGACCGCGTTCACTGCGAGGAAATGCTCGAACTCGCCGGGCTTGGCTCGAAGATACTGGCGATCGAGGCGGTGGACTACGCCGCGGCCCACGAAGTGCCGCTGCGCGTCCGCTCCACCTTCGAGCCCGACGCGGGCACGCTGGTGCAGCACACGCCGCTGGAAGGCGCGCCGCCCGTCGTGGGCATCGCTTCCAGCGCCGCCGAAGCCGAGCTGGCGGTGATCGGTCTCCCCGCGCGCCCCGGCCTCGCCGCGAAATTGATTGCGCCGCTCGCCGCCGCCGGCGTCGCCATCGACGCGTTGGTTCAGAACGAAGCCCGCCAGGGCAAGAGCGACGTCAGCTTCACGGTTCCGCACAAGGATCTGGAACGCGCCCGTTCATTGCTCGCCGCCGAGGCGGGCCGTCTCGGTGCGGAGCGTTTGATCGAAGACGCTAGCGTCGCCAAGGTCTCGGTTATCGGCCGCGGGCTGCGCTCCAACGCGAAATTATTGGCAAAAGTCCTCGACACGCTTGACGAAGCCCAGGTTACCGTCCGCGTCCTCGTCGCCAACGAAACCCGCATCTCCGCCATCATCTCCGAATCGGTCCTACAAACCGCCGTCCAGGCCCTGCACAAGGCTTTTGACCTGGCTTGAGCGCGACGCATTCGTGAACAAGTACGTCGCGCTTTTCCGGGGCATTGACGTGGGCGGCAGAGGCCGTCTGCCGATGAAGGCGTTGGTAACGCTGCTGGAAGGTGTGGATGCAAAGAACGTCCGGACATATATCCAGAGCGGCAATGCGGTATTCGAAAGTGCTGAAAAGAATCGATCGAAGCTTTCCGGGGAAATAGCTGCCGAGGTCAGGGAGCAACATGGTATTGAGCCGCATGTGCTCGTGATGGCTGTAGAGGCATTGGAAGGAGCAATAGACGCCAATCCATTTACAGAGCCGGTGCATGATCCTGGCTAGTTGCATCTGGGATTTCTGGCCTCCGTGCCGAAGAGTCCGGATATGAAAAAGCTGGAAAGCCTCAGGAAGGGCAGCGAGCGTTTCCGCCTGATCGGTTCCGTCTTCTACCTGCATGCGCCCGAAGGCGTGGGCCGGTCCAGGCTGGCCGCCAGTGCCGAGAAAGCGCTCGGCGGGCCCATGACCGACCGCAACTGGCGCACTGTCTGCAGGCTTCGCGACATGGCGAGTAAATAAGGGCAGTACGGATACCGAGACGTTACCGGTGACGGGGTTCCCGTATTTTGGGGTAACAAACCCGACGGAAATAGGGACATTGCCCGGCTAATGACGGCTGGCGTCAGCGCTACCCTGCCTGTATGTAGCATTAGTGCCCATGAAGTGGTCTCATCGAGCGCATCCACAGATAGCCCTGCACATGAAGAACGTTACTCAAGGGAGCGCGAATACTTTGACGCGATCGCCGCGCAGGTCCGTATCGAGAAGATGCCCGTGTCGCTTGTCGATCGCTACCGCGAGCCGCAGTGGCCGCGCCTGTTTCCGCTGGAGATGATGTTCTGCCTGCTCGGCCGCGAAGGCGGGCAGAAGATTTTGCAGGTCGGCAGCGGCGATGGCCTCACGGGCGTCCAGCTTGCCCATTGCGGACACCGGGTGACCGGCGTGGAAATCTCCCCGCAGTCGGTCGAAGTGGCGAGGCAGCGTGCGCGGGTCGAGGACGTCGATGCCGAGTTCGTGGTCGGAAACGTCGTCACCGACGACATCTGGGACGAGGGCGCCTATGACGTTGTGTGGTGCGAGGCGGTGCTGCACCACCTGGTCGGTGATCTCGATACCGTAATCTCGGGTGCATGCCGTGCCCTCCGGCCCGGCGGCTTGTTCGTGTCCGCGGAGCCGCTGGCCTTGCCTCGCTGGCTCGCGTCCGTCAGGGACAGGATGCCCGTTACGCGGAACGGCACGCAGGACGAGCAACCCTTGCGCAAAACCGAGATCGATACCGTGAGGCGTTACTTCCCCAGCCTGCGCATGCGCCGGTACCGGATCCTCGCGAGGATCGACCGGTTCACCGGCAGCGTACCGCTGATAGGTATCGTATCCGCGCTTGATAACGTCCTGCTCGCGTTGCCCCCGGTGCGGCCGTTCTCGAGCGTTGCCGTCATGTGGGCCCGCAAGCCGGACGCTCCCTCCGTAACGGGCTGACAGGAGGCTACTTCCTCAGGTTGTCTTCCGCCATGTGGAGGAGGTCCATGCTGCGGCCGTCGATCAGGGCCTTGGCGGAGTAGAGGGCCGTGCCGAAGGCCATCTTAGGCTGGACTTTCGGCGGCATGACCAGTTCGAAGCGCGAGGTTACGACGTCGAGCAGGGCCGGTCCCGGTTCGGCGAGCCAGGCCTTGATTGCACCCTCGAGGTCGCCGGCTTTCTCCACGCGCCGTCCCCACAGGCCGATCGCCTCGGCGACCTTGCCGAAGTCCGGGTTCTTGAGATCGGTGTAACGGTCGAGCAAGCCCTCGACTTTCATCTCCAGCTCGACGAAATCGAGCGCCCCGTTGTTGAAGACGCAAATCTTGATCGGCAGGTCTTCCTGGATGCAGGTCAGCAGGTCCCCCAGCATCATCGAGAGGCCGCCGTCGCCTGACATCGAGATCACCTGCCGGTCCGGGAAGGCCGCCTTGGCGCCGAGCGCTTGCGGCATGGCGTTGGCCATGGTGCCGTGCGTCAGGGAGCTCAGCGTGCGGTTCTTGCCGTTGCTCGGGATGTGACGCAGGGTCCACACCATGGGCGAGCCGACGTCCGCGATGAAGATCGCGTCCTCGTCCGCGAGGCGCCCGATGGTGTCGGCGACATACTGCGGGTGGATCGGTCCCTTGTCAGCCTTCGTGTGTTTGTCCTGGGTGAACACGGCTTTTTGGTGGTATTCCAGACATTCGTCGAGGAATGCGCTGTCGGTGCGCTCGTCCACCAGCGGCGCGAGCGCGGAGAGCGTCGGCGCGATATCGCCGACCGCGCCGATGTCGATGGGGTGCCGGCGGCCCAGGTGCGTGCCGTCGATGTCGACCTGGATGATCTTCGCGTGCGAGGGATAGAACTGCCGCCAGGCGAAGTCGCAGCCGAGCAGCAGCAGCGTGTCGCACTTCATCAGGGCATGGTAGCCCGCCTCGGAGCCGAAGATGCCGGTCATGCCGACGTCGTTCGGATTGTCATGCCCCAGGAAATCTTTTGCCCGCGAGGTGCGGGCAACTGGCGCCTTGAGTTTTTTCGCCAGGTCCACCACCGGGTCGTGCGCGTGTTCGCAGCCGGAGCCGCCATAGACTGCAATGTGCTTGCCGGCGTTCAGCGCCTCGGCGATGCGTTGCAATTCCTCGTCCGACGGCCGGGCCACCGGCGTTGTTTTATGAACGGCGAACCGGGGTTCCTCGGCCGCCTTGGCTTGCGATACATCGGCCGGGACGATCAGTACGGCCACGCCGCGCTTGGTCAGGGCCGCCTGGGCCGCCATGGCCGTGCAGCGCCGCGCCTGCGAGGGCGTGCGGATTTCGTCGCAATACACGCTGCAGCTCTCGTAGACCGAGCGGAAATCGACTTCCTGCGGGAAGTCGAAGCCGAGTTCGTCGCGCACGATCTGGCTGGCGATGAGCACCACCGGTGCACGGTTGCGGTGGCTCTCGAACAGGCCGTTGATGAAATGCAGGCTGCCCGGCCCGCAGGAACCGGCGCAGGCCGCGAGTTCGCCGGTGAGCAGGGCATCCGACCCGGCCGCGAAACCACCGGCTTCCTCGTGCCGCATGTGCACCCAGCGGATGCCGCTGCGGTGAATGGAGTCTGTAATGTAATTAAGTGTGTCTCCGGGCACGCCATAGCAACGTTTGACGCCGGCTTGCTCCAGGGTTTCGACGATGACGTCGGCGACCGTATGGCTCATTGCAAATCTCCAGGTTGGATGGGGGTAGCGCCAGCAGAATCATGGTCGCTCGAGGTGTGTTGGCATCCGGTGAGCCCGGTAGGGCCGGATCTTGTATGCATAACCGGTGTCCGGGGCATTGCGGCCTAAAATACCGTATAAACCTCTGGCCGTACAGCAATGGCTAACGACACGGGTCCGGGCATGGCACGGGCATTCGAAATTCGTGATCTTCGCCCGGAGGAGTTCGTTGCCCTGGGCCGGCTCATGGTCGGGGTCTATTCCGGACTGGAGGGGTTCCCTTCGCCCGCGGAGCAGCCGGGTTACTACGAGATGCTGGCGAATATCGGGCAGTTTGCCGGGCGCAAGGATGCCCGGGTGCTGGTGGCCGCGTTGCCGGAAGGCGAGCTGGTGGGCGGTGTCGTGTATTTCGGCGACATGGCCGAATACGGTGCAGACGGTGCCGCGAAAACCGTGGAGAATACCTCCGGGATCCGCCTGCTCGGGATCGATCCCCGGTTCCGGGGGTTGGGGGCGGGGCGGGCATTAACCGAGTTCTGCATGTAAAGCGTCACTTGGTTTGAGAATTAAGGTCACTTGGTTTGAGAGTGGATTTGGGAGCTTAAATGGGTCGTAAAATAGCGCTCAAAGGCATCATAACAGGCTCGTATGTTCACCTCATCCGCGATTGCGGCCTCGCATGAGGGGCACTCAGTGCTCCGGGCCGGGATCTCCTTTTACGTTTAGACGCCGCTGATGAAATAGAACCTCACTGTGCAGGTGTTGGAGTCCACAACGGTGCTGTTTGCGTCAGTTACGGTGCATTTGAGGACGGCTTCATTGCCTGGCGAGGGCGCAGCGGCATAGGAAACGGTGACGGTGTCAGTCGCCGCACCGCCAACGATGCAATTCACCCCGCTGACCAGCGTCCAGGCGAAGGTGTAAGGGGAAGTTCCTCCTGCCGCTTGGCAAAGAATGCTGCCACCCACATTGGCCCCAGTAGCCGTTGTGTCCCGATAAGCCTTGTTGCTGGGGATCGTCGCCGAAAGTGCCGATCCGGCGCGGCTGCCTTTCTTTGCGAACAGGGCCGACAGGTCGTTGCCGTTCTGATCCACCAGGTGCGTCTGATAGGCGATCGCCGTTCCAACCGATAGCGGCGCGAGCAGCGTGGAAATGTCGGCGAAGGCGCCGGAGCCTCCGTTGCGCAGCAAGCCGGTGCTGGCCACCTGGGCGTCGCCAGCCTGAAATGCCTCGAAGGCTTCGAGCACCTCGAATCCGTTTTGATCACGAAAAAACTGGGCTGAAATCGTCATGCCTGCACCGTCCCGTTCACAACCAGGTCGCCCGTGATGGTTTGATTGCCGACCCAATCATTGGCGGAGTTGAGCTGGCCGTAGCGGACGTCGGCGCTCGCCTGGTCGAGGATCTGTTTCCAGACCGCGGCGCCGACCGTTGCATCGAAGCAGCGGAAGGATATGCCCGTGGCGGTGTTGATCCACAGGCTGTCGATGGTGTAGCCGCCTGAGCTGTCGTCGTTGACGCCGGGGTCGACGGCCGCGCTGGTGTTGCGCTTTCCACCGGAGATCGCAATGATGGCTTCGAGCACCTGGGTGAGTGTGTTCTCGTCCGGTACCAGGCCGGCGCCCTCGATGACGGCGATCAGCTCGTCGGTGACCGCGTTTGCCCAGCCAGCCGTGTCCTTGCTTGCGGGGATCGAGTTGGCGGGATCGCCGTCGGTAAATTTGCCGTTCTGGAGTCCAACAGTTGGGTCGGAAGGATAGTCCACGATTACTCTCCTAAGCTAGAGGTGGAATTGAAAAAACCTTGGGGACAGACAGCTCCCAGTTCTGGACGCCGCTGAAGCTCGCCACATTGGTCCATGTCTGGCCGTCCTGAGAGGTCTGAATCGAAAAATCACGGGGCGCACGGCCTGCGATGTTGCAGTTCGTGATCGACACCTCGGCGACCGGTACCAGGATGCCCGCGCCGAAGTCGAACGAGGCCCACCAGCCCGTCGATTGGTTTGCGCTATGCCAGTACTCCCCATCCGTGTCGAGGGTTTCAAGGAAGGCATGGATGGCGCCCAGCGAGGAGTTGTATTCACTGCTCTGGTCGGCCGTTCCGCCTGATCCGATGCACTGATTGACGCCGCCCGGCTGCGTGCGCAGCGCGATCTGGTTAAGGTTCATGTATCCGTCGCCCAGATCGGTCGAGGTGGCGTACATGCGCCAGAAACGCGAGAGCGGGTATTCGCTATAAGTGAAATCGAACGCCTTGGATACGGTCTGCCCGTGCGCGTCGGTTACCTGGATGTTCGCCGTTTCCGTAATCATCAGGCGGCTCCGATGGCAGAGGCGAGCGCGTCTTCATTTGCCGCCAATGCGTTGTAATCGACCGCGCTCAGCATCCAGACGGACAGGAAATAAATGCGGCCAGTGAGGAACTGAATCTCGCCGCCGTCGCTTGAGTTGTTGTATGCACCGACCAGGAAACGGGTGCCGGCCGACAGATCCGTGGAGTCCGCGGCCGAGTTGCTCGCGATCGGCGTGGATCCATGAACGCGAATCTGCTCTCCACCGCCTTGCCGGTCGATTACCTGAGAAATCACGCGGACGGCGGTGCTGGTGTCCGCGACTTTCGGCTGGTAAACACTGCCACCGTCCTGGAAGCCGGCGCTCAGATAGGAACCGGATCCGATGCGGTTCAGCCAATAACGGCCACTCAGTGAACCGGCGAGGCTCTTGGCGTAAATCGCTTGCCCATAGGCGCTCGAATCGAAGCGCACGCCCGCCATTCCGGCGAGGCTGGAGGTGCCAATATCGAGCGCGGCACTGCCCCCGTTGAGGAATTGGCCGCCGTTGAACTGGAGGTAATACCGGCCATTGGAATCCTGGGCCAGCACAGGCGCGGATCCAGAGGACGGCTGGATCAGATCGTGGCCGTTGCCGCTCTTGTCCTTCACAAGGCCGACGTGGTCGCCGACAGCAGCGGGCTGCGATGCGCCCGTGTCGACGAAAAGCGTCGACAGGTCATTGATGTCGTAAACGCCACCGTCCACTGCAGTGCCGGGTGCGGTGCCGTAAGAGGACACGTTAAGCGTGACATCCAGCGAAGAGGTGTCGCCATTGGCGTCGGTGATCGTGATCGTGAAGGGATACGAACCCAGGGCAACATTGCTGCCGACCGAGATCGCGTCGTTGTTGACCAGGCTCGCCCCTGCCGGCAGGCCACTGGCCTGGAGCGTATAGGGCGGCGTTCCATAGATGCCGCCGATAATGGCGCCCGACGTTGACCCCTCGTATAGGTTGATGACGGCAGGCGCCGATACAAGCGGCTTGCCGACGAGCTGGCCGGTGAGAAGCCCATCGTTTGAAATAGAAAGACCCGCGGGAAGCCCCTGAGCCGACCAGGTCAGTGGACCGTCGCCGGTGGCATCGAATTGGACATCGACGGCCGGGCCGATATAGAGCGGGATCGGGCTGGCGGTCATGATTTGCGGCGCGGGATAGCTTGGCGCCGGCGCGTATCGACCGGGCGGGGCATAGTGAACGCGGCGCGGCTGGGCACCGATCTGCACCAGCGGCGCCGGATGCTCGACTGGTTCGGTCGTGCGTTTGGGGTCCTTGACCTCGACGTGAACGCCTGGCTGCACCTCGCGCGCCGGGATCTCCCTGAATAGGATCTTCACGCCGCTCATAGGATGAACATGATCGTGTGTGCGGGTTTCAGATGCCCTAGCAGGCAGAGCAGCGGCAGGTCGCTGATTGTGGCGTAGACGCCGCCATAGTCGGCGCCATATTGACGGCTGGTGATGAGTGGGTCGCCGCTCGAAAGCGCGACCGTGAAGGTGAGGTTCCAATCCGGGCCGCCGTAGGGCGTGCCATAGCTCGCCCCGAAACGGCGCTCGCGGTTTTCGGTGATCGTGATGTCGTAGCCAAGCGCCGTCGCGGCCGCGACCAGGAAGGCCACGGTGGGTTCGCTGTTCTGCGTGAGGCGCGCCACGATCGCCGCCTCGCGTGCGGCATCGGTCTGGGCGAGCGCCACCATGCACTCATCCGGCAGCCCGCACACGCGCTCCCACTCTGCCAGAAGCTCCGTGGACTTGTCCGGGAACACCTGGGTGAGTAGCTCGTCGCCGCGCGCATCGATGCGCTCGAGCTCCTGGGCGAGCCCCAGAAGCAAGCCGTCGAGCGTGGTGCCCTCGCCGCCGGCGAAGGCATCGCCCGGCGGCAACAGCGCGTGCAGCGCTTCGGCGTATTTCACCGCGCTCATTGCCATGTGATCGTCCCCAGCACCGGGATTTCACCGGGGCCGTAGACCACGTTGACCACCGGCGAGAGCAGCTGGTGATCGGTCTCGCCGGCGGCGATCGCGATCGCCTCATTGATGTGGGAGAGCAGCAGCGTCGCGCCCGGCGCGCCCTCGCGGTAGATCAGGTCCGCGAGCTCCGCCTCCACGGCGCCCTGCACGGCGGCCGTGTTCGGATTGAGCGCGATGGTCAGGTCGAGAGCCGTGGCCACAGGGGCGTAGACGTGGACCTCGGCGGTAACGGGGCGCAGCGTGTCCAGGTGCGCCTGCACGGCATCGATCGTCGCCTGCGGTGGGATGATGGGCGTCGCATCGTCGTCCACCACGCGCACGGTCACGGTGCCGGCGCCGAGCTCCAGCGGAAACACCCAGGCGCGGGTGACGCCGGCGACCTCGAGCGCCCAGCGCTCGTAGTCGGCCTTGGTGCCCCCGCCGGGCGGCTGCTGGATGCGGGCGAGGAGCCGCCCGCGCAGCTCCGCATCGGACTCGGTATCGGCGCCGCCGGCGAGGCCGTTCGCACCCACCGTGGCCACGGCATCGATGCCCGCGACCGGGTTGACCAGGGTCAGGCCGACGCCCGCATCCGTGTTTCCGCCGGCCCCTGCAGTCGCGGCCGTAACGCTCACGTCCACGCTGCCGCCGGCGCCGACCGTTGCATCGGCATCGGTCGTGAAGCGGGCGCCGTCGCTGCGGCTCACCGTGGTGCCCGCGGGGATGTCGCTCGCGGCCGTGCCCGTGAACGTCGCCGAACCCGTCGCATCCACCGCGCTCTTGCGCTGGATGCCCCAGATCGCCGCCCAGCGTTCCAGGAAGGCGACCTCGGCCGTGTCGGGAAACACCTGGTCCTTGATCCAGTCCTGATGGCCGTACAGTCCGTTCGCGGCACCGGCCTGCGCGCGGGCGAGTATCGCGAGCACGTTGCGGCGAAGCCTCGCATCGGCGCCCGGGAGTTGGCCCTCGATGTCGCCGCCGATGCGCTCGATGATGGTTTTCAGATCGGGGCGTACAAAGCTCATTCGTAGCTCTCCCAAACGTATTGATACTGGCGTTCAAAGATGGCACCCGAACCCGGGCGCGTGATGGCGACGGCGATCACGAGCGCCCCGCGCTGCGGGTAGCTCGCGACCACGTTCACGCTTGCGGCCACGCCGTCCGCGAGCAGCCAGGCGAGCGCCTCCTGGGCGTATTCCTGGGCACGCGCCTGCACGTCCACGGTCTGCTTCTCGCGGCGCAGCAGCCAGAGCTTGGAGCCCGTGGCATCGCCCGAGACCTCCGCATAGGCATCCGCCCACCAACCGCGCGGATCGACTCCGTCGGCCACCTCGCCGGCATCGGCGCGCGCATCGCAGAACAGCGAGGCGATGATGGCCGTATTGAGCCCCTCGTCGGTGGCCAGGTCCGCCCCCGCGAGCGCGAGGTCGAAGCTGCCGACGTTGCCCTGGAGTGCTGCGTCGGTCATGGCACGGGCGGTCCGGATACTTCAGCGCCGCTCGTCACGCCGTCGTGCACGTGCTGGAGCAGGGATACCGTGCTCGCCTTGACATCGACGTCGGAGCTGATCTCATCCTCGGCGGTAATCTTGCCCGTGAAGTGCGCTTCCGGCGAGTCCACCGTGACTTTCGTCGCGGCGGTCACCTTCACCTCGGGCGCCGTCACATCCACCTCGCCGCCGGAGGTGATCTGGATCTTCTTGCCGCGCTTGAACACGATCGTGTCGCCCTCGTCGGTGTAGAGCGCGACTTCCCCCGGGGCGAGGTTCTTCAGGCGGAAGCGCCCGTCGTCGGTCGCGATCACCACGCCGTGCGAGCGCACGCCGGAAATTGAAAGCATGACGGCCTCGGCACCCGCGAGCGGCACACTGGTGAACCCGTACTCCTGGAAGCGCTGCACCTGCGCGGTCTCATCGGCCAGCACGCCGATCTGCATGCCCTGCACCTTGAGCCCATCGTTCACCAGGTTCACGACCCCGCGCGCGGCGATCATGCGGATCCGCCGGGCGAGCGTTCTCAGCACGTGCGGCGCCATCAGAAAAGCCCCCCGACGCCCGCCGGCTGCGGAATCTTCACCGGGTCGAACGCGCCGGTGCGCACGGTGGTGATCTCGGTGCGCTCGCCCTCCTTGTCCATCACATACGCCACGCGGCTGATCAGGCGGTCCTCGTCGATGCCGAAGTAGCGGTCGGTCACGTGCGTGATGCGGTTCGGACGCCACAGTTCGCCGTTCGCCCGCCAGCCATTCACCGTGTAGATCACCTGCTGGGCGCGCGCGGCGGTTACCGTGCGCTGCCACTCGGCGCGCTGCTTGCAGCCCGCCGCGTCGGATTCGTTCTCAGCGAGGATCTGCGTCGGGCGGTACCGGCCCACGGCGGCATCCGCCGCCTCGCCGATCAGCTGCGCCGCAGCGGGTCCGGCGGCCTCGTCGGTGCCGAGCTGCTGGGCACGCACGATGTAGGTGCTGAAGCGCTGCAGCTCGCTCGAGGTGCCGCTCGCGGACTCGATGTTCTGGCCCAGCACCAGGTTGGCCGGCGCCCGCGCATCGCTCGGCATGCCGATCACCAGATCCCCAAGGCCATCGGAATACAGCAGCACGCCGCGAAAGCGTGCCGCGCGATCGAGATTCTCGAACACCGTCTCGCCCGGCTCGATCGACCAGTCAGAGAACGGCTCGCCCACGTTGGCGATCACCGTGAGCCCGGCCTTGAAGGGCTTGACCAGGTCGAATGCAATCTGCGCGAGCGAGACATCCTTCCAGTGCCCGGACTTGTGAAGCGCCGCACAGTCCACCAGGTCGCCGGTGGCATCGCGGCCCTGCACATTCAGCGAATGGCGCTCGGCATCGTATTCGGGCGATACCTTGTCCACGAAGCCCGTGAGCACCGTCTCGCCCGCGATGCTCACTGCGGCCGCCACGCCGGGTGCGATCGGGCGCGGCGTGGCCAGCCCACCCCAACGCTCGCTGAGCGAAAAGGTGAAGCTCCCGGCGAGCTGGTCGAGCCCGAGCTCCACGCGAAGCGCCGTCCAGCCCGTGTAGCGGGTGCTCCCGATCGTGAGCGCGAACTCGTTACGCATCGAGCACCTCCAGCGCCTCGCCACCCGGCGCGAACCCGGGGTAGGCGAGCGCATTGCGCTGCACGATCTCCCCGGCGCGCTCCGGGTCTGCATACAAACGCCAGGCGATCACCACCGAAGGCAGCGCCGCCGCGGGCGTGAAGCTCACCAGGCGCGGCAACAGCGCCGCGCGCTGGGCCATATCGCGCACCAGGCTCACGCGAAGATCCGCGAGCGCCGCATAGCTCGCGGCATCGGCCGAGAGCTGCTGGTCCGAGATCGCCGTGGTGAGCTGGTTACGCACGCCGAGCGACTTGTCGCGCGAATCGAAGCCCTGCACCGTGGCGCCCGATTGCGCCGGCGTTGCCGCCACCGCCGACGCGCCCGCGCTCACCGCCGCGCCCTGCACCAGCTGCTGCAAGGCCGAGCGGTTGGCCTGCACCTGCTCACGCGCCGGGGTGTAGCCCGGCGTCGGCGCCGAGTCCGGCACCCAGTCCAGCAGGTTGCCGTAGACGTTCACCGCTGCGATCGGCTGCGTCGCGATGTGCTGGATGCCGGCCATCAGCGAGACGATCTCGTTCGCAAGGCCCGCCGGGGACAGGATCAACTGCGCGAGGCCGCCCGAAAGCGTCGCCGCCTGGTTCAGCCAATCCAGCAACTGCGAGGGTACCGTGGTGATCTGCGTCGCGAGGCTGCGGAGCTGATCGACCAGCGAGAGCTGGTCCGCCACTGCCGCATCGCTCACCCACTGCGGGAGCGCCGCCACGCTGAATGCGCTTGCGAACGAATCGGCCAGCACCGCCTGCGTGGCGGCGGCGCTGCCGCCGAGCGCCGAGGCCGTATCGGTGGCCGCCTTGGGCTCGAGCTTCTCGCCCGCCTCGGCGAAGGGCACCCGAAAGCGCGCCATGCCGCCCTCGCGCGTGGTCTCGTCCAGGCTGAACTCGCCGTCCACCACCACGCTGCGCATCCCCAGATACGGATGCACCAGCGTGCCGGCGCCCGCCTGCTCCAGCGCCTCGCGCAGCGCATCGCGCGCCACCATGTAATCCGGGCCCAGCACGAAAAGCTCCAGGCTGTAGCGCCGCGCCTGGCGTCCGAGATCCTCCGCCCAGGGCGTGTCCCGGTCCGGGTACTGATGCAGCGCAATGCGCCGCCCGCCCTTGTAGCCGTGGCTCTCGATCAGGAACGGGGCCCCGCGGAAGCTGCCCGGGCGCAGTTGCTCGCGCCAGCTCATCGCGCTATGCTCCGGATTCCGGTAGAGCAGTAAGAAACATGATTAAAGCCATATTCGCCGCCGCCGGCATCGGAGCCATCGTTCTCTTGGTTGGCTGCGACGCCAGATCCAGCAGCCCACCGGTCATGGCCTCGGACATGCTCGGATGCCAGCACGCCGAAACCTACGCCCGGATTGTCGAGATGATCGGGGACAACGACCCGAAGGCCGGTACGAGCTTCATCAATTCCGCCACGGCAACCGGCGAATGCCGAGAAATCAAGAGCGGGACCGTCGTATTTCCTCTCGGCGACAAAACCGTCAATGGCGTCGTGATCGAACGGGTGCGCCCCAAGGGCCAGAGCCTCGAATACTGGACGCTCGCCAAGGCCGTGAACTTCTAGCATCACGGCGTCCCCATCGCAGTGCCGACGCTCGCATCCACATCGGCGTTATCCGAATGCATCCGGTGCAGGCGCAGCTTCCCATCATGGTCGATGTGCAAGTGCAGGTCGACCTTCGCCCGGTTCTCCGCCTGGCGGCGCAGCGCCTGCTTAGCGATCTGGTCTGCGCGTTTATGGGCGGCTGCCAGCGTCGCGCCACGCCCGATACCCAGAAGGCTGCTCTCCCAATCCCAGAAAGCGTAAATACCCTTCTCGGTCTTGGAGCCCTTTATGCCGTGCTTGTAGATCTCAGTGCCGATGCCGTAGCCCGCGGCCGCCGCGGCGCCGATCAGCCCGAGCTTGGTGGCCGCCGTCTTGAATCCGCCGCTCAGGCTCGCCGAGGAGGTGAGCAGGGTCTTGAAACTGCGCGCCGTTCGCACGCGCCGCGCGGCAATTAAGGCATCGAGCGCAGAGCCACGTCCGCCGCCCATCGCACCGGCGCCTGCGCCGCCGCCCGGCATGTTCACCACGAACACCGGCTGCACGCCCGTGGTTGCCTGGATCGCTTTGCCCTCGGCGATACCGCCGGCGGTGCGCCCGAGCTTACCGAAGAGCGAACGGAACACGCGTCCTCCGGAGCGCGCGGCGCCGAGCAGGTGAATCACGCCGTAGAGGCCCGCAGCACCCGCGAGGCCCGCAGTGCCGTAGGTCGCCGCCTTTTGCAGGCCGGGGTGCTTGCTGGCGTACGTACCCAGCTCTCCGCTCCATTGGCCGGCCTGTTTAACGAGGTGCGTAATGGGGCTTAAAGCCGGGTTGAACAGCGTGGCGAGCGTGGTTTTATTGGTCGTGTGCAGCATGCTGAGCTGCGCGTTCATCCCCTTCTCCCAGGTGTGCATCGCCTGGGTCAGCGAGGCCTGCTCGTCGATGGCCTTCTTCATCTCGTCGTAGCTTTTCACGCCGGGCATGCTCGGCATGATCAGCGCCTCGATCGCCTTGGAGCCGCCGGCCTGGAAGATGCGCCCCATCGCTTCCAGTCGCGCCTGCTGGGTCGGCAGCTTCGCCATCGCCGCCTTGGTGCGTTCGATGGCCGCGTCGATCCCGATGAACTGGCCCTTCTTGTCGTAGTAGCTCAGCCCCAGGCGCTTCATGTATTTGCTGCCGCGGATGCGTGCGCCCTGCATCGTCTGGATCACCGCGGCCAGGTCGCTGCCGCCTTGCTCACCGATCGGCGCGATCGCCTTCAGCGCCACCAGCGTGGCCTTGAGGTCGCTCAGGCCCATCTTGGGGTTAGGGTTGGACATGTGCGCGATCGAGCTCACGTTCTCCAGGTTATGGAACAACTGCTCGAGCGTGCCCGAGCCGGTGAGCGATGCGCGATAGACCAAATCCGCCGCCTTGCCGTACTGGTTGGGCCGTAGCTGGAAGGCGTGGCCGATGTTGGCCACCTGCAGGGCCGCCTGGCTGGGGTCGTAGCCGCGCGTCTCGGCGAGCGCCTCCACGCTGAAGGCGGCCCCGCGCGGGCCGAGGATGGCGTTCAGCGGCACGCCGCCCTGGAGAAGCCGGCGCGTGACCTCGGTCAGCGCGGTGGCGGAATACTTCATGTGGCTAGCCACGTCGATGGAGTTGCGGCGCACGCGCGCCATCTCGTCGGCGAGCTTCTTCGCGTGCGGGTGCGCGCCTTGGAGGATCTGCTCCACGCCGATCAGCGAGGCCTGGAGCTCGCCGGCGGCCTTCACGCCGGGCAGGAAAGTCTTGTCCAGTGCATACTTGGCGCCGGCGATGCCGGCGACGCCCTTCATGATGTGGCCGAACATGCTCTTGAAGTCGGCCTCGGTCTGGCGCGCCTGACCACCCAGCCCGCGGATGCGGTTGTGCAGACGATTCAGAACGCCGTCGAAGGCACCGACGGCGGATATTCTGAGCGCGACATCCAGACTTTCAGACATGCTCTCGGTTACTCCTCGTCGGTGCCGTCGTTGATCAGGTCGTCAATGTGGAAGCGGAACTCCCGGTAGGGCATGGCGCGAATCTCGGCCCGGCTCCATCCGGTCTCTGAGGCCAGCAGCCGCTCCATCCGCCACCTGGCCTTCAGTCTTCCCCCGGCTTGCCGACCTCCTTGCCGAGCCTGTTCTGCGCCTCGACCAGCGTGTCGAAATCGGCGGGCTTGAGCTTTCGCAGCATCACCAGGTCGAACGGCCCCTTGTACTCGCCGAGCTGCTTGAGCTGGAAAGTCAGCAGCGCGCCGCGGTAGGCCATCTGGCGCTCGGGTGGCACCATCTCCTCGGCGTCGAACATGGCGCCGGTATCGACCTCCTGCAGGACGAAGTGCTTGCAGACCTTGCCGCCGATGGTCAGGCCGTGCTCCAGATCGCCCTCGATCTGCGCCGGCGTCAAGAGACCTTCTCCGAGCTGATAGCCACGAACTTGAGCTTCGTGCTACCGCCGTCGGTGGCCTCGGTCACGTCGGGCGGGCTCTCGAGCCAGGCGTGGGCGAGCACGTACTGCTGGCCGGTATCCAGGCTCACCAGCAGCGTCACGTCGCTCGCGGCGTTGATCGCGTCCAGATCCGTGGCGGAGCCGATGAACTGGTCGATATCGACCGTGGCCTCCATCGCCTCTTCGCTGTAGCCGTAGATGTCGTTGCCCTTGACCGTGTTGCGCTTGGTGCCGCCGGGGTTGAACGTGGCGCTCTGCTTTTTCGGCAGCGTCTGCCCGTCCAGCTTGATGGTCACTTTGCCGAGTTGCTTTGCCATAGTCGGTTACCTCAGAGGATGAACTGGACCTGCTCGGCGACGATGTCGAGCTGGTTGATCAGGTTGGGGCTGGCGAGCACGTTCACGCGGTTCGGATCGTTCGAATCGATCTGCACGACCAGGTCCTGCTTGAACTGTGCGATGTCCTCCATGATTCCGCCGCCGACCAGCTCCTGGGCGAGCGCGATCAGCTCGGCGCGGATGACCGAGGGCGTCACGATCGCCTGGCCCGGCGCGGGGTTCACCGTGTCGCCCGCGAGCTTGTAGCGCGGGAACTTCGAGGTGATCCGCGTGCGGGTCGCATACCGGATATAACTGAGCGTGAAGAGCGTGTTCACATTGAGGTAGCTGGTGTCGGCGATGTTGTTGGCGTTCTTCTGGTAGTTGGTGATCAGCCGCTCGATTGCCACGGTGCCGTCGGGGGTCACGTTGAACGTGCTGATGCCGCTGTGCAGCATCAGGTCGCGTTCGGAGAAGGTGAAGCGGTCGACGGTGTCGGGCGGCATAACGCCGGGCAGCGTCAGCGTGTGAAGCGGCCGCGCCGGATCCGCGTCGAGCGCCGCGGAGGCCACCACGCCGATCACCGCCGCCCAGATCCACGGCGGGGTGGGCGATGTGCCGGTTCCCATCGTGGACACGTGCGGGCTGTTCTGAGTGCCGCCGAAGGTGTCGGTGGCCGCGGCGGTGCCCTTGAAGGCATTGAAGGCCATGCCGTCGATCTGGCGTAGACCACCGAAGCGGTCGTCCAGCTCGGCGGTCAGTAGCGGCAGGTTGGTCGCGTCCGTGTAGGGGAACACAATTGCCTGGTACCAGGTATCGCCCATCGCGGTGATCGCGGCGGTGACATCCGGATTGGTTGCGCCCCCGGCCATCGCGGTGACGGCCACCGTGACGCCATCGGGCGTTTCCTCGCCGGCGTAGAAGTTCACGCGGATGTCGATGTCGTTGGCCGCTTCGCCCTTGTTGACCGAGGTCAGCGTCACCACGCCGGCGGCATTCACTGCGGTGACCGGGATCGTGGTGTCGTTGCCGATCGCAGTGACCAGATTGTCGCCGATGGTGGTCGCGGTGTCGGCGTTGAACACGTTGACCGCCACGCGCTTGCCGGCGATGTAGACATAGAGCGTACCGTTCGCCGTAGCCGCGCTGCCGGTCAGGTCGATCGTGCCGCTGGCCGCGGTGGCCGCGCCATCGTCGTCCAGCGCGATCGCGACGGTCTTCACATGCCGGTTCGCGCTCTTGATCGCATCGAGCATGTTGGCGAGCATCGAGCCGCGCCCGAAGTATTTCTCGGCCTGCGCGGCGGACTGGACCAGCGTCGGCACGCCGGCATCGATCGTGCCCGCGGCGATGCGCTGGCCGATGACCAGGAGGGTAAAGTTCTCGTCCGCGATGCCGCTCTGCGCCCGTGTGGGATCAAACTCCACATAGGCGAGCGGTACGCGCACGTCGTTCGGAATGGTGTCGAACTCGATGGCCATTACGATTTACCTCCAGTGTTTTTCTCGGGCGCTTTCGGCTCGGAAGTCTTGGCGTTCATGTCGATCACGTCGCCATCGCGCAAGCGCCGGCGCCAGTAAGTGGTATCGGGCTTGTCCTCGCCACGATCGGCCAGGGCGCGACCGGTGCGCGGATCGCGCACAATCACATCCTTGCTCGCGGGTTTCAGTTTCAGGGTTCTCACGGTGCCTCCTGTCATTGCGGCAATGTGTCGGTTTCGGAAATATCGATCTGCCCATCGGCCGGGGCCATGTCCACGTCCTGGTGGAAGACCAGGAAGTCGTTCAGCGCCTGGTAATCGGCATCGGCCAGCACGTCGAGCACCGCGAACTGGCGGAAGGTGAGGCCCCACAGGCCCACGCCCAGCTGGTCGATCGCCCCGGCGTAGAGGTTGCGGGCCGAAACCTCCTCGGGCGCGCTCAGGTAATCCAGCCCCCAGGTGTTCTCATCGGCCAGATCCGTGAGCGCCTCGGCAATGCCCTCGCAGCTCACGTCGCGCGGCAGGCCCGGCGCATCGCGCGTGATTACGAACCAGGCGAAGGTGGTTGCAAAGCGGCGTTCGCCGCCGGAGCTCGGCTGCGCGCGAAAGCCGCTATCGGCCACCAGCACCGCCGGGGCGCGCGTGGCGTAGCGGCGGATCTCCGCGGTGCTGTCGAAGCGCCCGCGATGCTTTTCCACGGTCTTCAGCGCCGGCAGCGCCGCGGCAATCGCCGTCACCTGCGCATCGCGGATCCCGCTGAGCTTCGCCGGCCAGGTGGGCGCACTCACAGCGGCGCCCCGTGGATCTGGCCATGCAGCCAGTCGAGCGCGACGCCCTCCAGCTCTTCCTTGTTGTCCTCGCTGATGCCCAGATACGGCCGTGCGGGAATCGCCGCCGGCCCGGGCGCCATGTCCTCGGTGCCGCCGAACTGCTGGATCGCCGCGTAGGGCAGGTTGCTGCCGATCTCGACGCCCGAGCCGTCCACGTCGACCACGTAGGTCAGGGTGTCGAGCAGGTCGCCGCCGGCCTGCAGAAGGCTCTGGCCTGCGGAGCGCGTCGCGGCGTAGTTCGGCGACCAGGGCGCCCAGGGCTCGCCGCCGGGCGACTCCTTCTCGTGGGCGATGCGCGCGCGCGTCTGGTTCTCGACCGTGAAGCCGAGCGCATCCATCAGCCCGCGCTTGTCGGCGAGCGCCAGCTTCGCGAAGCGCCGGTCCACGGCCTCCAGATCGCGCAGGTCGAATCGGATCGCGCCGCTCAAAAGTTCTTCACCTTGTCGCGGCCGAATAGGCGCCCGTTGGTCTCCAGCGTCACGCCGCCACCCACCGTCTGTGGCGAGGGCACGTCGAGCTTCATCTTGCCGCTCGCGATCGCATCCAGATCGGAGCGCGCGCTCTTGTAGCGGTTGATCACCATCTCCGACTGCAGGCTCTCGTCGGTGGCCAGGTAATAAATGGCCAGGTCCACGGCAATGCGCGCGACGATGGCCGGCACCTTCGTGAGCGGCAGTGCGTAGCGCTCCTCGAGGTAGCTGTCGATCGTCGCGCGCGCATCGTCCAGGGAACGCTGCACCGTGGTCGCATCCACGCCGCCCGCACCATCGGGCGCGAGCAGGAGCAGCCGATCGTTGCCATAACGATCGGCCATGTCCTGCTGGGCGGCGTAGACGAGGGCGGCCATCGCTCAGTTACTTCGCGGCCTTGGCCGGAGTCGAGTCCTTGGCCGGAGTCGAGTCCTTGGCCGGAGTCGAGTCCTTGGCCGGAGTCGAGTCCTTGGCCGGAGTCGAGTCCTTGGCCGGAGTCGAGTCCTTGGCCGGAGCGTCTTCCTCGACTTCCTGGACGGCGAGGTTCGGCTCGGCGTGGATCGCCTTGATCTGCTCCTCGCTCAGCGCGTCGGCTTCCAGGCGTTTGGCCTCGTTGGTGAACGCGATGCCCGCACGGCGGAATCCGCCGGCCAGGGAACGCACGATAAGGATCTTGATCTTGCTTGCCACGGTGTGGATCTCCTCTCTGGGTTTCGCTTTCCTGAAAGGTCCGGGGTTGCCAGGCCCTTCAGGAAAGCGGCCGACCAGATCGGCCGGCCGCTTTTTGCTGCACTCTTAGCTGGTGTGCTTGTTATCAGGTGGTCCCGTTGGAGCCGTAACTCATCTGCCAGAAGGCATAGCCACCGGCCGCACGCGCCTCGGCACCGAAGCGGTACTTCTTGCGCATGAACACGTTGTCGGAGTCCATGTTGATCTGCTGGACGAACTCCGGGGCCTCGCGCAGCTGGTAAATGAACGGCTTCACCGGGCGCGTGGTCACATGCACGAACCAGGCGGTGTCGCTCGTCAGGCGCGTATTGACGTACAGCTCCAGGGTGCCCTTGTAGGGGTTGGGGCTGTTGTCGTTGAGCTTGTCGGCATAGCACAGCGTGTGGCCGACTTCCATCAGGGCAGCGGGCACTTCCAGGATGTCGGGCACGAGACCCAAGCGCCGGCCCTCGTTGTCCGTGAAGTTCATGATCGCGGTGCGCGCCGCACCCAGGCTCGCCAGTGCGGCTGCCGGCGTATCCGCCGAGAGCGCCTTGGTGCCCTTGTTGCTCACGCTCGCGACATTGCCGTTGCCGTCCTCGACCGGGTGGTCCGTGTCATAGAAGTACTGCCCGTCGAAGCACTTGTTGGTGAAGGCGTTGTTCTTCAGATCGGCGATGATCTCGTCGGGCAGCGTCTTGGCGCTGTAGCCCGCATCCTTCGCCATTGGTGCGTAGATCCCGAGGTTGTCGTCCTTCAGGTCGTTGCGATCGACCTCGACAGTCGCTTCCCAGTCCTCGTTGACGACCGTGTAGGTGAAGGCTTTCAGGGCCTTGACCGTCTTGTCGCCGATCCACTTCTTCATCTTCGGGAAACGGTCGAGCCAGTCGTAGCGGTTCTCGCTGGAGCCCGAGGGCACCAGCATGGCCGTCTTCTCCCAGTCGCTGGGGGCCCCGTCAAACGCCTTGTTGAAGGTCGTCTTGAGGTTCAGGAAGACCGCGGTAAGGGTCTGTTTGTTAATCAACATGGGTCAGTGTCCTCCTTAGTAAACCCAGACGCCGTTGGCATCGAGCCCAACGACCTCGCCGGCCGCCGACTGCGTGCCGGCGCCATCGGTGGCCGATACCGTTTCGTCGTCGACGATGTAGCAGGCCTTGCCCAGGTTCGCCTGCGTGACGGCGTCGCCGCCACTGTTGGAGAACTTGAACGCCTTCTTCCTGCGCACGAGCACGCTCACGTCGCCATCGGCGCCGGCGCTGTTGTCCATGAACTCCTCGGCGCGGCCGAGGTAGGTCAGGTTCAGCGCGGTGGATCCGGGCGCGGCATAGCCGGTGGCGTTGGCCACCACCAGGGCGCCCGCGTAGATCTTGGCCCCGGCCGCTACGGGCACGGAGATGAGTTCGCCGTCTTCCATCGGCGTATTGCGGTCTGCTGCGAGTGCCATTACGCGGTCTCCCCTTTACCGTATTTGCGGATGTCCTCTTCTGAATTGCCGAAGAGACTGGCCACCTTGCGCTCGGCGTCGTTGAGCGCGGTCTCGCGCTCCTCGGCCGTGCGGGTGTCGAGGCCGGTATCGGCGCCCACTTCGGGCGCGGCCTTCACGAAGTCGCGGAAGCGCTCCAGGCCGCCTTCGGCCATGCACTGCGCGCGGTGGTAGTCCTTGGTGGCCGGCGTGATCTTGCCGGCCTCCAAGGCCTTTCCGATCTCCGCATCCACCTCGGCTTCCAGGTTGCTCTTGCGCATGTCGTTCAGGGCCCGCTCGGAGCCGGTCGCGCGCTCCACGGCCTTGTCGTAGTCGGCCCGCGGCACATAGTCGTTGAGCGACGGCGTGCCCCGGTCGTTGAGCGCGGCCTCGCGCTCGCTTTTCAGGCGGGCAATGGCCGCGACTGCGTCGGCCGGCTTCGCCTGGTCATTCAGGCCCAAGGCCTTGCGGATTTCCTCGTCCACCGTGTGTACCTCCGGTTCAGGATCATCGAGTGAGTCGTTCAGCGCCAAACCCGGCAGGTTCGGCGTATTGGTGAGCGCCGCCGAGACCAGTTGCAGGATCTCGCCGGAGTCGGGGTTGAAGTCGAATACGGGGCTGAAAAATCGATAGGCGCGGTCGTTGAGGGCATCAACCCCGCGGCCGGTCCATTCGATCAGCCCCTCGATTGCGCCGTTGGCCGCCACGCGCAGCTGCTCGATCCAGCCGAAGGCGGGGCTTTCCTCGCCGAGCGGCGCGCGCCGCTGCAGGGCGTGGTTGGTGTCGATCGGGAGCGGGCGGCTGAATGCGGCGGCCACGTCGTTGGGGGCGCGCATCTTCCAGCTGCGCCCATCCTCGCCGCGCACGGTGCCCTCGGCGTCCGGCGCCGGGATCAGCGTGCGCCACTCGGGCAGCTTGAGCGCCTCGGGGTCGGTGACCGCCGCGAGGGTCATGCACAGCGCGGTGGAATCGTTGGCGGAGCGCTTCTTCAGCGCTGCCGAGTAGAGCCTGCGGGCCGCGGCCTCGATCTCGGTCTCACCCTGCTGGCCTGCGCGGCTGATGGCGCCCAGCAACCCATGCAGGTACACGACCACCTGGCCGCTCGCGTTCTTCTTGGCGCAGGGATAGCCGTAACGGGCCTTGGTCTTCGGGGCGGCCTGCTCGTCGATGCCGAGGTGCACGTTGGCAAACGCGGGCCAGTCGTGGTCCTGGGCAGCGTCGGTGTCGGTGTCGCGCGTGGCGCCGCCATCGCGGTCGTTGTCGCTGTCGAGCAGGCGATTGCCGTCGGCCGCGGAGAACGACCAGGCGCCTGGCACCACGTGGCCAGCGCGGATCAATCCGGACAGATAACGGACGGCGGCTTGGTTGAGCTTCATGGCAGCCAGTTTGGCCGTCGGAGCCCTGGGGATTAAGTGCGCAGTGCTGCGCACCTTATATAGTGTGTCCCCAACGGCGAGTATATACCGCAGGCCGGGCTCGGGCCATGCCGGTTTCAGGTCTGGGTTCGCCCGCCGGGTCAAAACAGGGGCCAGGCCTACCCCCCCAGAATCGCCGAGAAGGCGTTTAAACCCCGTTTAAAAACGCCGATCGGTCTCGGGGACGTACGGTGGTGGCCCGGAAACGCTCTCAGGCGATCTCAGGGGCTCGTCGGGCAGGATTTGCGGGCGCCGGCGCGGCGTCTATTTCGCCGGTTTCAGGCTCTTCAGTTCCAGGCGCTTGCCGCTGGCGGCGAGGATGGCCGTCCAGGGCTTGCCGCCGACGGTGGCGCTCACCTCGGCCTGGCCGCCGGCCGCGTCCGCCACGGCGCCGCCGGCGAGCACCTGGTCGAGCAGGCGCAGGCGCCCGGCATCGAGCGCGGGATCGGCCGCGAGCGTGGCCGGGGTCAGGCGCACCACCTGCGAATCGGCCCCGAGCCGGGCCTTGAGCTCGGCCGGGGCGAAGCCCACGGGCAGCTCGCCCACCTCGGCGGCCGCGGCACCCTTCGCGCGGGCCTCGGCCAGGTACTGGTCCAGGATCGGGCTCTTGGCCACGGTCGCGACCGCGGCCCGGGCGAGCTGCTGGTCGGCGCCGTCGAGCTTATCGCCCAGGGCGCGGTTGAGCCATGCGGCGCGGTGCTTGCCCACGTTGCCCGTCCAGGCGGGGTGGATGTGGGTTTCCACGCGGCGCACGCCGCCGCCGGGCTTGGGTTCCAGCAGATACGCCGGGACCCTGCTGATCGCCCCGGTGCGCTTGTTCACGAAGTCGCGGTACTCGAATTTCGGCGCCGTGGTCTTCACCGGCTTCGCCTGCTTCACCCGGTGGCCGGTCGGCAGGCCCGTCTTGGGGTCGATCTCCTGCGGGGCTAGCGGGTCCTGGAAGCCCTCGCTCTGGAGCTTGCCGTAGCCGTGGCGCGTCACGGCCTGCACCCAGCACTTGCAGCCGTATCCCTTGGGCGGGTAGATCTCGTCCCAGGTGGGGTCATCCACCGGCAGGAGCGTACCCTCCAGCGCCACGTGCCAGGGGCGGTGGTGCACGCTCGGCCCCAGCTGGTAAAGCAGATACGGGTGCGTCGCCTTGTTGCGCTGGATGCGCTGCCACTGGCCGCTGGCTCTCGCCGCGCGCATATTGGAGTTGTAGATCGTCTTCAGGCGCCGGGCGGAGCCGAGCTGCACGGTCTTGATCTCGCCGGTGAGCGGGTCGGTCATCTGCTTCACGCCCCACCAGCCGCGCTTTTCCATCTCCGGGCGAATCTTCTTCGACCAGTCGCGCAGGGTCTCGCCGTTCTGGGCGGCATCGGCCAGGCTCTGCTGCACGTCGCCCAACAGATCCACCTTCATCATCTTCGCGACGGTGAACCCGCTCGCATGCTCGGGGCCCCACACGTCCTGGTAATGGAATCCGGGGCGCAGATCCTTGTGCTTGATGTAGTCGATCGCGCCGTGCGGTACCGGCCCGGGGAACTTCGGCGTGGCCATCGGATCAGGCCGCCGGGTTGTCGGTGGCGTCGCCCAGGGCGCGGGCCTTGAGGTTCATCGTGGCCACGGCCTCGGCGAGCTGGTCCTCGTCCATCGAATCGAACAGCTCGGGCAGGCGCGCGATCATGTCCTTGATCGTGCCGTGCTGGGCGGCCACTTCCTCGGCGAGCTGTTCGATCTGCTCGATGAAGGGGCGCATCCTCGGCTCCCAGTCCGCGGCGGCATCGTCGGCCAGGTGGTCGATATCGTCATTCTCCGGCACGCCGTGCGGGTTCGGGGCCGAGTCGTTGAGCGCGCGCCGGTCGTTCAGCGCGGGCGCCGCAGCCGGTGTCGGCGCAGCCGTGGCGGGGCCGGAGAGCACTTCCTCCTTCGGACCGGGATCGCGCAGGCCCATCTTGTCGCGCAGCTCGTCCTGGCTTACGCGAAGGCCGAGCGGCACCAGCATGGAGACGCCGCTCGCGAGCGCCTTCACGTCCACCGGGTTGAACACCTGGAGGCGCACGCGCGGATAGCTGTCCTGCGGGCCGTAGTTCAGGTCGATGAAGGGCTTCACGAGGTCGCGGTTGAGCGTGTGCTCGACCTGGCGCTTGTCGTGCATCATGATGTCGCTGCGCACCTCGTCGTGTACGCTCGCGACGTTGGACCCAAGGCCCGTGGAAAGCGCATCGGTCGTAAGCGTCTGCCCGAGCACGGCCTTCGATACCTGGCGGTCGAACCAGTCGGCCATGCCCTGGAACAGCTTCTCGCCGCCGCCCTTGGCGCCTTCGCTGTTGCCCTTCTCGAATTCGATCTGCATCCCTTCGGGAAGAATCGCCGCCGCATCGGTGCCGATGTTCGCCACCGCCGTGATCAGCGTATTGATCTCGTCCTGCGTCGCCCCGCGCCCATAGCGGCCCACGCGAAGCGGCATGCCGAATACCTCGGCGAACGCCATCCAGTCGGTGAGCGTAAAGGCCTTGCACATGTAGAACGCCGCGACCAGGCGCGCGAGTCCTCCGCGCACGGGAAGCCCCGTTTTGATGCGCGGGGTGTGCACCAAAAACTTGTAGGGCGGCAGCGGGATGCCCATGATCTGATCGTCGGTCAGCAGGCGCAGCGAGCGCATGGTGGTGTAGTCGAATATGAAAAAGCGCGGGTCGCGCCACTCGTAGCGCTCCGGCCACCATTCGGACCCGCGGTGCCAGACGATATCCACCGCGCTGTAGCCCTTGCCCAGGGAATCCAGGAGATCCGTGATCATGTCCGGGAAGACCGGATCGCGCCCCAGCTCGCGCACCGCATCCGCGTGCTTCTTGCCCGTGGCGTCCTCGCTCGCTTCCTCCACGCCGATCTCAAGGCCGGTGACTGCGTTCTTGCGGTTGGAGAGCACGCTCGCGTAGTGCGGGTCGCGCTCCTCCATTTCCTCGGCCAGGGTGAGGTAATTGCGCGGCGCGTTCTGCTGCGCCTCCGTCATCAGGTTCGCGAGCAGGGTCGGGGAAAGATTGCCCGCGATCGGCATGTGGTCCCAGACGGAACGGATGCCCGTCAGCTCCGCCGAGCCCATCTCCTCGGTCAGCACATCGACCTCGATCGGGCGTCCGTCCGGGGCGACGATTTTCGATTGTCTCTTGGCCATTAAAGGACTCTCCCTCTGAAGCCGCCGGTTATGCGCACCGGCCGGGTACGTTCACGCGCGGCTTTGCCGCGCATTGGAACGGGCGTATAGCCGTATTCGAACGCCTGCCCGGCGGAGGCCGTCACGGCCAGCGCGAGCGCCCAGAAGCGGTCGGCATGCGCGCCGCCGGAGTCCGGGGTGCGCTCGGCCACCAGGCGCGGGATGCCGGTCGGCCCGGCCACGCGCTGAACGCTGTGCAGGTCCGCGCGGAGCATGGTGTCGCCGGCCGGCAGGCGCAGGCGCCGGTCTTCGAGCGATTCCTTGAGCGCCGTGGCCATCTCGAGCTTGGTGCCCTGGTTGAACAGCACGCCGAACACTCGGGAGTCGCCGTTGCGCCGCTGGGCGTCGTAGACGACTTTCTCGCCCATGCCGGTCTGGTCGATCGCGGCGCGGCTGACGCGGTACTCGCTCATCAGCCGGTCGAACTCGGCGTCCTGGCTGCCGAACGAGGCGCGCCGAAGCTCCACGCGCTCGCGGGTCCAGAGCACGTCGCCGAGCGCCTCGATCACCCACATGATCGAATAGTCGCCGCGGGCGGCCACGTCCCAGCCGACGTAGCAGAAGCCGCCCTCGTAGCGCTCGGGGATCCCGGCGCTCTCGTCCTCGCAGGTGTTGATCAGGTCGAAGGAAAGCCATGCGCTCGCCTCGTCCAGCCATTGCAGCTCGAATTCCTGCGCCCAGCCGTCGGGGTCGTTGATGCCGCGCTTCAGCTCTTCGATGTCGCGGTCCAGCCCCTGGGCGACCGCCTCGTAGATATCGACCCGGTGCCGGCTCCAGGTATCGGCCAGATCCCGGTCCTCCATCAGCTCGTAGAACTTGTTGCCCTTGCCGTTCGGCGTGGATACCACGCGGAGCTTGAACCCGGCGGATATTACCGGGAACAACGCCCGCCAGATCTCGTGCGAGTCCTTGTGGAAGGCGAATTCGTCCAGGATCACGTTCGCCGAGAAGCCGCGCGCGGTGTCGGGGTTGGCCGGGATGGCCGTGATGCGGCTGCCGTGCGGGAGGCGCACTTCGAGCGCGTTGATATCCGGGTTGAACGGCACTTCAAGCGCCTCGAAACCGGCCCGGTAGACCTCCAGGTGGCGCTTGACCTGCTGCATCGCCTCGCGCGCCTGGCGCTCGCCGCGGGAGAGGATCACCCAGTGCGTATGGTTGCCGCCGGCCTCGGCTTCGAGGCAGTCGTCCACGGCCTCCAGCGTCACGGCGAAGGTCTTGCCCGTCTGGCGCGCGAACATGCCTACCTTGAAACGGCTGCGATCGCGCAGCCATGTCACCTGATAGGGCAGCAGTTGGACGGCGCCCTCAGAGACCATAGGCTTGCTCGCGGATCCGCTTGAGGGCATCTCCGAGAGACTCGCCGTTCTTTTCCGCGGCGACCAGGTCCTCGGCGACGCGCTCGCGCTCCTGCTTGCGGATCTCCGCTTCGCGCTTGACGTTCTCGGAGCTGGCCTTCTCCAGGCGCTGGGTGGTAAGCGCGAGTTCGCGGAGCATCTCGATCACGCCCGGGAGCGCCTCGGCATCGAGCTCGCCGCTCATCAAAAGCTGCGTCGCCTCCATCGAGAGCGTGCGCAGCATCTCGTTCACCAGGCTGCCGATCTCGCCCTGCGGCTGCGCGCCCAGGCGCTTGATCCAAATGTCGGCCATCTCGCGCGAGTGGCGCATGCGCTCGCCGATCTCGTCCATATGCTGGGAGAAGCGGTTTACGCTCGACTTGGTCAGGCGCTGGTCCGCGCCGGCGGCCTCGAGGGCGGCGTTCGCCATCTCGGTCGCCTGGCGCTGGGTGACCTTGCGGTCCTGCAGCCAGGCGATGAGCTGCTCGCGGATATCCTCCGGCAGCTGGTCGATGGAGCTGGGGCGGCGTGCCACGGGCTCAGTCCAGGGTGCGCCGGGCGATGCCCGGCACGCGCGTACGCCCCAGCGCCACGTCTTCTCCGCGCGCGCTCAGGCGGGCCACGTAGGTGGTCGCCGCTTGGGTCAGTTCCACGAGCCCCTGCTCTTCGAGCCAGGCGAGATGCCCGCGCATGGCATCGCGGGAGATGTCATGGCCGACGCCCGCGAGCACCGAGCGCAGCACGTGCTCGTTGTGGGAATAGCCCGCATCCTGCTCCAGCGTCTGGAGTATGCGCAGGCGCTGGTCCTCGGCGATTACCTCGCGAAAGCTCATGATTGCCTCCTTGCCTGTTCGAGCAGGTGCTCGCTCACCAGGGCGAGCTGGGGCTTGACGGCTGCGAGGGTGCCCCGCAGCTCCGCCATCTCCTGCGTGGCGCCGTTGAGCTGGTTGTAGATCTTCCCCAGATCGTGGTGCGTCGGCGCGTGCCGGCGCTCGCTTTCGAGGATGCCGAGGCGCTCGGCGTGGTGGCCAATGAGGTTCCCCAGCGCCTCCAGCTGGTCCTGCGTGGCCTTGCTGCGGCTCACGAAGCGGGTGTAGGCCGCGAGGCCCAGCACCGCGATGAAGTTCAGCAGCGCCATCCAGGCGCCGACGGCCTGCCAGTTCACGTGCGCGAGGATCACGCGGCCCTCCGCTCGGCGATCTGTTGGCAGGTGATGCAGCGCGTCGCCGTGGGCACCGCCCGAAGGCGCGCGCGCTCGATGGGGTCGCCGCAGTCCGCGCACTCGCGCCGGCGGCGCAGGTCGATCTTGGGGTTCGCGACGGTCTGGATGCGCGAGAGCGCTGCCGCGCGCTCCTGTTCCTCGTATTCCTGCGCCCGGTCGATCACATCCATAGATGCACCGCCAGGCTGATTGCAAACACAATCGCCCCCATGACCGCAATGAGACCGAAGAAGATCCCGCCGAACAGGTCGCCCATCTCGTCTTCGGGGACACGGGCCTTCTGGAAAAAGACCGCAATGGCGAGCACGACCCCTATCGCGAGGACGATGAGGCCGATCCACATCCCGATATTCACGGCTTCCCTCCCGGCGGCTTCGCCGCGTGCTCGTTGTTCTTTCGGATGATCGCCTGGAGCTTGAGCCCCCAGGTGCGGAGCAGCCGCTCACGCTGCACGAGGCGGCTGTAGGCGCTGTCGCTCAGGCACCGCACGGAGGTCGCCGCCACCGGCGGCAGTAGAGGACGAGGCGGCAGCGGCAATGTTACCGGGCGATGCGCGATGCTGGGAGGCGCTGACCTCGTCGCGCATCCGGCGAGCACCGCCGCCACCAACACCAGAGCGAGCGCTGTGCCGCGCATCACTCGGTGCCCTCGAAAACAGGCATCAGGGGGGCGCAGACAGCGCGATCCATGCGCTTGCGCCCCCCTAATGCACTCATCCCGTGAGTGCGCAGTACTAGCGCTGGGATGAATCCGGAAAATCTCATTGCGTGCCCTCGAAGTCGGTGCGGCCCTTCGTGTCGGGCTGCGGCGCGCCCTCGGCCTTCTTCTCGACCGCCGCGGCGGCGTGCTCGGCATCGTCCTGCGTCGCCTCGGTCTCGGCGGCGGCCTGCACGATCTCGTGGTCGTGCACGGCCTGCGCCTTGGCGGCGTCTTGCTTTTTCGCACCGCTACGCCCCTTCCACCAGGCGCCGGCGACGATGGCGCCGAGCGCGAGCAGGCCGCCCAGGGCGGCCGCGAGCTTCATCTTCAGTCCGGAGAACATCAGCCGCCGCCCTTCGGGGCGAGCGGGCCGCCATGCGCCGCGCAAATGTCCTTGTCCTTCCACTCGCGCGCGACCCACGGCAGCATCGTGCCGAAGATCGCGCCGGCGAACTCGTCCGCGCTCATGGCCGGGACGGTTCCCAGGTGCGGGATCGAAAGCCCCGCGAGCACGAACTTGCCCACCACCACCACGAAGGCGACGGTGATGAAAAACAGCGTCTTGGATTTGCCGCCGCGGCTGTCGATGAGGCTCGGGATCGTGGGCTGGATCTTCACTTGCCCACCCCCAGCACGTTGCTCACGGCGTTGCCCGTCACGTCCAGCTCGTACCAGCGCCCGTCGATCAGCGGGCCGAGGCCGTTCTCCTCGGTGATGACCGCCTCGACCATGTTATGCAGCGTCAGCCAATCGGCGAGGCTGATATCGGCATCGGCGCTCACGTGCATGCGCTCGGCGACGCAGCGGATGTAGGCCTCGGTGTCGTTCTCGCCCGGGGGCGCCCAGCGCTCGATGATCGCGCGCACCGTGTGCAGCCCGTGGTTCGCCCAATAGGTGTGCAGGTTCAGGGCGAGCGCGCGCACCCCGTGGAAGGCATCCACGAACTGGCAGAACGTATTGTCCGTGCGCTGGCCCTCGGGCACCAGGCCTCGCCACTCCACATTCGACCAGCGGATGTTGCCGGGGTTGTTGTTGCGGATGCCGCGGGGGCGGGAATTGTCGGATGTATTCGCCATGCCCGCAGTCTGCCGGGCGCACTGGTGGCGATTAAGTGCGCAGTGCTGCGCACCGTTATTATTGATCTACGAAAAGAGTATAACCCGTGTTCAAATCAGGCGCGAAGCTGCTCGAACGGGTCGCGCGTGAGACGAAAGTCGTTGACCACACGGTGAGGTGCTCCCAGAAGGTCAGAGAGGTTACAAAAACGGTGACCCCGGGTGTCGCGAAATCCTTCAGAAACCCCCTTAGATGCTCGACATGCCAAGCGGGGACGCGAATCTGGACGATGAGGGGGAACGTTTCCCGGATGCGGCCGCGTCGAGCGATCCAGCGCACAATTTCCACGCACTCGCCTTCGTCAACGATCCTTTTGTCGACATTCATGTCAAGCCCTGAATTCACGAACGGGGCGGCCGGGAGGCATTGGAGACCAAACTCCGCCATTTTCGGGCGGCGCGCCTCGCCTTGAGCATGTCGGCCAAAAAGGCTCTGCCTTCAGGGAAACTTCTCAGCTCGCTTTCGCTGATAGTGATCTCATAGTCGTCTGGCGTTTTTTTGGGGCCCATGAGTCGCTTGAATTTTTCCCGAGGATCCATCATATCCATCTCCTATCTGCTAAGCCCGGAGCTGCTCGAACAGCTCGCCCTGGGGATCATACTCCGCCTCGCGGCCGCGGCGGATCGCATCGTTCACCGCGCGCTGACTCAGGCCGTATTCTTCCGCCAGTTCGCTGGCGCTGGCGCCGTTCTCGTGCTTCTCCACAATCTCGGCATCGCGCGCGAGCATCAGCGCCCGCTCGCACTTGGGGATCGGCACCGTGCGCCCGTTGTGGCCGCCGAAGCGCTCCACCAGCCAGGCGAACGCCTCACGGCCCAGGCGCCGCTCGATTTCGTGGCCCGGCTGGGCGCTTTTGGGCACATACAGCCGCCGGCCGCCGCGCCAGCGCACCAGCTCGAGCGCGGGCGCGAGGCCCACGTCCTCGGCCAGGTCGCCGGGGATGCCGAGCAGGCGCGGCTGGCTCACTTCTTCCCCCCGATGCCTTCGCGGTCCAGCAGCGCGCCGAGGCGCTTGAAGTGCGCCTCGTCGGCGGCGCGTTCGGCGGCGGCGTTGTCACGTGGAACCTCGGTGCCCGCCGTGCGGCGCCGGGCGTCGTCTTCTTTGCCAGCGTTGAAGCGCTCGGTGGCCTTCTCGCGCACCACCTTCTTTAAGTAGCCGTCGCTGGTGAGGGGCAGGTCCAGGCCGTCGCGGCGCGCGAGCATTTCCTCGATCGCCTCCCGCCAGATCGGCGGCGGCGCCGGGATGCGCATGCCGCCGCGGTGGATCTCGCCCTCCTCGATCATCCGGCCGATCCGGGTGATGATGTTCACCGCCTGCGTCCAGTCCAGCAGCGCCTCCGGGCGCCGGAACAGGCCGGCATAGCGCAGGACCTGCTCGGCCACGCCACCCGGAACCTTCGCGATCGCATCAGCCACGCGCCTGGCGTGCCGGTCATTCAGACCGGCCTCGACCGGGAAGCTGCAAAAGCACGTCGGGCAGCTCACTTGCATCAGCGCCCCTCCGCGGCTAACCATTCGCGCATCGCGTCGGCGAACTCAGCGTCTCCCTTGGGGTCCGGTTCGCGCTCCGATCGCTCCATGCGATCGACGCGACACTGCAGCCACAGTTCCTGCATTGCGCAGAAAGCCTCATCCGTCAAAGCCACGGCCGTCACGACAACTCGCGGTTCGGGCTTTTCTCCGAGTCGCTTAAACACGGCGATGTAGCCGCCGCTCTCCGTCTCCGCCAGATAGACGCGGCGATTCTTCAATTTCGCCCGGTAGCCCATTTTCGGAAGCGGCCCGACCTCCATGCTCGGGGTACGGCTGACGTTGTTGCTCACGGTCTCAGTCTTCACTTCTTGCTCCTCGCGCGGCCGTGCGCGCCGTATTGCTTTTCCAGGGCGGCGATCAGCGCGTGCAGGTCATCGGCGTGCAGGAACTCCCAGCGGTCGACGTGCTGCATCTGTTTGGCGATGCCGTCGGCGTATTCGTGGCTCAGGCCGTTGTTGCCGAGGATCGCGCAGACCTTCTTCGCCATGCGGGCCTTGTGCTCGGGCAGGCGCACCCGAGGCGAGACCCAGCGGCGCTCGGTAGGCTGCTTGGCCTTGAGGTGGTCGAGAATCTTGCGGCGCTGCAGCTCGTCGAGCTCCGTGGTGCTTTCCACGCGCGCCTGCGTCCAGAGCAGGGCGCGGTAGGTGTCCTCGTCGATACCGAGCTGGCGGCGCAGGATCTGGATGTGCTGGATCTCGCGCTTGCGCTTGTCCTTCGGCTCGGCGGCGACCATCTCAAGATGCGCGATCTCGTGGCGCAGCGCATCGACGCGGCGCATGCCCTCGTAATACGCATTGCCGGAGGCATATTCGGCGGCCTCGCGCGAGCGCGCTGCCTGCGCCTTCAGCGCCTCGATCTTCTCCTGGAGTGGGTCTTTGCTCATCGGTGATTCACCAGTAGATAACCACGCCGTCAAAGGGCAACCCATAACGGCGTTCGATGAAGGCCCTCAGCTCGTTCCAGTCGCGCAGTCCGTCGTTTCGGGCGAACTGGTCGATTGCGCCGGCGTAGAGGGCTTGGCCGTCCAGCTTCAACGTGCCGTTTTCCGTCACGCGAAGCTCGCGCGTCATCCGGCACTGCGTGACGAGCAACCGCCGGCAGGCTTTCGTGCGCATGCCGGTATAGAGGTAAAGGGCGTCGCCGGGCGCGATGGGCCGCTTGCGCTGCCGCCGGACGGTCTGACGCTTTGCGCCCCCTGCCACGGCGTCGGCATAACGGGCAAGAAAGTTAATCGCGGGCATCGTCATTCTCCGGTGGCAGGTTGAACAGCACGATCAGCGCCTGGATCAGGAGCGCGACGAGCGTCACGAAGGTCGCGAACAGGGCGATGAAACAAAACCAGGCGAGCAACTGGACGAACGGCACGGGCATCAGCGCTGCCCCCGCTTCCGTGCCGGAATCTCGATGCGCCGGATCGGCGGAAGAACCCGGCCTAAAGTGACAAAAAAGGCCTTATCAAGTCCGTTGAGCCCCCACCAGAGCCTCAGTGCACCGTTATATTTCCCGCAGACATAATTCACCGCCGCTTTGCGCGTCGGGAACGTCAGCGCCGTCGAACCGGCCCCGACCACCCAGACGCTCACGGGAGCCGGCAGCGGACGCATAAAGCAGTCGCGCTCGGCGTGGAGCTGTTCGCGCTCCTGCTCGATCTTGCTCAGGGGAAGAGGGTCGAAATTCATGGTCATGCTTCGATCTCCCTGGCGACCTCGCGCAGCCGCCGCCAGCAGGCCGGGCGCATCTGCGCGCTCGCATCGTCCCAGCGCTGGAAGGGGTTCATACCGGTCTCCTCGAATAGTCATAGGCAGCCGGCGGGTGGCCGGTCGGATCGACCGGAGACGCGAAATCCGACGGCGGCGGGAAGCTGTGCGTGAGCGAGCGCACGCGGCCGTGCAGATCCTCGCCGCAGCGGTCGCACAGCACCTTCACGGTCGTGACTCGGGTCTGCGTGACGCCGAAGCGCTTGTGGTCCAGCACGATCCGGATCGCGCGCGAGTGGCCGAAGATCCAGCACATGGGGCTGATGCGCATCATCGGCTCTGCCTCCCGCCGGGGATGAGCGACAGGCGGCTCTTCCCGGACGCTCGGAATCGGCATGTGGATACGATCCGGACGTTCGTCTCGGCCGGCTTTGCGTAGGCCTTTTGGTAGTCCATAAGCTCCGGCCCGCGTTGGGCCGCATGCTCCGCGTTGTCGCTCGGGCGCGTGACGCCGGAGAACCAGCAGAGGATGCAGGCGATCACGACGCCGAGCGTGAATGCGATGCTGGCGTAACCGAAGCCCATTGCGATCAGGTTCATGACGTGCATGTGTCGGCCCTCCCGCGCAGCTGCTTCCACTCGAAGCGGATCCACGTCCAGCCGACCCAGCTCCAGAAGGCCACGGCGGCGAGCATGACCAGGCTGCTGTAGCCCAGCAGGAAGGCTTGCTCGATGCTCACGACTTCACCCCCAGGTCGCTGGTGGCGGCCTTGATCTGCTCGTCGATGTCCTTGTCCGTAGATTTGACGACCGGCACATCGGTGTCCTTAGTGACTTCGATGCCGAGGCGCTTGAGGTCGCGGACCTGCAAATCCTTGATCGCGTTGCGGTCCACCGATTCGCGGATGCGGATCAGCAGCTCGCCCTGTTCCTCGGGGAGCAGCTCGCGGATTCGCTCGATGGTGCGCTCCTCGTCCTTGATCTCGACGGTGCCGGCGAGCTTTCGCAGGCCGAACTTGATGCCGTCCACGGTGCGGGTGCGCGGCTTGTCGAACAGCTCCCGGCTGGCGTCGATCATTACCTCGAGGTTGGCTTGATGGCAGGCGGCGAGGCTCAGCAAGTTGCGCAGATTCTCGGCGTGCTTCTCGCGCACGGCCTGGAGCTCGAGTTCCGCCTTGGCGGCAGCTTCGGCGAGCTCAAGGCGCACGCGGGCGTAAGTGCGGGCGCATTCCTCGATGGCGCCCATGACGTTGATCTTCTCGGCGGGTTGGTTCACTGGATCGCCTCCTTCTTGAGCCGGATCAGGTTGGGGTTGTGCGGGTGGCGTTCGAGAAGCCCCCGCAGACCGAGGTAGCGCACGGCGCGGTCGTACCATTCGGCGTCCTTGTCGGCCTCGGCGTCGCCGGCCGGACGCGAGTACCAAGTGCCTTTCCACTGCTCGATGTCGGTCTTGCCGTTGCCGCGGTGGCCCCGGCCGAAGCTCTCCACGTCCGCGCGGGCCACGTCGTCGGCCAGCTCGCGCTGCAGGTCCAGCATTTCCCGGCGATCCTGCGGAGATAGGAATGTTTGTTTTTTCTCATATTTGTCGCAACGTGCTAATGCGCATGTTGAAAAGTTATTCAAGGTGCAGCGATATCTGAGCCCTTTACCTCCAGCCCGATAACTTGAGCAGAATCGGCAGAAGCAGCATTGGTAGACTCCCTCTCCATCGCGCCAGCCAACCGAATGACGGTGTTGTTCCGTCAGCGTTCCGCATACATCGGCCTTCATGACGGCAACCTCCGTTGTCCGACCAGGTCGGGTATCGATGTCCGGGTCATGGCGCTGAGCTGGGCGAGCGAGGTCATGGCGCGGTGGCGCAGGTACTCGCAGGTCGCCTCCAGTTCCTTGTCGGTGGCGGCGATGAAGTAGCCCTGGCTCGGGTGCGCGCAGATGTGGTGCCCTTCCTTCCTGAGATCCACGACGAGCTTCCTGACGCGCCGCTCGGCGCTCGGGTCGGGCATGAGGTCGATCTTGATCTCCTGGACGAGCTGGCGCGCCGTGGCGCCGTTTCCGGCGCCGATGTGGCGTTGCAGCACTTCCAGGAGGTCGTCGCGGGTGATCAGCTCGGCGGCATCCATCAGTGCACCCTCCTGCTCGCGGCGACGAAGTGCAGGCGCTCTTTGAAGGCGGAGTGATCGAGAGCCCCCGGCCGGCGCAGGTGCGTGCCGTTCTTCGGCTTCTCGGGTGGTGGCCCGTACAGCAGATGGCAGCGGGCACAGCGGCCCTTCACCAGTGGGCGGTTCGGCATGCTGCAGGCGTCGCAGCGTTCCTGGTTGTCAGTCGGCTTCGGCATGGTGCACCTCCCTGCGGGCGAGCTTTCTCTGGATCCCGTCCCACGCGTCGGCGTCAACCGTGACCACACCGTCCGCATTCACGACCTTGAAGTGCAATTTTTCGCAGTTCGGGCACTGGACGGTCGAATCGAAGATGTCGCCTTTCTCCGGCACATGCGTATGCACGAGGTAAGCGCAGTGCGGGCATTCATACTCGGCAAGCTCGTCGCCAGCCTCGATAATCCGGCTGACCCACTCGTTGTAGAGCTTTATCTTTTCAACGCTCATGATTTGCCTCCCTCCGGGAACATCGCCCGGCTCTTGGGGTGACGGTGGTGGCCCATCTTTTCGACGGGCTGCCCGTTGTTCTGGCGGGGTACGTTGCGGATGCCGCGGGCGGCGGCGATGGCGCGTTCCAGCAGCTCGGCATCGTCGATCGTGCTCATGCCCTGAGCGCTTCTGCGAATCGCGCTCTTGATCTCCCTGGCGTAGATCTGCTCGGCGACCTTCGCCTGCTGTACGGTGGGCGGCTCGTATTCGCCCTGTCCAATACGCAGGGCAGCCGCAGTCAGGTGCTCGCAGGAGTTAAGCGTGGCGTGATAGCGGTCCATCCAGTAGTCGGGCAGGTTCAGGAACTTCTCGAACGTGATGCCGAGCACCCGATCCAGGCGGTGGCGCGTGAAGATGCGCCCCCACCGGTCGAGGTAGTCGTCGGACAAACGTGTCGTGCTGATGCTGGGTGTAGCCATGTCATTCACCTCCAAGGTCTTTCCACGCGGCACGGATGTCCTGGCAGCAGAGTTCGCGCCGGGCGCCGACGGCAAACATCGAGGCCAGGCGCAGCGTCTTGGTGAGTCCGCGCAGGCCGCCGGGCTTGGCGGCGATCGCGCGGCAGTACTCGACGCATTCGCGCTCCTTCAGGCCCCAGGCCTTGATCAGCGCGTCCACGTCCGCCTGCGTGGCGCGGCGCAGATGCAGCTTCTTGCCGACGCGCGAGTAGAGCCGATCGAGGTAGGCGGCGCGGTTGCCGCCCGTCATCGAGGCGTAGACCTCTTCGTTTCCGACCAGGGCGATGCCGACGCCCGTGGCATCGTGCAGCGCGCGGATTTCGTCGAGCGCCTGGATGCCCAGGTGCTGGGCCTCGTCGATGACGAGCAGCCCGAAGGTGCCCCGGATCCGCTTGATGATCGCCCGCTGCAGCCGCGCGGCCCCGGAGTAGGCGAGGCCGAGCCCCAGCGCCTCGGCGATCTCCTCAAGCGCCGGCACCACCGTCGCGGTGGCCTTGGTCATGGTGGCGAGCCAGACGTTGGGGTTGTTGGCCGAGTAGTAGCGGCAGGTCTCGGTTTTGGACACACCAGCGGATCCGTAGATGACCACGATGTCCTCGGCGAACTGGGCGTAGGAGAGCGTGGCGAGCACGCGCTCGGAGGTGGGCATCGGGATCCATGACGGAGCTTTGGGGAGTGCCTTCTCGCGGGCGCGGCGGGCGTGGAAGGCCTCGATCCACTGCTGGACCTTGGTCTCTACACCCTCGTTATCGCCGGCGTAACGGCCCTTTAACCACTGGTTGAGGGCGCTTGCGGAGATCCCGATCTCGCGCGCGGCGACGCTTTGGCTGGGACCGCCCTTGAGGGCGAGGATGGCGTTGACGTCGTCGCGGAGATCCCGCTCAAGTTCTTCGCGCATTGCGGTTGCAGTTGCAGACATGTAAAATTTCCTCGTTGCTGACGGGGCATTTGCCCCTGACTTCGCGCCGGCGTCCTACCGCCGGCGCACCTTTACCCGAGCCGCTAAAGCTGCTCGGACTTTCTCTGCCGCATCACATCGAGCATTGCGGCGGTGAAATTCTCCTGGTGGCGTTCGCCCTCGTCGTTCTCGTCGACGTGATCGACCACGTCGTGGCCCACCGCGCGCTTGCGCGGCTGCAGCTGCACCACTTTCGATTCGGGATCCGGGGCGCGCTCGTCTTCGGGCAGGAGCTTCGCCGCAGTGGATGCGGTCATGCGACGCTCGGCCTCGAGCGCCTTGCGGGTGGCGCGCTTGAACTGGCCCTTCGCGCGGTAGAACTCGTGCGCTGCCGCGGAGTCGGCGAAGCCCGCGCGCCAGGTCGATTCCGCCTCGCCGATGTAGCGCCCGTCGAGCGTGTAGCAATGCACGTCCTGGTGGTAGTTCTGAGGGTCAAAGCGCACCACGATCAGCTGGCCGCAGTAAGCGACCAATTCCCGGCACCAGTAGCGGTTCTCGCCCTGCGGGCCGCGACCGAGTACGATCGAGCCGTTGGTGCGGCTGCAGCGGACCTTCTCGGCGGCACACAGCCACAGGCGGCGCTGAGCGGGTGTGGCTTTCTTGATGGGGGCCTTCTCGTAGCTTTCGGCGAAAACGTCCTGGAAGCTGCGCCCGGCGGCGACCTGTGTGGTGCGCCCGGTGCGCTGGTTGTAGTGCTCGAATTCCTCGGACATTAGCGTGATGAATTCGTCGATCGGGATCGGCCGGCCCTTGGTGCCGCGCCCTTCCCACTTCGGGTGGGTGTCGATACGTTGTCGCAGCTCCTGGTTGGCGCGCTCGATGGGCTTGGACTGGCCGTGTCCGGGTTCGACAAAGCGGACCGTGGTGCCCATCTGCGGCATGATCCCGATCGGATCCTCGTCGCGTATCTTCCAGCGGTAGCGATTCTTGATGCCGCCAGTGAGCCATTTGCTGGCGGCCGCCATCGTGTTGTCGATGAAGTAAAAGGTCGGAATCCCCCAGCGATCCACCAGGTCGCCGAAGGCGAGGCGGAACATGTGCTTGTTCTCGCTCTTGTCCGTGCGCCATGCGAGGAGCTTGTTGGAGTAAAGGTCCTGCGTGATCCAGGTGCAGGGCTTCGCGACCTCACCGTCCGGCCAGACGCAGTAGCGCTTCCAGTCGATACCGTCGCCGTTGACCGCCTGCATGGCGTGGAAGCCGCTGCGGTCGCGGCGCATCGGCGGGAAGAGCTTGTCCAGCGCCTCGGCGCCTTCGCGCGCGAGGGTGATGACCATCGGCGATATCTCGCGCTTGAGCTTGCGGCGGACCGTGCGCAATGCTGGCCATTCCCAGCCGCGCTCGCGGGCAATCTTGCCGGCGCGTTCGTGACAGATCGCGAGCGTGGGCGCGCGGCGGGTCAGGAACAGGCCCAGGAACACGTCCCAGGCGGCGGGATCGCAGTCGGCCTCTTTCTTGCGCCCGGTCCAGCCGGGCACGAGCGCCGCGGGCCAGTCTTCGGTGCGATACAGGCGCGCCCCCGGCTTGCTCGATTGTTTGGTCTTGGTTCCGTAATACCAGCCCTTGAGGGTGGCCTGCGAGAGGCCGTGCGCGATGGCGACGGCCTTGAATGCGTCGCCGATCGACTGGCCGGCGCGGTTGAGGGTCATCACCTCGTGAAGGAGCGCGGCGCGGGCCATGCCTTGCTGGCGCAATTTCTCCGGCCTTGTTTCTGCCCAGCGCCACAAGTTGTCGCGGTTGTAGGTGAACGGCTCCTCCCCGATGGGCTCGATATCGTCCTGGTCTAGGTCCGGATCCGGCAGCTGGCGGACCAGCTGCGACGCGAGGGCGGCATGGGCTGCTTCCGGCAGCGATGAATAGTGGTATTCCCAGCCTTTGCCCTTGCTCTTTTTCTGGCGCTTGATCTCGCCTCGCTCGCCCATCTTGTTGACACCCCGGGCGGTGCTCGGCATGCCGGGCAGGCCGGCGAGTTCGGCGCCGGAGAACCAGTCCTTCATGAATCATCCCCGGGGAAAATGTCGAGCTCGGGGGTGGCCATCTTGCGGACGTTCTTGTCGTGCCAGGCGAGGCTGCGCAGGACGGTGTTAAGGGCGCCCAGCGTTTCTTCGACATCGGCGTCGCCGTCATAGCAGCGGATCAGGAGCCCCAGAGCAGTCGCGAAGTTGCCTTGCAGGCGATTGATGTCGCCCTCGGTGGCCTTGAGGCCACGCGGCAAATCCACGAGCAGCTTGTTGGCCGAGGCGGCCAGGTATTCGGTGACATACTGGGCGCCGCAGGCATGCTCGAGGGGCCGGATCAGGATCGTCGGTATGCGGCCGTTGGACACCCATTTATAGATGGACCACTTATTGGACAGGCCCATGAGCTCCGCGATTTGGTCCACGGAGCGGTTCTGCTTGGTCAAGGCATGCTCGAGGCACATCTCGATCGCCTGCGGCAGGCTCTTGGGCTGAATCCTCGCGCGGTGGCTCATTGGAACCCCCTTGCCGAGGCATCATCCAAAATGGGGGGTGTTTTTGACGGTCCGGTATGGCTTAACTGGCCTAGAATTGTTGTGTGGAACGTCATGCCGCCTCCCTTTCGGCCTGGGCCTTCTCGGGATATCGACTGGGCCAGATATTCCAGGGCTTGACGCCCAGGGCTTTGGCGACCAGGCGTTCGACACGCGGCCAGGGCTGCTGAATGCAGACGCTGACCGCCTGCGGGGAAAGCCCGTGCGCCTTGGAGAGGCGGCGCATGGACCATCCCTTCAACCGGAGCTCGTAGACGATCTTGGCCGAGAGCCAATCTTCCAAGGGGTCGTCTTTTTTTGGAACGGTGCGATTAGCCATGACTAAAGATTAGTCGCAATTTCTCTAGCTGTCAAGAGTTTTTGCGTTCCGATTCCAAATTCCGCTGGACAATATGCAGGAGGTCTGCAAATGTCTGATAAAAAAAGAAAAAGTGTAGAATCGGAACTGGGTGAAGCCGGTGAAGCCGCAGTTCCGATTCTCGCGCCTGGAATCGGAACTAGAATTAAGGCGGTTTGCGACGCCATAGGAAGTAGAGAATCCGCGGCTAAGGCGGCGGGTGTGTCCACGGATATGCTCTATCGGTACTTTCGCGAGGAAAGCACGCCATCATTCGAGGCAATCGTGGGCCTGGCGGCCCGGTCCGGGTTCAACCTGGACTGGCTGGCCACCGGCGAAGGCCCGGAACTCCGGGATAGCGGCGTCGGCGAGACGGCCGCGCGCTACCAGGGCTTCGAGCTCCCCGAGAGCTTCGAGGCCCGAATGGAGCGCCTGGACTGGGCGAAACGCCTGGTGCAGGCCGCGCTGCGGAGCGCCGGCCTGGTCGAGGACGACCGGTTGTCTACGCTGCTCCTGGGCCTGGTTTTCGAGGGCAGGCTGGACGAAAGCAGCCTGCGCACGCTAATTCAGGCTGTCTCGGAGACCGTTGGGCGTGCTCGCACCGAAGCGGCGGCTGACGGCCTGCGGGCCGGGAGCCGTGGCAAACAGCACTTTTAATGGCGCTTGAACATTGAAAGAATGGCCCTTTAATTCTCAATCCAAGTGGCGCAAATCGACCAGAAACGCGCTCCAGTTCCGATTTTCTCAAACCAACCGCGCCCCCGATTTTCGCCTGGACTTCGCCTCGGGTGGTCTTATAAACCACTGTTTTTATTCTTCTTCAATGAAATATGTCCCACCAAAACCCGTCTCGTCCCGCCTTGACCCGCCATTCTCAACCCAAGAGTCACTGCACATTCTGCATCCAGTTGGCGTGCGAAAAACGGCACGAGCAGGTCATCCTGCACACCACGCGGGCCATGCAGGCCGCCTGGGCCATGTACGAGCGGATGGGATTCGTGCGCTCGGAAGACCTCGATTTTTCCTGGGAAGACTTTCCGGTCTACGGCTTCCGCCTGCGGCTCGAATGATCCGAAATAACATAGTGTGGTTTACCCGGTCATTCGCTTCCAGAGGACAAGGTCATGGACAGATACATCGTTACGCGCGAGGAGATCGAGGCCTGCGAAGGTCTTGCCAAGACGCATTTCCTGAACGAGAACGCGCAGCGTACCAATAAGTCGCTCGGCGATATCACCGGGCTGACCGGATTGGGTTTCCATATCATCGAGGTGGCGCCGGGACGTGAATCGACCGAAACCCACATGCATTATTACGAGGATGAGTGCGTGTACATCCTCGAGGGCGAGGCCGAGGCGGCGATCGGCAGCGAGAAGCACCCTGTCAAGAGCGGCGACTTCATCGGCTACCGTGCCGGGGGTGAGGCGCACCAGTTGAAAAACACCGGACCGGGCGTGCTGAAATGCATTGTGGTCGGCCAGCGCCTGGGCCACGACGTCGGGGATTATCCGCTGCAGAACAAGCGGCTGTACCGCAACCAGGCATGCCCTGGAATCTCGTCGACATCGATGATGTCAGCGAGCCGCAGGCGGGTAGGAAAGTTTGAAGGCTTTCGTTTCGGGGCTAGGAAGGCAGGAAAGCAATGGTTGGACGTGCCGGCGCGTCCTTGCGCCGGCACGCAACCGACTCACGCTGGGTTAGCAGAGCTGATCCACCCGCGGGCAGCGTCCGCGTTGCGGGATCTGAAGAGCTTGAACCGCCCCGGCATCAACAGCCGGAACACGCTCATGCCCATCCACACCCATACCGAACTGGTGACTACAGCGATGCGCTCCCAATGGAGCAGATATCGTGCCCAGCTGCTTATGTACTTGAAGATGCTGCCGGCGTCCACGCCGGAGAACTCCTTGTCCAGTTCGTAGTACAGGCGAATCTTGCGGCGCGTTTCGAGCGCCTCTTCGACAAGCGGAATCAAGGCGTTGTCGTAGTCGGTGGCGATCACGTGTTGCCTTGCCGCGATAGCGATCACGCCTTCGGGGAATCCTTCGACGATCTCTAGCATGTCAGTCCTCCAGAAACAGGCGGTTTTCCCGCCAAAAGTCCCGCTTCCTGGAACGGGACGTTATAAACGCGTAAGAGGGAGCATAGGCCAAAGATCCTGAAAAGGCTGTCAGATAAATTCGCTTTTTTGTTAAGAAACAAAATTCCCTGTTCTTGCGACAGAAAATTCCTACACCGCTCGAGGGGTGCCTAGCGGAGTTGACTGTCCTTGCTGCCGCGGCGGTTGTAGAGGCCGCTGGCGGCATTATCCTTGTCGCGTTCTTCCTGGCACTTGACGCAGAGGCGCACGCCGGGGATCAGTTCGCGGCGCTTCTCCGGGATTTCCGCGCCGCACTCCTCGCAGTGCCTGAGGCTCTCGCCGCCCTGGGCGAGCTGGCGCCGCGCGCGATCAACGGCGTCCTGCACCGTGCTGTCGATCTGCTCCTGTACCGCGCCGTCTTTGGCCCAACCCGTAGCCATGGTCAGCCCTTCTGTTCGTCCAATCCGAAAATCTGTTGGAGTTGCGACTCGGGCGGCAGGCCGTTGCTGGTCTGCACCTTGCCCTCGTCGTCCTTCCACACCAGTCCCGGGGTGCCGTCAAGGCCGAATTGCGACATCAGCCGGTTGTGTTCGGCGATTTCGTCGTGAAGCTTGCTCGGCATCTTCGTGACGGGCGCGATTGCGCCGGAGTGGTGCTTGAAGCCGCGCTCGTTTTCTTCCAGCGCGGCGGCGGGGTCTTTCGCACCCAGGATCGCGGCCGCCTTGTTGACGCTGGAACTGCCCAGGATCCCGACCACGATGTAGCGGACCTGCAGCCCCTTCGAATAGGCCTTGCGGGCCGCTTCCCAGAACTGGTGGCAATAGGGGCAGTTCGGATCGATGAAGGCGTACACGATCCGCTTCGGGTGCTTGGCCCCGGCGGCGATCCAGCGGGCTTTTTCGAGGCGGGAAAAGTATTTCCGGTTCAGGGGTTTCTGGACGTACGAGTCCTGGTACTCCCGTGTCAGGTTGCGGCCCTGTTCATCCAGGAGCGTGCCGAAGATCGACACCTTGCCGTCGGCGCTTGTGAAGAAAACGATGCGCTGGCCGTTCGGCGTGGTTGCCGCATAGCCATGCAGGCCGCCGGGCACGCTGAAACGGGCGTCGATGGTCAGGCCCTTGCTCTCGAGGTAACGCACGGCGGCGCCATCCCTGGCCAGCGGCCCGGTCTGCTGTGCCGCTACGGCCAGGGGCGCCGAAGCCAGCGCCAGGAATAAAAGCAGGTATCTCATGAAATCATTTGCCCGTACCGATGCGTCCATTCTAAGCGGTTGCGGCCCGGGATGGGCCGGGGCCCGCCTTTCCATGGTGAGGTGCTCGCGCGCCGAGGGGAAGTTTCCGGAACGGTCGTCTATACTCGTGATGGAATAAATAACAAGGCTCAGACAGCATGATTCCACGCCTGACCTCGTCCTCCGTGGTTCCGGAGAATGTCCGAGCTTATCTGCAAGCGCTGAAGAAGAACTGCGATTTCCACGGCGAGATCGACGAAGCCTTGAGCAGCCGCCTGCTCGTGGCCACCGACAACAGCGTGTACCAGGTATTGCCGCAGGCCGTGGTTTTCCCGCGCTCGCAGGAAGACATCGCTGCAGTATTCAAGCTGGCCGCGCAAGAGGCGTATCGTGATATCGCCTTCTCGCCCCGCGGCGGCGGCACCGGGACCAACGGCCAGTCGCTGTCGGCGGGCATCCTCATCGATTGCTCGCGGCACATGAACCATATCCTGGAAGTGAACCCGGAAGAAGGCTGGGCAATCGTGGAGCCCGGCGTGGTCCTGGACCAGCTCAATGACCATGTGAGGAAACACGGCCTGTTCTTCGCACCGACCCTCTCGCCCAGCAGCCGCGCGACGCTCGGCGGCATGGTCAATACCGATGCCAGCGGCAAGGGCTCCCGGCTGTATGGCAAGACCAGCCAGCACGTACTGGAGATCACGGCTGTCTTCCCCGATGGCGAGGTCCATACAGGCCATGAGATCGATGCCGGTTCGCTGGATGCGATGAAGAAGCTTTCCGGCAGTGTGGGCCGTTTTTACACGCAGCTTGAAAAAACCGCCCGCGAGCACAAGCAGACGATCGATCAACTGCCCAAACTGCATCGATTCCTGACCGGCTACAACCTGCAGCATCTCTTTTCCGAGGACGGCAAGCGGTTCAACGCCAACTACGCGATAACCGGCTCGGAAGGCACTCTGGCGTATGTCGCCAAGATCAAGGTGCGCCTGACGCCGATTCCGCAGCACAAGTGCCTTTTTGCCGTCCTGTACCCGGCATTCAGCGAGGCCCTGGATCACGCCAAGCGCCTGGTCGAATTCGATCCCGAGGCCATCGAATCGATGGACGGCACCATCCTGGGCCTGGCGAAAACCGACATCATCTACCGCGCCGTGGAGGAGTTCCTGACGCCGGGCGACGGCAAGGACATGAAGGTCGAGGCGATCAATCTCATTGAGTTTGTGGCGCACGACGAGCAGGAGCTGACCCGCAAGGAACAAGAATTCAAGGATGCCCTGAAAGATTTCGAGTACCACTTCGTCAGCGACGATGACGATATCGCCATGCTTTGGGAGCTGCGCAAGCGCAGCGTCGGTTTGTTGGGCAAGGTGCCCGGCAAGCGCAAGCCCGTCTCCGGTGTAGAAGACACAGTCGTGCCGCCCGAGCACTTGGCCGAGTACGTGAAGGAGTTCCGTGCGGTGCTGGACGCGCATGGCCTCGAGTACGGCATGTTCGGTCATATCGACGTTGGCTGCCTGCACGTACGCCCCGCCTTCGATCTGATGGAAGAGGGCGACCTGCAGAAGTACTACGACATCATCGAAAGGGTCGTGCAGTTAACCCACAAGTACGGCGGTGTGCTGTGGGGTGAGCACGGCAAGGGGTTTCGCAGCGAGTTCGTGCCGACCTTCTTTGGCGACGAGCTCTACGGCGAGATGCGCAAGATCAAGTCCACTTGCGATCCGCATAACCAGCTCAACCCCGGCAAGATCGCAATACCTGTGGACAGTGATGACAAGCTGGTCAATATCCGCTCGGAACACACCCGGGCCTCCAGGAACAACCAGATCAGTGCTGAGTTGAAATTGGACTATGAGCTGCCTTTGACCTGTAACGGCAATGGCGCCTGTTTCGATTACAACCAGCGCGATGTCATGTGTCCGTCCTACAAGATCACGCGTGACCGCAGGCATTCGCCCAAGGGCCGCGCCAGCCTGGTGCGCGAGTGGGCCAGGCAGGTCAGTCTCGCCGGTTCGGGTAACGAATCCTCGAATCCTTTGAGCCGGATGATGAATGCCGTGAAAAAACGGCGCGGGCAATATGACTTCTCGCACGAAGTCTATGCCGCGATGGAGGGCTGCCTGGGATGCCAGGGCTGTAAGTCGCAGTGCCCGGTGAACATCAACGTGCCGTCCTTCCGGGCGCAATTCATGGAGGCCTATCACTCGCGCTATGCCCGTTCGCTGAAGCAGATCCTGGTGGCCTACAGCGAGCGCATGGGCTACTACCAGAGCCGCTTTCCAGGATTCAACAACTTCTTCCTGTCCAACGCATTGGTCAAGTGGGCACTGGCGAAGTTCGTAGGCTTTGTCGATCCGCCACTGTTCAGCAGCCCGAATCTCAAGACATTGTTGAAGCGGCATCGGATTCCCTGGCTGGACCTGAACAATCTGCCGGACGCGGACAAGTCCGTGGTGCTGGTTCAGGACTGGGTGACCAGCCTCTACGAGGCCGGCCTGGTGCTCAAGGTCTGCCAGTTGATCCAAAAGCTGGGGTACCAAGTCTACGTCATGCCGTGGCTGGATAACGGCAAGACCTTTCATGTCGAGGGCATGTTGAATACCTTCGAAAAAGTGGTCCGGAAGAATGCCTCTGTCTTGCAGAAGGTGGCCGATCACGGTTTGCCCATGGTCGGTCTGGATCCCACCATGGTGTTGACCTTTCGCTACGAGTACCTTGATTTCGCGGACGGCGATTACAATTACGACGTCATGCTGCTGCAGGAGTGGCTGTCGAAGGTAGTGCCGGACAAGGCCCCCCCCGTGAATTCGCAGGCCGGTGACAACCCGTTCTTCCTGTTGAGCCACTGCACGGAAGAAGCAAACTGTGACCAGGCGCAGGCGCAGTGGCAACACGTTTTCGAATCCTTCGGGTTTAAGCTGACGCCCAAACAGGCTGGCTGTTGCGGCATGGCCGGCGCCTATGGGCACGAGGCCATGCATCAGGACCACTCGCGCGGTTTGTTCGAGATGTCCTGGAAGGAGCATTTCAAGGAAGACGCGACCGCGGCACGGAACCTAGTGGACGGTTTTTCGTGCCGGGCGCAGGTCGGGCGTTATGCAAACCGCTCGGCCCGGCATCCGGTCGAGGTGCTGCTCGAAGCGATGGGCTGAATTCGGCTCGACCGGTCAGGGAAGGGCCATGCCGTACAGGCCTCTTCCGGAACCTTACGCGAAGTCGGGATATTGCGGCGCGTAGACGTGGCTGCGGATGAAAGCCTCCAGGTCTTTTGGCCGCTCGACCCGGGCCAGGCCCGAGTCGAAGATGAGCTTTGCCACCCGGGCCGCGGTGCGAATCTCCGTCTCCAGGATTTCGGACTGGGGCGGGTAGAGCAGGCCCTCCTCGTGATGTTCGGGCTTGATCTGGTCGGCGACGCCCCGCGCCGCCTCGATGAACATCCCGTCGGTGACGCGCTTGGCCTGCGTGGCCACGATCGCCATGCCCACGGCCGGGAAGATGTAGCAGTTGTTGGCCTGGCTGGGCCGGTAGGTCTTGCCGCCGATGTCCACGGGATCGAACTGGACGCCCGCGGCATAGATCGCCTTGCCGTTCGACCACCGGTACGCCTGCTCGGCCGTGCATTCGGCATGCTCGGTCGGGTTCGAGAGCGCCAGGATGACGGGACGCTCGTTGATCCGCGTCATCGTCTCGACGACCTGCTGTCCGAAGGCGCCGCCCACGGTGCTGACGCCGATGATCGTGGTCGGCTCGATGCTTTCGATGGCGGCGGTGAAGTCCCGGGTCGGCTCGTGGTCGTGGGCGTAAGGCTGCTGGAATTCCAGCAGGTCGGTGCGGCTGGATTCGAGCAGGCCGTTGACGTCGAACATAGAGACAAGCGACCGGGCTTCCTCCAGCGGCATGCCTTCCTGCGCCAATGTCGAGCACAGCAGGTTGGCGAGGCCGATGCCGGCCGATCCGGCGCCGAGAAAGAGGTACTTCTCGTCGCGTAGCTGCGTGCCCTTCATGAGCGCCGCGCTGATCATGGCCGCCAGCGTGGTGCCGGCCGTGCCCTGGATGTCGTCGTTGTACACGCAGTACTTGTCGCGGTAGCGTTCGAGCAGGTTCACGGCGTCCACGCCGGTCCAGTCCTCGAAGTGCACGCAGCAGTTGGGGAACACGTCCTGTACGGCTTCCATGAATTCGTCCACGAAGGCATACAGCTCGCCGGCCTTCGGCCGGCGCTTGCGCATGCCGAGGTAGAGCGGGTCGTCAAGGAGCTCCTCGTTGTCGGTGCCCGCGTCGAGGTACATGGGCAGCAGGTACCCTGGCGGCACGCCGGCGGCGGCCGTGTAGAGCTGGAGCTTGCCGATGGGGATGGGCATGCCGTTGGCACCCAGGTCGCCGAGGCCGAGTATGCGTCCGCCGTCGGTCACGCAAATGACGCGCACGTCCTTTTCCGGCCAGTTGCGCAGCACCTCGGCAATATGGCCCTTGTGCTCCATCGACAAATACATGCCCCGGGGCTGGCGCAGGATATGCCCGTACCTGAGGCAGGCCTCGCCGATGGTGGGGGCATAGATGATCGGCAGGAACCGCGCCGGGTCCGACATGACCGTGCGGTAGAACAGGGTTTCGTCGTGGTCGAGCAGGCCCGCCATGTAGATGTACTGGTCGAGATCCGTCGACTTGTTCTCAAGGTGCGTCAGCACGCGCTGGAGCTGGACGTCCTCGGTCTCGGTGACGTTCGGCACCAGGCCGGTGAGGCCGAGCTTGTCGCGTTCCTGGCGGGTGAATGCGGTCGATTTGTTCAGGGCGGGGTCTTGCAGCAGTTCGATGCCGCGCCTGTGGGTCGTCATGATGGCTGTTCCTCGGCGATCAGGACATGGCCCGCGCTTTCGGATTGCGGGTCAGGCCGGCCGGGGCGTGTCGTTTCTTTTCCCGCCGGCTTGGGTAGCAATGTAAAGACTCCACCGGAAGGGGTCAACCGTCGGCGGCTCACCGGCCGGAGTCGTCCGAGACGGTCCGGATGCGGGTGATTGTCCTGGCCGGGAAGCCTTGCGACGCCGGGCGGCGCGGGCCGGCAGCTTGTGATTATTGGCGCTCCCACGGGGACTCGAACCCCGGTTTTCGCCGTGAGAGGGCGACGTCCTAGGCCTCTAGACGATGGGAGCGGGAACGGCGAATGATAGCATAAGATGCTAACGCGAGTTCCATGGACTGAACACTTTGACAACACCCGAAGCGTTTCCGGATAGCACGCTTGGGCTGGCCGCAGAACGCATTGACCCGCACGCCCTCACTATCGTAGAGACCCTGCGCGACGCCGGGCATGAGGCCTACATCGTCGGCGGTGGGGTGCGTGACCTGCTGCTCGATGCCCGGCCCAAGGATTTCGACATTGCGACCAGCGCCCACCCCGAGGCGGTGCGCAAGCTCTTTCGCCGCTCGCGCCTGATCGGGCGCCGCTTCCCCATCGTCCACGTCCTGTTCGGGCGCGACTTCATCGAGGTCACCACCTTCCGCGCCCAGACCGGCGAAGCCCGCCAGGTGCACGAGGAATCAGGCCGGATCCTGCGCGATTCCAGCTTCGGCACCCTGGCCGAGGATGCCTTGCGGCGCGATTTCACCGTCAATGCCCTGTATTACGACCCGCTGGAGCGCCAGGTGCTCGATTTCACCGCGGGGCTGGAGGATCTGCGCGGCCGCAAGCTGCGCCTGATTGGCGATCCCGAGACGCGTTACCGCGAGGATCCGGTGCGCATGCTGCGTGCCCTGCGCTTTGCGGCCAAGCTCGGGTTCGAGATTGACGAGGGAACCGCGACTCCGCTGAAGACGCTGGCCCCGCTGCTCATGGACATTCCGCCCGCCCGCCTGTTCGAGGAGGTGTGCAAGCTGTTCCTCGGCGGGCATGCCGAGTCCACTTTCAAGGTGCTGCGCCGCTACGGCCTGTTCGGCGAACTGTTCCCGCTCAGCCAGGAAGTGCTGGATGCCGACAAGGAGGGCGTCCTGGAACGCTTCGTGACCGGCGCGCTGGCCAGTACCGACGCGCGCGTACGCTCCGGCGAGCCGGTGATGATCGCTTTCCTGCTAGCCGCTTTCCTGTGGCCGCCGATCAGCCGCTATGCTCATTGGCTGCAGCAGGCAGAGCGCATGGGCGAGGCCACGGCGATCCAGCGGGCGGGCTCCGTGGTGCTGGGCGAGAGCCGCCAGCGCGTGAGCATTCCCCAGCGTTTCGCCATGCCGCTGCGCGAGATCGTCCAGCTGCAGACCCGTTTCCGCTTCCGCCACGGCAGGCGCGCCGAGAGCCTGCTCGAGCACCCGCGTTTCCGTGCTGCCTGGGATTTCCTCAAGCTGCGTGCCGAGGCCGGGGACGCCGACCCGGAACTCGTCGAGTTCTGGGAACAGGCCCAGAACGCCCATGGCGAGGAGCGGCGCAAGCTGCTGGCCGCGCCGCGCCGCGGCAAAAAGAGGCGCCGGCGGTGAGCCATGGCTGAGGCATGGGTGGGCCTGGGCAGCAATCAGGACGATCCGGTCCGGCAGTTGAAGACCGCACTGGAAGAAATGAACGACCTGCCCGGCTGCCGGGTGCTGCGCCATTCGCGGATTTACCGGACCCCGCCCTGGGGGCCGGTGCCCGACCAGCCCGATTACGCGAACGCGGCGGCAGAGCTTGATACCGGCCTGCTGCCGCACGAACTCCTGATGGCCCTGCAGGTGCTGGAAAACGGCCACGGCCGGGTCCGTGGCGAGCGCTGGGGGCCGCGCACGCTGGATCTGGACCTGTTGCTATACGATGATCTCACCATGACTACCGACGACCTGACCCTGCCGCACCCGCGCCTCCACGAGCGCGCCTTCGTCCTGGCGCCGCTCGCCGAGCTGGCGCCCGGCCTGCGGGTGCCGGGCCACGGCACGGTGCGCGACTTGCTCGCGGGCGTGGATGCCACCGGCGTTACCGGCTGGAGCGAGTCCGAGTGAGCCTGCCCGACTACGTCGCCGTCGAGGGCCCGATCGGGGTGGGCAAGACGAGCCTCGCCCAGCGCCTGGCCGATACCCTGGGCGCGGTGACCGTTTTCGAGGAAGCGGAGAGCAACCCGTTCCTGGAACGCTTTTACGTGGAGCCGCGCGAGGCGGCCCTGCCCACGCAGCTCTCCTTCCTGTTCCAGCGCGCGCGCAAGCTCGAGTCGATGGCTCAGACCGACATGTTCCACCCCGCGCGGGTGGCCGACTTCGTGCTGGAAAAGGATCTGCTCTTCGCCGAGCTGACGCTCGACGACAGCGAGTTGACGCTTTACCACGAGGTATACCGGCGGGTGCAGCCGCAGGTGCCGCCGCCGGACCTGGTGATCTACCTGCAGGCGCCGGTCGAGGTCTTGCAGCGCCGCATCGCGCGCCGCGGGCGCAATTTCGAGCGCGGCGTGAACGGGGAATACCTGGCGCAGGTGGCCGACGCCTATACCCAGTTCTTTCATCATTACAATCAGTCGCGTGTGCTGATCGTGAATGCCGCGGCCGTGAACCTGGTCGACGGCGACGAGGATTACGCCCGGCTGCTCGAACAAATTGAAGGCATGCGCGGCAGCCGTGCCTACTTCAACCCGGAGGCGCAGTGATGGTGTACGGAGGAGATAGCGGGGGACCCAAGCCGTTGCGGTTGTCGGCGCTCGGGAAAATGCGCGCCGAGGGCGAGCCGATCGCCTGCATGACCGCCTACGACGCGAGTTTCGCGAAGCGGGCCGACGCGGCCGGCGTCGACCTGGTTTTGGTGGGCGACACGCTCGGCATGGTCGTGCAGGGGCAACCCAGCACGGTGCCGGTGACCGTGGACGACATGGTGTATCACACACGCCTGGTGTCCCGCGGTTTGCGCCGCGCCTATCTCGTCGCGGACATGCCGTTCCTGAGCTACATCGACGTGCCTACGGCATTGCGCAACGCCGGACGCCTGATGCAGGAAGGCGGGGCACGCATGGTCAAGCTCGAAGGCACCGGCGAACAGGCCGAGATCGTGGATGCGCTCGCCTCGAACGGCATTCCCGTGTGCGCCCACCTGGGGTTGCGCCCCCAGGCGGTGGAGAAGCTCAGTGGCTTCCGCATCCAGGGGCGTGAGCCCGAGGAAGCCGAGCGCATCATCGAGGACGCGCGAGAGCTGGAGCAGGCAGGCGCCGATATCATCCTGCTCGAATGCATTCCGCGCGACCTCGGCAGGCGCATCCACGAGGCGGTCTCGGTGCCGGTCATAGGCATCGGCGCGGGGGCGGACGTCGACGGGCAGATCCTCGTGCTCTACGACATCCTCGACATCACCACCGGGCGCAAGCCGACCTTCGCGAAGAATTTCATGGAGGGCGCCGGGAGCATCCAGGCCGCGCTGGAAAACTATGTGAAAGAGGTCAAGGACAAAACCTATCCCGCGCCCGAACATGCTTTTCAATAGTTTCTTGGCGTCGTCCCGCCGAAGGCCGGGACCCAGTTGGGAAAAGAATCCCGGGCTTTGCCCGGGATGCATCATTTGACTGGATTACTCGCGACTTGCGTCACTCGACCTTCGGGCCATGCGCTGCGCGCATGTTGTCTCCGGCCTTCGGCCTCCGGCGCCGGCCTTCGCCGGGATGACGACGTATTTGGACATAGGGTTGTCTTTCCCGGTGTGCATGGATACTGAATCGGTAAAATCGTTCAACCGCATTCGAGAGTTGATTCATGGGTAGTCCCGCGCTGATACCGACGGTCGCCGGCGTGCGCGCCTGGCGCGCGATGCGCCTGCGCGACAGCGCGAGCGTCGCGCTCGTGCCGACCATGGGCAACCTGCACGCGGGCCATGCGGCCCTGATCGACACCGCGCGGCGCGCGGCGGACTTCGTGATCGTTTCCGTGTTCGTCAACCCGACGCAGTTCGGGCCCGGCGAGGATTACGCGAGCTATCCGCGTACGTTGGAAGAGGATCGCGCGCTTGCCGGCGAGCACGACGCGGATGCCCTTTTTGTCCCCACGGTCGCGGAGATGTATCCGCACGGGCCGGAGGCGCCGGTGCGCGTGCAGGTGCCGGACGCGCTGACGGACCAACTCTGCGGGGCGCGCCGGCCGGGCCACTTCACCGGCGTGGCGAGCGTGGTCACGCGGCTGCTCAACATCGTGCGGCCGGAATATGCCCTGTTCGGCGAGAAGGACTACCAGCAACTGCTGGTCGTCCGGCGCCTGGCCGAAGACCTGTTCATCGACACCGAAATCGTCGGCGTGACCACGGTGCGCGAAGCCGACGGCCTCGCCCTGTCGTCGCGCAACCAGTACCTGACGCCAGCGGAGCGGGAGCGGGCCCCGGCGCTCCGGCGCGCGCTCGTGGCGGCCCGCGAGGCCCTGCTCGGCGGCGCCCAGATCGGTCGGGCCGAGGCCGAGGGGCGGGCGGCGCTGGCCGCCGCGGGCTTCGAGCCGGAGTACTTCGAAGTGCGTAACGGAGCGGATCTCGGCGCGCCCCGGGCCGGGGAGCCGCGCGTGATCCTGGCGGCGGGGTGGCTAGGCAAGGCCCGTTTGATCGATAATATACGCATCGACTGAATGTACCGCCGGCCCGCGGAGTCTCCCGCGGGCCGGCGCGTGACGGAGAGAGACTTTTGGAACTGACCCTGCTCAAGGCCAAGCTGCACCAGGCGGCGATCACCGCCGCGGATCTCGAATACGAGGGCTCCTGCGCCATCGATTCCGAGTTGCTCGCGCGTGCCGGCATCCTCGAATACGAGCAAATCCACATCTATAACGTCACCAACGGCCAGCGCCTGGTGACCTACGCCATCAAGGCGCCGGCGGGCTCGCGCGAGATCTGCGCCAACGGCGCCGCCGCGCACCACATGCGCGCCGGCGACCGGGTGATCATCGCCGCCTATGCCGCGATGGACGCCGCCGCGGCCGAACGCCACAAGCCGCGAGTGCTCATCCTCGACGAAAACAATGAAGTGAAGTCGGAACGCGGCATCGCAGCCGTAGCCTGACGGGAAATGCATATAACCACAGAGATCACAGAGCTGATGTGGTTCGTAATGGCCTGCGGGTCCCGGGGCGTGGGCGAGGCCTTGCGGCAAGCGGTACGCTAGATACTTCTCGGTGATCTCTGCGCGCTCTGTGGTAAATCTTCTCGAACGCTGCGACAGGCACTGGAAGGACTGAAAGAACCCATGGCTTTATTCGGACAACTCGGCGATCGCCTGTCGACGACCCTCGGCCGCCTCGGCGGACGCGGGCGCATTACCGAGGACAACGTCGCCGAAACCCTGCGCGAGATGCGCGTGGCCCTGCTCGAGGCCGACGTCGCGCTGCCGGTCATCCAGCGGTTCCTGGAGGCCGTCAAGCAACGTGCGCTCGGGGCCGAGGTGGCCAAGAGCGTCACGCCGGGGCAGGCCTTCGTCAAGATCGTTCATGACGAGCTCGCGGAGCTGCTCGCCGCCGGCGACCCGCAGCTCAACCTGCGCGTGCGCCCGCCCGCGGTCGTCCTTATGGCGGGGCTGCAGGGCGCGGGCAAGACCACCACGGTCGCCAAGCTCGCCGCGCACCTCAAGGCCAACCGCAAGCGCGTGCTGGTGGTCTCCACCGACGTGCGCCGGCCCGCGGCCATCGAGCAGCTCGAGACGCTCGCCGGCCAGGTCGGCGTCGGCTTCGTCCCGGCCGAGGGCGAGAGCCCCAAGGCGATCGCCGAGCGCGCCCTCAAGCAGGCCCGCAGCCAGCTGACGGACGTGCTCATCGTCGACACGGCGGGGCGCCTGCACGTCGACGACGAGTTGATGGACGAGGTGCGGATGCTCTCGCAGGTGCTCTCGCCCGCGGAGACGCTGTTCGTCGCCGACGCCATGACCGGCCAGGACGCCGTGCGCGCGGCCGCCGCCTTCAACGAGGCGCTGGCGCTCACCGGCGTGATCCTCACCAAGGCGGACGGCGACGCCCGCGGCGGCGCGGCGCTCTCGGTGGCCGAGGTCACCGGGTGCCCGATCAAGTTCATCGGCACCGGCGAGCGCGCCGATGCCCTGGAAGCCTTCGACCCGCAGCGCATGGCCGGGCGCATCCTCGGCAAGGGCGACATCGTCGGCCTGGTGGAAAGCGCCACGCAAAAGATCGACAGGGAGAAGGCGGAGAAACTCGCCGGCAAGCTGCGCAAGGGCAAAGGCTTCGACCTCGAGGACTTCCGCGGCCAGATCGAGCAGATGCTCGACATGGGCGGCGTCCAGAGCCTGCTCGACAAGCTGCCGGGTGCTGGCAAGCTGCCCGCCGGGGCGGCGGCCGGCTTCGACGACAGGGCGCTGCGGCGCCAGATCGCGATCGTCAATTCCATGACGCCGAAGGAGCGCCATCATCCGGCCCTGCTCGACGGCTCGCGCCGCAAGCGGATCGCCAAGGGCTCGGGCACCGAGGTGCAGGACGTGAACCAGTTGCTGCGCCAGTTCCAGCAGGCCCAGAAGATGATGAAAAAGTTCAAAAAGGGCGGGATGGCGAAGATGATGGGCGCGCTCGGCGGCGGCGGCCTGCCGCCGGGATTGCGCTAAAACCTCTCGCAACGACGCAACGAAGACAGAAAGGTGTGGGAGCGGCGGTCCCCGCCGCGAGGAATTACCCACAGCGTCCGATAGCACTTGTAGGAGCGACTTTAGTCGCGATGGCCGTTGACACCCCGGCCTGATCGCGGCTGAAGTCACTCCTTGTATGTTATTCGGGTTAGCGGCTGGCTTGTACTTGTGGGAGCGGCGGTCCCCGCCGCGATGGTTCGAGGGTGACAAATGCCCGGTTTTTCTCATATAATGGCCGGTCTTTCAGCCGTCAAACAAGCGCGGAGTTAAGCGCACATGGTCACAATTCGACTCGCACGCACTGGCGCCAAGAAGCGCCCTTTCTACCATCTCGTGGTTACGGACAGCCGTAATGCCCGCGACGGCCGCTATATCGAGCGCCTGGGCTATTACAACCCGATCGCCTCCGGCCAGGAAAAGCGTCTGGTGATCGACGCCGAGCGCATCGCACACTGGATTGCGAACGGTGCCCGTCCGTCCGACCGTGCCGCCGCGCTGATCAAGGAAGCCGGCAAGGAAGCGAACAACGCGCCTGAGGCGGAGGCCTCGGCCGCCTGAAGTCATAAGCGGTATGGCCACTGAGGCCACGCCAGAGGCCTGGGTCGTACTGGGCCGCATCGCAGGCGTGTATGGGGTGCGGGGCTGGTTGCGCATCTTCTCCCATACCGAGCCGCGCGAAGGTATTTTGAACTACCCGGCCTGGTGGCTGGGTGAACCGGGGAAGCGCGAGGCGCGCCAACTGGTGACGGGACGGGTCCACGGCCGCGGGATCGTGGCCCAGCTCGAAGGCGTGACGGACCGCGACCAGGCATTGGCCCTGATCGGTACCGAGATCGCCGTTCCGCGCAGTGCGCTGGCGGATGACGAGGAGTACTACTGGACCGACCTGGTGGGTCTGGAGGTCAGGAATCGCGAGGGGGTTTTGCTGGGACGCATTACCGGCCACATCCCCACCGGCGCGAACGACGTCATGGTGGTCCATGACGGGTCGCGCGAGCGGTTGATCCCCTGGGCGCCGGGACGCACCGTGGACGAGGTGCATTTGGACAAGGGCTGGATGCAGGTCGACTGGCATCCAGAGGATTGAAGCGATGAGCCGATCGGGTCCGCGATTTGATGTGGTGACCATTTTCCCGGAAATGGTGGCCGCGGCACTCGGATACGGCGTCGTCGGCCGGGCGCTGGAAGCCGGCGGGGCACAGGTCGAGACATGGGATCCGCGCGACTACACCAGCGACCGGCATCGCACCGTCGACGACCGGCCCTACGGGGGCGGCCCGGGGATGGTGATGAAGTTCGAGCCGCTGGCGGCAGCGGTGCGGGCGGCGAAGGTCGCGCGCGGCGACAAGGCACCGGTGGTGTACTTGAGCCCGCAGGGCCGCCGGTTCGACGACCGGCGCGCGCGCGAACTGGCCGCAACGGGCGCGGTACTGGTCTGCGGCCGTTACGAAGGGGTTGATGAGCGCTTCGTCGAGGCCTGCGTGGACGAGGAGCTCTCGATCGGGGACTACGTCCTGTCCGGCGGCGAGCCGGCGGCGGTCGTGGTACTGGATGCGGCGATTCGCCTCATCCCCGGTGTACTGGGCGACGAGAATTCGGCGGCGGAAGATTCCTTCGCCACGGGGATTCTGGATTGCCCGCACTACACCCGGCCCGAGGAGATTGAAGGAAGACGGGTGCCCGAGGTCTTGCTGTCGGGCGATCATGCGGCCATCAGCCAGTGGCGGTTGGCCGAAGCACAGAGGCGCACGCGAGCGCGGCGCACGGATTTGTTGACCGACGAGTCGGTCTGAAGACGGAGCAGAATCATGAGTCAGGTGATCGAGGAACTGGAACGCGAACAGCTGCGCACGGACATTCCCGAATTCGCGCCCGGCGACACGGTCGTGGTGCAGGTCAAGGTAACGGAAGGCGGACGCGAGCGCCTGCAGGCCTTCGAGGGCGTGGTGATTGCCAGGCGCAACCGCGGCGTCGGCAGCTCCTTCACCGTGCGCAAGGTGTCGCACGGCGAGGGCGTCGAGCGCGTGTTCACCACCAACAGCCCGCAGATCGGCAGCGTCAAGGTCAAGCGCCGTGGCGACGTCAACCGCGCCAAGCTGTACTACCTGCGCGAGCGCAGCGGCAAGTCCGCGCGAATCAAGGAAAAGGTCTAAACCTTTTCGCCTCTCGCGCTTCGCGCACGGAGGTTTCCGCAGAAGACGCAAAAGCCCCGCCAGTTTCCAGGTGGGGCTTTTTCATTTTTTTGATGTGGGAGTGGCGGTCCCCGCCGCGATAAGTGGGTACCAAGATCGATTCCTCTTGCAGGAGCGGCTTCAGCCGCGATCGGAGCGCCGGCGTCTCGCCGGCTTTTTTGTCAGGAAAATCTCGCCGGGGCGCAAAGACCGCCAGGCCGGGATAAGGGGTGCGCCGCGCAGCGGCGATTTCTTTGACTGGATTCCTGCTTTCGCAGGAATGACGAAATTCTCCTGGACACGGTCGAAGACTCGTCCCAGCCCAGAGGGCATATCAAAGAGTCATCAGGCATTAAACTAGCCGTCAAGCAAAAACGGCTGCCTGCCGCCTGTTCCGCCGATGAGAATAATCCGCCCGTGCCTGATCGCAACCGCGGCCCTCGTACCCGCGGTCCTGGTGCATCCGGCGTGGGCGGCGTCTGCACCGGCGACCGCGCCGGCCCCCGCTTCGGCTTCCGCGCCTGCCTCCCATTCCGCTGCTGCGCAGGCGAGGGCGGAGAGTGGCGAGGCCCGTGCCCTGTCCAGCGCCGGCGCTTCCCAACTCGCGCTCAAGCTGATCGACGCCTCGCAGCCGCCGTTGGCGCAGTCCCCGGCGGCCTGGGCCGTGTGGGAGCGGACGCGGCTGGATATCCTGTCCTCGTCCGATGACACCGCGGACCTGTTTGCCCGCATCCAGGCCTTGCCCGACGATGCGCCGCAGTCGCTGCGCGACTACGCCGACCTGACCGGCGCCCGTGCCGCCCTGGGCGTGGACGACCCGGCCCGGGCGCGGAGCTTCCTCCGGCCCCTGATCTGGAGTGCACGCCCGGCCGCTGAGTCCGTGCTGACCCAATACCGCCAACTGGTACTGCGCAGCTACGTCGTCGGCGGCAACCTGGACGATGCCGACCGCGCGCTGGCCTACCTGCGGCGCGACGGGCACGGGGCCGACTGGCGCACGCGCGAGATCGCCGCCGAGGTGGCGCTGGAGCGCGAAAAACCGCGCCATGCCGTGCGGTTGCTTTCGGGTCTCAAGCAGCCGGAGGTGCGCCCGCTCATGCTGCTCGCCGAGTTGCAGGCGGGTATCCGCAAGCCCGCCTGGATCGATGCCAAGGCCGCGCGCCTGGCGCGGGATGCCGAAGAGCACAAGAATCGACAGCTCGCCGGGCGTTTTGCCCGCGTGCGCTCGGAGGCGGCAAAGCAGAGCGGCGACATCGAGCTCGAGCTTTCGGCATTGGCCGCCGCCCTACTGTACGACCCGCTGGATTCAGGCCCATTCGCGGTGACGCCCTATTCGTTCTGGCACCGCCTCGTCGCGACCGGCATGCAATTGGGCAACCAGAGCCGCCTGCTGCTGGGAAGCGCCGGGCCCTGGATCAAGGCCGCGGGCGAAGAGAACCGGCACAAGCATTCCATGCGGGCACTCGCCTTGCTGGCCGCGGCCGGCACCCGCAGCCCGGATCCGGCCGCGCGCGCCGCCTGCCTGTCGGCCATGGGCAAGGAACTACTGCAAAACGGCCAGGGCATGGACCTGGCGCTGAAGCTCTTTTCGGACAGCAAGTTGTTTCCGCATCCCGACCGCTTGCCGGGCGCGTTGCGCTACGCTCTGCTGAAGCCCGCGGTATCGACCGGCCGCATCCCCTTCGCCTCGGCACTCGTCGCCGGCCTCAGCAAGCCGCCCTCGGGCGTGGATGCCGGCGACTGGCAGGTGCAGCGCGCGCGGCTCTTCCTGCTGGGCGGGCATGACCGGAGCGCGATTCGCCTGCTCGAATCCATGGCCCGGGGGCAGCCGCAGGTGCCGGCGAAAAAGCTGCTGCCCGTGGTGGTCGACCTGGAAACGATCGGCGACAACCAGGCGGCGCTCGGCATCCTGCAGGCCATGCTCGCGGCCCGCCCCGCGCCGCCGCCGAAGCAGGCGCGCCAGATCCTGTACTGGATCGGCAATGCCTACTCGGGGCTGGGCTCGCCCCTCAACGCCGCCCGCGCCTACCTCGAAGCCGCCACCTTCAACAGCCCCTACGCGATGGACCAGTGGGCGCAGACCGCGCGTTTTTCCGCGGCCACGGCCCTGACGCAAGCCGGGCTCTATGACGATGCCAGGCGGATTTACGAGGGCCTGCTCAACGCCACGTCGGATCCGGCCGAGCAGGCGCAGATCAAGCAGAAACTCGCCGCCGTGCGCACGCTCGCCAACCGCGCCGGCGGCCAGTCCGGCAGCGGCCAGGACTGATGCCCGCCACGGGCAACGCCACCGGCAAGGACGAAATCGGCCTCAAGGACGCCGTCGCCATCGGCATCGGCGGGATGGTCGGCGGCGGCATTTTCGCCGTGCTGGGCCTGGCCGTGTCCTTCGGCAAGGGCGGCACGCCGCTGGCCTTCGTGTTCGCCGGCGTCATTGCATTGCTCACCGCCTATTCCTACGCGGGACTCAGCCGCGACTACCCCAGCGAAGGGGGCACCGTCACGTTCCTCAACACCGCGTTCGGCAAGGGCGTGTTCAGCGGCGGCACGAACAACCTGCTCTGGGTGAGCTACATCATCATGCTCTCGCTGTACTCGTCGGCCTTCGGATCCTATGCCGCGAACCTGTTCCCGCGCGACTGGAATATCCCGCTGCTCTCGCACCTGTTCCTCTCCGGCGTGATCGTGGTCTCCTGCGCGCTCAATTACTTCAGCCTCAAGTGGGTGGGGCGGATCGAATCGATCGTGGTGCTGGTCAAGATGAGCATCCTGGCGTTGTTCGTGATCCTCGGTTTCTGGGGGCTGCGCCACAGTCATTACACGGCTCAGCTCGGCTTCGGCCACTGGGAAAGCATCCCGGGCCTGATCGCGAGCGGCATGATCATCTTCGTCGCCTACGAGGGCTTCGAGCTGATCGCCAATGCCGCACCCCACATCCGTCACCCGGAAAAAAATATTACGCGTGCCTACTATTGGGCCGTCGGGCTGGTGATTCTCCTGTACGTCCTGATCGCGATCATCACGGTCGGCTCGCTCGGTTTCGCTGCCATCGACAAGGCGAAGGACTACGCACTGGCGGCGGCGGCACGTCCTTTCCTGGGCGACACGGGCTACGTGGTGATCTCGGTGACCGCCATGCTCTCCGTGTTCTCGGCGATCAACGCCACCCTCTACGGCGGTAGCCGGGTGAACTACAAGCTCGCGGAGGACGACGAATTTCCGCACGAGTTCACCCAGTATTTCTGGAACCAGCCGATCGGCCTGCTGGTGACGACCCTGCTGACCCTGCTGGTCGCCAACGTGCTCGACCTGGAGAGCATTTCCACGTCGGGCAGTTCGGGCTTCCTGCTGATTTTCGCCCTGGTCAACCTGGCCAACTACCGCCTCGCCGCCGGAAAGCCCTTCCGGCGCTTCATGGGCATGTTGGGCTGCATCCTGTGCGTCATCTCGCTGTTGATTCTGCTGGGCGAGCAGTACGGCACGAACCTGTCCGGCGCCGCCGCGGCCTCGGCCCTGATCGCGGTGAGTTACGCGCTCGAATGGGCGTACAAGCGTTTCCGCCCGAAGCCCCGGCCGGCTTGATCGCTCACCTGTTGCGGAGAAAGGCTTGAACAAGGATCCCGAAACCGATTTGCTGGCCGCCGCGCGCGCACGACTCGCGGCCGCGTTCTCCGGCTTGCCGCCCGCAGACACGCACGTGGATGTCGAACGGCTCAAGCCCGTATTGTTCAAGGTGGCCGACCGCCTTGCGGACAACTTCCCCTACCAGCATCCCTTGTACGTGGGGCAGATGCTCAAGCCCCCGCATCCGCTCGCGCGCCTCGCCTATTCGCTGGCGATGGAGATCAACCCCAACAACCACGCACTGGACGGCGGGCGCGCCAGTTCGGCCATGGAAAAGGAGGCGGTCGCGAAGCTGGCGCGCATGGTCGGCTTCGCGACGCACCTGGGCCATCTCACCAGCGGCGGCACCGTAGCGAACCTGGAAGCCCTGTGGGTCTCGCGTGAACTGGGCGAAGGCCGGCGCCGGGTACTGGCATCCAGCGAGGCGCACTACACGCATTCGCGCATGAGCGCGGTGCTGGGCATGGACTTCACGGCCGTAGGCGTGGACCGCGAGGGGCGCATGGATCCGGAGGCGCTGCGGGCCGAATTGCGCGGCGGCGGCGTGGCCTGCGTGGTCGCGACGCTCGCCACCACGGGGTGCGGCGCGGTGGACCCGCTGGAGGAGATATTGCCCCTTGCCCGAGAAGCCGGCGTGCGGGTCCACGTCGATGCCGCCTACGGCGGGTACTTCAAGCTGGCGGCTGCGGGCAATCCCGCGCGCGAGCGCGCCTTTGCCTGCATGGGACAGGCGGACTCGGTGGTCATCGACCCCCACAAGCACGGGTTGCAACCCTATGGCTGCGGTGCCGTGCTCTTCCGCGACCCGGCGGTCGGGCGGGTGTACCGGCACGATTCTCCCTACACCTATTTCAGTTCGGACAAGCTGCACCTCGGCGAGATCAGCCTCGAGTGCTCACGGGCCGGGGCCACGGCGGTGGCGCTCTGGGCCACCCTGGAGCTGTTGCCGCTGGAGTCGGACGGCGAGTTCGCCGCCGGGCTGAAAAGTTGTCTGGCTGCCGCCCGCGGGCTCCAGCGTTGGGTGGCGGGGGCGGACGACTTCGTCGCCCTGGCGCCGCCCATGCTCGATATCGTCGTGTTCGGTGCGCGCGCCGACACTGCAGCGGCTGCGTCCCGGCGGGCGCGTGCCGTGTTCGATGCCGCGGCCGAACGCGACCTTCACCTGGCCCTGTTGCAGTTGCCGCGTGCACTGGCCGAGCCCTGGTGGCCGGCACTCGAATGGGACACCGGCATGGTCACCGTTCTGCGCTGCTGCCTGATGAAGCCGGAACATGAACAATGGATGCCGCAAATCACCGGGCTTCTGGGGGAAGCGGGCCTGGCCACGCGCTGAGTGCCGCAACGGGTTTGTCATGCCCGGCGCCCGGTTGCCCTGTTAAGATGCGAAGATTGCCAGCCGTGGGACAGTAAACAATGGCAACTTCACAGAACGGTTTCGTGCGGGTGATGAAGGGCATCCTGCGCGGTATCGATATCACGCGGCGCGTCGTGGTTGATGTGATCTTCATCGCCATCGTCGTTTTCGTGCTCGTGCTTCTTTTCGTGCCGAAGGCGCCCGATGTGCCGTCGAGCGCGGCGCTCAAGCTCGACCCGCAGGGCATGCTGGTGGAGCAGGTGCCGGATCCGGTCAGGCGTGCGATGCGCAAGCTGATCGGGCAGCCCGTGCAGCCGGTTACCGTGATGCGCAATATCGAAAACGCATTGGATACCGCAGCGCGCGACCCGAGCATCAAGATGGTGGCGCTGGATCTCAACGATTTCCAGGGCGGCAGCCTGGCGCAACTGGAACGGGCCGGCAAGGCGCTCAAGAAATTCGAGAAAAGCGGCAAGCCCGTCATCGCCTACGCCAGCAATTACACCCAGGGCTCCTATTACCTGGCCGCCATGGCCAGCCAGTCCTACCTGACGTCCAAGCAGGGGCTGGTGGCGCTGCTCGGCCTGTCGGCCTACCGCAACTATTACAAGGACCTGATCGACAAGCTCAAGGTCCAGTGGCACGTGTTCCGCGTGGGCAAATACAAGTCGTACGTCGAGCCCTATACGCGCAACGACATGTCGCCCGAGGCGAAGCAGGAGAACACCGTGCTCCTCGACCAGCTGTGGGGACGCTATGTGAACGAGGTGTCCGGTGCCCGCGGCAACAAGGCGGCCGATCTGACCAGCCTGGTCAACCATTGGCCCGAAGCGTTGGCCGACGCCAAGGGCGACGCCTCCGCGGTGGCCGCGCAAAGCAACCTGATCGACGGCGTGATGTCGTTGCCCAAGCTGCGGGCGAAGTTCGCGAGCCTGGCCGGCACCGATCCGGGCACGGGCAGCTACAGCCAGATCAGCCTCAAGAAGTATCTCGAGGCCCGCGCCCCGGGGGTGAAACTCGCGAACCGCAGCTGGGACCAGGTGGCGGTTATCGTGGCGCAGGGCGACATCAGCGCGGGTACGGAACCGCCGGGATCGATCGGATCCCGGACGCTGTCGCACCTGCTCGACCGCGCGCGGCGCGACAGCCGGGTCAAGGCCGTGGTGCTCGACGTCGACAGCCCCGGCGGCAGCGCCCTGGCTTCCGACCACATTCTGCAGGCCGAACTGGCGCTCGAGCATTCGGGCAAGCCGCTCGTCGTGTCGATGGCCGGCGTCGCGGCCTCGGGCGGGTACTGGATCTCGATGGCCGCGGACAGGATTTTCGCCTCGCGCTCCACCATTACCGGTTCGGTGGGCATATTCGGCATGCTGCCGACGTTCGAGAAAACGCTGGCCTGGGCCGGCGTCCACCGCGATGGGGTGGAAACTTCACCGCTGGCCGATTTCGGCGATCCTCTGCGCCCGCTCGATGCGCATGCCGCCAAGCTGTTCCAGGAAATCATCGATCACGGCTACGCCGAGTTCACGGGCAACGTGGCGCACTACCGCGACCTGCCGCTCAGCCATGTCCAGGCAATCGCCCAGGGGCGGGTCTGGACCGGCCGCGACGCCAAGCGCATCGGCCTGATCGACCAGTTCGGCGACCTGAATACCGCCATTGCCGCCGCGGCGAAGATGGCACGGATCAAGCAATACGGGGTGGCCTACATTTCGCAGCGGCTCTCATCGAGCCAGAAGTTCATCGTCGACCTGTCCGAAAGCTCGAGGATGAGCGGCTTCACCTCGCGCCTGTTCGGCGGCGGGAACTACGGCGATTCGGCGCTGAGCGCCTTCCTGCCCGTGCTGAACAGCCTCAAGAGCACCCTGGCGATGCACGATCGCGAAGGCATGTACGCCTACTGCTTCTGCGACGCGATCGGCGAGTTGCGCTGAGCGATTCCGGCGGCATGCAGCTCGGCGAGGGCTTCGCCGTCCTCTGCCAGTAGCCGGCGTTCGCGCGCGTCCAGCGCGCCCAGGCCCTCCTGCCGGACGCGCGCCAGGCACTCCGGGCTGAAGCGCCCGTTGCGGCGAGCGAACCCGCGCGCGATCTCCAGCCGGGACCGCTCGCCCAGGGCCCGGGCGAGCCCGCATGGCGGCGCGGGCTCCGCGGCCGGCGTCAGCCGCGCGAGATCGGCGGCCACCGGCGGCGGCTCGCGGTCCTCGGGCGTCAGCAGCAAGCCGTGACGGGCGCACCAGTCGCCGCTCCGCACCCAACTGGTGACGACTGCCACGACCGGGGCCAGGACCAGTGGCCCTATCACCGGCAGCGACCAATAGAAATACAGCGGCCGCAGCCACCACGAGAAAATGCCCCAGCCGAGGCCCAGCAGCAGGCCGTCGCCGTGCATCAGGAGTGCCGGCCACCAGCCGATCTCGCCGCCCCGGTTCTGGCCGCCCCAGGTGATGCGCAACCCGATCAGCGCTTCCAGCACGAAGCGGCTGTGCGCGAGCATGCGCACGGGGGCGAGCAGCACCGAGGCCAGGCTTTCGAGCACGATGCTCGCGAACAGCCGCCATCCGCCGCCGAAGCCGCGGCGCACATCCGACCGCAACAGGGCATCCAGGCCGGAAAGCACTTTGGGCACGAAGAGCACGAACGCGGTGCTGGCCGCGAGCCGGATCGCCCATTCCGGATGCCATTCCGGCCAGACCGGGAACAGCCGGTGGCCGCCGGGGAAATAGTTGATCGGCCACAGGGTGAACTGGGCCACCTCGATGCCGGCGAGCACCAGGAACAGCAGCCACAGCGGCGCGGCCGCGTAGGCGACGATGCCGTTGAGGAAGATGAAGCGCTGCACCACGCCCAGGCCGCGTTCGCTGAGCATGATGGGCAGGTGCTGGATGTTGCCGCGCGCCCAGCGGCGGTCGCGGGTCAGCTCGTCCACCAGGGTCGGCGGGGATTGCTCGTAGCTGCCGGCAAGCTCGGGATCCAGCCAGACCTCGTAGCCGCCGCGGCGCATGTAGGCGGCCTCGACGAAGTCGTGGCTGAGGATCGGGCCGCGGAACAGGCCGATGCCGCGCAGGCTGGGCAGGCCGCAGTGGCGCATGAAGGCGCGCGTGCGGATGATGGCGTTGTGGCCCCAGTAAGCGCCGTCGCCGAGCTGGATGGCCGCCAGGCCGGTGCCGAACAGCAAGCCGTAGAGCCGGTTGGCGAACTGCTGGATGCGGGCGAACAGCGAGCGCGCGCAGACGATGCGGGGCGGCGCCTGCAGGATCCCGACCCGCGGGTTCTCGTCCATCAGCTGCACCATGCGCATGAGCGTGCGCGCGTCCATCAGGCTGTCGGCGTCGAGCACCAGGAAGTAGCCGTAGTTGCGCCCCCAGCGGCGCAGGAAATCGGCGACGTTGCCGCTCTTGTGGCGCAGGTTCACCCGCCGGCGGCGGTAATGCAGGCGGCCGTGCGCGCCGAGTGCCTCGACCCAGTGTTTCCAGGCGGCCTGCTCCTCGAGCCAGACGTCGGGGTCGCGGCTGTCGGAGAGCACGTAGAAATCAAAATGCTCGATGTAGCCGTCGCGGGAGAGGGCGCGGTAGACCGCGGCGAGCCCGGCGAAACAGGCATCCACGGGCTCGTGGTAGAGCGGCATGACCAGCGCCGTGCGCGCCTGCGGCCGGTAAGTGGGATCGCTGGGCGGGCTGCGTTTGTCCAGGCCCTGGGGATCGCCGCCCGCGCGCCGGTACACGAATCCGAACACGGCCAGCCAGGCGCCGATGCTGACCCAGGCGAAACTCAGGGCGAAGGCGACGAGCAGGGCGATTTCCAGCGGGGTGGTGGCGTGGTAGGGCAGCACCGAGACCATGTAATAGGTCGCGAACAGGGTCTGCACGGCGACCAGGCACAGGAACAGGACACGCCGGCGGCGGGCCGCCCAGCGCCACGGTGGGCGGCCGCCGCGCTGGCGGCGCGGATAGCGCGGATAGCGCAGGCCGGCCCGCCGGATGGGCGGTGCCGCGTGCGATGCGGGTGCGGAATCAGCCACCGCCGAGACGGTTCTTGGCGGGTAGCGCGTACGTCCATGTTTCGGAGAGGGTTTCCTTGCCTGATTTCAGGAAGGCCCGCAGCGCCAGATCCTTGCCGGCCGCCGGGGCCGCGACCAACGATAGGCGCCAGTGGTTGGTGGGCTTGACCCAGCGGATGGTCTGGTCGATGACCCGGGTGCCGTCGATGCCGGTGACCGTGGCCTCGATCTTGCGGCTGGCGGCGATGCGCGACAGCGGCCCGCCGGCGAACTCCACGACCAGCCGGTAGGCGTCCTGTGCATTGCTGCCCTGAGGCGGCTTCTCCAGTTTGCCGACGTACGTGGCGACGGCGCGTGCCATCGGCTCGTCCGGGATGCCGGGGTCGCCGAAGTCGAGCGTGTAATCGAGGTCGAACTGCTGGCCACTGGAGGTCTTGGCGTCTGGGCTCCAGAACGCCACGATGTTGTCGTTGGTTTCCGAGTCGGTGGGTATCTCCACCAGAACCACGTGTCCCTTGCCCCAGTCCGCGTGCGGCTCGACCCACGCGCTGGGGCGATTGTCGTAGCGGGCCTCGTCGTCCTCGTAGGCGGTGAAGCGCGTCGTGCGCTGCAGCAGCCCGAAGCCCTGCGGCGAGTTGGCCTCGAAGTAGTCCATCTGCAGCGTCAGCGGGTTGATCAGGGGCCGCCACAGCCACTCGCCGGTGTCCGAATGAATGAGGAGCCCCTGCGAGTCGTGCACCGCCGGACGCCACTGGTCAGCGGGCCTTGGCGTGTTGGCGCCGTAGAAGAACATGCTGGTCAGGGGTGCCAGCCCGAGCAGGGCGATGGGCTTGCGCAGGAACAGCCGTGCATGCACCTCGATGCGGGTCGGCTTGCCGGGGAACACGACGAAACGGTAGGCGCCGGTCAGGCTCTTGCCGTCGAGCAGGGCGTAGAACTGCATGACGCGGGCGCCGGGGCTCGGGCGCACCAGCCAGAATTCGGTGAAGCTGGGAAATTCCTCTCCGCCCGGCAGGCCGGTGTCGATCGCGATGCCGCGTGCCGAGAGCCCGAAGTTCTCGCCGCGCGCTACGCCGCGGAAATAGCTCGCGCCCGCGAACACCAGGAACTGGTCCTGCAGGTCCGGGCGGTTGATGGGGAAGGTCAGCTTGAACCCGGCATAGCCGAGGTTGCCGGTGGTGGAGGATTCCACCTTGCTGTCGGGCCAGGTGAACAGGGACTTGTCGAATCCCAGCGGGTGCACGCCCGCGGCGTCCACGACATTGATCTTGACCGTATGGTTGAAGTACTCGCCCGGCGCGATCAGCATCACCTGGAATCGGGTATGGCTCTGTCGCCACAGGCTCTGCTCCGGTCGGAAGCGGATCTGCTGGTACTGGTCGTAGTCCAGGTTGGCCAGCACGGCGGGGATCCCCGGCGGCGCCTGGTAGGGTTTCGTGGCCAGCGCCTTCGCCCGCGCTGCGACGGAGTCGAAGCCGAAAGGCTGCGCGGCCCTGGCCGGTGTCCATGCGTATGCGCAGGCAGCGACAAGGATGCCGATTGTCAGGGCGGCGGGCCTGGGCATGCCGATGAGTCCTCCTTTCCGACTCATGAACTTTGGACGGTTAATGCCACTTACCCATCGGATAGCAGGCTGTCTTGAAGTCCGCCCTTGTAACGAAAGTGTAATACTTTTCGAAGATTCAGGGCGTTACGGATGCGTAATCGCCGGTGTCGCCCTGTGCGGCGAGCGCAGGGGCTCAGGGTTTGCGGCGGCTGGCGGCGGGAATGCGCCCGAGGCGGCTTGCCGGCGCTTGGCCCAGGGCGTCACTGATATAGGCGCCGGCCGCGAGCAGTCGGTCCATGTCGACACCGGTGCCGATCCCGAGGCCGGTGAGGAGATACAGCACGTCCTCGGTGGCTACGTTGCCGGTCGCGCCCTCGGCGTAGGGGCAGCCGCCGAGGCCCGAGACGGACGCATCGACGACGGCCACGCCCAGTTGCAGGCAGGCATGGATATTCGCGAGCGCCTGGCCGTAGGTGTCGTGGAAATGCACGGCAAGGCGTTCCATCGGCACCTTCGCGGCGACCGCCTCCAGCATGCGCTGGGCCTTCAGCGGCGTGCCCACCCCGATGGTGTCGCCGAGCGAGATCTCGTGGCAGCCCATCTTGTCGAGCCGGGCCGCGACGCCGGCGACCGCTTCAGGAGCAATGTCGCCTTCGTAGGGGCAGCCGATCACGGTGGAGACGTAGCCGCGCACCTTGATGCCGTGCTCGCGCGCCATCGCCATCACCGGCTCGAAGCGATCCATGGACTCGGCGATCGAGCAATTGATGTTCTTCCGGTTGAAGCTTTCCGAGGCGGCGGTGAAGATCGAGACTTCCCGGGCCCCGGCCTCCAGCGCGCGCCGCATGCCCTTCTCGTTGGGCACCAGCACCGGGTAGGACACGCCCTCGCGCCGGTCGATGCCGGTGAACACCTCGGCGGCGTCGGCGAGCTGCGGGATCCACTTGGGGCTCACGAAGCTGGTGACCTCGATCGTGCGCAGCCCGCTCGCCGACAGGCGGTTGATGAACTCGATCTTGGTCGCGGCGGGAATGGTCGCCTTTTCGTTCTGCAGCCCGTCGCGCGGGCCGACCTCGACTATTTTCACGTTGTCCGGGTAGGTGCCCATCGCGGTTCAGCCCTCGGCCTCGATATCGACCAGCGGTGTTTCCGCCTCCACCATGTCGCCTTCGCTGTGGCGCACTTTCTCTATGCGTCCGGCGACGCCCGCCTTCACGGTGTATTCCATCTTCATGCCCTCGAGCACCATCAGCGCCTGGCCTTCGGCGACCGCGTCGCCTTCCTTCACGTGCACCGCCACCACGCGTCCCGGCATGGGGCTCACGGGGTGCGTGGCGGTGTCGCTGGCGGCGGCGCCGCGCGGGGCGAACGGCGAGGCGAGGTCGAACTCGAAGGCATCGCCGTCAAGCGCCACCTGATAGCGGCGTCCCTGCGCCAGGACATGAGCCGCGTAATGCGTGCCGTCCACCGTGATGCCGTGGCCCGCCGGGTCGTGCTGCACGGCATGGCTGTTGCTGTTCCACCCGAGCGTGAACTCGCGCGGGGTGCCCGCCACGCGCACGTCGTAGTCGTTGCCGGCCATGTCCGTGGCCAGGAGGCGCCAGCCGGCACCTTGCGCGATGCGCCAGCCGTCGGCCTGCCACGCGCCGCCGGCGCTATCCTCGCCGGACCAGAGCCGGGCGACCGCCGCGGCGACGGCCGCCGCGGACGGGGCAGGGCGCTCGAGCAGCGTGTCCAGCTCGCGCTCGATGAAGCCGGTGTCGAAATCGCCGCTCGCGAAACCGGGGTGGCGCGCGATGCCGCGCAGCAGCGGCAGGTTCGTCACCATGCCGAACACGGCGGTACGCGCCAGCGTCTCGTTCAGCCGCGCGACGGCCTCGGCGCGGCCGGCACCGTTCACGCTGATCTTGGCGATCATCGGGTCGTAGAAAATGCTGATGCTGTCGCCGCTGCGTACGCCGGTGTCGACGCGCACGTAATCGTCGTCCGGCGTGGCGAAGGTCTCGATGCGGCCGGTGACGGGCAGGAAATCCTTGGCGGCGTTTTCCGCGTACAGGCGCACCTCGATCGAGTGGCCGGAACGCGTGATTGCCTTCTGGGCGAGCGGCAGTTTCTCGCCGCCCGCGACGCGCAACTGCCACTCCACCAAGTCGAGCCCGGTGGTGTCCTCGGTGATCGGGTGCTCCACCTGCAGGCGCGTGTTCATTTCCATGAAGTAGAAGGACTTGTCGGCGCCGACGATGAACTCGATGGTGCCGGCGTTGACGTAATCCACCGCCTGTGCCGCGGCCACCGCCGCCTCGCCCATCTTCGCGCGCGTCGACTCGTCCAGGAACGGGGAGGGCGTTTCCTCGACCACTTTCTGGAAGCGGCGCTGCAGCGAGCATTCGCGCTCGAACACGTGCACCGCGTTGCCGTGCGTGTCGCCGAACACCTGGAATTCGATATGGCGCGGGTGCTCGATGTATTTCTCCAGCAGCACCTTGTCGTCGCCGAAGGCGTTCTGCGCCTCGCGTTTGGCGCCGTCGAGCGCGTCGCCGAAATCCCCGGCCTCGCGCACGATGCGCATGCCCTTGCCGCCGCCGCCCGCCGTGGCCTTGATCATCAGCGGGAAGCCGATGCGCTTCGCTTCCGCCTCGAGCTTTTTCTTCGCTTGGTCGTCGCCATGGTAGCCGGGCACCACCGGTACGCCGGCCTTTTCCATCAGCGCCTTGGCCGCGCTCTTGGAGGCCATCGCGTCCATGCTCTCCGGCGAGGGGCCGATGAACGCCACGCCAGCTTTCTGGCAGCGCCGTGCGAATTCGCTGTTCTCGGAGAGGAAGCCGTAGCCGGGGTGGATCGCCTCGGCGCCGGTCCGCTTTGCCGCGTCGAGGATGCGGTCCATGTCGAGATAGGAGGCCGCGGCCTGCGCCGGGCCGATGAAAACGGCCTCATCGGCTTCCTGCACGTGCATGGCGTGGCGGTCCGCGGCCGAGTAAACGGCGACCGTGGCGACGCCCATCCGGCGGCAGGTCTGGATCACGCGGCAGGCGATTTCGCCGCGATTGGCGATGAGGATTTTTCTAAACATCGCGGAAATTTTACAGGGTGGGCCCGCCGGGCGCCATTACAGGCCCGGTTTTGAGCCTTGCGGGGGCTATCGGCCGGGTTCCAGGAAGCCCGCCATGTCCTCCTGGATTTTCTTGCGCAGCTCGGCGAGGCGCATGGCGTACTGCTCCATGTTGCGGTCGCGCTCGCTGCGCGGCGTCCATTTCGGCACGTCCACCTTGCGTCCGTCCTCGTCCAGCGCCACGAACACCACGATGCAGCTGGTGGTCCGGCGGCTCTGTTTCTCGCGTGGGTTGCGGGCCCGCACGTCCACGCTGATGTGCATGCTCGAATGGCCGGTGTGCAGCAGCCGCGCCTTTACGTCCACTACGTCACCGATGGATATCGGGCAAAGAAAGCGGATGTCGCCGACATAGACCGTCACGCAGTAATGCCCGCTCCAGCCCGCGGCGCAGGTGTAGGCGGCCTGGTCGATCCATTTCATGACGGTGCCGCCGTGCACGTTGCCGCCGAAATTCACTTCGGTGGGCTCGGCCAGGAAGCGGAGCGTGATCTCGTTGTGCATCTTTGCCATCGGGTTATTCGCCTTCCCAGTAGTCGCGCGTGTCCTCGCGCCGCGCGAGGTGGCGGAAGCGCTGCGGCCTGCCGGACGGGTCCGGCGGCAGTTCCTCGTACACGCCGAACTTGCCCGAGTCGGGGTAGTCGCAGATTTCCACCCCGGCCAGCGTGCTGAGTGCCAGGTAGCGCAGCTCCGTCTCGCCCGTGTTGAGAATCTGGTGCGCGGTCTCGGGCCCGCCGGTGGGGCAGGCGATGATGTCGCCGGGCTTGAGCGGATAGGTCGCCTCGCCGTAGCGCAGCTCGCCCGTGCCCTCCAGGATGAAAAACATCTCCTCTTCCACGTGGTGGCTGTGGAACGGGCAGTTGGTCTTGCCCGGAGCGACGACGGTCAGGTTGTAGCCGAGCTTGCGGGCACCGATGCGGCGCGAGATTTCGCCCCAGCGGATATCGTACTTCTCCGCCGCCTTGCCCTTGGGCGTTCTCTCGGGTGGGGCGCCGTGCAACTCCACGTCGGCGATGTTCATGACCGGGCTTGGGTTCATGTCATTTGTCCTCGTTCGTCCACTTCGGCCTGCGCTTTTCCAGGAACGCGGTGAGGCCTTCCTGCCCCTCTTCGGAGACGCGCAGGCGGGCGATGAGCGCTGCGGTATCGTGCTTCAGGGCATCGCGCTCTTCGGCGCTGGCGGCATCGGTCATGACGATCAGTTTTTTGGCGGCTGTGAGTGCTTCCGGCCCGGCCTGGAGCAGGGCGGCGATGAAGCCTTCGACGCGTTCGTCCAGTTCCTCGGGCGTGACGACCTCGTGCAGCAGGCCGATGGCCTGCGCGGTCTCGGCGGGCATCGCCTCGGCGGTCTGGAAGTAGCGCCGCACCTGGCGCGGGCCGATGGCTCGCACCACGTAGGGCGCGATCACGGCGGGCACCAGGCCCAGTTTCACCTCGGTGAGCGCCATCTTCGCGTAGGGGGTGCCCACGGCGACGTCGCAGCAGGCCACCAGGCCCACGCCGCCGCCGAACACGGCGCCGTTCACGCGCGCGATGGTGGGCTTCGACAGGCCGTCGAGCACCGCCATCAGCTCGGCCAGCACCAGCGAGTCGTCGCGGTTCTGATCTTCGCTGAAATCTGCCATGGAGCGCATCCAGTTGAGGTCCGCGCCCGCCGAAAAGGACTTGCCCGCGCCGGTGAGCACCACCACGCGCACGGCCGCGTCGCTGTCGAGTTGTTTGAGCTTGCCGGTCAGCTCCGCGATCAACGCGTCGTCGAACGCGTTGTGCTTCTCGGGCCGGTTCAGCGTCAGCGTCGCCACACCCCGAGAATCGGTTTCCAGTGCTACGTATTCGGTCATGGTCTGACGTCGGCGTCAATTCAGGCTAGCAGTCTAACCGCCTTCGCCCCACGTCGTCCCGGCGAAGGCCGGGACCCAATACGAGAAACGACTCCCGGCAGGGCCGGGAGACATTATTTGACTGGATTCCGGCCTTCGCCGGAATGACGAGGTTGGCTAGATGATTTCTGCATACAAATCTCGCCATTCAGGGTTGATCTCTTCGATTAGCCGTAACTTCCAGGCGCGGTTCCATTCCTTGAGTGCTTTTTCACGCTGAATTGCGGACTCCATTGTCTGGTGCTGCTCGAACCAGACGAGGGTGTGAATTTGGTGTTTTTGTGTAAACCCTTTCGCCAGATCGTTCTTGTGTTGCCAGGTTCTTTTGACCAGGTCGGAAGTCACGCCCGTATACAGCGTACCGTTTCGTTGGCTTGCAAGAATGTACACGCAGGGCTGCCGTTCCATGGCTTGCCTCCTATCGTCATTCCGGCGCAGGCCGGAATCCAGTCTAAAAAGTCTCCCGGCATAGCCGGGAGACATTGTTCCTACTGGGTCCCGGCCTGCGCCGGGACGACGTCAGTGGTCACATCCGGAAGACGCCGTAGCGCCCGCCCTCCTCGAGCGGCGCGTTGGCGGCGGTGGCGAGGGCGAGGCCGAGCACGCGGCGCGTGTCGGCGGGGTCGATGATGCCGTCGTCCCACAGCCGCGCGGTGGCGTAGTAGGGATGGCCCTGCGTCTCGTACTGCTCCCTGAGCGGCGCCTTGAATTCTTCTTCCTCTTTTTCGCTCCACTTTCCGCCGCGCGCCTCGATACCGTCGCGCTTGACGGTGGCGAGCACGCTCGCGGCCTGCTCGCCGCCCATCACCGAGATGCGCGCGTTGGGCCACATCCACAGGAAGCGGGCGCCGTAGGCGCGGCCGCACATCGCGTAGTTGCCGGCGCCGAAGCTGCCGCCGATGATCACGGTGAACTTGGGCACGGTGGCGCAGGCGACAGCCATCACCATCTTGGCGCCGTCCTTGGCGATGCCGCCCTGCTCGTATTTCTTGCCCACCATGAAGCCGGTGATGTTTTGCAGGAACACCAGCGGGATGCGGCGCTGCTCGCACAGCTCGATGAAGTGCGCGCCCTTCAGTGCGGACTCGGAAAACAGGATGCCGTTGTTGGCGATGATGCCGACAGGGCGGCCATAGATGCGGGCGAAGCCGGTTACCAGCGTCTTGCCGTAGTTGGCCTTGAACTCCTGGAAGTCGGAGCCGTCCACCACGCGTGCGATCACTTCATGCACGTCGTAGGGGTAGCGTGTCTCCGTGGGTACCACGCCGTAAAGCTCGTCGGCGGGGTAGCGGGGCTCGGCGGATTCGCTGTCCGCGCCGTCTGCGGACGCCTCGCGGTTGAGGTGCGCCACCACGTCGCGCGCCATCTGCAGGGCGTGCGGGTCGTTCTCGGCAAGGTGGTCGGTGACGCCCGAGACCTTGCTGTGGACCTCGCCGCCGCCCAGTTCTTCCGCGTCCACCACCTCGCCGGTCGCGGCCTTCACCAGGGGCGGGCCGCCGAGGAAGATCGTGCCCTGGTTGCGCACGATGATCGCCTCGTCGCACATGGCCGGCACGTAGGCGCCGCCGGCGGTGCACGAGCCCATCACCACCGCGATCTGCGGGATGCGCGCGCGCGACAGGCGCGCCTGGTTGTAGAAGATGCGCCCGAAGTGTTCCTTGTCCGGGAACACCTCGTCCTGCAGCGGCAGGAAGGCTCCGCCGGAATCGACCAGGTAGAGGCAGGGCAGGCGGTTCTCCAGCGCCACTTCCTGCGCGCGCAGGTGTTTCTTCACCGTCATCGGGTAGTAGGTGCCGCCCTTCACGGTCGCGTCGTTGGCGACCACCATCACCTCGCGCCCGTGGATGCGGCCGATGCCGGTCACGATGCCGGCGGCCGGGGCGGCGTCCTTGTACAGGCCGTGGGCGGCCAGGGCGGATAGCTCCAGGAACGGCGAGCCGGGATCGAGCAGCGCCTCGATGCGCTCGCGCGCCAGCAGCTTGCCGCGGTCGGCGTGTTTCTTGCGGGCCTTCTCGCTGCCGCCCAGCGCAGTCTGTGCGAGCTGTTCGCGCAGATCGCCCACGAGCGACTCCATATGGCTGTAATTGGTGGCGAATTCGTCGCTATTGGTGTCGATAGTCGATTTGATGACCGGCATGCCGTCCTGCCTTGTTTTGCTGCTTTGGACCAGTCCCCCATGATACCGCGCTGCCTTTTGTATCGTCACACCGGCGAAGGCCGGTATCCAGTAGGGAGAAGGCATCCCGACCGTCGGTCGGGATTCGTATTTCTGACTGGATTCCGGATCAAGTCCGGAATGACGAGGGGTAGGAACGGCGGTCCCCGCCGTGATTGTTTGGACTGGGTCCCGGCCTGCGCCGGGACGACGAAGCCAGGTGGTGGGAGGCTGATAAAAAGAATCCCGGCCGGGGCCGGGATTCATGGTTTCGACTGGATACGGCCTGCGCCGGTATGACGAGTCTGGTGTGGGAGCGGCGGTCCCCGCCGCGATTCCTCAGAGCATTTCCACGGCGATGGCCGTGGCTTCACCGCCGCCGATGCACAGCGAGGCGATGCCCTTCTTGCCGCCGCGCGCCTTCAGGGCGTGCAGGAGGGTGGTGGTGATGCGCGCGCCGGTGCAGCCGATCGGATGCCCCAGGGCGCAGGCGCCGCCGTTCACATTCACCTTCTCGTGCGGCAGCTCGAGGTCGTGCATCGCCGCCATGGTGACCACGGCGAAGGCCTCGTTGATCTCGTACAGGTCCACGTCCTTTTCTTCCCAGCCGAGCTTTTTCTGCAGGCCGTCGATGGCGCTCACCGGGGCGGTGGTGAACCACGCCGGCTCCTGCGCAAAGCTCGCGTGGCCGGTGATGCGGGCGAGGGGCTTCAGGCCGCGCTTCTGCGCCTCGGATTCGCGCATCAGCACCAGCGCCGCGGCGCCGTCGGAGATGGAGGCGGAACTGGCCGCCGTCACGGTGCCGTCCTTCTTGAAGGCGGGGCGCAGGTTGGGGATCTTCTCGATCTTGGAGCGCCCCGGCTCCTCGTCGGTGTCCACCACGACCTCGCCTTTGCGGGTCTTCACGGTCACCGGCGTGATTTCGTTCTTGAACGTGCCGTCCTCCGTCGCGCGCTGCGAGCGCTTCACCGACTCCACGGCGAAGGCGTCCTGATCCTCGCGGGTGAAGCCGTACTTCTCCGCGCACAGTTCGCCGAAGACGCCCATCGACTGGCCGTCGTAGGGGTTGGTGAGCCCGTCCCAGGCCATGTGGTCGACCATCTTCGCGTCGCCGTAGCGGATGCCGGCGCGGGCGTTGACCATGTGCGGGGCGTTGGTCATCGATTCCATGCCGCCGGCGACCACGATGCCGGCCGAGCCGGCGGTGATCAGGTCGTGCGCCAGCATGATCGCCTTCATGCCCGAGCCGCAGACCTTGTTGATCGTGGTGCAGCCGACCGACTTCGGCAGGCCGGCGCCGAGCGCCGCCTGGCGGGCGGGCGCCTGGCCCAGGTTGGCGGGCAGCACGCAGCCCATGATGACCTCGCTGACGTCGCCGCCGTCGATGCCGGCGTCGGCGAGCGCCGCCTTGATGGCCTCGGCGCCCAGTTCCTGGGACTTCACCGGGGCGAACTGGCCCAGCATCGAGCCGATGGCGGTCCGGCGGGCCGAGACGATGACGATGGGATCTGCGCTCATGACAACTCCGTATTCAATGCAAATTCAGGTAACAGGTTTGTAAATTCGTCATTCCGGCGCAGGCCGGAATCCAGTCAATTTGAACGGCGGACCTAGTCCGCACTCCAGCTCCGTCATACCGGCGAAGGCCGGAATCCAGTCGGGCGAATCGCGGCGGGGACCGCCGCTCCCACAAATCCTATGGCCGGCAGGATGCCGGCGCTCCCGGGATCGCGGCTGAAGCCGCTCCTGCAAGGGCCTCAGTCTCGTCATTCCGGACTTGATCCGAAATCCAGTCAATATAAACAGCGGACCTGGTCCGCACTCTAGTTCCGTCATACCGGCGTAGGCCGGTATCCAGTCAGATAAATCGCGGCGGGGACCGCCGCTCCCACCCCATACTCCCTCGCCCTTGCAGGGAGAGGGACAGGGTGAGGGTGAAAAATCACTCGCCGCATCGCGGCGCACCCCTCATTCCAACCTTCTCCCCTCGGGGGAGAAGGGGTAAAAAGTCAACCGTCGTTGAACAGCTCGCGCCCGATCAGCATGCGCCGGATCTCGTTGGTGCCCGCGCCGATGTCGTACAGCTTGGCGTCGCGCAGCAGGCGCCCCGTCGGGTATTCGTTGATGTAGCCGTTGCCGCCGAGCGCCTGGATCGCTTCCAGCGCCACCTTCACGGCCTGCTCGGAGGCATAGAGCAGGGCGGCCGCGGCCTGGTTGCGCTGCTTGCTCTGCGCGTCGAAGCGCTGGGCGATCGTATAGGAGTAGGCGCGCGCCGTCTCCAGGGCAATGAACATGTCCGCCACCTTGCCCTGCATCAGCTCGAACTCGCCGATCGCGCGGCCGAACTGCTTGCGCTCGCGCACGTAGGGCAGCACCGTATCGAGCGCCGCGGCCATCAGGCCGATCGGCCCGCCGCTCAGGATCAGGCGTTCGGAATCCAGCCCGCGCATCAGCACGTACACGCCCTGGTCGACTTCGCCGAGGACGTTTTCATGCGGTATCTCGCAGTCCTCGAAGACCAGCTCCGAGGTGTTGGAGCCGCGCATCCCGAGCTTGTCGAGCTTCTGCGCCGCCTTGAACCCCTTCATGCCTTTCTCGACCAGGAAGGCCGTGATCGACTGCGTGCCTGCGTCCTTGAAAGGCGAGGTGCGCATGTACACAATCGCGAGGTCAGCGTCCGGGCCGTTGGTGATCCACATCTTGGTGCCGTTGGCGATCCACACGTCGCCCTTGAGCTCGGCGTGGCAGCTCATTGAGCCGACCACGTCGGAGCCGGCGCCCGGCTCTGACATCGCCAGCGCGCCCACCCACTCGCCGGAAATCAGCCTGGGCAGGTACTTCCGGCGCTGCGTATCGGTGCCGTTCAGGAACAGGTTGTTGACGCACAGGTTGGAGTGCGCGCCGTAGGACAGGCCCACCGAGCCCGAGGCGCGCGAGATCTCCTCCATCGCCACCAGGTGGGCGAGGAAGCCCATGCCCGAGCCCCCGTACTCCTCGGAGACCGTCAGCCCGTGCAGGCCCAGCTCGCCGATCTTCGGCCACAACTCGCGCGGGAAGGTGTTGGTCTCGTCGATCTCTGCCGCGCGCGGCGCGATTTCCGCCTCGGCGAAACGCCGCACCGTCTCGCGCAGCAGGTCGAGGTCTTCTCCGAGGCCAGGCGCTTCGATGCCCATCCTCAGCCCAGCGTGTGGCGGCCGTTGATCGGGCGGCGGCGCGCCGGCAGGTACGGGCGGCGCACCTTGGCCATTTCCGCGATGCGCTTCTCGGCCAGGTGGTCGGCCGCCAGGTACGTCGGCATGTTCTCGTGATTCGCGATGCCGAACACGTGCATGCAGATGTCGAAGATGCGGTTGACCTGGTGCGTGGCACGCTCGCGGTTGTAGCCCTGGCGCTCGATCGCGACGTTGATCACGCCGCCGGCGTTGATCACATAGTCGGGCACGTAGAGAATGCCGCGCTTGGACAGCTCGTCGCCGGTGGCGTTGGTGTCGAGCTGGTTGTTGGCCGCGCCGGCAATAATTTCGCACTTGAGCTTGCCGAGCGTCTCGGGGTTCACCGAGCCGCCGAGCGCGCAGGGCGAGAACACCTTGGCGTCGGTCTCGTAGATCTCGTCCAGGCCCACGGCCTCGGCGCCGTGCTTCTCCACGGCATGCTTCAGGCGGCCCTCGTCGGTGTCGGTCACATAGACCTTGGCGCCGGCCTCGTTGAGCATCCGCACCAGGTGCATGCCCACGTGGCCCACGCCCTGCACGGCGAAGGACAGGCCCTTGAGCTCGCGCGTGCCGTACTTGTACTCGGCCGCGGCCTCGATGCCGCGGAAGGTGCCCAGTGCGGTAAACGGCGAGGGATCGCCGCTGCCGCCGTGCGCGGCCGGGATGCCGACCACGTGGCTGGTCTCCTGGAAGATGTTTTCCATGTCCTCGACGGCCGTGTTGACGTCCTCGGCCGTGATGTAGCGCCCGCCCAGCGACTCCAGGAACCGGCCGAAGGCGCGGAAGAACGCCTCGCTCTTGTCCTTCTTGGGGTCGCCGATGATGACCGACTTGCCGCCGCCCAGGTTCAACCCGGCCACGGCATTCTTGTAGGTCATGCCGCGCGACAGGCGCAGCACGTCGTAAAGGGCTTCGTCATCGCTTTTGTACGGCAGCATCCGGCAGCCGCCGAGCGCCGGGCCGAGCGTGGTGTCGTGAATGGCGACGATGGCCTTCAGGCCGAAGTCGCGGGCGTGAAAGAACACCACTTCTTCGTGGCCCATCTCGGTGACGGAAGACATGATTTCCATGCGTTTTTTGCCTCCAGGTGAGGAATGGGCGGCAGTAGGGAACCGCCGCAGACAACGGGGCATTATACCGGCACGGCCCTCCGCACGGGGCGGGGACCCTATAATTAAGGGGTCATAAACAGGATGTATACGCATGGCCAGGCCGGAAGAAGCAGTCAGAACACGCGCAACCACGGGGCGCGAGCCGCCATTGCGGTTCGTGACGGCGGCGAGCCTGTTCGACGGCCACGACGCGGCGATCAACGTCATGCGGCGCATCATCCAGGCCCAGGGCGCGGAAGTGATCCACCTCGGCCACAACCGGTCCGTGGAAGACGTGGTCCGCGCGGCGCTCCAGGAGGACGCCGACGCCATCGCCATCAGCTCCTACCAGGGCGGGCACGTCGAGTACTTCAAGTACATGGTGGACATGCTCAAGGAGCGCGGCGCCGGGCATATCCGGGTCTTCGGCGGGGGCGGGGGCACCATCACGCCCGAGGAGATCAGGGAGCTGCAGGATTACGGGGTGGAGCGCATCTACCACCCCAACGACGGCATGCACATGGGCCTGGTGGCCATGATCGAGGACGTGGTCAACCGCGCCGCCGAGGCGCGCCGCCCGTCCGAGCAGCCCGAGAAAATCGACCCCGAGGACGAGAACAGCGTCGGCGAGATGCTCTCGGCGCTGGAAGAGGACGCCATCGCGAAATCCGACCTCGAAAAGCTGCGCAAGGAATGGCAGCTCGCGGCCGGCAAGACCCCGGTCATCGGCTTCACCGGCACCGGCGGGGCGGGCAAGTCCTCGGTGGTGGACGAGCTGCTGCTGCGCTTCCTCCACGCCTTCCCGGAGATGCGCATCGCGGTGCTCGCGGTGGACCCCACGCGCCGGCGCTCCGGCGGGGCACTGCTGGGCGATCGCATCCGCATGAACAGCCTGCGCTCGGACCGTGTCTACATGCGCTCCATGGCCACGCGCCGCGCCCACGCCGCCACCAGCCGCGTGCTCCACGACAGCATCGACTTCCTCAAGAGCCAGCCCTACGACCTGGTGATCGTGGAGACGGCGGGCATCGGCCAGTCCGACTCCGAGATCGTGGACCTCGTCGATTTCCCCATCTACGTGATGACCAGCGACTACGGCGCGGCCAGCCAGCTCGAGAAGATCGACATGATCGACTTTGCCGAGCTGATCGTCCTGAACAAGTTCGACAAGCGCGGCGCCGAGGACGCGCTGCGCGACGTGAAGAAGCAGTGGAAGCGCAACCGCACCGCCTTCAACCTCACCGACGAGCAGGTACCGGTGTATCCCACCATCGCGAGCCAGTTCAACGACCCGGGCGTGACCTGGATGTTCACCGAGCTGTGCCGCCTGCTGCGCGAGAAGCTGCCGAGCCTGGGCAGCGCGCACTGCGACTTCGAGCCGCACCTGGACACCTCCATCAAGGAGCCGAAGGCGACCGTACTCATTCCCGGCAAGCGTGTGCGCTACCTCGCCGAGATCGCCGAGCAGGGCCGCGGCATCAACGCCGACATCGAGCGCCAGGCTGAATTGGCCAGCAAAGCCCAGAACTGCTACGAAGCCCTAAAGGAACTCCAAGACCCGGCCCTCCCCACCGAATTAACCCCCTACGCCCGAAATGCCGTCACCCCGGCGAAGGCCGGGACCCAGTCAAAAGAATCGCATCCCGTCACCCCGGCGAAGGCCGGGGTCCAGTCGAAAGAATCGCGCGAAGCGCACAAAACCGGTCCTGCGGAATCCAAAGAACTGGATTCCGGCCTCCGCCGGAATGACGAGGTGGTGGTGGATCGGACATTGCTACTCCTGCGCCAGCGCTACAACGAAGCCCTCAAGGACCTCACCCCCGAGGCCCTAGACCTCCTGCGCGACTGGCCCGAGCGCCACCAGGCCGTCACCGCCGAGGTCAACGAATACAAGGTCCGCAAGAAAACCATCAGGGTCGAGAACTACACCGAATCCCTGAGTCACCAGCAGATCCCCAAGATCGCCCCGCCCAGATACCGCGACTGGGGCGACCTGCTGCGCTTTTTGATGCGCGAGAACCTGCCCGGGGCTTACCCCTACACCGGCGGCGTGTACCCCTACCGGCGCACCGGCGAGGACCCCACCCGCATGTTCGCGGGCGAGGGCACGCCCGAGCGCACCAACCGCCGCTTCCACTACCTCTCGCTCAACCAGCCGGCCGCGCGCCTGTCCACCGCCTTTGACTCGGTCACCCTCTACGGCGAGGACCCGGCCGAGCGCCCGGACATCTACGGCAAGATCGGCAACTCCGGCGTCTCCATCGCCACGCTGGACGACATGAAGAAGCTCTACTCCGGCTTCGACCTCGCCTCGCCCAAGACCTCCGTGTCGATGACCATCAACGGCCCGGCGCCGATGATCCTCGCCATGTTCATGAACACCGCCATCGACCAGGCGGTGGAGAAATACCTGCGCGAGCACGACAAGCGCTGGAAGGCGGCGCAGAAGAAAATTGAGGAAATCTACGCCGATCGCGGCCGCCCCGAGTACAACCACGGCGGCGAGCTGCCCGAGGGCAACGACGGCCTCGGCCTCGCCCTGCTCGGCGTCTCCGGCGACGAGGTGGTGGACGCCGAGACCTACGCGAAGATCAAGGCCGAGACCATGAAGGTGGTGCGCGGCACCGTGCAGGCCGACATCCTCAAGGAGGACCAGGCCCAGAACACCTGCATCTTCTCCACCGAGTTCGCCCTGCGCATGATGGGCGATATCCAGCAGTACTTCGTGGACCACAAGGTGCGCAACTTCTACTCGGTGTCGATCTCCGGCTACCACATCGCCGAGGCCGGCGCGAACCCGATCAGCCAGCTCGCCTTCACGCTCTCCAACGGCTTCACCATCGTGGAGTACTACCTGGCGCGCGGCATGGACATCGACGAGTTCGCGCCCAACCTGAGCTTCTTCTTCTCCAACGGCATGGACCCGGAGTACACCGTCATCGGCCGCGTGGCCCGGCGCATCTGGGCCCGCGCCATGCGCGAGCGCTACGGCGCCAGCGCCCGCAGCCAGATGCTCAAGTACCACATCCAGACCTCGGGCCGCTCGCTGCACGCGCAGGAAATCCAGTTCAACGACATCCGCACCACGCTGCAGGCGCTGTATGCCCTGTTCGACAACTGCAACAGCCTGCACACCAACGCCTACGACGAGGCCATCACCACGCCGACCGAGGAAAGCGTGCGCCGCGCCGTGGCCATCCAGATGATCATCAACAAGGAGCTGGGCCTCAACTTCAACGAGAACCCCTGGCAGGGCAGCTTCATCGTCGAGGAACTGACCGACCTGGTGGAAGAGGCCGTGTACAAGGAATTCGAATCCATCAGCGAGCGCGGCGGCGTGCTCGGCGCCATGGACACCATGTACCAGCGCGGCAAGATCCAGGAAGAATCCATGCTCTACGAGCAGAAAAAGCACGACGGCTCGCTGCCGCTCGTGGGCGTCAACACCTTCCTGGCCAAGGAGCACGGCGGCGAGATCGCCACCGAGATCGAACTGATCCGCTCCACGCCCGAGGAAAAGGGCCAGCAGATCGAGCATGTGAAGGCGTTTCAGGAGGTGCGGAACCCGCTGGCGCCGGACAGCCTGCGTGAATTGCAGAATGCTGCTCGGGAACGGCGGAATGTCTTCGAGCGGCTTATGGAGGCGGTCAAGTACAATTCACTAGGCCAGATCAGCCATGCGCTTTATGAGGTGGGTGGGGAGTATCGTAGGAATATGTAGGGACTTCTTAGTCACATATTTAGCCGCTTGTTTAATATAGTATTTTCCTACGCTTTGGTTTAAAATTAATTGGTGGAGCAAAAAAAATGACCGTAAACTGCTTTTGCAGGGCGCATTATAGTTTTTGCCTTGAGGTATAGTTATGGCTGCAATTAGCTTACCTGTGGACGATGCTCTTCTCTTGAGTAAGCTTGCGCATATGCCAACAAAAAAAGTAGGCGAGCTATTTACAGCTTTATCGGAAATCGAAGCCGGCATTTATTATCTTAAGGACATAGAAGCTTCAGTGAGAAACTTCGCTGAGCAAAATGACATAAACCTTGAAAATTTATCGCGTCTAACTTACGCGATCATTAACACACGAATTTCTATGTCCGGAATCTCGGATTCAGAATTTGTGGATAGCATAATTTCTAGTGTTGAGAGTACATCACCGGATGTCGCTAGAGTTCGAGATGCCCTTCAAGCCATAATTGTTAACTTTATTTCAATTGATGGACTTTTCCTTTCTATAAAAGCGACTCAGCTCGCATTTGAAAATGAGAGGCAAATCCACGAGATCAGAATAATTTCAGACCTCCGCCCCGTCTTTGGCTCTGATCCAAACGATGTGCGCTGTGTGTTTATATCTAAAACGTTAAAAATAGACTATATGGATTCTGGGGTAGATATTAAGTCTGCCTATTACGCAATGGACGACAATGACTTGCTAGCGCTAGAAAGGGCAATCGATAGGATCAAGAAAAAAAGTGCCCGGTTGAGTGAATTAGCGGAGACAATGGGCGTAAACATTTTGGAGGCTAAGACATGACCGCAATCGCGGCGAAGCAGCCAGTATGGATTAGTGGATTAAATCATAAGAAATCATGTGGTTGGATTAGAGCCAAGGTGCCTGATGCTCGGCCTCCTTCTTACGGCGTTTCAAGTCCCAGCCTAAAAAAGACTAATAGAACATATTCTCAATGGAATATTGGTGATTTAAGAAACGCTTCGGAAGCAGAATTTCAGCAGCTTGCTTCACGGTGGAAATCTGACACCATGTTCATTTCCTCAGTACAAGATCGTGTTCTGCATCCTGCATATCAGAGAATTATTGGGCTTGGTCGTCCGGTCCTCCCGTTTCTTCTCCGCGACATGGAGATAAATAGAACAGATTGGTTCTGGGCATTGAGATCCATTACCGGGCAGGATCCGGTTCCCGAGTCTAGTAGAGGTAAGCGAAATGAAATGATTGATGCTTGGTTGGCATGGGCGGAACATCAACCCAAGTTTGAACATGAGCGCGAGAAATAGAATTCAAACAGCTTTTCCAAGCATCGATCCACGGTTTTCGATTACTAGTCCGACAGACGATAATTATAATTGCATAGCGTGGGCTGCCGAAGACGAAAGTCGATGGTGGTGGCCGGCCCAGGATGCGTATTGGCCTTTGTCAGGTGTTTACTCGCCTTCGCTGGATGAATTTATAAAAGCATTTGCCTTATTGGGCTTTAAAAAATGTAAAAGTCATAAATATAAATCTGGTGTCAAAAAACTAGCTATTTATGTCAGCCAGAACGGAATGGTTACACACATGGCTAGACAGTTAGACGACGGTAGTTGGAGCAGCAAGTTAGGCGAGGGATGGGATATCTCCCACGTTTCCCTTGAATGTCTGAATGGGAATATGTATGGGCAATTTTGTACTGTAATTTCTAGAAAAGTTTCTTTGAGGGCGTATCTTTGGGGGTTGCTCAAAGACGTTTCCGGGTTCATTCGGAAAATGAGAACGTTATAAGACCATGAAACTGTCCCGACCGGAATACGGGCTCAAGCGGGAGAAAAGGGGTCGGGAGTCTTATTCTGATTGTGGAGACAAAATTCATCAATTGCAGATGCTTCCTATAGTGGTTGCGATAAGCCATGCTTGGTCCGGACGGCTCGCGCTTGAGCAAGGTAATAGCTGGCTGCTATAGTCCGAACATAAGTCGATGGGAGAAAAGGGGGGGTCGGGAGTCTTATCCCGATCTATCCGGCTTCTGCGGTCGGCCGCGCGGCCTTAGTGTGGATTCTAGCGAGAGCCGCTTGGCCATCGCGGGATGCCATGGAGGGCTTCCGAAAGGCCTGTCTCGTCGTGCCGCGGTGCGCAGTTTCTCAAGCTCCTTCAGTGTTTGCTCACGGTTGACGTATTCGGTCTAATTGAATGAATCGGTGTCGGGTCTTGCGTTTTGCCTAAGGAGACGATCGATTGTGAAGTTATAGGAATGGCGCATAACTTAATCACGGACCAGTGCTTCTGCGATGCTTAATAGTCATATGAATCTGGTGATATGGATTGATAGGTTATTTTAAATAATGAGAAGATCTTATACCAATCAGCTGCAAAATAAGGGGGAATAGATGGGGTCTCAGTTGACGGTTGGTAATTTCGTTATAGCAGAGCTGCAACATCAGTCAGTACGCCTACGCCAGGTCTTGGGGGGCTATGAATTGTCATTTTCTGCGCTCATGACGGTGCTTCCTGCTCAAGGCAAATACCTTTGGCTGAGAATTTTTGGCGCCAGGGTTGAGTTGGAGACGGCCACTGGCAAAAGCCCTATGCCATATGCTTTCGTAGAACAGCCGGTGCTGCTGCGGAAAATAGAGGTTCAAGACCGCTCTGCGCTAGATTTTTGATTAATCTTTCGCCGCAGCAATTGGAAACTCTGGAGATAGAGCGCAATGGTGGGGATTTGAAGTTCCATCTCCAGTTAAATACTGAGGGCGGCGAGACGCAAGACTTTGATATGTCGCAATCTCAAGGTAGTGTTCGGAATTCTGTGTCACTTCTTTTATGCTACCCAAAAAGAGGTGACT
>OBLK01000009.1_pt1 | contig 159547 bp, 138 predicted proteins | sample 1518871 | NCBI WGS metagenome assembly OBLK01 (sample SAMEA2464837, study PRJEB22497) | soil metagenome | biome: Grassland; feature: Farmland; material: Clay | place: Australia | collected 2013-02-01 | depth 0.8 m
GGTGGTCGGCCGTGCCCCTGCATTCGGAGGGGCGCTCCGGCTCCTCGCGCCCCCGCGCGTTGATTCCCCGCCGGCGGGCCCCCCCAGCGCGCCCCCCTCCGGCGCCCGCCGCCGGGCGTGTTCGGCGGGCTTTGTCCCCGCGGGCGGCGGGCCGCCCCCCGCGTGGGGGGCGGGGCCCTCCCGCCTGTCCCGGGGGCCGCCGCTTCGGGAAGCCGGTTCCGGGCGCTGGCGCAGCCAGTCGGTGTAGCCGCCCACGTAGGCGCGCCAGAGGCCGCCTCCCTCGGCCACCAGGGTCTGGGTCACGACGTTGTCGAGGAACCGCCGGTCATGGCTGACGAGCAGCAGCGTCCCGGCGTAGTCCTGCAGGCGCTGCTCGAGCAGCTCGAGCGACTCGATGTCCAGATCGTTGGTCGGCTCATCGAGCACCAGGAGATTGGCCGGCCGGGAGAACAGGCGCGCGAGGAACAGCCGGTTGCGCTCGCCCCCCGAGAGCATCCTGACGGGCGACTTGGCCCGGTGCGCCGGGAAAAGGAAGTCCCCCAGATAGGTCACGACATGCTTGCGCTCCTCACCGATGCTGATCCAGTCCGATCCCGGACTGATGGTATCGGCGAGCGTCGCCTCGGGGTCGAGTTGCTCGCGCATCTGGTCGAAGTAGGCGACCTTGAGGTTCGTGCCGAGCCGGACCGAACCGCGCCCGGGCGTGAGCTCCCCGAGGATGATGCGGATCAGAGTCGACTTGCCGGCGCCGTTGGGCCCGATGAGGCCCACCCGGTCGCCGCGCATGATGCGGGTCGAGAGACCCTCGATGAGCGTGTGTCCCGGGAACGCGTGACCGACATCGGTCAGCTCGGCCACCAGCCGTCCCGAGCGGTCGCCGGCATCCAGCGCCAGTTTGATGTTGCCGAGCCGGTCGCGGCGCTCGGCGCGGGCCTCACGCAGGCGCTCCAGGCGCTTGACCCGTCCCTCGTTGCGCGTGCGCCGCGCTTCGACGCCCTTGCGGATCCATACCTCCTCCTGCTGCCAGAATTTCTCGAAACGCCGCCGCGCCAGCTCTTCCGCCGCGATTTCCTCCTCGCGACGGGCCTCGTAGGCGGCGAAGTTGCCCGGATAGGAGCGGATGATCCCGCGGTCGAGCTCCACTATGCCGGTGGCGAGCGCATCGAGGAACGCGCGGTCATGCGTGACGATCACGGCCGCGGGGGCTTTGAGAAGCTGCTCCTCGAGCGTGCCGATGCCGTCGATGTCGAGGTGGTTGGTGGGCTCATCGAGCAGCAGCAGCTCGGGCTGGGAGGCCAGCGCGAGGGCGAGGGCGGCGCGCTTGCGCTCGCCGCCCGAGCAGCGCTGCGGGCTCTCGGTACCCGTGAGCCGGAAGCGATGCAGGAACTGCGCGAGGCGTGATTCCATGTGCCACCGGTCCCGATCCGCGCCGTCGAGCTGCTCGGCGGTGCAGGCGGCGCTGTGAGGCAGGGTTCGCGCCCTCTCCAGGAGGCTGCTCGTCAGGCACTGCGTGGGCGGCAGCACCGGCTCCTGCTCCACCATCGCGATGCGCAGGCCGTCGCGGCGCTCGAGCTCGCCGTCATCGAGGGCTGTGAGGCCGGTGATGATGCGCAGCACGGTCGACTTGCCCGTGCCGTTGCGGCCGATGAAGCCCAGGCGCTCGCCGGAGCGGATTACGAGCCGGGCGCCGTCGAGCAAGGCTCGGTCGCCGAAGGCGAGGTGCGCGTCGCGCAGGGTCAGCAAAGGCATCTGGCTAAGATCAATGGACTCGGGGGTGGCGCATCGGTATACTGCGCGGCGCAAGACTATACAGGCGCCCAGCGGTCTGCGCCTGCCTCGCTCGCGGTCGAGCCATCTGCGGCTTCACTTCGATAACCATAACCTTCCCTCGCTTTGACCGCTACGGCCTTTATCAGGCTCGCTCCCCGGTGTTCGGGCAGGGCGGCCGGCCGCTCGTGCGAGTCCACTATTGAGGTGTTCATGTCATTTTCCGATCTCGGGCTCTCGCCCGAGCTGCTGCGTGCCGTATCCGATAAAGGCTACGCATCGCCCACGCCCATCCAGTCCCAGGCCATTCCGGCCGTCCTCGGCGGCCACGACGTGCTGGCCGGCGCCCAGACGGGCACGGGCAAGACGGCGGCTTTCGTGCTGCCCATTCTGCAGCGTCTGGCTCACGCCGAGGCCGGCGCCCCGCGCAAGCTTCCGCGCGCCCTGGTGTTGACGCCCACCCGGGAGCTCGCCGCCCAGGTCGCCGAAAACGCCCGGCTCTACGGGCGCTACCTCGACATCCGCACGGCGGTCGTGTTCGGCGGCGTCGGCATCAATCCGCAGATCGACGCGCTGCGCCGCGGCTGCGATCTGTTGATCGCCACGCCCGGCCGGCTGCTCGATCTCGCCGGGCAGGGCGCGCTCGACCTGAGCCGCGTCGGCCAGTTCGTGCTCGATGAGGCGGACCGGATGCTCGATATGGGGTTCATCCCCGCCATCCGCCGGGTACTGAAGCTTCTGCCGCCGCGGCGGCAGAACCTGATGTTCTCGGCCACCTATTCCGAGGACATCCGTTCCCTGGCGCAGCGCTTCCTGCGCGATCCGAAGACCCTGGAAGTGGCGAGCCGCAATCGCACCGCCGAGCGCGTCGAGCAGTGCCTGTATCGCGTGCCCAAGGAGCACAAGCGGCACCTGCTGGCCCACCTGATCACCGAGGGTAACTGGCAGCAGGTGCTGGTGTTCACCCGCACCAAGCACGGAGCCAATCGCCTGGCCAAGCAGCTCGAGGGCGCCGGCATCGCCGCGGCGGCGATTCATGGCAACAAGAGCCAGAGCGCGCGCGTGCGGGCGCTGGAGGATTTCAAGGGCTGTCGCGTGACGGCGCTGGTCGCCACCGAGGTCGCCGCGCGCGGCCTCGACATCAAAGAGCTGCCGCACGTGGTGAACTTCGAGCTGCCCAACGTCCCCGAGGACTATGTCCATCGCATCGGGCGCACGGCACGAGCCGGCGCAGCGGGCTCGGCGATCTCGCTGGTCTCGCCCGACGAGGCGCCTTTGCTGCGGGACATCGAGCGACTGTTGAAATGCCCGATCGCGGAAGTGGCGCTGCCACGGTTTGCGATCGTGGCGGGCGCGGCGACAGGCGAGGACGAGGGCGGTAGGGATGCCGGTCGTGCCCGCGCGGATCGCGCCCCGGGCAACCGCCAGGCCGTGCGCCGCGGACCCGGCCGTCCGGGACAGCGCTCCGGCCAGCAGGGATCGGCCCGCCCGCCCGGAGGCAGCCCGCAGTCGCGCCTGCAGGGGGCGGATCGCCCGAGCGGCGACGGCGGCAACCGGCAGGACACCGGTTCGGCTGCCCGCGGCCAGGGACACGGCGGCCATGTCCGCCGCGAGCAGCATCACCCGGGGCAGCGATTCGGCTCGAGCCGGCGCGGTCCGCGCGGCGCCGGGAGTGGACGCACCGACGGTGGCTGGCGCCGGGCATAGCCTCGGCGCAGCCGCCGCCCGGAGGGATGCGGCGCGGAAAAAAAGCGGGAGCGGCGCAGGCATGGAAGCCTGAGCCGTTCCCAACACACGATTCGACGCCTTGCGGCTATTGAACCGTGATTTCCTTCGGTTTTTTCTGCTCGGCCTTGGGGATGTGCACGCTCAGCACTCCGTCCTTGCTCTCGCAGCGGATCGCATCGGCCTTGATGTTGTCCGGCAAGGAGAAGGACCGGGTGAAGCTGCCGTAGGAGCTCTCCACCCGGTGGTACTTCTCGTTGGTCTCTTCCTTGTGCTGTTTGCGCTCACCCTCGATCGTGAGCAGTCCATCGCTGTAAGTGACTTTCACGTCCTCCTTTTTCATCCCAGGCAGATCGGCGCGGACCAGATATTCCTTGTCGGTCTCGCTGATGTCCGCAGACGGTGTCCACTCGAAGGTGACCCCACCGTCTTCCTCCAGCGACAGGCGCGGGCCCCTGCCGGCTTGCGGCATCATGCGATTGAACAGGTTCTCCACGTCCGCGAAGGGATCCCATCGAATAAGGCTCATGGCGATACTCCCGTCTAACTGCAGCGTCCGGGATCGGACTCCTGATAGTTTGGGGATGGGCGCGGGCGATGTTATCGGGTCATTTACGTATTGAAGCCATTGCGGCCGAACGGTGTCGCGCCGTGTGCCGGAATATACGTAAGCGCTCGAGGTGAAGAGCGTATCGAGCCGGATCCTCCGAAGAGTCGCCGGTGAGGCGATGACAAGCGCGTCCGTCAACTTCACCGTGCCGAGTCGCGCGCCAGGAGTGGTTTCAGGTCGGGTCCAGGAGCGGGAAGACCAACGATTCCTCGACTGCGCTGCTCGCTGATTCGCTCGGGCATATGGTCGCAGTCCGAGCGGCACGGCGCGCTGTGCTCGCCCTCGAGCAAGCGCGGTCGAGAGCCGTCGAGACAGGCGCGAGTGCGGCAGGCACGGATGACGGCCATGCCGGATGTCGTGTCCGTCACCGCAGTTGTTTTGAGCCCCGACGTCGAGCGCGGTGGCCGGCGGCACGATGTCCGGTGGGCGGGGCATCCGGCAATTGCGCGCTGCGCACACCGTGCCCGTCAGTACGGTCTTCAGCGATCCGCCTGCGGTGAACCCGTATGGCGCGGCCCGGCGGGCGTGATCACCATCTTCTCCATATGTCAGCGATTGCACGCATCCTGGTCGCGGTCAAGGATCCCTGGGCACGGTCATTGCCGGCCGCCGACAAGGCGGTGCAGCTTGCGCGCTCGCTCGGTGCCGAGGTGCGGCTCTTTCACGCCCTGAGCGATCCGGTGCTGATGGACGTGCGCGAGATGCGGGATTTCACCGAGCTGGAGCGCGAGCGGCGAGAGCGGGTGCTGGCCCGGCTGACGTCGATCGCGAAGCGACTGAAGCGGGCAATTACCGTGACGGTGGCCGCGGAGTGGGATTTCCCGGCCTACGAGGCGGTGGTGCGCGCGGCGCGGCAATTCAAGGCGGACCTTATCGTCGCCGAGCTTCACCCCGCCTCTCACCGTATGCCCTGGCTGCTGCGCTTCAACGATTTCGAGCTGCTGCGCCTCGCGCCCATGGCGGTTCTGCTGGTCAAGACACGGCAGCGCTACTCGCGGCCGGCGGTGCTCGCGGCACTCGATCCGAGCCACGCCCGGGCAAAACCGGCCGGGCTCGACGTCCGGATTCTGCGGTATGGATCGACCGTCGCCCGCGCATTGCGTGGCACACTGCATGCCGTCCATGCTTACAACTTCATCGGAGACTCGTTCTATCCGCGTGTCGGTGCGATCGGCATGATCGGCGCCATGGCCATCGACACGACGGCGCAATCCCGAGCCCGGGCGGCTATGAATCGCACCTTGCGCCCGGGCGCGGTTGCGCGCTCACGCAGGCATGTCGTCGCCGGCTATCCCGCCGATGTGATCGACGAGGTGGCTCGCCAGACGGGAGCGAAGATCGTCGTGATGGGGGCGATCTCCCGGTCCGGAGTCAGGCGCCTGGTGTTCGGCAACACGGCGGACAAGCTGCTCGATCGGCTCTCCTGCGACGTGCTGGTCGTCAAGCCGGCCGACTTCCCGAACCGGGTGCCCAAGAGCTCGCGCGGCAGCCAGATGATCGTGCACTCCAGCGTCCAGTCGGGCTATTGATCCGGCGCCGCCGGCGCGCCTCACAGGAATTGCTGGTCGATATCCACCCCGAGCGCCGTGACTATCCGATTGAGGTCGTTCGCCAGTCCCACGATCGCGAGCAGCTCCGAATACTGGGGTTCGGTCATGCCTTTTTTGCGCGCGGCGGCACCGTGCGAGGCGATGCAGTAGTGGCAGCCGTTGCTCGCGCTCACTGCGACGTACAGCATCTCCTTGACGACGGGATCCAGTGCGCCCGGACCCATCACCTCCTTGATGTTGGACCAGATCCTGCGCAGCGTCGGCGGATCGTGCGCCAGAACCTTCCAGAAGTTGTTGACCCAGTCGATTTTTCGGGTCTTCATGATGTCGTCGTACACCGCGCGGACTTCCGGCGATGCATCCGCATACTCGATCGGCTGCCGCTTGTTGGCCATGTCGATTCTCCAGGTTGTCGCATGCGCGCCATTTGTCTGTGGCGTGCTCGATATGAAATCAGTTCGTGCGCCGACGCCGCCGCCCACAGTGCGGCCAACCCCGCGCGCGCTCATTATCCAGAGCTTCCGCGAACGCGGTCATTCCGTACACAATGTCCTCATCGCGCTGAGTGGCGAAACTGACGCGGGCATGGTTGGGCCGTGAGGCGAGCGGAAAGAACGGCCCGCCCGGCACGTACGCGACCTTCGCGCGCGGGATGAGTCGCTCGTAAAGGAAGCGGCCGGCGTCGAATCCCTCCGGAAAGGTGAGCCAGATGAAAAGCCCGCCGGCCGGATCCGTAAAGGAGAGTTCCGGCGGAAACGTTCGGCGAATCGTCTCGAGCATCACCGATTTTTTGTGCCGGTACCGGGCGCTGATGCCACGGATGTGCGCCGCCAGGTCGAAGGTCTCCAGCAGCAGCGAGATGGCGGTCATGTTGAGCGTGCTGCACTGTGTGTCGGCGGCGAGCTTCAGCAGTCCGAGCTTTTCGATGATCGCGGGGGAAGCCACGACCCAGCCGGTTCTCAGTCCGGGAGCGAGAATCTTCGAGAAGCTGCCGATATGGATGACACGCTGCCGCGTGTCGAGGCTCTTGATCGTCGGCAGGGCCTCGCCTTCGAAGCGGATGTCGCGGTACGGGCTGTCCTCGATGATCATCGCGTCGTGGCGGTCCGCGATATCGAGCAAAGCGCGTCGTCGCGGCAGGCTGAGGGTCACGCCGGTCGGGTTCTGGAAATCGGGGACGACATAAATCAATTTCGCGCCGGTCGTACTGTCAAGGCACTGCTCAAGCTGATCCATGCGCATGCCCTCGTCGTCCACGTCCACGCACAGGTACCGGGGCTCGCATGGGTTGAATGCCAGCATGGCGCCGAGAAACGTCGGGTTTCCGGTGACGATGTAGTCGCCCCGGTTGATCAGCAGCTTGGCAACGAGGTCGAGGCCCTGCTGGGCCCCCTGCACGATGAGCACATCGTCGGCAGTGCAGGCGATGCCCTCGGAGCGCGTCCTGGCCGCAATTTGCGCGCGCAGGCTCTCCAGCCCTTGAGATGTCGCATATTGCAGCGACGAGGAGCCCTTATCCATCAATGCCCGCTCGTACGCGAGCGCCAGTTCTTCTCCCGGGAAAGACCCGGGGTCGGGATAGCCGCCTCCGAAGGAGATGATGCCCGGGTCGGAGCCCAGGCGCAGGAGCTCGCGGATCGCGGACGGTTTGACGCGCCGCATCCGCCGCGCGAAGGTCGCTGTCATTGCCGCTCGGCCGCCGCCCGGCCGGGGCGGTCCATGGGGGTGCCGGGGTCAAGTGAATTAACTGCGCGAGCATCAGTCATGCATATAATTCTAATCACGCTGCAGCGGCGAAGGCTTTCATTATTCGTCACGAATCGCTCGGATTGTGCAATATTCGTTTCATCCGGCGCGATGACGCCCAACCACGGGGTCGACGATGAAAGCGATTGTCAACGATCTGGACAGGACCGATCTGCGCATCCTCGATGTGCTCCAGAGGGACGCTTGTCTTTCGGCCGCGGAGGTCGGTGAGAAAGTCGGTGTAACCGGACCGACGGCCTGGCGACGCATCCTGCGTCTCGAGAAGATGGGGGTGATCACCGGGCGCCACGCGGCCATCGCCGCGGCCAAGGTGGGGTTCGGGTTGACGGTTCACGTCAAAATCAAGCTCATCAGCGGTGCGCGCGAGTATTTGACCGCCTTCGCGCAGGCGATCGAGACGATCCCGGAAATCGTGGAATGCGTCACGACGACCGGGGATGCGTCATTTCTGCTTCGTGTGCTCGTCCGGGACACGGAAGCCTACGACGCGTTTCTCGTGGACGTCCTATGCGGGCTCCCGGGGGTGCTGACCACCGAGTCGGCCATCGTCCTTTCGACCGTGAAGTCGACACGCATCCTGCCGATCGGTCTCCCGCCGCGGCAATCATCGCTGGCACGGTGGGCGAGTGCGTCTGCAATACATAGAAAACAATTCTCCTGACAGCGCAATATTCATTACGCGATCGTCATCGCGGCATTAAAATTTTGAAATATCCGCACGGAGACGGCCGGATACACTGATCCCGTGCAAGAGACGCTGACAGGTGCAATTGATGTCGAGGCCGCGGGGCCCGAGTCACTGGCTGGCGCCACAGAGTCCTTGATTTCACGAGAAGAGGGGCCAACCAAGCGCGGGCGGCTGAAGCGCGATATCGGCAGCCTGCCGCTCCTTTTCACGGGTCTCAGCGCCATGATTGGTTCAGGGTGGTTGTTCGGCGCCCAGCGCGCCGCCGGGCTTGCCGGTCCCTCGGCGCTTCTCGCCTGGCTGATTGGCGAGGGGGCGATCCTCATCATCGCCATCGCGGCCGCCGAGCTCGGTACGATGTTTCAGGTATCCGGTGGCCTGACGCGCTACCCGCACGCGACGCACGGCGGCTTGGTGGGCTTCCTGGCCTCATGGGCGAACTGGCTGTCGATTGCCGCCGCGCTGCCTCTGGAGGCGGTGGCATCCGTACAGTACGTGAGCTCGTGGCATGGCGGATGGACGCACTCGCTTGCCTCGGCCGGAACTTTGACCTCGCGCGGCCTGATTCTGGCGACAGCGCTCGTCGTGGTCTTCTTCCTGCTCAATTTCTGGGGAGTGAAGCTGTTCGCGCGCTCGAATGCGGCGATTACGGTGTTCAAGCTGACCGTTCCGACGCTGACCGCCGTGGCGCTCATTGCGGCGTCAATAATTCATCCGGGGCATTTCGCCGGCCGCCCCACCACGGGCTTCATCCCCTACGGCATGGCGGGACTGCTCACGGCGGTATCGACGTCGGGCATCGTACTGGCATTCAACGGTTTTCAGAGCCCGCTCAATCTGGCGGGCGAGGCGCGCAACCCGGACCGTACGGTCCCGTTCGCGGTCATCGGTTCGATCGTCATCGGCGGTGTCGTGTATTTGCTGCTGCAGGCGGCATTCCTGTTCGCGGTGGGTCCGGCACAGCTTGCCCACGGATGGGCGGGTATCAACATGAACTCGCCGTTCGCCGAGCTCGCCTTGGCCCTGAACCTGAACTGGCTGGCATTGCTGCTGTATGCGGATGCGTTCGTCTCCCCGACGGGCGCCGGTATCACGGATATGGCGACCAGCTCACGCATGCTCCTTGGCGTTCAGCTGAACGGTCTCGCGCCGCGAGTGCTCGGGCGGATCGATCCGCGCTACGGCGTGCCGCGCGGGGCCCTGTGGTTCAATCTCATCGTCGCGGTGGCGGTCCTCTACGGCTTTCGCGGATGGAACGCGCTTGCGGCTCTCATCTCCGTCGCAACGGCGCTCTCGTACCTGATGGTTCCCATCTCCGCGATGTCGTTGCGTCGCTTCGCACCGCGCCTGCGCCGACCGTTCCGGGTCCGCGGCATATCGCTCCTCGGAACCGCCGGCTTCGTGGTTACCGGAGAGCTTCTCTATTGGGCGCGCTGGCCGCTTACCGGGGAAATCATCGCCATGATGATTGCGCCGCTGCCGGTGTATTTCTGGTATCGGCGCGGGCCCGCCAGGGCGCGCCTGCGCTCCGACCTGCGCCATGGACTGTGGCTCGTGCTGTTTCTTCCGCTGCTCGTCGCGATTTCCTGGGCGGGCAGCCGGCAGTTCGGCGGGCGCGGTCTCATCCCGTACGGTTGGGGTATGGCCACCGTGGCCGTGGTCTCGTGGGCATTTTGCCAGTGGGGGGTACGGGCGGGTATCCGCGAGCCCGATGTCGACGATTTGTTGATAGAGCAGATGAAATTCGAGTAGTTTCAGGCGAGGTGACGCCGCATACATTTGAGATTCATTAGGTCTCCATAATTCAAGATCTCCATAATTACAGAGCTCGGGGCAACCATGTTGAATATACGACGATCTGAATTAACCATGATATCGCTGTTGGTCGCAGCGTGCGCGGCGCTGGCAGCGAGTTTGCCGTCTGCCGCATACGCCCAACAGGCCGCGCCGGTCCCGTCATCGGGGTCCCTCCAGGAGGTGGTCGTCACGGCGGAGACGTACACCTCCTCGGCCCAGACCACTCCCATCAGCCTCACCGCGATCACTGGCGCGCAACTTGCGAACCGCGGCGTCGAGTCGATCGAGACCATCGCGCGGGACGTGCCGGGCCTGTCCATGCGCAGTGCCGGACCCGGTCAGACCGAATTCGAGGCCCGCGGTATCGCCTCGAATGGCGGAAACTCCCCCACCGTCGGCTTCTACATCGGCGATATTCCCATTCTGCCGCCGGCAATGGGACAGATCGGCAAGGTGGTGATCGACCCGAATCTGTACGATCTGGCGCGGGTCGAGGTGCTGCGCGGCCCCCAGGGAACGCTCTACGGAGCGAGCTCCATGGGCGGCACCATCAAGCTGATTCCCCATGCGCCGGACCTGAATCGCATCGAGGGCTCCGCGGATGCGACGCTGTCCCACACGGACGGCGGCAGGGCGAACGGCGGGGCGGACCTGATGTTCAACTATTCGCGAAGCGACTACTGGGCGGTTCGCGCGGTCGTCTCGGACACCTACCGCAGCGGCTGGATCAGTCGCACGGTGCTCAATCCGTTCCCGGCCGACGTGCTGGCGCAAAACGGACCGCCTTATACACGCGGCGACGTCTTGAACGCGCATGTCCAGAGCGTCATACCCGATGTCAACATCGAGCGGGAGCTCTCCGGTCGCCTGGAGGTTCTGATTAAGCCGACATCGAACCTGACGATCAATCTGCTGGCGCTCAGCCAGCTGATGAACCTCGGCGGCTACGACGAATTCGATCTGCCTCCGGGCTCGAGCCACTTGACTCACTACCAGCCGTATGCGCTCGGGGAGAAGATCCACGACCGCGCGAGTCTGTTCTCGGCCACGATCACGGACCGGCTTGGATTCGCGAAGCTCACCAGCGCGACCGGATACTTCGACCGTCGCCCCTGGCAGAGTCAGGATGCCTCCGAGGCGACGTCGTGGGCCCTGGAATCGTTCCTGGTGACACCGGCGCAAATGCAATCGCTCGGCATGCCGACATACATCAATACGCCGATCTTCGAGATGGAGCCGGAGCACGAGCTGACGGAGGAGCTGCGCCTGAACTCCACAAGAGGCAGGAATCTGCACTGGGTCGTGGGGCTTTTCTATAGCAGACTCAACTCCTCGTTCATCGAGGCCCAGCACGCCCCGTACATCGCCCAACTGTCCCAACTCCTTTCTCCGCCGATGAACAACCCGAGCGGCCTGACCTTCGCTCTCGATAATGTATACGAGATCGCGCAGAAGGCGGCCTTCGCGGATGCGTCCTGGCGCGTCGTTCCCTGGCTGAAGCTCGAAGGCGGGTTGCGCTGGTATCGGTACGACACGCAAGCCTTCAACAACGAATGGGGCTATTTCTTCACACCGCAGGCGACCAAGCTGGCCCATCCGCCCGGCAATTTTGCGTCGGCATCGGGCGTGGTCCCGCGCGTCGACATCGCCTGGATGCCGAAGAAGAACCTCATGATGTACCTGTCGGCATCCAAGGGCTTCCGGCCGGGCGGCGCGAACATGACCGTGCCGCTGACCGCCTGCCCGCAGGGTGGTCCGGCCTCGTTCAAGCCGGATTCGGTATGGGACTACGAGCTCGGCGGCAAATCGCAGATGGCGGACAATCGCATCAGGCTGAATGCCGATTTCTATTACATCAAATGGAGCGGGGTGCAGCAGACGGCGCTGCTGTCGTGCGGTACGCAGTACGTGACCAACGCGGGAGATGGCCGCAGCTACGGACCGGAATTGGAATTCGCCGCACGCATTGCGAGCGCCTGGACGCTGTATCTCAACGGCACATGGACCCAGGCGGACATCACCAGTCCGAGCGCCGGCTATATCGGCTCCCTGGCCAACGCCGGGTACAGCTTCCCGCACTGCCAGATCGGCGGGGCTTGCAGCAGCATCCCGATATTGAACGTGCCCAAGGAGACCGGAAGCGCGGCGATCGAATATACGAAGGCCGTCGGCAACGATACGCTTACGGTGCGTCTGGACGGTACATACACCGGCTCGTCCTGGGATGAGGCGTTTTCGGTGATCCGGCTGCCCAGCTACGCCATGGCGAACCTGCGCATCACGCTGGCGGCCGACAAATGGACCGGCGCGCTGTTCGTGACCAATCTGACGAACGAAGTGCCATGGGTCTCGGCCAACAACACCAGCTTCAGTTTCAACATCGGCCCGCTGACCCGCATCTCGACATTGCAGCCCATGACCATCGGCACGCGGTGGAGCTATCGCTTCTGAGGAGATCCAGATATGAATTTGAGACATGTCCTGATGGCGTCCGCCCTTGCGGTCATGCCGCTCATGGGGGCCGTTTCGGCTCCGGCCGCGGTCGCCGGCAAGGTGCACGGAATAGGCCTTTGGCCCTTGTACTACCGGAGTCTCGCGCATGCGCGCTACGTGGATCTGACTCACACGTTCGGGCGTAATACGCCTCATTGGCGTGGCTTCGGGCCCATGAAGGAAAAGGCGCTGTTCACCCTCCGCAAGAATGGGTTCCACATCGACATGTATTGCCACGTCGGGCAGTGGGGCACGCATGTCGATGCGCCGGCGCATTTCCACCGGGGCTTGAGGTCCGTCGATGAGATCCCGCCGAGCCAGATGCTGCTGCCGCTGGTGGTCCTGGATGTGCACCGGAAGGTGGCGCGTGATCCGGACTACAGGATCACCCTTGCCGATGTGCACGCCTGGGAGCGCCGCTACGGTCCCATTCCTCCGCACAGCTTCGTGGCGATGCGCACGGACTGGTCGAAGCGCTGGCACCTCGGCGAGAAGGCCATGGAGAACCCCGATGCGCACGGCGTGGAGCATTTCCCGGGCTGGAGCATGGCGGTGCTGAAGTATCTGTCCCGGCACCATGTCACGGCCGTCGGTCACGAGACGACCGACACGGACGGTGGTATCGATGCCTCGAAGAACGATTACTCCCTGGAATCGTACTGGCTGGGCACGAATCACTTCCAGATCGAGATGCTTGCGCATCTCGATGAGGTTCCGGACGCGGGCGCCCTGGTCATGGTCACCTTCCCGAAGCCTCATCACGGCACCGGATTTCCGGCGCGTATCATTGCCATCGTGCCATCGGGCGCCGGCGCACGCGCGCGCTGATCATTGCAATCACAGAGGGGTCCAAGCATGAGCTCGAGTGCATCCAGTTCCGTTCCCCATTACCGCTGGGAGGACATCCCGGCGGAGAAGCTGAAGGGGGGGTTGACCCGAAAACTCATCACCGGCGAGCGCATGATGCTCGCGCACGTCTACTTCAAGAAGGGAGATGACGTTCCCAAGCACTCTCATCACAACGAGCAGATCACCTACATCCTTTCCGGGGCTCTCAAGTTCTGGTTCGGTGCCGACGGCGAGTCGGAATGCATCGTGCGTGCGGGCGAGGTCGTGGTCATCCCATCGAATCTTCCGCATCGCGCGCTGGCGCTGGAGGATACCCTCGATGTCGACGTGTTCTCGCCGCCTCGCGAGGACTGGCTTTCCGGAACGGACGCGTATTTGCGAGGCTGAATGAACAGTTACGATATCGATCCCAGGGTCCCGGCGGCGCTGGCGGAGTTCCGTCTCCCGGAGCGGCTCGGATTTGGGTTGGTGAACGCGCCGGTCATGTTCAATGCGAGCTGGCGCGAGGGGCAATGGGGCAAAGGGGAACTGCTGCCCTATGGTCCGATCGAGGTCTGGCCCGGCTCGCGCGCGCTGCAGTATGCCGAGCTGGTTTTCGAGGGGCTGAAGGCGTACAAGGTCGGTCAGCGCCGTCCCAACCTGTTTCGTCCCGAGGACAACAGCCGGCGCATGACACGCTCGGCGGTGCGCCTGTCGATGCCGGCGGTGCCGGAGGCGCTGTTCTTGCAGGGCATCGAGGCGGTGACCAGCGCCTGCAGTCCGTTCATTCCGGGCGAGTCGGGTCGGTCGCTGTACCTGCGGCCGTTCCTGTTCGGAACCGAAAACAGCTACTTGCTGAAGAACTCGTGCGAGTTCCGCTTCATGGTCATCGCCAATCCGGTGGAGTCCTACGCCGCGGGCGCGCTGAAAGTGGCGATCGAGCGGCACGATGTGCGTGCCGCCGCGGGCGGCATCGGCGAAGCGAAGGCGGCGGCGAACTATGCCGCATCGCTGCGGGCTTCCACGGCCGCGGTGCAGCGCGGCTGCACGATCGCGCTGTGGCTCGACGGCGTGGAGCATCGCTACGTGCAGGAGCTCTCCGGTATGAATCTGTTCGCTGTCATCGACGGCGAGCTGCACACCCCGGAGCTCGACGGCACCATCCTTCCGGGCATTACCCGTGATTCGCTCCTGGCTCTCGCCCCGAGCCTGGGTTACGTCACGCGCGAGCGCCGCCTGCCGATCGATGAGGTCATTGAGGGCATCGGCAGCGGCCGGTGCACCGAGCTGTTCGCCTGCGGGACGGCGGCGATAGTCAGCCCGATCGATGTGCTGTCCGAAAGCGATGGGCGGAATTGCAAGCCGCGCAATGTCGATGTGGTTGCGCGCCATCTTCGCGAGGCGCTGCTCGGTATTCAGGAACGTCGGGATCCCGATCCGTTCGGGTGGACGCGGGAAGTGGCGCAGACTTGAGCTTGCTGCCTGGGAATTGAATTTATGACACATGCCATTGTCTTGCGCGAGCACGGCGGTCCCGAGAAACTGTCGTGGGAAGTGGTCGAGGTCGGCGATCCGGGGCCCGGCGAGCTTGTTGTCCGCCATACCGCGATCGGCGTGAACTTCCACGATACCTACGTCCGCTCCGGCCTCTACAAGACGCTGAAGCTGCCGGGTATCCCGGGACTGGAAGCGGCGGGCGTCGTCGAGAAAGTCGGTCGAGGCGTCAGCGGATTCGCCCCCGGCGATCGCATCACCTACATCGATTCGAGCTACGGCGCCTATGCCGAGACGCGAATTCTTCCCGCGCGGCTCGCGATCCATCTGCCTGCGAGCGTGACGGATGACGTCGCGGCAAGTCTGACCATCAAGGGCTTTACCGCCTGCATGCTCGTGCAGACGGTGCACCGGGTGCGTGCCGGTCAAACGGTACTCATTCACGCGGCCGCGGGCGGCGTCGGACAGCCGCTCGTGCGATGGGCGAAACATCTGGGTGCCACGGTCATCGCGACCGTGGGATCGGATGAGAAAATACGCATTGCGAGCGACTGCGGCGCCGATCATGTCATCCATTACGGAAGGGAGGACTTCGTCGAGCGTGTCGCGCAGATCACGAAAAACAGGGGAGTCGACGTCGCGTACGATTCGGTGGGCGGCAGCACGTTCCTGGGGTCCCTGCAGTCCCTGGGCTACTTCGGTCTGTTGGTCAATTTCGGCCAGTCTTCCGGTCCCGTCGCGCCATTCAGTCCGGCGCTGCTCGCCGCGCGCTCGAATGCGGTCGTGCGGCCGATGCTTTTTCACTACATCCAGGACAGAGCCTCCCTCGAGGCGATGGCGGCGGAAGTATTCGCCGCCATCGGCGCGGGCGTCATCCGAGAGCCGCCGCTCGTGGCATTGCCGCTGTCGCAGGCCGGCGAAGCCCATATCCTGATCGAATCGCGCAAGACCGCCGGGGCGCTCGTGCTGCGGCCCTGAGGCGCCGGCAAAGCTTTGATGTGTCGCTCCCGGAGCGCGCGCTGCGCGCTGTCGCGGGTGCCCGCGGTTTTCCCGATCCTTGCGAACGGTCGGTGTCCCGACCGATATCCCGCCTGAATTCGTGCGGGCGGCGGATTTTTCAGCGGATCCGGTTTGGACGGCTGATGGGTAACTTTTCGGACAACAGTGAGATGCCGGCACTCGCGAAGGCCGACCGGTCCAGGGCGGGACATCCGCTCGCCCTTCTCACGCTGTGTCTGGCGGTGCTGGTGGCGCAGCTCGACACCTCGGTTGCGAATCTCGCCGCGCAGCCGATCGGGACATACTTTCATGCCGGCGTCGGGCCGTTGCAGTGGGTCATCGACGCATACAACCTGGTTTACGCGGTCCTGCTGCTGACCGGCGGCCTGCTCGCGGACCTCAAGGGCCGGCGCCGGGTGTTCATGCTGGGGATCGCCCTGTTCACGGCGGCCACCCTCGCGGCAGCCAGTGCCCCCTCGATCGCGGTGCTGATCGGGGCGCGTGCCGTGGCGGGGCTGGGCGCGGCGCTGCTGATCCCGGCCTCGCTCGCCATCATCCGGGTGATCTGGCGCGATCCCGGCGAGCGGGCCTATGTGCTGGGCATCTGGGCGGCGTGTAACGGACTGGCCTTTGCGATCGGACCGACCGTCGGCGGCCTGCTGATCCAATGGTTCAGCTGGCGCAGCGTGTTTCTCATCGTCGTGCCCGTCGGCATCGCGGCGCTGGCACTGGCGCCCTCGGCGCTGCCGGAATCGGCCGACCCGCAGGGACGCAGCTTCGATGCGCGCGGACAGACCCTGGGCGCCCTGGTCTTGGGGGGCTTGGTCTTCGCAGCCATCGAGGCGCACACCCACGCGCTGAGTGCCTGGCTGGCCGGTGCGGCGGCGGTGGGTGCCGCCGTCCTGTTCGTGAAGGCGCAACGGCGTCTGGGCTCGGCGGCCCTGGTGCCGCTCTCGATCATCTCGTCGCCGGCATTCAACGGCGCGGCGCTGGCATACGTGGGCATGACCTTCGGCATGTATGGCGCAATTTTCCTCTTGCCCCTGACGTGGCAGGGATCGCAAGGCCTCAGCCCCTCGATGGCCGGGCTGGCGCTCATCCCGATGTCGCTGATCTACGTCGTCGTATCGCCTTTTTCGGGGGTACTGACCCGGAGATTCGGCGTGCGTCCGGTCATGTGCGGGGGTGCGGCCATCGTTGGCTTCGCATTGCTGGCCCTCGCCGCCGCGGCGGGGCGCGGCTCCCTGCTCGCCGAAGAAGGTGGGCTTGCGCTGACCGGGATCGGTCTCGGCTTTGCCAATGGGCCGCTGCTCGCCGCAGCGGTCGGAGCGGTGTCCGCGGAGCGCTCCGGAACCGCTTCCGCGCTGATCAACGTGGCGCGCATGGTGGGAGCGACGATCGGAGTCGCGGCGCTCGGCGCGGTGTTCTCGATCGCGCACGGTGGAGCGCAGGGATTGCGATGGGCGATAGCGCTCGGCGGGATCGTCCAGCTCGCGGGGGCCGCCTACGCCATGCGGGCGAAAGCATAGCCGCGCCGCCTGGAGCGACGGACGGGCGCCTCATCTGCGGCACAGGGTTGAAGATCGACCCATACGAGTGAGCGTGATCTCTCGCTTCGTGAGCGGGCCGGTGGCCGGGGTCCCGGCCGAATCCCGGCCTGAAGCGAGGCGGGATCCAATATAACACATGCCAAGGTGGCGTCGATGCTTGCCGCGGGCGGCCGATGTGCTAGCGTCGCCTCTAAGGAAGATGTCCGGCTCGCAAAGAGCCGCATTATCAAGGTTGGAATTACGGCGTACCGCGTCATGGGAGGCGGCTGTTGTCGTATTCTTCAGCGTCCTTCAGGGTGCATTCGGGCCGGATGTGTCCGCCCGGCCTTGCGCCAGTCATCGCCGGTACGCGAGCGACACGATGAATGGCCAGAGGAACTCCAATATGCGCACAAACAGACATACCATGGCCGCGCTCTCCGGCGGCTTGTTTCTTGTCATCGCCCTTGTCGGCGCGAAGCCGTGCTTCGCCCAGGAGGCAACGAGGGGGTGCCAGAAAATATACGACGCGATCACCACTGTCTCCGGGGCGACGCTGTACGCCAAGCTGGGGAATGCCATGACCGATGGCGCCACCCTGCACAAGGGATTGCCGCTGCGTCAATGGGGCACGATCGTCGACCGCAACGGCGTGGTGTGCGCCGTGGTCACGAGCGGCGGACCCGACAATACCGATCTGAACGCCCAATGGCTCGGAAGCCGCATCATATCGGCTCAGAAAGCCAACACAGCCAACGCGTTCAGCGTTTCCGGGCTCGCGTTGTCAACGGCGAACCTCTACGCCGCCACCCAGCCCGGCGGGAGCTTGTACGGCCTGCAATTCAGCAATCCGGTGGTCACCCAGGCCGCATACGGCGACAACTCGGATTGTCAATATGTGGGCTGTGATACGCTCGCCGCGCCTCGGTACGGTCAACTGCACGACCCGCTGGTTGGCCATTATGTCGGCGGTGTCAACGTCTTCGGCGGCGGTCTCGCCCTTTATGATTCCAGCGGGCATCTCATCGGCGCTCTCGGAACGAGCGGCAATACATCGTGTGCGGATCATTATATATCCTGGGTCGTCAGATACCGGCTGAATCTCGACGAAGTTCCGGCGGGGGTCGCGGACAACGGCAAGGACGACAACATCATCTTCGACCTCACCGGCTCACATGGAAATTTCGCCAGCAAGAGCGGCTTCGGACATCCCTTGTGCGGGATCGATCCGGATGAGGCGAATTATCCGGCGGAACTCGAAAAGAGCTATCCCGTGGGTCCCAATCCGCCGAAGACCACCTGACTCGCGAGCGAGTCGCACGGCGCCCGCGAGGGCGCCGTTGCATCATTCTCCAGCCCCAGCGGTCGGCGGCAAGCTGCCTCGAGCTAGGGAGTGTCCGGCGCGGGCGGCACCGGAGTTCCCCTGTTATAAGGGCTTGCCGCCACCACGGCGCAGTAGAAAGACGCCGCAAGCAGCGGAACGAACTGAACGTAGCCGGCGTCCTTGGCGGCCATCAGCGCGCTCAGCGTCTTTATATGCGTGATGTGTGTGTCGTCCGTGAACAGAACGGCGATCGGCTCCCATATCACGTTGAAGTCTCCGCCGCTGGGCGGGGGCGCGGGCGGCGCCGCGAGAATGTGATCATGACCCCAGACACCGCTCGTCTGGTATACCGAGGGTTGCATCGCCTCCGCCAGGCCCGCTATGGCGGGACCGTGGTCCGGGCAATTGTCGACCGGCTGGTGCGAGCAGTTGACGGTGCCGATCGCGCCGGAGACGCTGTTTGGATAGACAATCACGTACAGCGGCGCCAGCGGCGTCGTGGGTTTCAACTTCAGCGGCGCATGGATCGGAGTCAGGATGTAGATGAGGCTGCCGTTGGCGTCGTTGTACGCCGGCTCGAGGATGCTTTGACCGAGCTGGACTTCGCCGCTGGGAAACGGGTCGGATGCGAGCGCCGCCAGCGGCAGCAATGCGCATAGTGCTCCGGCGAGCACGCGAGCGAGCGGGTGGCGGGTCGTGACAGGCTGATTCATGATCTCTCCTGCCCTTTACGGGACGGGGACACCTCTATCCCTCGGTACGGCGCCCCGCGAGTGTGGATGATTGGTCGTCCGTTCTGGAACAGGCGCGGCAAGCATACACCTTCTGTGCGGCGCCCCTCTCTATCGGAGGCGCCGTTCCGCGGCGGCTCCATCGAGGGGCATGAACTTATGTCCCCCGGACGGGCTCGTGGTAGCGGTTTCCACCACCAGGCCGGCGCCCATCCCGCCACGGTCAGGACAACGTCATGGAGAGCGGACGCGGCTCGAGGGTTACGATCTTTGCATCGACCGCTCCATTCCCGCCCACCTTGTCCGTTTCAAGGCCGTAAACCCGTCGGACATGGCGGCCGTCGGGTCCCTGCCGGTGGCCGAATGCCGCCTTTCGGGAACGCGGACGACACCCGGGACCTCGTCACGGGCTGACGGCGCCGTGGCGATAAGGTATGGACTCGATAGCAAGCCCTTCATTGCCCGAAGGGCCGCCGGGATCATTCTCCCGTTCCCCTGTTGATTTCGATCGCTTTGACGGAGGCCTGAATGTCGACCAGAACGAAGAAAGCACCGAATACCACGACACAAAAAACAAATGCCGTGATCAGCGCGATGATCGCGGCGCCGAAGCCTCTGGCTTCCCACCCGCCAATGAAGCTGCCGATCAAGATGAGCCACATTGAAATCTCGAGCAAGATCTTATAGGAAGCAACGATGAGTCCGCTGAGCATGGTTCGACTCCCCATTTGATTTGAGATTTTGAATTCTTGCTTGATGTCCAGTCGCGCGTTGCGCCGCACGAGGCCGTCTATTCGAAGGGAATCGGCCCGTCGATGTCTGTTGGTGGTTATCGGTCGGCTGTTCGGTGCGTACCGCGCGACGAGGCTTTAGTGCATACCATGATTTCGCATTCGAGGCAACTCGATTTGTCGGCCCGGAATCGTAAAGTCCGAGCTTTCGTATGAGGCGCAGTCATTGCGCCTTCGTGAAGCCGTTGCTGCAGTCTCACTGACACGCATGAGCGACTTCCCGCCCGGGAGCTCCAGACCGTTGGCTCGATCCCGTAAGCCGCACGGTCCCTCACGATCTTCGCGCGTACTCAGCTTGCGTTGCCGCACCCGGGACCGGACCGTGCGGCCGGCCGGCTCCCTGACCCGATCGCAGTCACTTGTACAACGCTGAAAGCACCTCGCCGGCGTCAGCGTCCTCGAGAACCGGCGTCGTCTGTAGCGGCAGGAATTCGGACCATTCCGAAAACCAGGCATACAGCGCCTTGGGATCGTTTGTCTCGGCGACGGCGAAGCCCGTGCCGTTCATACCATGCCAGCGTCCGAGCAGTTTCACTCCCGCGGGCGGCAGTCCGCCGCTCTTTAGGAAGTGGGCAATCGCCGGTCGATATGTGCTTTGCGGCAGGGACCACGAAATCATGAACTTCATGGAACACCTCCAAGTGGAAGAATGCACTGCGAGGCGCTGAGCGCGGGCAGTATACGTCGGAACGTCAGCTACGGCGATCTTTGGCGGCTGACCGGTTCTCGTGAGTTCCGGGCATCGCGTCGAACCGCTCGATCGCGGGCGATTTCTCACTGCCACGGAAAGGCTTGCGCATGAGCGGCACGCAGATGCCGCAGATTCCCGGTACATCCTTGAGATTGCCGGCGAAGCATTATGACTTCTCGAGACGTCTCTCGTGGTCTGGTGGATGGAATGTGTGCGCCCGAGCGAGCCGCTTGCCGGCATCAGGCGTGTGCTACAGGAGGTGGTGCGTGTCAGGGTGGCTGTCGGCTCCGACTCTTCGCTGATTCAACCGGTTTGCGCCGCAAGGCCCCGCGGTCTTTCCGATTCAGGTCAAGCGAAAATCTCCCGCGGCACCTCGGGGCGCATCTTGGCGATGAAGGCAATGCTGTCGGAGGTCGGTACAAGCAGAAGGGTGTGTATGAGCGACCTCATGTGAGCCGGCGAGCCCGGAAGAGCGCGTTCGTCGAGCCCGGCTCAAGGCCGAGCCTGCCCAGTCTGTTTCGGTTCGGGTCTGCGAATCTTCGCGTTCGACCCGAAGATCTCCCTTTCAATTCGCTCTTGACCGACGGAATGCGATGATACAACATTGCGTTCGACCAGGGTCGTTCGACCCAATCAGCCGTGCGACCAATCCGGACCCGGGGCAAGCTCCTCCAGGCAGCCTGAAATTCAGAGGAGGTCGACGTGATCATTACACCCACATTCACGTCCGGGTTCGATACGAATTTTGGGGCCAATGCACCGGCGGCCAGGGCGGCGTGGATCGCCGCGGCCAAGGTCTTCACCGATGCATTCTCTGACGACATCCACATCAACATCACGGTTGACGCCGTAACGACGGCGGGTGTTTTTGGAAGGAGCTATCCGGGGTTCGTTTCAATCTCGTATTCCGATCTGTTCGACCAGGTCACCGCTTACGCATCGACACGAAACGATGCAATCGCCATTGGTCCCGGCGGCTCGGTGACTCCCGCCGATCCCACCAGTGGCGCGGGAACCTGGCAACTGACGCGAGCGCAAGCCAAGGCGCTTGGCCATATTCCGGATGACATGTCTGATGATGGGGGCACCACCTTCGGTGTGGGGAATGCTTTCACGTTCTCCGGTCCGATCGCCGCGGGAACGTACGATTTTCGGGGTGTTGCCGCACATGAGATCGCCGAAGTGATGGGTCGCGTCGGCCTTTCCGGTGGAGACAATTCGTACAGTTTGATCGATATTTTTTCCTATACCGGCGCCGGGATGAAATCGCTGGGCGGTGGCGCGGGGAATTATTTCTCCATCGACAACGGGGACACCCTGCTCAAGCAGTTTAATGATTCTGACGCAAATCATTTGGATACCCGGGATTGGGCGGGCGGCACAAACGATTCGTTCAATCAGTATTCCAGTTCAGGTGTGGTAAATCCCGTCTCGGCCGTCGACCTGCAGCTTATGGATGTGATCGGCTACGGCAGGGTCGATCCGATCGGGAGCCTGATCGAGACTGTGGGCCGGATCACGTTCCTGCGAGCTCACGAACTCGGCAGCGGCTACGGGAAATCGCCGAATTTTCTGGATTGTGAGGTTGTCGTGAAACTCGCCGAGGAACCGCTGCGCGCGTTCGGCTTTCAATTGCGGGCCGACCCGAACGCACCAGCTCGCAGAGAGATGTTCGACATGCTTCGCTCCGCCTTCATCGGGGGGCGGCCAATCCGTCTCGATTACGTGACGATCGGCCCGCGGGCGGGAGAAATCATTCGCGTAGCGAACCCATAGGAGACCACCATGTCCAACTTGCTCGAAAAGACCGGAAAAATCGTTTTCCTCCGCGCCCATGACCTTGGCACCGGTTACGGTCCTCCAAACGATGAGCTGGATGTTGAGGCTGTATTCATCCTCAACGCGATCGGCGACGGGGCCTACGGCTTCCAGCTCCGAAATGACGACAAGCTTCCGGCTCGCCAGGCGATGTTCGACCTCCTGCGTGACGCCTTCGTGAACAGTCTGCCCGTGACCGCCGACTACCTGATCGATACGGGCAAGAAGAACGGCATAGCCATTCGCGTCGCGCTCATCCGCAACCCGGTAGTTCCAATACGCGCCAGGGAGTTGGGCCGGGGAGCGGGCGGTCAGGTACTGCCCGGCTCGGCCGCCGGCGGCAAGCCGGGCGCCATCGCCACTGCGGCTTCAAGCAAGTCGAAGTCCGGCAAAACTAGACGCAAGCCGAAGCTTCGTAAAGCCGGGTGATCCGGTCGAGGGCGAAAATCGGTCTCCCAGGGTTGATCATTCGCCATTTCGAGTCGCTCTGGCGCCAGCGGCAGCCGCTTCCTTTTCGCAAGCATAGGCGCCGTGCTTCGTGCGTCCGTACCAGCGCTCGCCTTTGTAGTGCCATATCATCGTTGGCAGATTCACCCAGACGACCGTGTCATGAGGGCAGTGTTTCCGGGCCATGGCCGCGGTCGGAAACACTTTGAGTTCGGCCGCGCGGGCGACGTTGGGCGCCCCGAAGGCAAGCAGCATGACCGCTGCGAAGAAGAGACGGCGCATGTTCCCCCCTTGTTTGCCAGTGGCAGTGGGTCTTGACCGAAACCGTATGCAACCGGCCGCAGTCCCGGTTACGGGCGTCTGTTGTGAGGATCCGATACCATCCGGCAGGCTGCCGCGGCTGTGCCGGGCGGAGCTCCATGGACACTCCTGCACCAGAGGCGCACCCTCTATCCTGCGACGTGCCGGTCGTCGAGCCAGCCGCCTTCCCGAACCGGGTGTCCAAATTGCTGTGCGGCAGCCGGATTATCGGGCATTGCGGCGCCCAGGCGGCCGGCGGATCCGGCGCCGCCGGCGCCGGATCGGCCGGTAGGCTTTCTGGCCCAGGTGGTGATGTCATGGATTCTCGGACCCTGACACAGCCTGCCGCGCCGCTCTCACTGCGGATGAGGCAAGCGTGAGCGGACTTTGCACGGCGTCCTCCAAAATGCCCAGTGCCCGCTGGGCCTGGATGCGTGCGGCGAGCAGGCTCTGGCTGCCCTTGTCAAAAGCGATTTCAGCATCGGCGAGTTCGAGCGGCTGAAGCTCTCCGGCTCGCATGCGCGCGCGCACCGAGTCGAGCTGTCGGCGCAGATCCGCCCGCAACGATTTGGCGATTCTCACCCGGACAAGCGCCGAGCGGTATCCGGCGAGACCGCTATCGATCTGATCGAGAGCGTCGGCCTGTACGCTGAGGAAATGCGCGGCGGCCAGCCGGCGTTCGGCTTGCGCCGCGGCGATCGGTCCCTGGTTACGATTCAGTATGGGCAGCGGCAGGCTCAATCCAAGCTGCCACTCGCTGTCTTCCTTGAGTTGGGAGTTCCAGGCGAAGCCGGGCCCGAGTTGCAGGTCGGGCCACTGACGGTCGATCTCGAGCTGCAGTGCCGACTGGCTGGCCGCGTACCGCTCGAGCGCGGCTCGCACATCGGCGCGGTCGAGCAACGCCCGGCGTCTGATCCGCGGTCGGGTGAGGTCACGCGGAAAATTCCGCAGTTCCGTGAACGAGAGCCGCACTCCGGCGAGCGCACGCGGCGCGACGCCGAGCGCTCCGGCCAGGCGAATTTGCGCCTGCCGGGCGGCGCCGGCCGCCGCCTGGCGTGCCAGGATGGCGCCGTCCAGCGCGCCCCGCGCCTGGGCGACCAGGTAGCTTGATACCGAGCCGGCTGCGAACTGGCCCTGGAGCAGCTTCACAACTTCGCCCTCTGCCGCCTGCTCACGCGCAAGGAGGGTCTCCTTGCGGCGCGCCGCATAGAGATCGAGCAGCGCGCTTCGCACGCGGCTGCGAACCTGCCAGACGGTCGCGATGAGCCGCCAGCGTGCCGCGGCGGCGAGGTGACGCGCTTGCGCGAGCCGGGCGGCGCGCTTCCCGGCTGTTTCGATCGGCCAGTTCACATTGATCGGCACGATCCAGGGACTTGGCGCACCCGGAACGGGGGTATCGTAGCCAAGCGCCATCCCCACCGACGGGTTCGGGCGCTCGCCCGCCGTCACTCGCGCGGCCTCGGCCTCGAGCAACCGGTCGCGCGCCTCGGCAAGCGAAGGCTGATAATAGAGAGCCGCGAGGGTGAGAGCCTTGAGGTCCCAGCCCGTGACCGGCGCGGGAACCCGATTGTCCGCAAGGAATACCCGCAGGCCCCGATTGGTCAGAGAGCGCGAGTTGAAAGTCGCGATCGACCGTGCGGGCGAGATGGGCCGGGGCACAAAGTGCGCACAGCCCGATACCAGCACCGGAGCGAGCACCGATATCCAGAGGAGCGTTCGTGTCTTCGGTGTCATGCACCCGCCTCGTTCCCCGGCGCTGAGCGTCCGCCGAGGAAGCGCCGGTGCGCGCGAATCAGCAGGGAGTAAGTCACCGGTGTTGCGATGAGCGACAGCGGTACGGAAAAGAACAGTGCGCCGATGACGGTCACGCCCAGTGGCTGCAGCATCTGAGCTCCGGCGCCCGCCCCATAGGCGAGCGGCAGCATGCCGAGGGCCGCGGCCAGCGAGGTCATGAGCACCGGCCGGAGCCTGCGATGGCCCGCCTGGATCAGCGCCTCGGTCAATTCCACGCCCTGGGCGCGCTGCTGCCTGTAATAGTCGAGCACGAGGATGCCGTTCTTGGCCACGATGCCGACCCCGATGATCGCTCCGAGGTAGGACACGATATTCAGTGTGATACCGCTGACCGAAAGGCCGATCATGGCGCCGAACAGGGCGAGCACGGCGCCAAACACGATGGCGATGGGCTCGTAGAAAGAGCGGAATTCGACCACGAGGACCGTGAACACGAGCAAGATGGCGGCGATCAGCACCACCAGCAGGTTGCGGAACGACTGCTGCTGAAGATGATAGAGGCCGCTGTAGCGCACGCTGCCCGGAGGCAGCCACTTATCCCGGCTCAATCTGGCCCGTACCTCGCGCATCGCGGTCCCGAGATCGACGCCTTCCAGACGCGCCGAGACGATATCGTCCTGACGCAGGTCGTCGCGGTTCAATTCCACTTCATCGGGCACCATCCTGACGGCGGCGACCTGGTCGAGTCGCACGATCGCGCCCGCCGGCGTTCGCAGCGGCAGATTGCGTAACGCCGAGAGCCGATCGGTGCGCCCGGGATCGTCCAGTACCCGGATGCCGACGAGCCGGTCGCCCTCGAGCATCTCGGAAGACACCCGGCCCAGCATGGCGTTGTTCACGGCGGCGGCGATGGTCTGGGTCGTCAGGCCAAAGCGCGCGGCTTCGGCGCGCCGCACCTGTAAGCCGATTGACGGTCCGCTGACCGTCAGGCCGTCGAACGTGTCCACGAGACCCGGAATCTTTGCGATCTGCGACCGGACGCGCGGCGCGGTCTTCTTGAGCCAGTCGAGATCCGGTGAAAAGAGTCTGATCTCGACCGGATAGGGCTCGAGCTGCAGGTCACCGACCAGGTCGGTGAGCAGCCCCTTGATGTCCCAGCGCACCATCGGGAAGCGTTTATCGAACTCGTGACGGATGTGATTCATGACCTCGTCCGTCGAATGCTTGCGATCGGACTTCAGCATGACCAGATAGCTGCCGAAATTGGGCTCGTTCAGCTTCGGTCCGAGCTGCACTCCGAGCTCGCGCGAATAGCCCTGAACATCGGGGTCGGCACGAATGATCTTCTCGGCCTCATCGAGCACCCGCGAGCTCTCGGCCAGGCTCGCACCGGGAAGCGCCGCATAGTCGATATTGAATCCGCCCTCGTCAAAGTTCGGCAGGAAATTGGTGCGCAACTGTCGATACACCAAGACGGTGCCCAGCACGATCAGTCCACACGCGAATAGGGTGGCCAGGGAATGGCGCAAAGCCCACCGTGCGGAGCGATCATAGACTCGCAGCACGCGCTTGAAGACGAAGCCACCTTCGGCCATGGCGCCGGCGCGACCGCGGATGAGCCAGGCGGCGAGCGAAGGGGTCACCGTGAGCGCCAGCACCAGGGACACGAGCAGGGCCACCACCATGGCCAGGCCCAGCGCGCGGAAGAACACGCCCGCGAGGCCCGTCAGGTAGGCTAACGGGATGAAGACGACCACGGGCGTCAGAGTCGATCCAACCAGTGCCGTCAGGATCTCGCCCATGGCCTCGTGAATGCCCGCCAGTCGCGAGCCGCCCGAGGCGATACGGTGGCACATCGCCTCCACCACGACGATGGCATTATCGATGATGAGCCCGATGGAGGCCGCGATGCCGCCGAGCGTCATCATGTTGAAGCTCATTCCGGTGAGCTTCATCGCCACGAACGTGACCAGCACGCAAATCGGAATCGTGACGACCGCCGTCCAGACGCTGCCCCAATTCTTCAGGAAGCCATACAGAATGAAAACCGACAGAACGAGCCCGAAAATGACCGCCACCCACACGTTGTCGATGGACTCGCGCACGAACGAGGATTGGTTGTAAAAGAAGGCGAGATGCATGTCCGGCGGAAGCTGTCGATGCAGCTGCCGCAAGGCGGCCTTCAGCCCCGCGGCGATCGACAGGATACTCGCGTGCGAATGAGTCTCGATCTGCAGCAGCACGGCGGGACGGCCTTGCGCCGTGACGCTCGTATAGACCGGCGCCGCCCCATGAACCACATCAGCCACGTCCTTGATGCGAATCGGATGGCCACCGCGGACCGCAATGACCACATCGGCGATATCGCGTGCCGAATGCACGCGCCCGTCGACGGTGGTCAGGTACAGCCGGTAGTTGCGCACGAGAAGGCCGGCGGTGGCGATCAGATTGTTTCGTCGGAGCGCGTTGGTGACGTCCTCGAGTGCCAGGTGGGCGGAACGCAGCTTCAGCGGATCGACGACCACGTGGTATTCCGGAACGTGCCCCCCGACGACCCCCACCTCGGAGATGCCCGGGATCCGCAGGAACAGCGGCTTGATGGTGTAGGTGGCGGTGTTCCAGAGGTCGGTCTGGCTGTGACGGGTTGCCGTCAGACTGATGCCGATGACAGGATCGCTCAGCGAGAATCCGACGCGCGAGACATTGGTGACGGCGGTCGATGGCAATTCACTGCGGATCTCGGACAGCCGCCCCAGCACGTAGAGCTCGGCATGCTGCATGTCCGTGCCCCAGGGAAACTTCACGTTGACGATGGCCGAGCCGCGGGTCGTCGTGGACAGCACCGAGCCGACGCCCGGAATACTCTTGAGGGATTCTTCTATGGGGCGCGTCACCGAAGCCATCATCTCGTTGGCGGGCATGAGTCCGTTGCTCACCTGCACGACGATGCGCGGAAAGAAGGTCACCGGAAATACCGACGAGGGCAGGGTCAACGCCGAAAAGACCCCCGCGAGACAGAGCAGTCCTGCGATGAAAGTGATCGCAAGCGCGTGCCGGGTCGTGAACCGGCCCAGGCGCGAAGAGTTGGTGCTCATGGCGTCCGGGGAGACCGGGACGCCGCGCTGTCCGATGGTCCCGCGGCCGCGTCGACGATCTGGATCCGGGTTCGTCGCGGCAGCCCGAATGCGCCCACCGTGACGACCGGCATGCCGGACCTGAGGCCGGGTCCTGACACTTCGATCCAGCCGCCATCGCGCAACCCGGTCCTGACGGGCATCCGGATCGCTTCGTCGCCCCGCACCATCCACAGGACGCCGTGAGCGCCGATCCCGCGCACCACGCTTGCGGCGGGCGCGACCAGGCTGTCCCGGTGCGTCATGGTGACGATGCGGATCCGGACAAATTGGCCTCGCTGAAGGCCGCTACCCGGCGGCAATGGCGCCCAGGTGGTCACGGTGCCGTCGCTCTGGTTCACCGCGGGGCTGATGTAGCGCAGGCGCGTCATGATCGGCGGAGTGCCGGGCACGTTCAGGGTCTGGCCGGTCGCGAGTTCGGTTGCCGCGGCGCGCGGAATGTCTACCCGCACCACCAGCCGCCGCAGGTCAATGACCTCGGCAAGCACCGTGCGCGTGCTTACCGCCGTGCCGGGCCCGACGTTGAGTCGGACAACGGTGCCGGAGAGCGGCGCGGTCACGCGCAGCAGGGCGAGCCGCGCGTCGGCCTCTTGCAGCGCTTTGAGCGAGGTGTTGTGTGCCGCATAGAGCTTGCGTTGTCGCGCCGCCTCCTGTGCCGCATAAGCCTCGGTCATCGCGCCCGAATTCAGATCCATCAGCAACTGGCCGCGCCGCACCCGCTGGCCGGCGGCAACTTTGACGTCCGTGACGACGCCGGTCACAGGCGCCGAAATCGCAGCCGCCGCTGCCGGGCGCTGCGCTGTGGCGGGCTCCGGTTCGACCAGGCCATATCCGGTCACGTATCGATGCACCGTCATGCGCTCGAGCGTGCCGACATGGACGCTGATGAGGCTCGAGGGTGTGCGGTTCTCGTCGGCCCGGGAATCGGCTCCTTGCGACTCGAGGAGCAGGTAGGAGCCCAGACCAATAGCCAGGACAACTGAGACAATGAGCGTGATCGGTTTCATGGTCTATCCCCGGGGCAATCTACTTCGATCGGCGTTGAGCGCCCGGGCGCGGGCCTCATACGGCTTCGCCGCACGAGCTTCGGTCGCGGTCGTGGGCCGGCCTTCGCGTAGCCTGTTAGTATGTCGCGCAATTGTTCATCTTGGCATCCGAAGAGGGGGGCCAATCGCTCGAATAGATTATATCATTTACCCGTGAAACGACTTTGATTCGCTCGCGCGCCCCGACCCCAACGCTCCGATCCCGGATCCTCCCGAACGAAACTCCAAGGTCCGCTTGCCGGAACCTCGATCCGGTGCCCTTTGACGGTTTCCCGGCCGCGCCGCTCGCCGCACTTCCCTGTCTGAAAAGAAGATCCTCAATGGATGCCTCTTCTCACAACATCCAAGAGTGCGCTCGGGATCGGCTGAAGGCGCATGCGGTGCCGCTGTATCCCGACGGGGATCGCGACTCGGAGAAGCTGCGCTGGTGGGATGGAGGAGCGCGCTGTGAGCGCACGGGCACAGTGGATGACATTGGTTGGAGTCGCCGGCATTGCCGGCGGTGTATTGACGGGCGCCTCGCGAACCGAGCCGCTGAGTGACGCTTGGAGCTCGAACAGGAGCGGGCGGATCGTGCGCGCCTGCGGGCCTGTGTGCGGCGACCGGCACCGGGGGCCGGGGGGACGCGGTCGTCGAGCTCGTGCATCGGGCCGGTCGGGCGGATGAGCGGCTTGCGACGTGGTGGTGCGGCAGGGAGCGCTCGAGGGGTATCCGCCGGCTGCCCTCGCAGGGCATTCACGGCCTGGTTACGGCGAGGAGGCCGGAGTCCAACTCTTTGATTTATTGGTGCCGGGAAGAGGACTCGAACCTCCGACCCGCGCATTACGAATGCGCTGCTCTACCAACTGAGCTATCCCGGCGCCGGGCGGCGAATTCTATAGGCAGCGGGCCCCGCCGTCACCCCATCGGGCCCGCTAGCCGGTACCCGGGCCTATGGGTCCAGGGCCTGTGGGGCCGGTTGCGCCACCTGTGCCCGGACCCGGCGGAAATCCCGTGGCTCCCGGGCCGGCCCCGCCGCGCTGGCCGGGCCAGGCCGAGAACGCCAGCCAGTAGACGAAGATCACGTTGGCGAGCGGCACGATGAGCAGCAGGCTCAGCCAGGGCGAGTGACCGACCCGTGTGCAGATCTTCCAGAAGGGGATGATGAGGATGATGGCCGCGATCCAGCCGAATCCCCAAAAGCCGTGATATCCCCAGTATCCGTAGTGGTACATGAACACGCCCCACCTCCCTTCGAGAGCTTTTGGCGGCTCAGGATGGTTTTCTTTTCAGCCGGATGATCAGGTCGATGCCCTCGACCTCGGTGCCCGGCGGCGTCGGCGGCAGCCGGCTGAACTCGACCTCGGGAACCGGCACATCGATCAGGGCGCCGCTGGTCAGATCATGGAAGTGATAGTGCGCATCCACGTTCGAATCGAACCAGGCGCGCGAGCCGTCCACCGAAAGCTGGCGGATCAGGCCGTGCGAGGCGAACAGGTTGAGCGTGTTGTACACGGTGGCCTTGGAAACGCGCGCGCCGCTGGTGCGCAGTGAGGCCAGGATCTGCTCCGCCGAGAGATGCTGCGGCTCGGACAGCAGCAGTGTGGCGATGCGCATGCGCTGGGCCGTGGGGCGGATGCCACAGTCGGCCATGCGCCGCTGGCAGCGCACCGTGGTCGCCTCTGATGCCATAGACCCGCTCGAGTCCATAAGTTCAATTATAGACGCTATCTTGGGCCGATTGCCCAGGGATTTGTCCTCATAATCAGGCAACCGCCGCTTTGAGCACCCTCTGAGGCTGGGAGACGCCGTAGCCCTGGGCGAAATCCACCCCCAGGCTGGTGAGCATCTGGATGATCTCGGCGTTCTCGGCGAACTCGGCGATGGTCTGCTTGCCGGTCAGGTGCCCGATCTCGTTGATGGAGCGGACCATCTCACGGTCGATCGGATCGCGCAGGATCTCGCGCACGAAGCTGCCGTCGATCTTCAGGTAGTCCACCGGGAAGTGCTTCAGGTAGCCGAACGAGGACAGCCCCGTGCCGAAATCGTCCAGGGCGAACTTGCAGCCGAGCTCCTTCAGCGCCTGGATGAAGCGGTTGGCCTGCGAGAAGCTGGCCACGGCCGCCGTCTCGGTGATCTCGAAGCAGATCTTCGAGCCGTCGATGCCGCTGCGGTGGAACTGGTCGATGACAAATGGCAGGAACTTGTCATCGCCCAGGCTCTGGCCGGAGAGATTGATCGCGCACATCGCCAGCTTCTCGCGCTCGTCGGCCTCTGAGACGAGCCAGCGGAAGGCGTTCTCGATCACCCAGCGGTCGATGGCGGGCGTGATGGCATAGCGCTCGGCCGCCGCGATGAAATCGTTCGGGGTCACGATCCGTCCCGTCTCGTCCTTCAGGCGCAGCAGCAGCTCGTAATGCTGGCCGGGGTCCGCGCGCTGAAGCGGCAGGATGGCCATGCGGTACAGCTCGAAGCGGCCTTCCTCGAGCGCGGTATTGATGCGCGCCGCCCATTGCATCTCGCGCCGGCGGCGCATGAGCTCCATGTCGTTCTCGGCGAAGCTGTGCACGCGGTTGCGGCCGGCCTCCTTGGCCGCGGCGCAGGCGCTGTCGGCGGCCGAGAGGATCGAGGCCACGTCCTCGTTGTCGGCGGTGATCGGCACCACCCCGATGCTGGCGCCCAGGCGGAAGGCCCGGTCTTCCCAGCTGAAGCGGAAGTTGCGCACCGCCTCGCGCAGCGCCTCGGCCGTGCGCATCGCCTCGTCGATCGAGCAGCTCTCCAGGAGGATGCCGAACTCGTCGCCGCCCAGGCGCGAGAGCGTATCGCGCCAGCGGACCTTGGATTTCAGCAGCGCGCCGACCTGCCCGAGCAGGGCGTCGCCGGCGCTGTGGCCGCAGGTGTCGTTGATGATCTTGAACTGATCGATGTCCAGATAGCACAACGCGTAGGAGGATTCGTGGGACTTGGCGCTCTTCAGGGCGCGCTCCAGGCGATTCTCGAACTCGCGCCGGTTGACCAGGCCCGTGAGCAGGTCGTGGCTGGCGTGATAGGAGAGCCGGCGGTTGAGCTCGCGTGCCTCGCTCACATCGTGGAAAACCAGGACGCCGCCGGTGACCTTGCCGACGCCGTCGCGAATCGGCGCGGCGGTGCTCTCGACGTACAGCTCGTTGCCGTCGCGGCGGATCAGCAGCATCGGGCGCACCGACTTGATCGGACGGACGCGACGGATGCACATGGTGAGGGGATTCTCGAGCGGCTCGCAGGTCTCCTCGTGGAAGGCGCGGAAGATCTCCTCCACGGGCCGGCCCATGGCGCTCTCCAGGCGCCAGCCGGTCAGCGCCTCGGCGACCGGATTGATGTAGTCGATGACCGAGTCGGCGTCCGTGGTGATGACCCCGTCGCCGATCGAGCGCAGAGTGATCTGGGCGCTTTCCTTCTCGCGGAACAGCGCCTCCTCATAAAGCTTGCGCTCGGTGATGTCGAACTCGACACCGACGAGGCGCAGCAGCCGCCCGTGCTCATCGACCCGCGCCGTGGCGCGGCTGACGACCCAGCGCCACTCGCCGTTGCGGTGGCGCATGCGGTGGGTGCTCTCGAAGATCGGCGTCTTGCCGTCGATGTGCTCGCGGATCGCCGCCTGCACCCTCGGCAGATCGTCCGGGTGCACGAGGCTGCTCCAGTCGGGCGAGCCGCGCAGGTCCTCGTCCCGGTAGCCCAGCATGGCCTTCCAGCGCGGGGAGAAGTACACCTCGTTGTTCTCGACGTCGAAGTCCCAAAGACCGTCGTTGGCGGCCGCCTGAGAGAGGCTGGAGCGCTCCTCGAGCTTGGCGAGGCGCCCCTCGATGCGCAGCCGCTCCAGGCCGGTGGCGAGGCTCGTGCCGAGCAGCTTCATCAGCAGTTGCAGGCTCACATCCCAGGGGCGGGGCAGGGTATTGGCGAGACCGAGCAGGCCGGCCGGCTTGCCTTGCACGCGCATGGCGATCAGCAGCACCGAGCCCATGTAGACCGAGGCGAAGCGCTGGGCCTCGGCGGTCTGCTCGCTGCGCACGGCCGAGGCGGTATCGGCAAGCTGCGTGAGGCGCAGATGCTCCAGGCGGCCGTTCAGCCAGGGGAGGGACTCCAGGTGCGTCTCCTGGAGCCCTTCGGGCCGGCACTGGGCCAGGGTGCGCCGATCGAACTGCACGTCCTGGACGACGGGCGCGTCGGGCCGCAGCATTGCAAGAAAGGCGCAGTCGACGCCCGTCACCTCACGCAGCAGCGTCAGGTTGCGTTGTATGCATTCAGCGACATCGCTCCTGCGCATGTTCTGGAAATCGACGGCGATTTTCGTGCACGTGACGTCGATGGCCAGTTTCGAATTCTTATCCTTCCAGGCATCCGAGGAGAGGATGTCCGTCGCTGAGAAATCCGCTGGTTTGTCCGGCGGTGGACTCGACATGAACCGGTGACCTCTTCGCCCGTCAGTCAGAGCCTACACATGCCAGGGATGGTGAGCGTGAATTGCCGCCTGCTCCAAGGGTGTGTTCCGGCTTTGCTCTTTTAACGAGTTACGGGGGATTCTCGCATACTTGCTCAGGAACACAAGCTAACGCACTGTTCGGTCAAGGGTAGACGACTTAACAGAATCTCCCGGGCCGGCGCTGAAGATGCGATCCAGTGCGCGATTTCCACCGAAATACCGGCCATTCAGCCCAGGGCCCGGCGGGCGGTCTCATAGGCGCGGTGCAGCTCGAGCGCCATTTCCTGCTGGAGCCGCTCGAGCCCGGCGGCATCGAGGGTGCGGGGCACGTGCCGGGGCGGGCCGATCGCGATGGCGATACGGGCGAAGGGCTTGGGGATCACGAACCGGTCCCACTTGATCCGCCAGGCGCGCGAGGCGGCATAGGCCATCGGCAGGATCGGCCGGCCGGACATCTGCGCCAGCAGGATGGCGCCCGGCTTGAACTGGTGGCGCGGGCCGCGCGGACCATCCGGCGTGATCGCCGGGGAGATGCCGTCCTTGACGAGGGCCTGGTAGTAATCCCGCAGGGCCCGCGCGCCGGTATGGGTCGAGGAGCCGCGGATGACGTGGCCCCCGACCCGGCGCACCAGCATGGCGCCGATCTCTCCGTCCACCGAGGGACTGATCAGCCAGCCGATCTCCATGCCGCGGGCGCGCTGCTCGAGCAGGTACTTTCCGCAATAGAGCTGGTGCTGGTGCCAATAGCAGGGTAGAACCGACGGCGAGCCCGCCAGGGCCGCGGTGAGGTGCTGCTCGCCCTCGACCTTGACGACGCGGCACAGGCGCCACCAGGTGCGGATGATTCCGAGCGCCAGGGGCAGCCCCAAGCGGTACAGCCGCTCTCGCGCCGGCGTCATCCGACGGCCCGAGGGGGGGATCTTGCGGTAGAAGGAATTGCGCAGACCCGGCTCGGTCATGCTCAAAGGGGGCTCCGATGTGAAAACCGTCGATTGCTATACTAGTCGGTCATCACGCCCGCCGGTGTGAGAAAGCTTACATGAGCAAGCCCGCGACAACCCAGATCGGTCCGCCGGAGGCGGCCGCGCAGTTCGATATCGGCTCCACCGACGATTCGCTGGAGCGGATGACCGAGCTGTTCGCGCTGCACGGCGACATCTATCGCGTGTACGTGCCGGAGCGCAAATCGTATACCTACGTCGTTCACCATCCCGATGACGTCAAGCGGATCCTGGTCTCGAACCACCGCAATTACACCAAAGGGATGGGCCTCGACCGGGTGAAGATCCTGCTCGGAAACGGCATCATGACCAGCGAGGGCGAGTTCTGGCGCCACCAGCGCATGATGCTCCAGCCGCTGTTCCACCGGCGCATCATCACCGAGTTCGCCCGGGTGATCGGCGAGGCGAACACCCGGCTGCTCGACCGTTGGGAGGAGCTCGCGCGCCGCGGCGAGCCGGTGAACCTCACCGACGAGATGAGCGAGCTCACCCTGGATATCATCCTGCGCGCCGTCTTCGGCCGCGACCTCGAGCGCCTGTCTGCCGAGCTCGGCGGCAACCCCTTCGAGGTGGTCACCAAGGAGCAGGCGAGGGACCTGAAGTTCGCTTACAAGTTCCGCTCCCTCACCCGGCTGGTTGCCGGCCTGATCGCGCGCCGGCGCGCGGGCGATGAACAGCACTTCGACTACGTGTCCATGCTCATGAGCGCCCGCGACAAGGAGACGGGCGAGGCCATGGGCGAGCGGGACCTCATAGACGAGATCATGACGCTGGTGGTCGCCGGCCACGAGACCACGGCGAGCGGCCTGAACTGGACCTGGTATCTGCTCTCGCAGCACCCCGAGGTCGAATCGAAGCTGCATGCGGAAATCGACGCGGCGCCGGCCGACGATGCGCCGGGCCTCGCGCAGATGGAGCGTCTCGCCTATACCCGGCAGGTGATCGACGAGGCGCTGCGGCTGTACCCGCCCGGGTGGCTGCTCTCGCGCCGTCCGGTCGAGGCGGACGTGCTTTCGGGCTACCAGATCCCGGCCGGCGTCAATGTGCTGCTGCCGCTGTATCTGCTGCATCGGCATCCGCGCTACTGGCACGATCCGGATGCGTTCATGCCGGAGCGCTTCGCGCCCGAGCACGAGGCCGAGCGGCCACGCTTCGCCTACATGCCGTTCGCGGCGGGGCCCCGCCACCGCATCGGCGAGAGTTTTGCGCTTTACGAGATGCTGACGCACCTGCACCCGGGGGCACGGCGGGTCCGCCCGGTCTACGTGCCGGGCAAGCCGATCGAGCTCGAGGCGCAGATCAACCTTCGTACCCGTTATCCCGTTTTCATGAGACTGGAACGTCGCTGATGTTGAATGCCACGACCCTGACCGAGCTGATCGAGGCCAATCGCGCCTTTTCCCGCGGCATCACCTACCTGGAGGGCGAGCACGATACCCACGTCGTCGGCTTCGACGAGCTCTACGAGCGCGCCTTGGGCATCCTGTATCATCTCCAGCGCCTCGGCGCGCGCCCCGGCGACAAGCTGATCCTGTTCCTCGGGCACAACGAGCAGTTCATCGACGCGTTCTGGGCGGCGATCCTGGGCGGCATCATTCCGGTGCCGGTGGCGATCGGCATCAGCGACGAGCACCGCCAGAAGCTCCTGAGGATCGCCCGGCGTCTCGGCAACCCCTTCCTCTACACCGAGCGCCGTTCGCTCGAGCGCATCGCGGCTTTCGCCGGGCAGGCCGGGGAAGACCAGGCGATGCGGGGGCTGCGCGAGCGCACCTTCCTGGTCGATGACCTGGATGACATCTCGCGCGCGGGCAGGGTGCATGAGGCGCGACCCGCGGACACCGCCTTCATCCAGTTCTCCTCCGGCTCGACCAGCGAGCCCAAGGGCGTGGTGCTCACCCACGGCAACCTCATCGCCAACATGCGCGGCTCGACCGAAGCGGCGGGCTTCACGCAAAACGACGTGAGCCTGTCGTGGATGCCGCTCACGCACGACATGGGGCTGATCGGCTTTCACCTGGTCATGTTCTTCAACCGGGTGCACGCGCACCTCATGCCGACGGAGCTGTTCATCCGCCGCCCGCTGCTGTGGCTGCAATTCGCCAGCCGCGTTCGCGCCACCATCCTTTCCTCGCCCAATTTCGGCTACAAGCACTATCTGAAGGTGCTCGGCGAACGCTCCGTCGAGGGACTGGATCTGGCCGGTGTGCGCTATATTTTCAACGGGGCGGAGCCCATCTCGGTCGAGCTGTGCGAGCAGTTCCTCGAGCGGCTGGCGCCCGCGGGCCTGAAGCGCAACGCCATGTTCCCCGTGTATGGGCTGGCGGAAGCCTCGCTCGCGGTGAGCTTCCCGACACCCGGCGCGCCGATGCGCACCATCACGGTCAACCGGCATCGGCTGGGCGTCGGCGACGAAGTGCAGTTGGTCGGCAAGGACACGCGCGATGCCCTGCAGCTGGTCTCGGAGGGCAGGGCGATACCGTATTGCCAGGTGCGCATCGCGGACGACGAGGATCGTCCGTTGCCCGAGGGACGCATCGGCAATCTGCACATGCGTGGAGACAATGTCACGCGCGGGTACTATGAGGACCCCGAGGCGAACTCCCGGACTTTCACCGCCGACGGCTGGCTGCGCACGGGCGATCTCGCCGTGGTCCACGACGGCGACCTGTACGTCTCCGGGCGGGCGAAGGAGATCATCTTCGTCAACGGCCAGAACTACTACCCCCACGACCTGGAGTCCATTGCCCATCGCATCGAGGGGCTGGAGCTCGGCAAGGTCGTGGCGGCCGGCGTGCGCCGTCCCGGGCAGGAGGTGGAGGAGCTGGTGCTGTTCGTGTTGCACCGCGGCGCCGTGGAGGAGCTGGCGCCGGTCGCCGCCGCGGTGACCCGCCTGATCAACGAGCAGGCCGGGCTCGAGGTGGCCGAGGTGGTGCCGGTCAAGCGCATCCCCAAGACCACCAGCGGCAAGATCCAGCGCCACCTGCTCGAAGAGAGCTTCATCGATGGGGAATTCGACGCGGCGCTCGCCGAGCTCGCGGCATTGCGCGAGGCGAGGCGCGGGCCAGAGTCGGCCGCCCGCAGCGCGATCGAGGAGAAGCTCAAGACCATCTGCGATTCGGCGCTCGGCGGCAAGCGGGTCGATCCGAACGACAACCTGTTCGAGCTCGGGGCGAGCTCGCTGAAGCTCATCGAGATCCACGAGCGGATCGACCAGGAATATCCGGGCAAGATCGACCTGACCGAGCTGTTCGACTTCCCGACCATCGCCGAGCTGGCCCGCCACCTGGAGAACAAGCTGGCCGCGGCATGACCGGCGCAGCCGGGCTGGAGAGTCGAACGGTGGAGCCTCGGCCGAGGCTCAGGGCTTTGGCTGCGCGACGAACTCCAGCCGCATGGACATGTCCACCGCCTGAACGTGCTTGGTGATCGCCCCGACCGAGACGAAATCCACCCCCGTCTCGGCGATGGCCCGCACGTTCCGCAAACTGACGTTGCCCGAGGCCTCGAGCAGCGCCGGCCGGCTGCTCGCGCGGTTGATGGCAACGGCGGCCGCCATGTCCTTCAGAGAGAGCTCGTCCAGCATCACGATGTCCGGTCCGGCCGCGAGCGCCTCCTCGAGCTCGGCCAGCGACTCGACCTCCACCTCGACCCTGACTCCGGCCGCGGCGGCATGGGCGGCGGCCACCGCGCGCTCGATCGAGCCCGCGGCGGCGATGTGGTTCTCCTTGATGAGCACCATGTCGTACAGCCCCAGCCGGTGGTTGCGCGCCCCGCCGCACAGCACCGCGTATTTCTGCGCGCTGCGCAGCCCCGGCAGGGTCTTGCGCGTATCGAGGATGGAGCAGCCGGTACCGCGGACCGCCTCGGCGAAGCGGGCGGCCTGGGTGGCCGTGCCCGAGAGCAGCTGCAGGAAATTCAGCGCGGTGCGCTCGCCGGTGAGAATGGGGCGAGCCGGCCCCTCGAGCTCGAAAACCACCTGCCCGGCCGTAAGATGCGCCCCATCGCCGGCGAGCCAGCCGAGTTCGATCCGTGGATCGAGCCGACGGAAGCACTCCTCGACCCAGGGCCGGCCGCACAGCACGGCCGCCTCACGGCTGACGACCTGGCCACGGACACGCTGTGCCTCGGGCACGAGTCGGGCGGTGACGTCGCCCGTGCCGATGTCCTCGCTCAGCGCCGCGGCCACCTGCCCGGCCAGGTCGGCCGGCGGCACGGGGGGGGACGGGGGCGATTGCACGCTCATGCTCTGAAGGCTAGCACGCCCGGTGCGGCCCCCATCGGAGGGATTTCAACCCGGGCCGGCCGGCCTCATAATGGGTCTAATTTCCTCAAGAGGTGTACCGATGGACGTCGTCGAGAAAATCAAGGCCGAGCTCGGCTCCGAGCCGGTGGTGCTGTTCATGAAGGGTACTCCGGATTTCCCGCAGTGCGGCTTCTCCGCCCAGACGGTGGCGGCGCTGCGCGCGGTCGGCGCGCAGTTCAAGTCCGTCAACATCTTCGAGGAGCCGGAGCTGCGCGAGGCGCTCAAGCGCTACTCCAACTGGCCGACCTATCCGCAGCTTTACGTCAAGGGCGAGCTGGTCGGCGGCTGCGACATCGCGCTCGAGATGTACGAGAGCGGTGAGCTCAAGACACTGCTCGAGGGCGCCGGCGCACTGCACGCGTGATCCGCATCAGGGGGCGCCGTTGTCGGAATCGCCGGCGGCCGGCTGGCTGAGCCAGCCGAGCGCGCGCGCGCGCGACTGCGCCGCAACGAAGCTCTCGCTCAGGCGGTTGCACACCAGACAGAACACGTCCGCAGTGCGCTCGGCGTCGTAGGACGCCGAGTGCGCGCTCGCCTTGTCCCAGTCGAATCCCGCGACCATTGCCGCCTTGGCGAGCACGGTCTGCCCGAGCGCGGCACCGGCCAGTGTCGCGGTGTCGAAACAGGAGAAGGGATGGAAGGGATTGCGCTTGATGTCCGCGCGCTTGACCGTGGCATTGACGAAGCCGAGGTCGAAGGCGGCATTGTGGCCGACCAGGATCGCGCGGCTGCAGCCGTACGCCTTCACGGCGTGGCGGATTTCGCGGAAGAGACGCTGCAGCGCATCGCGCTCGGGGAGGGCGGGGCGCAGCGGATGAAACGGCTCGATGCCGTTGACCTGCAGGGCGGCCGGATCGATTCTCGCGCCCTCGAAGGGCCGGACGTGATAGTTGTGGGTGACGCCGCGCCTGAGCCGCCCGTCGGCGTCCATGTCGATCAGCACCGCGGCGATCTCGAGCAACGCATCGGTCTCGGCGTTGAAGCCGCCGGTCTCCACGTCCACGACCACCGGCAGATAGCCCCGGAAGCGCTGCGCCATGGCGGCGCCCGGCGGGGCCGATGCGGGAGTCGGCGGCTCGGGTGCGCTCATGGGCTGGCCGCGCCGGCGGTCATTGCGCCGTGCGGCTCGCTCGCGATCTGCCAGCCGATGCGCCCGCCCGAGCGCAGGGGGACCAGCCGGTCCGCACCGTAAGGATAGGACGCCGGGATCTCCCACGGTCTCTTGACCAGACGAATCCGCCCGCCATTGCGCGCCAGGCCGTAGAAATCCGCCCCGTAGTGGCAGGCAAAGGCCTCGAGCCGCTCGATCCGGCCAATGGACTCGAAGACCTCGGCGTACAGCTCCAGGCCAGCGTGGGCCGAGAAGATGCCCGCGCAGCCGCAGGCGGCCTCCTTGGCGCTCTGAGCGTGCGGGGCGCTGTCGGTGCCGAGGAAAAAGCGCGGGTGGCCGCCGGCCACGGTCTCGATGAGCGCCTCGCGGTCGGCCTCGGACTTCAGCACCGGCAGACAGTAGTGGTGCGGTCGCAGCCCGCCCGCGAACAGCGCGTTGCGGTTCATCAGCAGATGCTGTGGCGTCACTGTGGCGGCCAGTCGATCGCCGGCCGAGAGCACGAATTGCACAGCGGCGCGCGTGGTGATGTGCTCGAACACGATTCGCAGGCGCGGGAACCTAAGCGCGAGCGGCGAGAGCACCGTGTCGATGAAGCGCGCCTCGCGCTCGAAAATATCGACATCCGGGTCGGACACCTCGCCGTGCACCTCCAGCACGAGGCCGATCTCCTCCATGCGCGCCAGCACGGCATCGACGCGCCGGATGTCCGTCACCCCCGCATCCGAATGGGTGGTCGCGCCCGCGGGGTAGAGCTTGAAGCCGAGGATGTGTCCGCTCGCCCTGGCGCGATCGGCCTCAGCCGGGTCGGTGTCGTCCGTGAGATAGAGCGTCATCAGAGGCTCGAAGCTCACGCCGGCCGGCACGGCCTCGAGAATGCGCCGCCGGTAATCCAGCGCCTGCCGGGTGGAGGTCACCGGTGGTTTGAGGTTGGGCATGATGAGCGCCCGCGCGAAGCGCGAGGCCGTGAACGGCACGACCGCGCGCAAGGCCTCGCCGTCGCGCACGTGCAGGTGCATGTCGTCGGGCCGGGCGAGGGTGATCGAGGTCGGGCTCACGCAAAGCGCTCCAGGGACTTCAGCACATTCTGTCTCACGATCAGCTCCAGGGCGAAGCGTACGCCAAACCCGGTGACGTCGGTGTTGATGTGTCCCAGTCCGCCCGTGCGCGTCGCGGAGGACAGGTCCACGTGCGCCCAGGGGATCTCCTGCGGCACGAACCGGTTGAGGAAGCGCGCGGCAAGGATGTGATCACCCTTGCCTTCGACGGCGCACTGCAGGATGTCGGCGGCGTGGCTGTCGAGATCGGCGTCGAAATCGGCGTCGAACGGGAAGCTCCAGACCCGCTCGCCGCTTGCGCGGCCGGCCGCGACCAGCGCGTCCGCCAGCGCCCGGCGGTTGGCGAACACGCCGCTCATCCGCTCGGTGAGCGAGTACACGCACGCGCCGGTCAGAGTGGCGAAGTCGATCATCAGGCGCGGCCGGGTGCGCGAGGCGAGCGCCAGCGTGTCCGCGAGCGCCATGCGCCCTTCGGCGTCGGTGTGCACGACCTGGATGGTGAGCCCGTTGGCCGCGCGCACCACTTCCTGCGGGCGGTAGGCCCGCGGTCCGATGTGGTTCTCGGTGATCGCCAGCCAGGCGTCGGCGGCGATCGGTGCGCGCAGCTCCGCGAGTGCGATGAGCGTGGCGAGCGCGACCGCGCTGCCGCCCATGTCGGTGTGCATCTCGAGCATGGAGCGGTGCGGCTTGAGGTTGACCCCGCCGGTGTCGAACACGACCCCCTTGCCGACGAGCGCAAGGTCCGGCGAGGCCGCGGAGCGGCGCCCGGGCCGGTAGGCGAGGTGCGCGATTCCGGCCGCCGGGTGCTCGTTGGCGCTCGCGACCGCGAGAAAGGCGTTGGCGCCGGCGCGGCGCAGCGCCGCCTCGCCGAGCCAGCGCATGGTAAGGCCATGGCGGCGGGCGAGCCGCGTCAGACTCGAGCGGTAGCCGCGCGAGTCCAGGATGTTGGGTGGAAGCGCGGTGAGCCAGCGCGCCAGGTTGGTTCCGCCGGCGCAGGCGCGCACGTGGCGCAGGTCCAGGTCGGGTCGCGGCGGCAGCACGATGCGCCGGATGCGCCGCTGTCCGGCGGTGTCCGCCTTGAAGCTCGGCAGCGCGAATGCCTGGGCGAGACTCGCCGAGAGCAGCGCCTCGAGCCCCGTCTCGATCGTTGCCGATGTGCCGATTGCGGCGAGACCCAGGCATTCGGGCGAGCGCGCGGCGGCCTCCTTGAGCATGCGGCCGGCGAGGGCGAGCCGTTCGAATGCGCTCGCCTGCGCGCCGAGGAAGCCGAGCACGGCCATCGTCTGGCGGCGGTTGGCCAGCGCAGTGGTGCGCACCGTTCCGGCGCGGGGCTTCTCACGCGCGTGCAGATCCTTCCATCGGCCGCTTTCCGGCAACGAGGCGAGACTCTCTCTTCCGGCAGACTCCGGCATCACCACAAGTAGGGCGTCGGCGTCGGAGTATGTGCGCGAGCGCACGATTTGCGGCCTCGAGGCAGGCGGCAGCGGCGAAAAAGGACGGCGCGGGGCGCCGCGCGGTGTGGCGACTTGCTTGACCATCGAGGATGAAACCCTGATTATTGCGCGGCTCATTGACAGGCGATTTTCGCTCGCATCGGATGCTGGCGGCGCATCCTACTCCATTCGGCCCGGACCTTTCGCGTCAGGCTCCGGGCGTCGTAGGTCCGAGGCTGCGCCGCCGGGCACGGGCGGCGCAGCGCCGGGCATTGGAGCGTAGGATCCCGCGCGATCAGGCGCGCAGGGCCGAGCAGCGAGCGTGAGACCGCATGACCGAACCTCCAAAGCTCTCAGACATCGATCCGGTTGAAACCCAAGAATGGCTCGAGTCGATCGACTCGGTGCTGAAGACCCACGGCCCGTTGCGGGCCCATTACCTTCTCGATCGGCTCATCGACTACACGCGCCGCAGCGGCGCCTACCTGCCGTTCAAGGCAAACACCGCCTACGTCAACAGCATCCCGCCGGGGCGCGAGCCGGTGTATCCCGGCAACCGCGAGCTCGAGAAGCGCATCGAGGCCTACATCCGCTGGAACGCCCTTGCCATGGTGGTGGCGGCCAACCGCAAATCCTCGGAGTACGGCGGACATCTGGCGAGCTACGCCTCCTCGGCCACCCTCTACGAAGTCGGTTTCAACCATTTCTGGCGGGCACCGTCGAGCGCCCATCCCGGCGATCTCGTCTTCCTTCAGGGTCACTCCTCGCCGGGCATCTACGCGCGCGCCTATCTCGAGGGGCGCCTGAGCGAGGGTCAGCTTCAGCACTTCCGCCAGGAGGCCGGCGGCCCCGGGCAGGGGCTTTCCTCCTACCCCCATCCGTGGCTGATGCCGGATTTCTGGCAGTTCCCGACGGTCTCGATGGGCCTGGGTCCCATGCAGGCGATCTTCCAGGCCCGCTTCATCCGCTATCTCGAGCACCGCGGCTTCATCAGCGCCTCCGATCGCAAGGTGTGGGCCTTCCTCGGCGACGGCGAGATGGACGAGCCGGAATCCATGGGCGCGCTCACCATGCCGGTGCGCGAGGGGCTGGACAACCTCGTGTTCGTCATCAACTGCAATCTTCAGCGCCTCGACGGACCGGTGCGCGGCAACGGCAAGATCATCCAGGAGCTGGAAGCGGCCTTCCTGGGCGCCGGTTGGAACGTCATCAAGGTGCTGTGGGGCTCGCGCTGGGATCCGCTGTTCGCGCGCGACACCGACGGCCTGCTGCGGCGGCTGATGGAAGAGTGCGTCGACGGCGAGTACCAGAACTTCAAGGCCAAGGGCGGCGCCTACACCCGCGAGCATTTCTTCGGCAAGTACCCGCAGCTCAGGGCCATGGTGGCCAACATGTCGGACGAGGAGATCTGGCGGCTCAACCGCGGCGGCCACGATCACCGCAAGGTCTACGCCGCCTACGCCGCCGCCATGAGCCACCAGGGCCAGCCCACGGTGATCCTCGCCAAGACCGTCAAGGGCTTCGGGCTCGGCAAGGGAGGCGAGGGCCAGATGGTGGCCCACCAGCAGAAGAAACTCTCCGAGGAGGACCTGCGCGCCTTCCGCGACCGTTTCCACATCCAGATCTCCGACGAGGAGATCGCGCGGCTGCCGTTTCGCAAGCCCCCCGAGGACTCCGAGGAGGCGCGCTACCTCACCGAGCGCCGCAAGAGCCTGGGCGGCTACCTGCCCGCGCGGCGCAAGCAGGCTCCGCCGCTCGCCGTGCCGCCGCTCGAAGCGTTCTCCGCGGTGCTCGAGGGCACCGGGGAGCGCGAGATTTCCACGACCATGGCGTTCGTGCGCATCCTGACGGCGCTGCTCAAGGACAAGGGCATCGGCAGGAACATCGTGCCGATCGTGCCGGACGAGGCGCGCACCTTCGGCATGGAGGGCCTGTTCCGCCAGATCGGCATCTACTCCTCGGTCGGGCAGCTCTACACGCCCCAGGATGCCGATACCCTCATGTCCTACCGCGAGGACAAGAAGGGACAGATCCTCGAGGAGGGCATCAACGAGGCCGGCGCGCTGTGCTCGTGGACCGCCGCCGGCACGGCCTACAGCAATCACGGCGTCAGCATGGTGCCGTTCTACGTCTTCTACTCGATGTTCGGCTTCCAACGGGTCGGGGACTTCATCTGGGCCGCGGGCGACCAGCAGGTGCGCGGCTTTCTGCTGGGAGCGACCGCCGGGCGCACCACGCTCGCCGGCGAGGGTCTGCAGCACCAGGACGGGCACAGTCAGCTCGTCGCCACCACCGTGCCGAACTGCGTGGCCTACGATCCGGCCTTCGGCTACGAGCTCGCCGTGATCATCCAGGATGGCATGCGCCGCATGTACGTCGAGCAGGAAAGCGTCTTCTACTACATCACCATCATGAACGAGAACTACCCGCAGCCGGCCCTGCCGAAGGGCGCGCAGACGGGCATTCTCAAGGGTGGCTACCGCGTGCGCGCCGCGGCGTCCAAGGGGAAACTGCGGGCGACGCTGCTCGGCTCCGGCACGATTCTTCGCGAGTGCCTCTCGGCCGCCGCGATCCTCGAGAGCGAGTACGGCGTGCGCACCGAGGTGTTCTCGGTCACCAGCTTCAGCGAGCTGCGGCGCGAGGCCCTCGAGTGCGAGCGCTGGAACCAACTGCACCCCACGGAGCAGGCCCGCACCCCGTACGTGCGCAAGTGTTTCGAGAGTGCGCGCGGTCCGTTCATCGCCGCGACCGACTACGTGCGGACCGTCCCCGACCAGATCCGTCAGTGGATACCCGGGACGTACGTCAGCCTCGGTACCGACGGCTACGGCCGGTCGGATTCGCGGGCGGCGCTGCGCCGGCATTTCGAGGTCGATTGCAATTACCTCGTGGTCGCGACGCTCAAGGCGCTCGCCGATGACGGCAAGGTCGAGCCGGCGGCGGTCGGCGCGGCCATGAAGGCGCTCGGGGTCGACCCCGAAAAGCCCGTTCCCTGGAAAGTCTGACTTCGGAAGGCAAGCCCAATGAGCGCGGCAGACAGCCTCGTGGAAGTGCGCGTGCCCGACCTGGGCAATTTCAAAGATGTTGCCGTGATCGACGTGCTCGTCAAGGTCGGCGAGAGCATCGAGCCTGAGACCCCCCTGATCACGCTGGAGACGGAAAAGGCCACCATGGACGTGCCCTCGACCGCCGGCGGCGTAATCGAGAAGGTTCACGTGGCCAAGGGCGGCACGGTCTCGGCGGGCGATCTGGTGGTCACCTTGCGCCCCGTGGCCGGCTCCGGCGCACCGGCCGCGGCACAGGAACCCGCCCCGTCCGCGCCGCCGGCGGGTGAGCCGGCCCCGAGCGCACCGCCGGCCGCGCAGGCCGATGTCCCGGCACCCGCCGCGCCGGCGCCCGCGACGGCCCCGGCGCCCGCGACGGCCCCGGCGCCCGCGACGGCCCCGGCGCCCGCGGTTGCGGTTGCGCCTGCGGGGACGGCGCCTGCGCCGGCAACGGCGTCCGCGCCGCGCGCGGACCTGCCGCCCATCAACGAGCCGGGCTTCTCCCGCGCTCATGCCGGCCCCAGCGTGCGCAAGTTCGCCCGCGAGCTCGGGGTGGACCTGACCCGCGTCAAGGGCAGCGGATTCAAGGGCCGCATCACCCACGATGACGTGAAGGCGTTCGTCAAGGGCCTGCTGAGCGCCTCGCCGGGCGCGCCCGCCGGGGGCGGTGCGCTGCCGGCCGTGCCGGCGGTCGACTTCGCCGCCTTCGGCCCCGTCGAGACACAGCCGCTCTCACGGATCCAGCGCATCGCCGGTCCGCGGCTTCATGCCAGTTGGGTCAACATTCCCCACGTCACACAGTTCGACGAGGCCGACATCACAGACCTCGAGGCGTTGCGCGCCGAGCTGAAGGAGTCCGCCACCGCGCAGGGCATCAAGCTCACGCCGCTCGCCTTCATCGTGCGCGCCTGCGTCAAGGCGCTGCGGGAGTTCCCGACATTCAACGCCTCGCTGGACGCATCCGGCGCCAACCTGGTCCTGAAGAAATACATCCACGTCGGCTTTGCCGCCGATACGCCCAATGGCCTGATGGTGCCGGTGGTACGCGACGCAGACCGCAAGGATATCTACGAGATCGCCCGCCAGTTGGGCGAGCTGTCCGCGGCGGCGCGCGGCGGCAAGCTTTCGGGGGCGCAGATGCAGGGAGGGAGCTTCACCATCTCCAGCCTCGGAGGCATCGGCGGCACCGCCTTCACACCCATCATCAACGCCCCCGAGGTCGCGATCCTCGGTGTCTCGCGCTCGGCGTACAAGCCGGTGTATCGCGATGGCGCGTTCGTGCCGCGCCTGATGCTGCCGCTGTCGCTTTCCTATGACCACCGGGTCATCGACGGGGCGGCGGCGGCTCGCTTCACCACTTTCCTCGCCAAGGCGCTGTCCGAGCCGCACGCGCTGATCGAGGCCGTGCCGTGAGCCGCATCGACCTCCTGGTCCCCGATCTCGGCAACTTCAGCGACGTGGCCGTGGTCGACGTGCTGGTGCGGCCCGGCGAGCGCATCGAGATCGACGCGCCCCTGGTGACCCTGGAAACCGACAAGGCCTCGATGGATGTCCCGGCGACCGCCGCCGGCACGATCGTCGAAGTGTCGGTGAAGCGCGGCGACAAGGTGTCCAAGGGCTCGCTGCTCGCGCGGCTGGAAGCCGAAGCCGCGGCCGTGCCGGAATCGCCGACGCCCGCCGCCGCGCAAGAGCCGCAGGCGCGACAGGCGCCGCCCCCTGGCGCGACCCAGGCGCCGAAGCCGGCTCCGGCCCGGGAGGGCGAGGGTTTCGACCGCTCGACGCAGATGCTGGTGCTCGGGGCCGGTCCCGGCGGCTACACGGCGGCGTTCCGTGCGGCCGACCTCGGCCTGAAGGTGACGCTGGTGGAGCGCTGGCCCACCCTCGGGGGCGTGTGTCTCAATGTAGGGTGCATTCCCTCCAAGGCGCTGCTGCATGCCGCCAAGGTGATCGAGGACGCAGGCCAGATGGCCGCGCACGGCATCGAGTTCGGCGCGCCACGGATCGACCGGGCGAAGCTGCGCCAGTGGAAAAGCTCGGTGGTCGGCAAGCTCACCGGCGGCCTCGGCGCGCTCGCCAGGCAGCGCAAGGTGGAGGTGGTGCGGGGCACCGGCCGTTTCGTGGGGCCGAACGTGATCGAAGTGGCCGGCGAGAAGGGGGCCGAGCGCATCCGCTTCGAGCACTGCATCATCGCCGCCGGCTCCGAGGCGGTCCGCCTGCCGGGCCTGCCGCAGGACCCGCGCATCATCGACTCGACCGGCGCGCTCGAGCTGCCGGAGTTCTCCGGGGGAATGCTGGTCATCGGCGGCGGCATCATCGGACTGGAGATGGCGTGCGTGTACGCCGCGCTCGGCAACCGCGTGAGCGTCGTCGAGCTGACACCACAGCTCATACCGGGCTGCGATCCGGATCTGGTGCGCCCGCTGGAGCGGCGCATCCGACCGCGCTACGAGCAGATTCTCCTCGCCACCAAGGTCTCGCGCGTCGAGGCGCTGCCCGAGGGTGTGCGAGTGACGTTCGAAGGCGCGAAGGCGCCGCCGCCGCAGACGTACGACCGTGTGCTGGTGGCCGTGGGCCGCTCGCCCAACGGCAAGCTCATCGGTGCCGAGGCCGCCGGCGTCACCGTGTCGGATCGCGGCTTCATTCCGGTGGACAAGCAGATGCGCACCAACGTGCCGCACATCCATGCGATCGGCGATATCGCCGGTCCCCCGATGTTGGCCCACAAGGCGACGCACGAGGCCAAAGTGGCCGCCGAAGTGGCGGCCGGGCACAAGAGCGCTTTCGATGCGCGGGTCATACCGTCCGTCGCCTACACCGATCCGGAGATCGCCTGGGTCGGCCTGACCGAGACGGAAGCCAAGGCGCAGGGCATCAAGGTGGAAAAGGGTGTCTTCCCTTGGGCCGCGAGCGGCCGCGCGCTCTCGCTGGGGCGCGATGAGGGGATGACCAAGCTCTTGTTCGACCCCAATACGCGCCGCGTGCTCGGCGGGGGCATCGTCGGCACGAATGCCGGAGAGCTGATCAGCGAAGTGGCTCTGGCGATCGAGAACGGCTGCGATGCCGCCGACATCGGCCTGACCGTCCATCCGCATCCCACGCTCTCGGAGACCGTCGCCATGGCGGCCGAGGCCTGCGAGGGCACGCTGACGGACCTCTACATCCCGAAGAAGTAAGGCGGCGTCCCGCCGGCCGGTTCGGCGCTGCTTCTCGAGGACCGCATTGTCCGCCGGTGGGACAGGGAGGCATTCGAGGCCCTCAGGAGCTTGCCGGAGGGGCTCGAGGATTCCGGGTGCTCGCGAGGCGCGAAGTCGCGGGTGCACCTCGAGTCTTGGGAAACAGTGCGCCGTGCACCCGGGTAAGTACGGATTGCACCATGAAGGTGGGCTGGTGATTCTCCGAGATGGGGGCGAACGGCCCGGGTCAGGAGCCGATCAATGGCTCACATGTCGCTCACGAGTTCTCCCGGCTGTCCCTTGCTCCGGATCGCGGACCTGAGAGTGGATCCGGCCGTGGATGAGATCACTAAGGGCGGCCAAGTGATCAAACTCGAGCCGAAAGCGATGGCGCTGCTGATGTGCCTCGCCGAGCGACCCGGCAGCGTGGTGAGCGTCGATGAGTTGCTCGATCGGGTGTGGAAAGACGTGATCGTCAGCCACGATTCGGTCTACACCGCGGTTGCCGCTCTTCGCCGCGCCCTGGGGGATGATCCGAAAAACCCGACGTACATCGCCAACGTCGTGCGTCGAGGCTACCGGCTGATTGCGCCCGTCTCCGCCTGGGAGGATCTCCCGCCCGCCCCGTCAGTCGCTGTCGCGGCACCGCCGGACAGACCATCGATCGCGGTGATCCCGCTGCTGAACCTGAGCGGTGACCCGGAGCAGGACTATTTCAGCGACGGTATCAGCGAGGACATCATCACCGAGCTGTCGCGGTGGAGACGTCTCGCCGTGCGCTCCCGCTCGGCCTCGTTCCGGTATCGCGCCGCCGCGGTCGATATCCGGCAGGTCGCCCGCGAAGTGGGCGTCCGCTATGTCGTCGAGGGCAGTATCCGGCGCCTGGGCGCGCGGCTGCGCATCAACGTCCAGTTGGTCGACGCCGAAACCGGCAGTCAGGTATGGGGAGAAAGATTCGACCGGGGGACCGAGGAGATCTTCGTCGTTCAAGACCAGGTCGTGCAGACCATCGTCAGTACGCTGGTCGGTCGGGTGCAGGAATCCGATACCGACCGGGCGCGCCGCAAGCCGCCGGTGAGTCTGGCGGCGTATGATTGCGTACTGAAGGGCAATGCGCTCTCTTGGGACGACCCGGCCGGTCTCGCGAAAGCGGCGCGCCTGTTCGCGAAGGCGATCGAGCTGGATCCCGGCTATGCGTTCGCGCATGCATTGCTCGCGGTTATGTGTTGTCGGAGATGGAATTTCGATCCGCACAGCCCGGACAGTGTGTTGGAAGAGGCGTATGCTCTTGCGACACGGGCTGTCGAACTCGACAGCGGCGAGAGTACCTGCCACGCGATCCTGGGGCAGGTCTGTCTGCTGAAACGCCATTTCGATCTGGCCGTGTTTCACGCACGGCGGGCTGTCGAGATCAATCCGAACAACCAATGGAACGTGACCGACCTGGCATCGGTTCTGACCTATGTCGGCCGGGCCGAGGAGGCGCTGATCTGGTTCACGAGGGCCAGAGAGATCGACCCATACTTCGACGTGCCGTGGTATTGGCGCGATGTGGCGAGGGCATACATGATCATGCAGCGGCACCAGGACGCCTTGTCGGCGCTCAGTCGTCCTCGGGTCCGCTCGCTGGCGATTGCCGCACTCACGGCCGGATGTCGCGCCCGTCTGGGCGATATGGCGGGGGCTGGAACCAGCGCCGCCGATTGCGTATCGCTTCAGCCGGATTTTTCAATCCGGCGATTCATGAGGAGGGAGCCATTCAAGGTCGGGGCGGATGCCGCGCAAATTGCCGACTCTTTGAGATTGGCCGGCCTGCCCGACTGATCATCGATCACTGAGGTCAAGACCCTTGCCCGCGGGGTTCGGAGCCCTCCGGCCGCCGGCGAACGGCAGTACTGGAGCGGCCAACCGCGCGGCTGGATGGATATCGTTGGAGAGCCCGTCCGATGGCTCCGTGGTGCTCAGGATGCGGAGCGGGTGAGCGGTTACGACGCCACGAAGAGCTCCACCGTGTCCGGGTGTACCCCGTCGTGCTTCATCGCCGCCGCGGCATCGGCGCCCTGAAGGGCCTTGGTGAGGGACTCGAGACTGGGAACATTTTCGATGACGAGACCCACCCGGTGTCCTGCGCCGGGACTCACGAACGTCTTCACAGTCATTCCGCGCGCACCGAAGAATTCGGTCCGTTTGGGCGAACTCAGCCAGTGAGCGACGTCATCCACCTCATGCACCGCGATAACCGTAGTCATATCGATAACCTCCAACGTTGAGCCCTGGTCCTCGCCGATGGCGAAGCTTCAATCCGGTTCCTCAAATGGAAGTCCGGCGTATTGCTCCGCGAGCGCCACCTGGGCGTGTTTCGAGCTCTTCAGGTACTCCAGCTCATACTCCTGGGCGCGCTGATCGAAGTCGCTGCTGTCCGGGAAACGATGCAGCAGCATCGTCAGGTACCAGGAAATTCGCACCGAGCTCCAGACCCGTCGCAGAGCCATCTCGCTGTAGCAATCGAGCAGGGCCGTCGAGTCGTCGCGGTAGAAGGCTTTCAAGGCGCGTGCCAGATAGAACACATCGGAGGCGGCCAGATTCAGGCCCTTGGCGCCGGTCGGCGGTACGATGTGTGCGGCATCGCCGGCCAGAAACAATCGGCCATGTCGCAGCGGCTCAGATACGAAACTGCGCAACGGCGCAATCGATTTCTCAATGGACGGTCCGGTGACGATCTCATCGGCCAGATCCGGCGGATAGCGGGCCTTGATCTCCGCCCAGAACCGCTCGTCCGGCCAGTCGTCGGCCCTGGTATCGAGCGGTACCTGAATGTAGTACCGGCTGAGGTTTTCGCCGCGAGCCGACGCGAGGGCAAAGCCTCGTGGATGATTGGCGTAGATGATGTCCGTAAGCGGCGGTGTGCGCGAGAGAATCCCCAGCCACCCGAACGGATAGTCCTTGGTGAACTCCCGTCGCGCGTCGACCGGTATCGCGCTGCGGGAGACCCCGTGAAAGCCATCGCAACCCGCGACGAATTCGCACGCAAGTCGTACCTCATCACCGTTGTGCCGGAATCGAACGAGGGGACGATCCGACAGCAGTCGATCCAGCGTGACGTCCTGGACGTCGGTCAGGACCGGAGTCCCCCTTCGATCCGCCGCCGCGAACAAGTCTTCCTGGATGCTCGTCTGGCCGTAGGTCATGAATCGCTTGCCGACGTGCGTGGCGACGTCGATGAAGAAGCCATCCCGACCCGCCCATACGATCCGCATGCCGTCGTGGGGCTGACCTTCGCGGTCCATGCGCTCCGATAGTCCGTTCGCGCGCAGAACATCCACCGTCGTTTGCTCGAGGACCCCCGCGCGAATGCGTGACAGGACGTGCGCACGGCTGTGCTTTTCCAGAACGACGCTGCCGATGCCGTGCCGACCTAGAATTTCCGAAAGCAGCACCCCCGCCGGTCCACTCCCGATAACGGCTACTTGAGTCTTCACGATAGCCACGCCGCCTGGAGCGAGTGTCTCGTTCCTGGGAATCTACGCCTGCCGTACGAATGACTCAATCTGGCCGCAGGTTGCGGTCTGCCTCGCGTAGGAGCGAGCCGGTGGCAGAGCATAAGCGTGAGCTGTACTATGAGAGTCCCATCCGGCGGACCTGTGTCCAACGGGCACTTTCGATCCTAAGCCGTGATTGACCTGCTGTCCTGTCTTGCGCGATCGCTGTACCAGATAGTTGGTGTCCGGCGTCGTCCGTGGCGGCGGAGGTGGCCTTTTCCAAAATCGTCGCACGGTTGCTTCGGAACCGGGACGAGCGAGCCTTGCGGCTCACGCGCGCCGCTCCCAATATGGCGGGTCCTGCACGTGCTCCTTCAGCAGTTCCACAAAGCGCCGCACCTTGGCGGGAAGATACCGGTGCTGCGGATACACGGCATATAGGCTCAGCGGTGGCACTTCCCAGTCGGGCAAAAGCCGCACGAGACTGCCGTCGCGCAGGCCCTTGAAGACCACCGGCTCCGGCTCGGCGACAATGCCAAGACCCTGCATCGCTGCCTGTGCCAGGAGAACGCCGCCCCCGGCGCGCAATCGGCCCGACACCGAGACGGCTATGCGTTCTCTGCCCTTCTGAAACTCCCAACGGTTGTGCCAGCTCCCATGCGGGAAGGTCAGACAGCAGAACGTGGACAGGTCCTTTGGATGCCGTGGCATGCCATGCTGTTGCACAAAGACCGGTGAGGCGCACACGATCATGCGGACACGGGCCAGCTTGCGTGCCACCAGATTCGGCTCCAGATTCTCCGCCACGCGCAGTGCCAGATCGACTCCCTCCTCGACCAGGTTGACGTAGCGGTCGGCCAGCGTGACGTAGACGCTTACGTGGGGGTAGCGCAGCAGATATCTGTTGACGACTTCGTGCAGGTCGAGGAAGTAGGACAGCCCCGCCGCCGTGTTGACGCGTAGCACGCCGCGCGGTGTCTGGGTTGCGTCCGACACGGCAGCCGCGGCATCCTCGACCTGCGCGAGAATCTCCTGGCAGCGGCGATAATACTCGGTGCCTTCCTCGGTGAGTGAGACGCGGCGAGTGGTCCGATGCAGCAGGCGCGTGCGCAGGTGCGACTCCAGCTGCGCGATCACATGGCTCACCATTGCGCGCGACATGTCCAGCCGGTCGGCCGCTTTCGCAAAACTGCCCAGCTCCACCACGCAGGTGAAGACCTTGGTCGCCCGCAGGAGATCCAGACTCATGGCTGTTCAACCTCATTGAACAGTGCATCCTACTTTAGGTCCTTTATCTTTGATTTGGCAATGGGTCAAATGCCCTCGTCGCCTCAGGCGATGAGCCCAATCCAGATTGAGAGAAGCCGCCATGCAAACCAAACCCTTCCTCGTGCGCGCCCAGGATCGCGAGCGCTCGCTGAACGTTGTCGGCTGCAGCGTGACCGTGCTGGCTTCCAACGACCGGACCGGTTCCTACGAAGTCACCCTTCAGACCGGGCCGGAAGGGATGGGTCCGCCACCGCACAGCCACCCTTGGGACGAAGCTTTCTTCGTGGTCGAGGGCAACGTCCACTTCGTGCTCGACGGGCAGAAGCTGCTCGCCGAGACGGGCGCGATGATCCACATACCCGCCGGAACCATCCACGGATTCCAGTTTGGTGCGGGAGGAGGCAGGATGCTGGAGATGACCGGCAGCGGTGGAGGCGCCAGCAGGATGTTCAGGGCGCTTGACGCGCAGGTCCCGCCCGGGCCACCGGATGTCGGTTTCATGGTGCAGCTGCTTGCGCGACATCAGGTCCGCGTGCATGCTGCCGAAGCGGTGGAGGCTTGAGGAGCGGGCAGGCGCCGCATCCAAGATCGCTGTGAGGGAGCAGCCCATGGCCGCCTACTTCGTGTTTCAGAACCGCATTCTCGACGCGCAGAAGCTGCAGGCGTACATACCCAAGGCACTCGAGACGATGGCGCCATATGCGCCCGAGGTGCTGGTGCTCGACGATCACTCGCAGGTGATAGAAGGAAACACGCCGTTTCCGCGCACCGTGATATTCAAGTTCGCCTCGCGCGAAACCGCATTGGCCTGGTACGCCTCGCCGGAATATCAGGCAGTGCGTGGTCTGCGGCTCGAGGCGACGGAGGGCTTCGGCTTGCTCGTCGATGGGTTCGTCCCGCCAGGGTCGTAGCGGTCGAATGGAGAGGGAGCGCGGCAGCGGCGATGCTCGCTCTCATGGACCCGTCTATCGCTGGGCCGATCTTCGGATTCGGGGTTGCAATGCCCCAGACGAGCCATGAGTCCGTAGTGACGTCCAAGCCGCATCTACGCACCGCATGTAGAGATTGAGAATCCGATTCATGGCTTGGATTCATGCCGGCAGCGCTCGACTTCGGCCGATGCGGTGCGTGCCCGGTGTCTCGTGTACAGAACCACGCCCGCAAATAGACCGATCAGCACATAGTTAAGCAGCGGGCTCACAATCAGAAATTCTCGAACTGGGAGGGTGAAGACCAGGCTGGCTGCAACGCCGGTTTGGACAAGCAGTAACAAGCCGCAAGCCAGAGTCAGGAGCATCAAGCGGCGCCGGTCGCCGAAGCGGCTCTGGAGTCGTTCGGCTTCTGCTTGCGATTTTTGCTCCATGATGGAGCGAAGGACAGCGGCGAGAACCGGTCGCCTGATCGCCACTGTGCCGAGAAACACCAGACCCATCACGCCCGATACCAGGTGCTCGCGCAACTCCAGCGCCCGGAACGAGCCGCCGCCGAAGAATGCAAATATGGACAGGCCGATGCCGGCGATCACCAAAACGGAAAGTGCGTCGATCCGCCTCGTTCTCCCGAATTGAATCGCACTCCAGGTGATCGGCGGCAAGGCTGAGAGCATGAGTGCATGGACACGCCCCATTTCAGGTTGAGCCAATACGTAGGCCACCCACGGGAGAACGACGTTCGCAAAGATCTCGATGCCAAAGGCACCGCGGCAAAGATTCATCATGACGCTGGCACCGACGTTGGCGTGTGTCCTGAGTCCGGACGCGCGGAATCGAGCCGAAACGCATTATGTTGCCACCCGCCCGCAGTGCGCGTTGAGCGGTGGCGCGGGTCTTTTGGACGGATTTCCGTCCAGGATGAGTGGGCGACCCTGATGAGTTCAATAAACACGATGACGGTTCTCGGCTCTGTTTTTGATCGCAACTGCCGGCAGTATGCGTGGCGAGATGATGGTGGGCCGCGGGAACTATTTGGCGTTGACGGACAATATCCGCGCTGCCATTTGCGAGCAGACTGCTTCACTGCCGAGAAGCATATGCCCGGCATCGGGTATGAAATGCGGCTCGCATCCGGGTATCAGCTTGGAAAGCGCACGCGCCGTTGCCACCGGTACGTTGGTATCGGCGACACCGTGCCACAGGAATACAGGTACCGTCAGATTCGTAAAATCAAGATGCCAAGGGCGGCTTACGAGCAACAGATCACGATAGGCGCCGTCGCCACCCTGGCGATACGCCTCCTGCATCTGTAGCCGTACGCTCTCCCCGCCTTGCCCTTCCAGGATTCGTCTGTCCCACTCGGGTAGATGGGCAAGCCGCTTGGCCTTCAGGTGGGCCAATTTCTGCGCCTTCTTTGATCCGGGTTCGGCTCGTGGCCGCGGCTTCTTCATGGCTTGGGCCGCGACTGCCAGCACGCATCTCAACACCGAAGGCACATATCTCGCCAGAAAGATCGCAATTCTATTCCCTGCATTCATCTCCTTCGACAATGGCATCACCTCTGGTGGACCGCCGCTACAAAGCAGTGTCGCGGACTTCACTCGCTCTGGTGAATGGATCGCGCATGCAAGGGCATAGGGTCCACCACCGGATCCCCCTGCAACGTGGTAGCAGCCAAGGCCAAGGTGGTCGGCCAGCTGCTCGACATCCGTTGCCCAATCCATGATTGTGCGGTTTGGGGCGGGATCGGAAAGACCAAAGCCAGGACGGTCGGGAACTATCGCGTGGATGTCGTTTTCCGGGATCCATGGAGCGGTATCCAATCGCTTTAGGATTCGACAGCCTGGCGTGCCATGGAACAGAAACAGTGGAATACCCTCTGGTTTGCCGTATTCGGCAAAACCAAGCCTTCTCCCGTCATGCAGCTTAATGACGTTGTCTTTCATTTGCATTCACTCGGATCGCGGCCATGTGCCTGGCGTGGCCAGGCTCAATTTCGCTTCGTGGGGCTTTCTGGAAGAGTGACGATAGATATCGTCCGCCGCACGCGGTGTTTTGCTGGCTTGAGTATTGCGAACTTCTTGATGAGTTTGGCCAATTGTTCCATGAAACCGGCGAATTCCTCCGGTGTCGCAAGAACAGGCACCTGCACATAGTGGACGTCATCACGCACAACATCGACATCACCCGTGCGAATGTACCGACCGAAGTCTTCGAGTAGCGATGCGACAAATACCGAGAAGTACTTCTGGTGTGCCTCCGGCTCGATGGTTTCGATCTCTTGCGCGGGCACCGTGACGGCTTTGGGGTTGATTCGATACCTTCGTTCCAGTGCCCCGCGCACGCGCGTTTCGGCAGTCACGGTCAAAATGCCGACCTGGGTCAATCGGTTCAAGTGCCTGTAAAGCGTGGCTTGCGGAATATCGGCGAGGTTTCCTGCCAAGTTCCGAACGGTAAGCTCTGTCTCGCCCGCGAATGCCCGCAAGATCCTCATGCGGGTCGGGTGCACCAAGACATCCAAGACGGTCTTTTTGGTCAAAAATTGGCCCAACCATTATCAATAGTGAGAATGGTAGCTTGGGACTACGGCCAGTGTCAAACGGGTTGTGTCAACAGGGCCAGGTACATTGCATGGGGCGCGATTCGACCCATCGCGGCTGCCCGCCCCCAGCCCTACGCGCGCTTGGACGTGCGCCGGCCCAGCATGTTCAGGTGAGTCGTCCGAACCGTCGCGGGCTCGACAATCCGGCCGTCCTCGAAGCGAAAGCGCAGCGCGTCGTCGGGACACTGGACGATGCAGGCGCCGCAGAGCATACAGTCCTCGGGGCGCTCGATCCGCACGCGGCGCGTCGGGCTGTGCATGTGCAGGACATTCCGCGGACACACCCGGATACACTCGGCGGCGCCGGTGCAGCGATCCTCGAGCAGCTCCAGATGAAAGTGATTGCCGATGGAGTTGATCGTGCCGGCATACCAGGGGGTCGTGCCGGCGATGTCCAGCGAAAGAAGGGCCACGGCGGCGGCGCAGGTCATAGCGGTGGCGAGCACGGCGCTCGTGTCCGCTCCACCCGAGAATCGCAAGACAGCGATGCCGGCGGCGGTCGCCAGAAGCGCGGTCCCGAGAAATGTCACCCACTTGAGCCGCCCGACGACCGGCACGCGCGGCAGGGCAAGAAAGATTGCGAAGACCTCTGTGACAACCGCGCCCGCCGCGACCATGGCGACCCGGCCGCCGGACAGGGGCGCGAGAATCAGCGCTGCGGCGGTGGCCATGGGCAGCGCCCACATGGCGGCCATTTCGGCCCGCTCCCAGGCGGGGAAGCGCATCGTCCGGTGGGACCTGCGGAGCCGGCAATGGCGATCGAGGAACTCAGGCAAGTCCTCGAGACGCGCCGGCCCCCAGCGCCCTTCAAACCCGGTCGCTTCGGCGATACGTCGCCTCTCGACGCCGGTCGCCGCGAGCTGTGGCAGCACCAGACGGCGATGGACGACCCGCTCGGACAGCCGTGCCGCTCGAATCGCCGCAATTATGTCGTGATGGGTGAAGTGACCGCCGCCTGCCGCGCACCAGACGTTGATACCGCGGCTGTTGGCGACCAGCAGCCATGCATCGTGGCCGCGCAGCACCCGTTCGAGGCGGCTCACGGTGAGGCGGTAGTTGCCGGTCACGAGCACGGGCGCGTCGGCCCCCGGATTGCCGATGGGACGCAGCCCGGGCGGAACAGGATGCGGCAGCAGTCGCAGGATGGTGTCGCGAAGCGCGGTCACGGTCGGCTCCGGGGCGGAACCACAGCGGAAATCACCACGAAGTCGCCCGGCATCCGCTCGATCTTCAGATCCCGGAAGCCGGCATTCCACATCCGCCGCTCGAGGCCGGACACCGGGCGGGTCGACGTCTGGGCAAGCAGCCAGGTCGCCGCGACCCGCGGCGCGCGCCGCAGCCGCCACCAGGCTCGAGCGGCGAGCCCTTCGGGTGCGCTCTCGTCGGCGATCGCGACGGTGCCGCCGGGGCGGACCCGCGAGAGGAGGGTGGAAAGCACGTAGGTTTGCTCGTCGGCGGTCAGCTCGCTGAACAGGAGGCAGCTCGCCGCGCCGTCGAAGGTGTCGACGGCGAAGCGGTCTTCGATCTCGAGTGCGCCCAGCTCCAGCCAGGTGATTCGGCCAGGTCCGGAGCCGTTGCGCGCCGATTTTGCCCGTGCCACATCGAGCATGCCATTGTCGATGTCGATTCCGACGACGTCGGCGCCGCGCTCGGCACAGGCGATAGCGACGTTTCCGGTGCCGCAACCGACGTCGAGCACACGCATTCCGGGCGAGGCAACGAGCTCGGCGAGGCGCCGATAAACATCGTCGATCGCGCCCCGGGAGAGGACGCGTATTCCGCGATCATATCGATCCGGCGTCGACTCGAGCACCTTCATGTAGACGTAAGTGCTCATGAGCTACCGGTGGCTCATCCGGGGCTGCAGGCCGCCGGGTGCAAGGGTCATTTCCCGGCGCGCCTGTCGATCACACGCTTGGCCTTGCCCTTGGAGCGCTCGATCGAGCCCGGCGGGTGCACCTCGACGGTCACGTGGATGCCGATGTGCATCTTCAGGCGCCCCGCCAGCCCGCGGGCCGTCCGTTGCCGCCCGGCGGCGCTGTCTTCGGGCCCCAGGCTCTCCACGTGCACGGTCAGGGCGTCCAGATGCTCCTGGCGGGTCAGCTCCAACTGGTAGTGCGGTGCCAGCTCCGGGGCGCGCAGGATCTGCTCCTCGATCTGCGACGGGAAGACGTTGACGCCCCGGATGATGAGCATATCGTCGCTGCGGGCCTGGACGCGGGCCATGCGCCGCATGGAGCGGGCGGTGGGCGGCAGCAGCCGGGTCAGATCCCGCGTGCGGTAGCGGATCACCGGCAGCGCCTCCCGGGTGAGGGAGGTCAGCACCAGCTCGCCTTCCTCGCCGTCGGGCAGGGGCAGACCCGTCTCCGGGTCGATCACCTCGGGGTAGAAATGATCTTCCCAGATCACCGGTCCGTCGCGGGTCTCGATGCACTCGCAGGCCACCCCGGGCCCCATCACTTCCGAGAGGCCATAGATGTCGATGGCGCTCACTCCCAGCCGCGACTCCAGCTCGCGGCGCATGGCCTCGGTCCAGGGCTCGGCGCCGAAGATGCCGATGCGCAGCGAGCTCTCGCGCGGATCGCAGCCCTGCTGGACGAACGTCTCGGCCAGAGTCAGGGCATAGGACGGGGTCGCCATGAGGATGTCGGGGCGCAGCTCCTGGATGAGCTGCACCTGCCAGTCCCGGCGTCCCGTCGAGACCGGGACCACGGTGCACCCCAGCCGCTCGGCGCCGTAATGGGTTCCCAGGCCGCCGGTGAACAATCCATAGCCGTAGGCGATGTGGACGATGTCGCCGGTGCGCGCACCCGCGGCGCGGATGGAGCGGGCCATCAGACCCGCCCAAGTGTCGATGTCGTTGGCGGTGTAGCCGACTATCGAGGGCTTGCCCGTGGTGCCGCTCGAGGCGTGCAGGCGCACCACTTTGTCGTGAGGCACCGCGAACAGTCCGAACGGATATTGCGTGCGGAAGTCGTGTTTGGTGAGGAAGGGAAATTTCGCCAGATCGTCGAGCGAGCGCAGCGCATCGGGGTGAGCCTCGTGGGCATCGAAGCTGCGCCGATAGTGCTCGACGTTCTCGTAGGCGTGCCGCAGCGACCAACGCAGCCGCTCGAGCTGCACGTGCCGGATCTCATCGATACCGGCTCGTTCGATCGGCTCTTCGCCCTGGAAAGACTCGCCGTGCTTCGCCACCATGTGCGATCCTCGTGTACGCACCTCCCTGGAGTCTATCAGCAACGTCGCGTGGCGTTGTTACAGCATCCGCAGGCGTTCCAGGTACCGCTGCTCATCGGGCATGCGGCCTGCGCGCTGAGCTTCCCAAAGCGCCTCGGCGAGCCGCTCGATCATGGCGTGCTCGGCGGCGTGCGGATCTGCGAGACGTTCGGACAGCATCTCGTGGATGCGGGCGATCCCGGCGGGGCGGTCGGTTGCGACTTGCTCGCGGACCGCAAGGTGCAGCCCCATGTGCAGGAAGGGATTCTCGCGGCCGCCTTCGGGCGTGAATTCCTGCGCCGGTGCGTCCGGGGACTCGAGCAGGGGGACATACTCGGTGTGCTCGGCGATGACCGCGGCGATCTGCGCCTCGAGCGGCTCCAGGGGCGCGCCGGCGCGGTACTTGCGCCAGGCGTCGCAGTACATGCGGCGCAGCTGCTCGCGGTTTTGCCCGGCGAACATGCGGCCGGTCAGCCTGCCGCCGGGCGGCGATTCCGTGTCCGCGGCCCTGGTCGCGAGGCGCCCCGCGATCGAGGCTCCTTCTTCGACGGGGCCGCCGTCGTTTTATCGGGATACTCGCAAAGATCAGCGATGATGCATTTCGCACAGGCGGGAGCGCGGGCGGTGCACACGTAGCGTCCGTGCAGCAGAAGCCAGTGATGGGCGTCGCGCTTGAACTCCTCCGGGGTGCCCGCCACCAGGGCCTGCTCGACGGCGAGCGGCGTCTTGCCCGGGGCGAGCCCGGTGCGATTGGCGACACGAAAGATATGGGTATCGACCGCGATCTCGTTCTCACCGAACACGATATTGAGGATGATGCTGGCGGTCTTGCGCCCCACACCGGGCAGCGCCTCGAGCGCGGCGCGCTGCGAGGGCACCTCGCCGCCGTGGTGCTGCACGAGCTGCCGGCACAGGCCGATCAGGTTCCGCGACTTGGCGTTGTGCAGCCCGACCGGCCTCAGGTACGGCTTCACGCCATCGACCCCGAGGGCGAGCATGGCCTGCGGTGTGTCGGCGAGGGGAAAGAGCTTGCGGGTCGCCGCATTGACGCTCTTGTCCGTCGTGTGGGCCGAGAGCATGACCGCGACCAGCAGCTCGAAGGGGCTGGAGTACTCGAGCTCACTGCGGGGTTGGGGATTGGCGGATCGCAGGCGGCGGTACAGGGCGCGGCGGGTGGCGGGATGCATGGGCGGTCAGCGGCTGTTCGAATGACGGGTGTCTGACGAGGCCATGCCTTTCCGGGCGGCAAGCAGCATCGCCCGCTCCGCGGCGTGGCGCGCGATCCGCGCGTTGTGCGCGGCGAAGCGCCGGCGGTTGGCGGCCGGTTCGGGCGCCGGCGGAGCTTCGGGTATCTCGGGCCGGACGACCATGGAGATACAGTCCACCGGGCAGGGGGCCACGCACAGCTCGCAACCGGTGCACAGCGCCATGACGACGGTATGCATGTGTTTGCGCGCCCCGATGATGGCATCGACGGGGCAGGGCGGCAGACACTTGGCGCAGCCGATGCAGGCGTCTTCGTCGATCACGGCGACGAGCGGCGGCCCTTCCGTGCCATTGGCGGCATTGAGCGGCAGCGGCTCGCGCGCGAGGCGCCCCGCCAGGGCCGCGATGGTCGTCGCGCCGCCCGGCGGACATTGGTTGATTTCGGCCTCGCCGCGCGCAATGGCTTCGGCGTAGGGCCGGCAGCCCGGATAGCCGCAGCGCGTGCACTGGGTCTGGGGCAGCAGCGCGTCGATGTCGTCGGCGCTCGTCATGGACACGCTAGGTGACGCGCATGCCGGGCGCGGCGCCGGAGTCCGGGGAGAGCAGGTAGGGACCGCCGGCCTCGCCGCCGGCGGCGAGCACCATGCCCTCGGAGAGACCGAACTTCATCTTGCGCGCGGCGAGATTGGCCACCATGACGGTGAGGCGGCCGACGAGCGTCGCCGGGTCATAGGCGGACTTGATGCCGGCGAACACGGTGCGGGTCTCGTTACCGAGGTCGAGTGTCAGCTTCAACAACTTGTCCGCTCCGGCGACGTGCTCCGCGGCCGCGATGCGCGCCACGCGCAGGTCGATCTTCCTGAAGTCATCGATGGAAATCGTTGCCATGGCCTCCGCCTGTGATGCCGCATCCCGGGTCGGCCGTGCGCCGCGCCCGGCGGCCGCCTTCGCCGATTGCCGTGTGCCCGGCGTTGTCGCCGCCGGCGCGCCGTCCGCGGAGGCTTCGGCCGGAATCTCGAACAGCGCATCGAGCTGCTTGGGATCGACGCGGGTCATGAGGTGTCGATACGGATTGATCCGGCGCGGCGGCTCGAGCGCATCCTGCCAGCAAAACGGCCGGTCGAGTCCGAACAACTCCGTCGCGACGCGTCGGGTGACTTCGGGCAGCACGGGCGCGAGCAGTACGCTCAACACCTTGAATCCATACAGCGCACGGGCGCAGGCGTCCTGGAGCTCCGCGCGCTTGCCCGGGTCCTTGGCCAGCACCCAGGGCCGGCGTGCGTCGAATTCCTGGTTCAACTGGTCGGCGAAGCCCATCGCCTCGCGCATCGCCCGGCCGAACTCGCGCGCCTGGTAGCTCGAGCGGACCTGCTCGATGGCCTGCGCCGCCTGCCGCGCCAGGGCCTCGAGGCCGGAGCCGTAGTCGATCGCGCCCTCGAAGTGGCGGGTGATGAAGTTGGCGGCGCGGCTGGCGATGTTGACGTACTTGCCGATGAGGTCGCTGTTGACCCGCGCCACGAAGTCGTCGGGGTTGAAGTCCAGATCCTCGACGTTGGCGTTGAGCTTGGCCGCGATGTAGTAGCGCAGCCATTCCGGGCTCATGCCGATCTCGAGGTAGCGCAGCGGGCTGATCCCGGTGCCGCGCGACTTGGACATCTTCTCGCCCGAGACCGTGATGAAACCGTGCACGTGCACGTTGTCGGGAGCCTTGTACGGGGAGCCCGCGAACTTCAGCATCGCCGGCCAGAACAGGGTGTGGAAGTAGATGATGTCCTTGCCGATGAAGTGGACCTGGCGGGTGTCGGGGGAGGCGAGGAACTCCTCGAAGCCGCGCGGCTCGCCGTTCGCCCGCGCCTTGCCGCTGTCGAAGTAGCTCTTCAGCGAGGCCAGGTAGCCGATGGGCGCGTCCAGCCACACGTAGAAGTACTTTCCGGGCGCATCCGGGATGGGGATGCCGAAGTAGGGGGCATCGCGCGAGATGTCCCAGTCCGAGAGCGCCTGCTCGCCCTTGCCGGTGAGCCACTCGCGCGCCTTGTTGGCGACCTGCGGCTGCACGTGGCCGGGCTGCCCGAGCCACTGGTGCAGGAACTCGACGCAGCGCGGATCGGAGAGCCGGAAGAAGAAGTGATCCGAAGTCCTGAGCACCGGCTTCGCGCCGGTCAGCGTCGAGTAGGGCTCGATGAGGTCCGTCGGGGAGTAGACGCTGCCGCAGACCTCGCAGGCGTCTCCATACTGGTCCTTGGCGTGACACTTCGGGCACTCGCCCTTGACGTAGCGGTCGGCGAGGAACATGCCCTTGACCGGGTCGTAGAACTGCTCGACCGGCTGGCGATAGATCAGCTCCTGCGCCTTGAGGCGCCGGTAGATGTCCTGGGACAGCGCGACGTTCTCGGGCGAGTCGGTCGAGTGCCAGTGATCGAAGCCGATGTGAAAGCCCTCGAGGTAGCGGTGGCGGCCGGCGGCGACGCGCGCGACCAGTTCCCGCGGGCTCACCCCTTCGGCCTCGGCCTTGAGCATGATGGGGGCGCCATGGGCATCGTCCGCGCCCACGAAGTGCAGCCGATGACCCTGCATGCGCTGGAAGCGCACCCAGATATCGGCCTGGATGTACTCCATGATGTGCCCGATGTGGAACGGGCCGTTGGCGTAAGGCAGGGCGGTGGTGACGAAGAAAGTCTCGCTCATCCGGAGAGTTTACCGGGTGCGGCCGGGCCGAGACAGCCCGCGGACCGCCGCGCGCGGGCTCACCGCCCGGCCGGCATGGCCCGGCGGGCCCCGCCGCGCTAGGCCTCGCCCCGCGAGGCCTCGAATCGCCCTTTGTTCATGGCCTTCTGATAGGCCTCTTCCGCGGTGATCGTCTTCTGATCGAGTAGCTGTTGGATGGCGCTGTCCATGGTGCGCATGCCGAATTGGGCGCCGGACTGCATGGCGTTCTCGAGCTGATCGAGCTTGCCCTGGCGGATCAGGCTGGCCGCCGCCGGGGTGTTGATGAGGATCTCGAGCGCCGCGACCCGGCCCTGGTGGTCGGCGCGCCGCAGAAGCTGCTGGGAGACCACGCCGCGCAGCGAGGTCGAAAGCATTCCGCGCACGTGCGACTGCTTGTCCGAAGGGAACACGTTGACCATGCGGTCCACCGTCTGCGCCGCCCCGTTGGTGTGCAGAGTGCCCATGACCAGGATGCCGGTCTCGGCGGCGGTGACCGCGATGCTCATCGTCTCCAGGTCGCGAAGCTCGCCGACCAGGATGACATCGGGGTCCTCGCGCAGAGCCGAGTGCAGCGCCGCGGCGAAGCTCGGGCTGTGCACGCCGATCTCGCGCTGGCTGACCAGGCAGCTCTTCCTCTGGTGCACGAACTCGATCGGGTCCTCGATGGTGAGGATGTGGCCCTTCTCCCGCGCGTTGATGTCGTCGATCATCGCCGCCAGCGTGGTCGATTTGCCCGAGCCGGTCTTGCCGGTGACCAGCACCAGGCCGTTGTTGGCCCGGCACAGCCCGCGCACCGCGTCCGGCATGCCGAGCTCATCGAGGGTGAGCGCCTTGGAGGGTATGACGCGCAGCACCGCCCCCATGCCGTTCAGCTGGCGCATCACGTTGACCCGGAAGCGGCCGGCCTCGGGCATGGTGTAGGCGAAGTCGGCTCCGTCCTTGGACTCGAAGCGCTCGGCGGCGACCTTCGGCAGGATCTCGTAGAGGGCCTGTTTGACGAACTCCTGGCCGAGGGGCTCGTTTTTCAGAGGCGTCAGCTCGCCGTACAGGCGGATGCGCGGCGGCTCGCCGGCAATGAAATGCAGATCCGAGCCGCGGCGCTTGAGCACCTCGAGCAGAAAGCCATCGATCTTCGCCATCAGGTCCTCATGCGCCGGGCGCCGCCGGGGTCTCGACCTTGGTCAGCAGCGCGGAGTCGGTGACGTACTTTTGGAAGGGCCGCTTGTCGGTGGCGTAGGCGTAGGCGTGCTCCGGATCGATTTCCCGGGCGGCGATGGCCGCAAGCAGCGCCTGGTCGAGCAGTTGCATGCCCAGGTCGCGGTTGGTCTGCACCAGGCTCGGGACCTGGAAGGTCTGCTCCGTCTGAACGAGCTTGGCGATCGCCCGGGTCATGATCATGACCTCACAGACCGCCCGGCGACCGTGGCCATCGGGCGTTTTCACCAGCACCTGGGTCACCACGGCGAGCAGGCTCTGCGCCAGGAAGCTCTTGGTCTGCTCGCGCTGCTCGTTCGGCAGCGCGTCGATGATGCGATCGATGGTCTTCACGGCGCTGGTGGTGTGCAGGGTGCCGAGCACGAGGTGGCCGGTCTCGGCGGCGGTCATGGCCATGGAGATCGTCTCGGCGTCGCGCATCTCGCCGACCAGGATCACATCCGGATCCTCGCGCATGGCGGCCCGCACGCCCTCGGCGAAGCTCGGGATGTGGGTGCCGAGCTCCCGCTGGATGACCTGGCTCTCCTTGCTGCGGTGCACGACCTCGATCGGATCCTCCAGTGTGATGATGTTGAGTTTGCGCGTTTGGTTCAGGTGGTCGATCATCGCCGCGAGCGTGGTCGATTTGCCCGTGCCGGTCGCTCCCGTCACCAGGATCATCCCCTGGTGGTGGTCGCAGAGCCTCTCGATCACCGGCGGCAGGCCCATCTGGGAGAGCGTGGGCACCTGCGTGGGGATGGTGCGGAAGGTCGCGCCGATGCCGGTGTCCTTGCGGAAGACATTGACGCGGAAGCGGCCCCCGTCGGACGAGACGTAGGAGAAATCCAGGTCGTTGCCGCCCGAGAAACGCTCGGTTTGCGAGGGGGTGAGGATCTCCAGGATGTAGCCTTCCAGCTCCGCGGCGCGCAGGTCCCGGAACTTGATCGGCAGCAGATCGCCATGCATGCGCAGCATCGGCGGCACCCCGACAGCGAGATGCACGTCCGAGCAGTTTTGCTGCGCGCCCAGCTTCAAGAATGCATCGATACGGGCCAAAAGACGCTCCGCTGCCTCATCGGGGGCGTACTTTCGCGCGAAGCCCCTCGGAAAATCAACCGTTTGCGCGCGGAATTTTGAGGTGGCACACGCTACCCGCCCAGGGGGGGGCGGCGAGCTCAAGCGTTGCGCAGGTATCTCTCGAGCGCCACGCGCACATCGTCCATGGTCTGGAAGCGCTTGGCCTTGTCGACCGCCATGGCGTGCATGACCACTTCCGAGAGCCCCGGCGGGAGGGCGCCATTGAGCTCCTGGGGCGCACGCGCTTTGCCCTGCACGTGCTGGTACATCACCGACATGTGATCCCCGCGCGAATACGGCGGAGTGCCGGTCAGCATCTCGTAGAGGATCACGCCCAGGGCGTAGATATCGGCCCGCTCGTCGACCCGCTTGCCGAGGATCTGCTCGGGCGCCATGTACTTCGGCGAGCCGATGACGTAGCCGGTGCGCGTGAGCTGGGTCTCGCTCTCGCGCTGCGCGGCGGCCACGCCGAAATCCACGATTTTCAGCAGCCCCTCCTGGTTGATGAGCACGTTGGCGGGCTTGAGGTCGCGGTGCACGATGCCCTCGCGGTGCGCCACCACCATGCCGGTGCAGATGTCGCGGCCGAACTGCAGCGCGCGCTTGAGCTCGAGCGGCTTCTCTCCGTTGATCTCGCTGCCCAGGGTGTGCGAGGGGAAGTACTCCATGGAGATCGCGTAATTTCCCTGGATGTAGAGGAAGTCGTAGATGCGGATGACGTTGTGGTGGGTGATCTTGCGCGAGTAGCGCAGCTCGTGGACGAAGCGCTTCATGACTTCCTCGTCCGTCGCCACATTGGGGTTGAGGAACTTCAGGATCAGCCGCTCGTCGACCACCGTGTCTTCCATCAGCAGCACGGTGCCGAAAGCGCCCTTGCCGATGCGCTCGAGGTACTTGTAGCGCCCTTCGAGAATGTCGCCGGACTTGAGCGTCTGGATGTCGAGCCGGGCGACCTCCTTCGGCAGCGCCCGGGCCGGCCCGGCGGCGGCCGGCGGCGGCGGCGGCGGGGATTGGGGCAGGACGATCTCCGAGGTCGACGGCGCAGTGGCGAGGCGCCGCTCCAGATCGGCGAGCGCCGACTCGGCGGCACGCGCGATGGTGTCATCCGGTGCGCCCGCCTGGGCCTTGAGCTGGGTGCGCACCGGCTCGGCGCCGCCGGCATCGGCGAGACTGGCGAGCGCCTGCATGGCCTCGATCCGTACCTCGCGCTCGGGCCTCTCGAGCAGCGGTATCAGAGCGTCGGTGTGCTGCGCATCACCGAGCCTGCCGAGGGCGCGCACCACGATGGGCATGGCTTTGCTCTTGCCCTCCTTCAGCATCTCCAGCAGCCGGGGCAAGGCCCGCTTGCTGCCGATTTCCGCGAGCGCATCGACCGCGCGCTCGCTCACCCACCAGTCGCGGTCCCGCGTCGCCTGGATGAGCGAGTCGACGGCGCGCTCGTCCTTGGTCTGGTTGAGGATTTCGATGGCGGCGCGGCGGATGTCCTGGTCCTGGTCCCTGACCAGCTGCAGCACCGCATCGATGACCCGCGGTCCGCCGATCTTGCCGAGCGCATCGGCCGCCCGCGAGCGCACCCACCAGTCGCTGTCCTTCAGCGCCGCGAGCAGGTGTTTCACCGACTTGGCGTCGCCCACCTCGTTCAGCACCTCGACGGCGGCGCGCCGGGCGCCCTCGTTCTCGTCCTTGAGCACCGCGATCAGGTAGCGGATGGTCTCCGGGTCGTTGGCCTTGATGACGACATCGACGGCCTTGTTCTGCACGTCGATCTCGGGGTCCTTCAGCAGCTCGCAGACCTTCTCGACGTCGATCGCGCCATCCATGCGCTGCAGCGCCGACAGCGTCGCTCCGCGGATCAGTTTGTTGGAGTCGTTGAGCAGGCCCTGCAGCGCCGTGTGCACCTCCGGTGAGTTGAAGCGTGCGAGGACGTTGATGATGTGCACGCGCGCTATCGGATCCTTGCCGTGCAGGCGCTGGATGAGCTCGGGCAGCGTATTGGGGCCGGCGAGCTCGCCGATGATGCGAAACAGCGCCGCCTTCTCGTTCGGCTCCTGGGTGTAGGCGGCATTCAGCAGCTCGCGCACCGTGAAGCGCGATTTGTGCGCGGCGATGACTTCCAGGACCTTGCCTTTGGCGATCCCCTGGGTCGACAGCGCATCGAGCAGCAGGTGGGGCGGAAAGTTGCGGCTGCTGGTGAGCGCCCAGGCGATGCCCGCGATCACCCGCGGACTGCCTTCGACCAGCCCCTGCAGGAACTGCGGGAAGGTCTTGGCGCTGACCAGATGAGCGAGGACCTCCACCAGGGCGAGCGTGGCGTTCTTGTCAGCCTCGGGCAGTGTTGCCAAAATCGGGCCGATCGCACCGGCCCCCAGTTCCTTGAGGCGTGCGATGGATTTTTGGGTTTCGGCGCTTGCCGGGTCCGCCGAGGACCGGATACCGGTGATCAGCCGGTCGGCGCGTACATTGGTTAAAAAGCTCATCAGCCGGTCTGCCGAGGACTCCTCTACCCCCCTTGCCAGTTTCACTTCGTTGCAGCCCGGTGCCGCTGGGATGGCGCGGATCGTTACCAGCTCGCCAGGCTCCGGGTTCTCGAGTGCTCGGCGGTAGGGCCCTTCGTGGCAGTATGCCACAGGCCGGCCGCCGCCCGCTGCTGCGTGGCGCACATCCCATGCGTTCGGTCCTCCGACCCTCTAGAATACCCGCTCCCGCCTTCCGGCTTTCCTGCGGTTCCCTATGGCCGATGATTCCACTCTGGACGCTCTGCGCGCCGCGATCGAGTCTTACACCGATCCGTATCTCCACCAGACGCTGCGAGAGGCGGCCGCGCTGAGAGAGCTGTCCGCCGCGGAGGCGGGCTATACGGCGCGGATCGGGCTCGGGTTCCCCGTGGGGGACTACCAGGAGGAGCTGACCGCGGCGCTGAAGGCGCATGTGGCTGCGCAAGGGCTGACCGGCCCCTTGCGGGTCGAGGTGCAATCGCAGATCCGCGCCCATGCCGTCCAGCGGCCGCTGCAGCCGATCGGGCGGATCAAGAACATCGTGGCGGTGGCCTCGGGCAAGGGCGGGGTGGGCAAGTCCACCGTGGCGGTCAATCTCGCGCTGGCCTGGGCGCAACAGGGGGCGCGCGTTGGCGTGCTGGATGCGGATATCTACGGACCCAGCCAGCCGCTGATGCTCGGCCTGTCGGGCGAGAAGCCCGTCTCGCCCGACGGCACGCACATCGAGCCGCTCACCAAGCACGGCGTGGAGACGATGTCCATCGGATTTCTGGTGGATGCCGATCAGCCGATGGTCTGGCGCGGTCCCATGGTGACCCAGGCGCTCAGCCAGCTTCTGTCCCAGACCCGCTGGGGCGAGCTGGATTACCTCGTCGTCGACATGCCGCCGGGCACCGGGGACATTCAGCTCACGCTCGCCCAGCGCGTGCCCGTGGCCGGCGCCGTGATCGTCACGACGCCGCAGGACATCGCGCTGAGCGACGCCAGCAAGGGCCTGAAGATGTTCGAAAAGGTCTCGGTGCCGGTTCTCGGCGTCGTGGAGAACATGAGCGTGCACGTGTGCTCGAAGTGCGGACACACCGAGCACATATTCGGCGAGGGCGGCGGCGCGCGCATGGCCGCCCAATACGGCGTGAGGCTGCTCGGCGAGCTGCCGCTCGATGTGCGGATCCGGGAGGAGGCCGACGGCGGGCAGCCCTCGGTGATCGCCGCTCCCGGCTCGCCTCGCGCCAGGGCGTATCTGGAGATGGCCCGCCGCACCGCCGCGGCGCTGGCGGTGCGGCCCGCGGACCACAGCAGCGTGTTTCCGAAGATCGTCGTTGAGAAGAAATGAGCATCAAAGCAGACCAGTGGATCCGCCGCATGGCGAGTGAGCACGGCATGATCGAACCGTTCGAGCCCGGACAGGTCCGTTATGTCAATGGGCAGAAGATCATCTCGTATGGGACGTCCAGCTACGGCTATGACGTGCGCTGCGCCAACGAGTTCAAGATATTCACCAACATCAATACAACCATCGTCGATCCGAAGAATTTCGACGAGAAGAGTTTTGTCGATCTGAAGGAGGATGTTTGTATCATTCCTCCAAACTCGTTCGTGTTGGCGAGAACGGTGGAGTATTTCAGGATTCCGCGCAACGTGCTGACGATTTGTGTGGGAAAAAGCACGTTCGCGCGCTGCGGTGTGATCGTGAATGTAACGCCTCTGGAGCCGGAGTGGGAGGGGCACGTCACGCTGGAGTTTTCCAATACCACGCCGCTGCCGGCGAAGATCTACGCCAACGAGGGCGTGGCGCAGATGCTGTTTTTCGAGTCGGACGAGGTGTGCGCGACCTCCTACAGGGACCGCGGCGGCAAGTACCAGGGGCAGCGGGGAGTGACGCTGCCGAAGACCTGAACGCTACCGCTTCTTGAACGACAGGATGTTGAGCGAGAACAGCGTACTGTCGCCCCGGTGCTGCTCGAGGCGCGCCGGCAGATAATCGAGCGAGGGGGCGAGCCACATGTAGGTGGTGCGTCGCGCGCCGGCGTGGTGACTGGTGTAGATCACGGTGTGCAGCCGGCCGAGAGGGGTGTCGAGCGTCGCCTCGCCCCGGCGCACGAACTCGAACCGGTTGATCACGTCCGTGTTGAGCATCCAGAAGCTCGAGGGCGGCCGCCCGGCGAGGAACGCCATCATCAGCGCGATCTGCACCGACCCGGGATCCTGCGTACCGGCCTCGAGCTTCAGGTCGAGCGGCTTGCCCTTGGCGGTGCCGGTGACGCGTCCGCTCGTCCAGTCGAACGTCGCCCGCTCGGGATGCCCGTGGCCCTCGGCCCGGTAGCTCAGGGGCCGGATCTGTCCGTCCGAGATCGTGAAGCGGCTTTCCTGCCGGATGGCATGCGGAATGAACAGGCGGAACAGACCGTGGGCGTGGTCGATCGACCTGTATTCGTATTGGCCGGGCGCGGTCTGCTTGAGCGTCAGCGTCGAAGTGCCGGCGGTGATGTTGTGCCAGGCAATGGAGTAGGTCGCCTTGAAGGTCGGCGGCGTCGCGGCGGGCGGTGCGCCGGCGGCGCGGCACGATCCGGCCGCCGCCAGCAGCAGCACGCACACGAGAAGCGCGCGCCGGGCCTGATCAGCTTTGAAGCGGTTCACGGAAATCCTCCAACACCGGCTCATCGAGCGGACGGCCGTCCAGCCATGGGCGGTCCTGCCGCCACTGCAGCCGGCCGTCGGCGAGCCAGCCGATCACGCGAGGATAAATGATGTGCTCGGTCGCCTGAACCCGCGCTGACAGGCTCTCCTCGGTATCGCCGGCGGTCACGGCGATCCTCGACTGCACTACGATCGGACCGCCGTCGAGCTCCGCGGTCACGAAGTGCACGCTCGCGCCATGTTCGCGGTCGCCGGCTTCGAGCACCCTGCGGTGCGTATGCAGCCCCCTGTACCTGGGCAGCAGCGAGGGATGGATGTTGAGGATGCGCCCGGCGCGGGACGCGACGAATTGCGGCGAGAGAATACGCATGAAGCCCGCGAGCACGATGATTCCGGGATTCGCTGCGGCCAGGATCCGCGCGAGCGCCTGCTCGAAAGCCGGCCGCCCGGCGGGCCCCTGCCAGGGCACGACGTGTGTGGCGATGCCGAGCGCGCGCGCGGTGTCGAGGCCCGCCGCACCGGGACGGTCCGAGATGACCGCGCCCACGCGGGCGTTGATGCGGCCCTCGCGGCACCGGCGCGCGATCGCCGCCATGTTGGAGCCGCGGCCCGAGATGAGGATCGCGATTTGCAGGGGCGGGCGGCTCACTCGATGATGACGCCGCGCGTGCCCGCGCGGATCTCGCCGATGATGCGGGCGGACTCGCCGCGCGCGGCGAGCAGTTGCACCGCCTGTGCGGCGTGCTGTTGCGGCACCACGGCCACCATGCCGATGCCGCAGTTGAAGGTACGGTACATCTCCGCCGGCTCGATGTTGCCGGTCCGGCCGATCCATTCGAACACCGGGTCGTCGTGCCAGCGCCGTCGCTCGAGCACCGCCGTGAGCCCCTCCGGCAGCACGCGCGGGATGTTGTCCGTGAGACCTCCGCCGGTGATGTGCGCCAGCGCGTGCACCGGCAGGGCGCGGGCCAGCTCCAGAAGCGGCTTGACATAAATTCGGGTGGGCGCGAGCAGCCGCTCGAAAAGCGGTCTGCCCTCGAGCATGGTGCGCGCATCGGCGCCGCTCGCGCTGACCAGCCGCCGGATCAGGGAGTAGCCGTTCGAGTGAGGACCGGAGGAGGCCAGTCCGATCACCGCATCGCCGGGGCGGGTGGCGGTACCGTCGATGACGGAGTCCTTTTCCACCACTCCCACGCAGAAGCCGGCCAGGTCGTAATCCCCACCCTGATACATACCGGGCATCTCGGCCGTCTCGCCGCCGACCAGCGCGGCGCCGGCCCGCATGCAACCCTCCGCGATGCCGCGGATCACCGCCTCGGCCACATCGACCTGGAGCTTGCCCGTGGCGTAGTAGTCCAGGAAGAACAGCGGCTCCGCGCCCTGTACCACAACGTCGTTGGCGCACATCGCCACCAGATCGATCCCGATGGTGTCGTGCCGGCCCGTATCGATGGCCAGGCGCAGCTTCGTGCCGACACCGTCGGTGCCGGAGACGAGCACCGGCCGCCGGTAGCCGGCGGGCAGCTCCACGAGCGCGCCGAAGCCGCCGACACCCGCCAGCACTTCGGGCCGGCGGGTGCGCGCGACATGGGGTTTGATGCGCTCGACCAGCGTGTTGCCGGCGTCGATGTCGACACCCGCATCGCGGTACGTCATGCCGCGGCCTGTTTTCCCTTCGATCATGGCAATACTTTCGAGGATGGGGCGGCCGCCATGCGGCGCGCGTGCGTATGGTATTGTACCGTTCCGCGCCGTGGCGCGATGCAAACAATCACTCGGATGGCAGCCTCCAAGACCAGCGTCATACACGTGAAGCGAGCATTGCTGGTCCTCGCGTGCGCGCTCCTGCCGCTCACGGGCCGGGCGGCCCGCCGCGTGCCGGTGTTTCTGGTCGACGTCGCCGGTCAATCCGAGCCGGCGCTGCAACAGGCCATGCGCGCCGCATTGGTGCGCGCCACCGGCCGGCCGCAATCGGCGAGCGATCCGGCGTTCGCCACCCTGGTGGCCCAGGCTTCCAAATACGTGGTGAACTACCAGCACGGTCCGAGGGGACAGCTCCAGGTGGCCTTCAATGGCGCCGCGGTCGATCAGGTCATTACCGGCCTGGGACGCAGCGTCTGGGGCGCCGATCGTCCCTTCACCCTCGTCGTGCTCAATCCGATGCCGGATCAGGCCGACTACCAGACCGATCACGATGCCCTGGAGCAGGCGGCCGAGGCCCGTGGCCTGCCGGTGAGCATCATGCCGCTGACGGTGACGGATAGCGGCGGCCACCTGCTGCCGGAGGCAGGGCTGCTGGCGCTGGTGCATCGCTTCGGCGCGGAACAGCTTCTGATCGGCCAGCCGCCGGCCTCGACCTCGGGCGCTGCCGCGGGTCCAGGCGGGACAGCTCCCACGGGCGCCGTGCCGGGCAGCGGCGCATCCAGTTCGTCCCCGGAGAGCGCCCCGGGCCAGCCGGTTCGCTGTGCCAGCCCTGCCGCGAGCAAGGCTGGTGCGGGCTCTCTCCCGGCTCGCTCGCCGAAGTGCGACTCGCCCGGCTCTTCGGCGCCACCGCCGATCGCGGCGCCAGCCGCAGCCGCGGCAGCCGTGGGGAGCCCTCCGGGGCCTGCCGCCGCGGTGCCTGCCGCGGCCCAGTGGCACTGGATCCTGGTCACCCCTTTCATGCGCCGCCGCTTCACCGGATCGGTGACCACCGGAATCGACGGGACGGTGGATCTGCTGGCGCCGCCGCCCGCGGCGGCGGCCGGTCGCGTCGCCGAGGTGCCCGTGCGGATCGAGGGCGTGTCGAGCCTGACCGATTACGCCCACATCGAGCGCATGCTGGCGGCCGTCCCGGGCGTGAGCCGCGCCGGCGTCAGCGAGGTCCAGGGCGATACGGCTGTGTTCGCAGTGCAGGCAAACGGCGGTGCCGCCGCCATTTCCGGCCTGCTCGCGGGCTCTGCGCATTTCGAGAGCGTGCCGGCCGCCGGCGACGCTCTGGTCTATCGCTATCTGCCGGGCGCGGCAACCCCGCCGCCGGCGAGCCCACCCGCGGCGCCGGCGTCCGCGACCCGGAAACCGCCGGCGCCGGCGACCCGGAAACCGCCACCGGTAACGCGCTGAAGTCGTGCGCCACATCCCCAACCTCATCTGTCTGATCCGCCTGGCGCTGATCTGGCCGGTGGTGAGGCTGTTGCACGCAGGACGTTACGAGCTGGCACTCGGCCTGTTCGTGCTCGCCGCCGTCTCGGACGGCCTGGATGGTTTTCTCGCCAAGCGCTATCACTGGGTTTCGGAAGTCGGCAAGGTGCTCGACCCGGCGGCGGACAAGCTGTTGCTGATGGCCGTGTTCGTGGAGTCGGCCTGGCTTCAACTGGTGCCCTGGTGGGTGACCGCCGCCGCCGTGGCGCGCGATGTCATGATCGGGCTCGGGGCGCTGATCTACCGTCTGTGGTTCGGGCCGTTGCGTGGGGCCCCGACCGTGATCAGCAAGATCAACACGGCGGCGCAGCTGCTGTATCTTGCGCTGGTGATGCTCGGCGCCGCCTTTCTGTTCCCTCCGCCAGGTGTGCTGCGGGCGCTGGCGTACGTCGTGGTGGCGACCACCATCCTCTCGGGGCTGAGGTATCTGGCGATCTTCACCCGACGTGCCTGGTCGGGTCCGGCGCGGGCCGTCTAGGAGGGCGCATGCATCAGCTGCCCCTCGGGATCCGTCTCGCGGACCGGGCCGTGTTCGAGAGCTTCCTGCCCGCGGGTAACGCCGAGGCGCTGGCTCACGCCAGGCGGATCGCCGCGGGCGAGGCCGGTCTGACCTGGCTGTGCGGCCCGGCGAGCGCCGGCAAGACCCATCTGCTGCAGGCGGTCTGCGCGGCGGCCGGACGCTCGAAGCGTGCCGGTTTCGTGCCCCTCGGCGAGCTCGCCACCCTCGGCGTGGAGGTGCTCGAGGGCCTGCCGCAGCTCAACTGTCTGTGTATCGATGATCTCGACGCGGTCGTCGGCCGGGCGGACTGGGAGCGGGCGCTGTTCAGCGTGGTGCGGGAAGTCGGCGAGAGCGGCGGGGCGCTGGTGATGGCGGCGCGCTCGCCACCGGCGCTGCTTCAGTGGGCCCTGGCGGACCTGGGCTCGCGGTGCGCGGCCGGAGCGATCCTGCAGTTGCGCGTGCTCGATGAGAGCGAGCAGCAGCAGGCGCTGCAGTTGCGGGCGAGGCTGCGCGGACTGGAGCTTCCGCAGGAGACCTCACGCTGGCTCCAGCGGCGCTTTCCGCGGGACATGCGCCGGCTCTACGGCCTGCTCGACACGCTGGACGAGGCGGCGCTGGCCGCCCAGCGGCGCCTGACCGTGCCGTTCATCCGCCAGGTGTTGGCGCGGGAACGGCAGCCGCGACGGCCCTAACCCTTGAGCCGCACCGCCAGGGTGGCCACACGCCGGCCAAGCGCCTGGGTGAGCGCCTTCTCCTCCTCGGTCAGCAGTGGGGCGGTCTCGTCGCCGGAGACGTGCGAGGCGCCGTAGGGAGAGCCGCCGGAACGGGTCTGGTGCAGGGCCTGCTCGGTGTAGGGCAATCCCACCAGCACCATCCCATGGTGCAGCAGCGGCAGCATCATGCTGAGCAGAGTCGCTTCCTGGCCGCCGTGCTGGGTCTGGGTGGAAGTGAACACGCCGGCGGGTTTGCCGGAGAGGGCGCCGGAGACCCACAGGCCCGAGGTGCCGTCGAGGAAATATTTCAGCGGCGCGGCCATGTTGCCGAAGCGTGTCGGACTGCCGAGCAGCAACCCGTCGGTGGTGCGCAGATCCTCCACAGTGGCATACGGCGGGCCGCTTGCCGGCACGGGCCTGGCGGGGCCTTCGCTCTCGGCCGTGACGGGGGGAACGGTACGCAGTTTGGACGTGGTGCCGGGTACGCTCTCGATGCCCCGGCAGGCCTGCCGGGCGAGCTCGGCGGTGGCGCCGGTGCGGGAGTAGTACAGGACGAGTATTTCGGTCATCGCCGCGGAAGTCTAGGGTATATTGAGGTAATGGTCTGCAAGAAGTGCCTGGTGGCCGGCCGGGTCCAAGGTGTGTTTTATCGCGCCACCTGTGCGCAGCGCGCAGCCGAGCTCGGCGTGCGCGGCTATGCCAGGAACCTGCCGGACGGGCGTGTGGAGGTGCTCGCCTGCGGGAACGAGGCGGCCGTCAACGTGTTTGTCGAGTGGCTGTGGACGGGATCGAGCGCCTCGAAGGTCACCTCGGTGGAGGTTGACGACGCGCCGCGGCACATGGAAGAGCCCCCGCGGGGTTTCCGCGCCGTCTAGTGCGCGCTCGTCGCGGCGGGCGGTGCCGCCGGATCGGATCACCATTGATACGGCTCAGCGCGCGGCGTCGGCGTGGGCGAAGCCCAGGTCGTCCGCGCCGTTCCAGTGCTCCCAGGCGAGAAGCACGCGGTTCGGGTAGATATGCCGGCCGACGCTGCCGTTGTACTCCTCCAACGCGAGCCGCACGTTGTCGTGCGTGATGCGCAGGTAGTATCTGAGGATCGCGCAGCCCATGCGGATGTTGGGCGCCACGCGCACCAGCTCATAACCCTTCACCCCCAGGTGCTCGGGCCAGTAAGGCATGATCTGCATCAGCCCCACCGCGCCGCTCGGGGAGACCGCCCAGCGGTTGAAGCCGCTTTCCACCTGCATGACCGCCAGCACCAGTCCGGGCGGCAGCCGGGATGCCCCGCGCTGGTGAGTCACGCAGTACACCTGCCTCAGGATGTTGAGTCGCTCGGCGGGCTTGGGTACGTAGCGCTTCAGCCGCGGCTCCATGAGCGTGTACCAGACCGCGGCATCGAAACGATCCATGAAGCACTGGGCGTGCGAGATCGCCCGCTGGACGATGGGAGCGAGCGCCGGGTCGCGCTGACCTTCGGCGCGCGCGGGCGGGGCCAGACCGGCCCACAGCACGGTCAGCGCAAGCGCGGTCAGGACGGCGCGGACCGATCTATCGGCCGAGGCGGCCCTCGATGAACGTGAGAATCTCATCGACCGGAAATTCCACACTCTCGGTGTCTCTGCGATGCCGGTACTCGAGTCTGCCCGCCGCCAGGCCCCGTTCGGCCACCACGAGGCGGTGCGGGATGCCGAGCAGCTCCGCGTCGGCGAACTTCACTCCGGGGCGCGCGTCGCGATCGTCGAAAAGCACCTCGATGCCGGCGGCGGTGAGCTCGGTATAGAGGCGATCGGCCGTCTCGCGCACCTGAGCGGACTTCTGCAGGCCGAGCGCGATCAGTACGACCTGAAAAGGCGCGAGCGGCTCCGGCCAGATGATGCCGCGCTCATCATGATTCTGCTCGATGGCCGCCGCCACGACGCGCGTCACACCGATGCCGTAGCAGCCCATGTAAACGGCGACCTCTTTGCCGGCTTCATCGAGGACCGTCGCCTTCATCGCCTTGCTGTACTTGCGACCGAGCTGGAAGATGTGGCCCACCTCGATGCCGCGGGCGAGCCTGAGCGTGCCCTTGCCGCTCGGGCTGGGATCGCCTTCGCGGACATTGCGGATGTCAGCCGGGACGTAGCCCTGCACGTCGCGGTCCCAGTTCACTCCCGTGAGATGCATGTCCTTCTCGTTGGCGCCGCAGACGAAGTCGGCGACCGCGAGCGCGCCGTGATCGGCGTAGATGCGGCACGCGAGGCCCACGGGACCCAGGAAGCCGGCCTGCGTGCCGGTGGCGCGCTGGATGCGCTCGGCGCCGGCCATCCGCAGCGGACTCGCCACCCCGGGCAGCCTCTGTGCCTTGGTGGCATTCAACTCGTGATCGCCGCGGATCACCAGCGCCACCACCTCGTTCTCGCCCTGGCCCTCCACGAGCAGCGTCTTGAGGCAGCGGGACGGCTCGACCGACAGCAGCCTCGAGAGCGCCTCGATGGTCTTGGCGCCGGGAGTGGGCACCCGGGTGAGCGCTTCGTGCGGCGCCGGCCGGGGCTCGCGCGGCGGCGGGGCGGCGGCGGCCTCGATGTTGGAGGCGTAGCCGTCGCTGTCCGAGAACACGATGGCGTCCTCGCCCGAATCGGCCAGCACGTGGAATTCCTGAGACACATCGCCGCCGATCGGGCCGGAGTCGGCCTTCACCGCGCGGAAGTTCAGCCCCATGCGGGTGAAGATGCGGGTGTAGGTCTCGTGCATGATGCGGTAGCCTCGCTGGAGCGAGGCCTCATCGGCATGAAAGGAATACGCGTCCTTCATGAGAAACTCGCGGGCGCGCATCACCCCGAAGCGCGGCCGGATCTCGTCGCGGAACTTGGTCTGGATCTGGTAGAAATTCACCGGCAGTTGCCGGTAGCTCTTGAGCTCGCGCCGGGCGATGTCGGTGATCACTTCCTCGTGCGTGGGGCCCGCGACGAACTCGCGCTGATGACGGTCCGTGATACGCAGCAGCTCGGGACCGTATTCGCGCCAGCGGCCGGATTCCTGCCACAGCTCCGCGGGCTGCACCACGGGCATCAGCAGCTCGAGCGCCCCCGCGCGGTTCATCTCCTCGCGGATGATGGCGCTGGCCTTGTGCAGCGTCCTCACCCCCATCGGCAGCCAGCTGTACAGACCCGAGGCGAGGCGGCGGATGAGCCCCGCGCGCAGCATGAGCTGGTGGCTGACGACTTCCGCCTCGGCCGGGGTTTCCTTGGTGGTCTGGATGGGGTATTGCGAAAGCCTCATGGCGCGGGTCTCGGCGGATCTCGAGCGGATGAAGCGGGCATCATAACAGGAGAGCGCGACCTGATAAGATGCACCGGACCTGCGCCTGAATTCCCGCAGGCCCCGAGGCTCACTGAATGTCCGCAAGCCACATACACGACAGCACTCCGCCCGAGGCCGAGGGCGACGGTGCCCCGAAGCGGCCGCGCAGGGGCATCTATCTGCTGCCGAACCTGCTGACCACCGCCAGCCTCTTTTCGGGCTTCTACGCCATCGTCGCCGCCATCGACAAGCACTTTGCGCCGGCCGGCATGGCGGTGTTCGTCGCGATGGTCTTCGATTCGCTGGACGGGCGGATCGCACGGCTCACCCGCACCGAGAGCGCCTTCGGGAAGGAGTACGACAGTCTCTCCGACATGGTCTCCTTCGGTCTCGCACCGGCCATCGTCGCCTACCAGTGGGGTGTGGTGCGGATCGCCGAGTACGGCCGGGCCTGGGGCCGCTTCGGATGGCTCGCCTGCTTTTTCTACGCGGTTGCGGCGGCACTGCGGCTTGCGCGCTTCAATATCCGCACCGTCGTCGACAAGCGCTACTTCGAGGGGCTGCCGAGCCCGTCCGCGGCGGCGACCGTGGCGGGATTCGTTTGGCTGTCGAGCCAGTGGCGCCAGCCGGGGCTCACCGGGCTGATCATCGCCTTCACGGTGACGGCCGTGGCGGGCGCCCTGATGGTCAGCCGGTTCAGCTATTTCAGCTTCAAGAAGCTCAATCTCGAGGGGCCGGTCCGCTTCATCTCGCTGCTGCTGGTGGTGCTCGCCTTCGTGCTGATCGCGAGCGATCCACCGTTGATCCTGCTGGCCATATTCGGCGGCTACGCCGCATCCGGGCCGATCGTGTGGCTCTGGCGCCGCATTCTTCGCCGGCATCGGCGGCCCGCCCGCGAGGGGCATGCCTGATGCCGGGCGCACGGCGCGCCGAATACCTGCGGGCCATCGGAATCGATCGGTGGATACCCCAAAACCGGTCCGGGGAGGCCGCCCCACCGGCGCCGGCGCCGGCCGCGCCGGGCGGCGACGCCACACCACCCGGCCGGGCTGGCGCCGAGACCGCCGAGGCCCCATGGGAGGCGCTGCGAGCCGAAATCCTCGAGTGCACGAAGTGCCCGCTGCACGAGAGCCGGACGCAGGGGGTCGTGGGGGTCGGTAACCGGGAGGCCGACTGGATGGTGATCGGCGAGGCGCCCGGGGCCGAGGAGGACCGGCGGGGCGAGCCGTTCGTGGGCCGGGCGGGGAAGCTGCTCGATGCCATGCTGCTTTCGCTCGGCCTCCGCCGCACCGCGAATGTCTACATTGCCAATATCCTGAAGAGTCGGCCGCCCGGCAACCGCGACCCGCGGCCCGAGGAGGTCGCCGCCTGCCTGCCGTATCTCACGCGCCAGATCGAGCTGGTGAGGCCGAAGCTGCTGCTCGCGGTCGGCCGCATCGCCGCCCAGAACCTGCTCTCGAGCGATGCGCCGCTGGGTCGGCTGCGCGGGCGGGTGCATCGGTTCGGGGAGCGCGATACTCCCCTCGTGGTAACGTATCATCCCGCTTATCTCCTGCGCTCGCCGGCGGACAAGCGCAAGGCGTGGGAGGACCTGAAACTCGCGCGCAGCGTGCTGCGGCAGACGATGGCAGGCATACCGACCGATGGCGACCGCTCCTGAGCTGCTCAATACCCTCCCGCCCGTGCAGATCCGTCCCATGAGCAGTGCGGATCTGGCCGATGTGTTCGCCATCGAGCAGGCCTCCTACGACTTCCCGTGGAGCGAGGGGATTTTCCGCGACTGTCTGCGGGTCGGGTATGTGTGCAGGGTGCTCGCGCTCGAGGAACGGGTCATCGGCTATGGCGTGATGAGCATGGGCGCCGGCGAGATGCACGTGCTCAACCTGTGTATCGCCGAGGCGCATCGTTGCCAGGGTCTCGGCCGGCACATGCTCGATCACCTGCTCGACCGCGGCGCGGCCGCGGGCGTCTCGGACGCCTTCCTCGAAGTGCGACCCTCCAACGCCATGGCGCTGCGTCTGTACCGCTCGCTCGGTTTTCAGCAGATCGGCACGCGCCGCGGCTACTACCAGGCGGCCGGTGGCCGGGAGGACGCCTGTGTGCTGAAATTGAGTCTGCGCACCCGCTGCGCTTCCGATATCTGAGTTTTCCACTTCATGACTGATTTGACTGCCGAAATCCGCCGGCGGCGGACCTTTGCGATCATCTCGCACCCCGACGCGGGCAAGACCACGCTCACCGAAAAGCTGCTGCTGTTCGGCGGCGCCATCCAGCTCGCCGGCACCGTCAAGGGCCGCAAGGCCGCGCGCCACGCCACCTCGGACTGGATGCGCCTCGAGCAGCAGCGCGGCATCTCCGTGACCTCTTCGGTCATGCAGTTTCCCTACCGCGACTGCATCGTGAACCTGCTCGACACCCCGGGACACGAGGATTTCTCGGAGGATACCTACCGCACGCTCACCGCGGTGGACTCGGCGCTGATGGTCATCGACTGCGCCAAGGGCGTGGAGGAGCGCACGATCAAACTGATGGAAGTCTGCCGCCTGCGCGACACGCCCATCATGACCTTCATCAACAAGCTCGACCGCGAGGGACGCGCCCCGATCGAGCTGCTCGATGAGATCGAGCGGGTGCTCGGCATCCGCACCGCGCCGGTCACCTGGCCGATCGGCATGGGCCGCGCGCTGCGCGGCATCTATCACCTGCCGGAGGACCGCATCTACGTGTACGCGGCGGGCGAGCGCGGCCGGGCGGGCGAGAACCAGATCATCGAGGGGCTCTCGAGCGAGGCGGCCGGACGGTTCCTGGCCGGCGAGGCGGCCGCGGTTCGCGAGGAGATCGAGCTCGTGCGCGGCGCCACCAGCGCCTTCGAGCCCGATGACTACCTCGCCGGCCGCCAGACTCCGGTGTTCTTCGGCTCGGCCATCGGCAACTTCGGCGTGCAGGAGCTGCTCGCCTCCTTCACGCGGCATGCGCCGGGGCCGCTGCCGCGCACCGCGCGCGAGCGGCGGGTCGAGCCTCTGGAGGAGCGCCTCACCGGCTTCGTGTTCAAGATACAGGCCAACATGGATCCGGGGCATCGCGATCGCATCGCGTTCCTGCGCCTGTGCTCGGGCCGGTACACGCGCGGCATGCGGCTGTTTCACTCGCGGCTCGGCAAGGAGGTGCGGGTGGCCGACGCGCTCACCTTCATGGCCAGCGACAGGGAGCACGCCGAGGAGGCGTACGCGGGCGATATCATCGGCCTGCACAATCACGGCACGATCAACATCGGGGACACGTTCACCGAGGGCGAGAGGCTCGCCTTCACCGGCATTCCCAACTTCGCGCCGGAGATCTTCCGGCGCGCGGTGCTGAAGGATCCGCTGAGGATGAAGGCGCTGCAGAAGGGGCTCTCGCAGCTGTGCGAGGAGGGGGCGACGCAGCTGTTCAGGCCGCTGCGCAACAATGACCTGATCCTGGGGGCGGTCGGGCAGCTGCAGTTCGAGGTGGTGGCCTTCCGGCTCCAGGACGAGTACGGCGTCGCCTGCGCGTTCGAGCCGGTGAACGTGTACACCGCCCGCTGGATCGCTGGAGCCGATCCGCGCAAGCTCGAGGAGTTCCGCAGCCGCGCCTACGAGAATCTGGCGGTGGATCACAGCGGCGCGCCGGTGTATCTGGCGCCCTCGCGCGTGAATCTGGAGCTCACCCTGGAGCGCTGGCCCGACATCACCTTCCGCGAGACGCGCGAGCATGCCTCCTGAAGGGCGGGCCGGCTAGGCTTTCAGCAGCTCCTTCAGCCGCTCGAGCTGCGCGGTGAGGTCCGTGGCGGCGCGCTCGAGCTCGCTCTGGCGGGCTCTGTCGGCCTCGACCACCTGTGCCGGAGCGTTGGCGACGAAGCTCCGATTGGCCAGACGGCCGCGGACCTTGGCGAGATCGGCCTCGGCGCGCTTGAGGAGCTTCTCCAGACGCTCGGCCTCCGCGTTGGCATCGATCAGCCCCGCCATGGGCACGAGCACCGTCAGCTCGCCCACCAGCGCGGTCGCCGACTGCGGCGCGGGCTCGTCGGCGCCCAGCACGGTGATCGAGTCGATGCCGGCGAGACGGGTCAGGTAGGGCCCATGGGCCGCGAGGTGGGCGCGATCCTCGGCGGTGGCGCCCTTCAACAGCACAGGGATGCGCTTGGAAGGGTTGATGTTCATCTCGCCGCGGATCTGGCGCACGGCCAGTATGAGCGCCTGGATCCAGCCGACTTCGCGCTCGCTCGTCTCGTCGGGCGCGTATTCGCCGGCTCGAGGATAGGCGCACAGCATCACCGTGGGACCGGCGCGGCCGGCGAGCGGCGCGGCGCGCTGCCAGATCTCCTCGGTGATGAACGGCATGATGGGATGCAGGGCGCGTTGCAGCGCTTCGAGAATCTCCGCGAGGGTCCGGCGGGTGCCGCCTTTGGCGGCCTCGCTCGCCGACTCCGACTGCAGCACGGGTTTGGTGAGCTCCAGGTACCAGTCGCAGAACTCGTGCCACGCGAACTCGTACATCGCGTTGGCCGCATAGTCGAAGCGGTACTCCGCAAGCGCTTTGTCCACCGCGCCGAGCATCCGGCCGAAACGCGAACGGATCCAGCGGTCGGCCACGGAGAGCTCCACCGCGCCGGCCGGGCTTCCGACAGCGGCGCTCTGCTCGCACACCATGGTGACGAAGCGGGCCGCGTTCCACAGCTTGTTGCAGAAATTACGGTATCCGGCCACGCGCGCCATGTCGAACCGGATGTCCCGGCTCGGTGAGGCGAGCGCCGCGAAGGTGAACCGCAGCGCATCCGTGCCGTGCGCGGCGATGCCCTCGGGGAACTGCTTGCGGGTCGCCTTCTCGATCTTCGGTCTCATCTGCGGCTGCATCAGGCCGCTGGTGCGCTTGGTCACCAGGGACTCGAGGTCGATGCCGTCGACGATGTCGAGCGGGTCGATGACGTTGCCCTTGGACTTCGACATCTTCTCGCCGTGCTCGTCTCGAATGAGTCCGTGGATGTAGACGTCGCGAAACGGCACGTCGCCCATGAACTTCAGCCCCATCATCATCATCCGCGCCACCCAGAAGAAGATGATGTCGAAGCCCGTGAGCAGCAGCGTGGTCGGATAGTACCGGCCGAGCTCAGGGGTCTGTTCGGGCCAGCCGAGAGTCGAGAACGGCCACAGGGCGGAGGAGAACCACGTATCGAGTACGTCCTCGTCCTGACGCAGTGCCACCTTGGGGTCGAGGCGGTGTTTGGCGCGCGCCTCGCTCTCGTCGCGTCCTACGTAGACATTGCCTTGGTCATCGTACCAGGCGGGGATGCGATGCCCCCACCACAGCTGGCGGCTGATGCACCAGTCCTTGATGTTGCGCATCCATTCGAAATAGGTCTTGGTCCAGCTCTCCGGCACGAAGCGGGTGCGGCCGCCCTCGACCGCGGCGATCGCCGGCTCCGCTAGCGGCGCGATCTTCACGTACCACTGGTCGGTGAGATAGGGCTCGAGCACCGCGCCCGAGCGATCGCCGCGCGGCACCATCAGCTTGTGCTTCTCGGTCCGCGCCAGGAGACCCGCGGCATCGAGCTCGGCGAGCACGCGTTGCCTGGCCTCGAAACGATCGAGGCCGCGGAAGCGCTCCGGCACGTTGTCGTTGAGCGACGCGCGGGGCGTGAAGATGTTGATCTGCTGCAGACCGTGGCGGACGCCGATCTCGTGGTCGTTGAAATCGTGCGCCGGAGTGATCTTCACGCAGCCCGAGCCGAAATCGGCATCGACGTACGCGTCGGCGATGATGGGGATGCGGCGCTCGGTGAGCGGCAGGAGCAGTTGTTTGCCGATCAGGTCCTTGTAGCGCTCGTCGTCCGGATTGACCGCCACGGCGGTGTCGCCCAACATGGTCTCGGGTCGCGTGGTGGCCACAACGACGTGACCCGAACCGTCCTCGAGCGGGTAGCGCAGATGCCACAGGTGGCCTTCTTCCTCCTGGCTTTGCACCTCGAGGTCGGACAGAGCGGTCAGCAGCTCCGGATCCCAGTTGACCAGGCGCTTGCCGCGATAGATGAGCCCTTCCTCGTGCAGGCGCACGAAGACCTCGAGCACCGCCCGCGACAGGCCCGCGTCCATGGTGAAACGCTCGCGCGACCAGTCCACCGAGTCGCCGAGGCGGCGCATCTGGCGGGACATGGTATCCCCGGATTGCGCCTTCCACTGCCACACCCGCTCCACGAAAGCCTGCCGCCCGAGCTCGGTGCGCCGTTTGCCCTCGGCTTCGAGCTGCCGCTCGACCACCATCTGGGTCGCGATGCCCGCATGGTCGGTGCCCGGCTGCCACAGCGTGTCCTCGCCACGCATGCGGTGATAGCGTGTCAGGGTATCCATGAGCGTATGGTTGAACGCATGGCCCATGTGCAGCGTGCCGGTCACGTTGGGCGGCGGGATCATGATGCAGAAGGGCGTGCCGCGGCCGCCGGCGGCGAACCAGCCGTTCGCTTCCCACCGCTCGTAGATCCGCCGCTCGATCTGGTGCGGCGCGTACACTTTGTCCATCGCTGGGTCTTTACCGGTTGTCGGGTCGATTGTCGGTCGGTTATGGGGCGGTTACGGAATGCTAGGGGGCGTGTAGGTTGTGCGTCTCGGGTGAGAAGCCCATCTGCCGGTAGGCCTTGAAGCGCGCACGGCCGGCGTCGCGGCGCGCGGGCTCGCCATCGACGATTTCGGCGACTCGGGTGATCTGCGCGAGAAAGGGCGGCGGCTCGGCCGAGGAATCGAGGTTGATCAGCACGTCCACCGGGCCGACCGGCGGCGCCGTGCCGAGCAGGACGGGCGCCTCGGCGCCCGCCGGTCCTTCGGCCCCGAGCCACTCGTGCGGCACGAAGCTGGTGTCGGCGAAGGTCCACAGCAGCTTGTCCATCGTCTGGAGCTCGCCACGGTCGGTGTGCCAGACGAGCACGCTCTGCGAGGCCAGGTAGGCCTTCTCCGCGATCCGGCACGCGACTTTCAGGCGCGCCGCGGCCGACGCTTGCGCGAGCACGTAGAAGTCCACCCGCACGCGGCTCTCTACAGTCCGGCCCGGCGGATCAGGAAATCCGCCAGCAGCGCCGTCGGCCGCCCGGTGCTGCCCTTGTGCGCGCCGCTGCGCCAGGCGGTGCCGGCGATGTCCAGGTGCGCCCAGGGCATTCCACGGGTGAACTTGCCGAGGAAGGCCGCCGCGGTGATGGTGCCGCCGTCGCGTCCGCCGATATTGGCGAAGTCGGCGAAATTGCTCTTCAACTGCTCGGCATACTCCTCGGTGAGCGGCAGCTCCCAGGCGCGGTCGTCGGCGCGCACGCCGGCCTCGATGAGCTCATGGATCAGCGCCTCGTCGTTGCCGAGCACCCCCGAATGATGATGTCCGAGGGCGATGACACAGGCGCCGGTGAGTGTGGCCATGTCCACGAGCGCGGCCGGCTTGAAGCGGCGCGCATAGTGAAGCGCGTCGCACAGGATGAGCCGTCCTTCCGCGTCGGTGTTGAGAATCTCCACGCTCTGGCCGGAGGCGCTGATGGCGATGTCACCCGGCTTGACGGCCTTGCCGCCGGGCATGTTCTCGACCGCCGCGACGATACCGACGACGTTGAGCGGTATGCGTAGCTGCGCCATCAGCGACAGGGCGGCGATCACCGCGGCCGCGCCGCTCATGTCGTACTTCATCTCGTCCATGTCCGCGGAGGGTTTCAGGGAGATGCCGCCGGAGTCGAAGGTCACGCCCTTGCCGACCAGCACCACCGGCGGGCGGCCGGCCTTGCCGCCTTTGTGCTCGAGCACGATCAGGCGCGGGGGCTCGCTGCTGCCCTGGGCGACCGCGAGCAGGCAGCCCATTTTCTCGCGCCGGATGGCCGGCTCGTCGAGCACCCGGACGCTGAGCGAGCGGTGGCCGCGGGCGAGTGCGCGCGCCTGATCGGCCAGGTAGCGGGGCGTGCAGACATTGCCCGGCAGGTTCGCCAGATTGCGCTGCATCTTGGCGGCTTCGGCGATGGCCGCGCCATGGGCCATGCCCCGCTCCAGCGCCTTCGCCGAGCGTTTCTCGGCCGGTCCCGCCAGCACCCGCTTCAGGGCGGCGGCCTTGGGCTTCTTGCCGGTCTTCAGATCGTTGATGCGGTACAGGCCCGCGCTCGCGATCTCCGCGACCGCCCGGCCGTAGTAGTAATCGTCGAGCGCCTCGCTGTCCGGACGCTCGAGGGCCACCGCGGCGGCGGCGACCCCTGTCTTGGCGAGGGCCGCCACGGCCGCCGTCCACGCCTTGCGCCAGGGCTTGCGGCCGAAGTCCTTCCTGGGGCCCAGGCCGGTGAGCAGCACGCGCGAGGCGGCAAGTCCCGGCAGATCGCCGACGAGCAGCGTCTCGCCCGCCCGCCCGGGGAAATCCCCGCGGGAGAGGAGCTTTTTCAGCCGTCCGCCGGCGGCCTCGTCGACGCTGCGCGCGTGCGCGGTCAACTCCCCCTCTTCGAAAATACCCACCACGAGGCAGTCCACGGCGAGCGTGGCGATCCCCTTGTTCCAGATTTCGAACCTCATTGCGCAATTCTCCCGTGTACCGGCGCTCAGGTCGCAGGACCTTAGGTTTGCTCAGCGGACGCGAATCCCATTGAGATGCGCCACCCGCTGCTTTATCTTGACGAGCGCCTCGCACTGCCGCGTGTTGAATGCGCGGAGGCATCCTGGCTCGGACGGCTCTGCGCGGGCGACGGGCGCTTGCGCCAGTGTAACTCAAGCCGGCCTGGTGACGGTGCCTGTGAGCGGACTAAGCGGACGAAAATAGGGTGCGAAAAATTCTCGGACGGTACCTGCTGCGCGAGGTCGTCACCGCCTGGCTGCTGATGATGGGCGTGCTGCTCGTCATTCTGCTGGTCTACGAGGTGTCCGCCGTGCTCGAGCGCGCCGCGGCCAGCCAGTTCCCTTCGGACGTGATCCTGCGGCTCATCTACCTCGGCGTGCTCCAGTACGTGAGCCTGGTGGCCCCGATCAGTCTGCTGCTCGGCATCGTGACGGCCCTCGGCAGGCTCTACCACGACAGCGAGATGGCCGCGGCGCTGGCCTGCGGGGTCCGGCCGGCCACGCTCTATGTGCCCGTGATCGGGCTGGGTCTGCTCGTGGCGGGCGTCGTGGCGGCGGTGACCCTGGTGCTGGCCCCCTCCGCCACCTTCAGGGCCCTCACTCTGCGCAACGAGGCGGTCCGGGCCGGGCAGTTCGCGCCGCTGCAGGCCGGCCAGTTCCGTGCCTTCGGCGGCGGCAACTCGGTCGTCTACGCGGAGAAGGTGCAGCCGAACGGCACGCTCGGCAATGTCTTCGTCGAGCGGACCCAGGGATCGGTGGTGGAGGTGGCGTTGGCGAGCGAAGCGCGGCACACGGTCTCGAGCGACCACAAGACGCAGACCATCGAGCTGTACAACGGCGAGCGCTTCGAGGGTGTGCCCGGCAAGGGCGCGTTTCGCATCATGCACTTCGCCGAGCACACCATCCCGATCCGAATGCCGGCGGTGAGCGCCGCGGTGACCGATCTCGACGCGCAGCCCACGGCGGCGCTGCTCGCCTCCGCCGACCCGCGGCGCCAGGCGGTGCTTCAGTGGCGCATCTCCCTGCCGTTGATGTGCTTCGTGCTCGCCGCAGTCGCGCTGCCGCTCTCGAGGCTCAAGCCGCGTCAGGGCCGGTATGCGCGCATATGGTTCGCCTTCGTGGTGTACGTGGTCTACGTGTACCTGCTACTGGCGGGCAAGACGTGGATCGGCCGGGGCACCATCCCGGTGGACGTGGGTCTGTGGTGGACACATGCCGCCGTGGCGCTGTTCGCGCTGGGGCTGGTGGCGGGGCCGCCGACGGCTCGGCGGTTGCGTTACCGGTTGGCGCGGGCATGAGCATTCTCGACCGCCACATCGTCCGCACGATCCTCGGGGCGGTGCTGTTGGTGATGATGGTGCTGCTGGTGCTGAGCGGGCTGATCGTATTCATCAGCCAGCAGGGAGACATCGGCGTGGGCCACTACACGCTGGCGGATGCATTGTGGTTCACGGCGCTCAATCTACCGGAGCAGGCCTACGAGCTGTTGCCGATCACGGCGCTGCTCGGCTCGCTCATCGGCCTGGGGACCCTGGCGAGCGGCAGCGAGATCACGGTGATCCGCGCCACCGGCGTATCGGTGGCTCGGATCGCCGGCGCGGCGCTGATCGCCGCGGGACTGCTCATGGGGCTCGAGGCGGCGGTCGGGGAGTTCGTCGCCCCGCAGCTCCAGGAAGTGGCCAATCAGCAGCGGGTCTTCAGCCAGTACGACACCATCAGTTTCGGCGGCGGCACCGGCGCGTGGGTGCGCGACGGGGATCTGATCCTGAACGTGGCGCGCCAGTCGGGCTCGCGGCAGTTCGGCGGCATGCAGGTATTCGAGCTCTCGCCGCAGCATCGGTTGCTCGCCATCGGGCGGGCGGCGCAGGCCACGGCCGCCGGCCATCACAAGTGGCTGCTCGGCGACTACTCCGCCTCGCGCTTCGAGGGCGATCGGGTGATCGTGCGCCCCCCGGGCGACAAGATCCTGACTTCGAACGTGACGGCGGGCTTTCTCGGCTTCGCGGTCCAGGACCCGGAGCAGATGACGCTGCACTCGCTATGGGATCTGATCGGCTACCTGCACGCCAACTCGGTGGACGCCGGCCAGTATGTATTCGCGTTCTGGTCGCGGATCGCCCGCATGGTGGCGATCGCGTTCTCGGTGCTGCTCGCCGTGCCGTTCGTGCTGGGCTCGATGCGCTCGGCGGGGGCGGGCACGAGGACGCTGCTCGGGCTCGCCATCGGCATCGGGTTCTTCCTGCTGCAGCGGCTGATCGAAAGCGGCACCATCGTGTTTCACCTCGATCCGGTCATCCTGGCGTGGCTGCCGACCACGCTGCTGGCGACGGTGACGCTGCTGTTGCTGGCGAGCGCCAGATGAGCGTCCGCTCTAGTGCTTTCCGTGGTGGTGGACCGGCAGCGGTGCGAGCAGCCCGGACAGCGGCTGGAAGATCTCCTGGTAGCGATAGCCGGGGACCCGGTATTCCCAGCCGCGCACGCGCGCGTTGATCCGCGCGGCCTGGTTGGCGGCCTTCTTGCCGCTGCCGTGCGCCACCACGTCGATGTAGTGCTTGCCGCGCTTGCCGGTCTGGTAACCGTCGACGTCGATCTCGAGGCCGTCGAAGGTCTCGAAGACGGCGTGGGAAAGGCGGACGCCCCTGGGCGCAGGGGCGCTCTTGCGCACGTCGCTGAGCGTCAGATTCGACAGTGCGCTGGCCATGTCGTCGGCCGCGCCCGCGCTGTCGAGCTTGCGGCCGCGGGGGATGCCGTGGACGGTGAAATCGGCATCGCTCGCCTTGGCGCGCGCGATGCTGAAGCGCCGGCCCCGCGCGGGCCGTTCCTCGATGCGGCTGATGCGGCTGTGGCTCACATCGATGATGATCGGCTCGAGCCACTGGGCCGGCGTGGCATCGGCCATGACCAGGGGAGAGGCGAGCAGGCTCTGCTTGTGGCCCACGACACGCACGTAGCAGTCGTTGCCGTTGGCGGTGTGTCCGACGATCAGCGACCAGGTCTTGTGGGGCGTGATCACGTCGATGCGCGTCCCGCTCGCCTTGGCGGAGGTCAGCTTCTGCACGCCGAGTATCGGGTAGTTCCGCGCCAGGCGGGTCTTGCGCTCGATGACCTTCAGGTCGCCGAGGTCGATGAGCAGCTTGCGCAGCTTGCCCGAGTCGGCCGGGTAGGCGCGCTCGCTCACCAGCCAGCGTTTGGCTCCCCTGTCGAGCGTCGTGCGCACGCCGCCGGCGGCGCTGATGCGCACCTCGGTCACGGAGTTGAGCTGATTCGCAAGGCCCGGCAGGACCGCTTCGCCGGCCCTGCTCGCGGTGCCCGCTGCGGACTGGCGGTGCACGACCCACACGGCGAGCACGAGGACCGCCAGGCTCGCGATGAGCAGAAATCCGAGACGGCGTTGGGTCATGACTGCTCCCGTGGCGTTTTGGCCGTGTGGCGCCGCCTGCGCCAGACGGCGGCGAGCAGCGCCGCCAGCGCGAAGGCGCCCGGTATGCCGATGATGTTGATGATCTTGAGGTCGGTGCCGAGCCGGTTGATGCTGCGCACCAGGCCCGCCTGCACGGCGCGCAGGCGCTTGCGGATGGTGAGCCGCTCGGTCTGGAAGTGGCGGATCTCCCGCTCCTGCGCCGGCGTCAGGATCAGGGTCGACTTGTTGTTACGCTTCGACTGCAGCAGCGTCAGTTGTTGCTCGGTCTGCCGAAGCTGCTGCTTCAGCCGCTGCTGTTGCACGCGGTAGCGGGCCTCCGCCACGCGGCGCAGCGCCTCCACCCGCGTGAACGGCCGCGTGAAGCCCGCCTTGCCGCGGATGCTGATCAGGTCGCCGCTGCCGGCGAGGTTGTCGAGCGCGTTCAGCACCAGGTTGCCGTTGCTGGCCCAGGCCTGCGCCAGCTGCCGGCCGAACAGGTTGAGCTGCCGGACCCACAGGTAGTTGGCCAGCATGTCCGCATCGGCGATCACCACCAGATGCAGCGGCTTGACCGACGCTTTGAGGTCGGGTTGTCCGGCGGGCAGGCTCACGCCCTTGGGCGGGCCGTCGGGGAAGGCCGTCTCGACCGTGCCGGTGACGCGCGCGGCCAGGGTGTAGTGCGTGCCGGTGGGCGCGAAGCCCTGCAGCAGACTCGCCGGCTGCACCATCGAGGTGAAACGCGCGGCCGGCATGGGCTCGGCGTCGCTGCTGGACCACATGATCGGCTCGAACTTCGTCTTCGAGCCCTTGATGTGGCTGAGATAGCCCGCGGTGGCGACGTTGACGTTGGAGAGGCCCGCGGTGATGACATCGTGCTGCGACATGTCGGCACGGCCGAGGCCGATGAAGCCGGGATTCTCGGTCGGAGTCCCGTCGGCTCCGGAGACGGTGAGCGCGAGGTTGCGGTCGGCGACGACCTGGCTCGGGCTGAAGTGCACGCCCCAGGCGGCGAGCAGCTTCGGCAGGTTCGATCCCGAGCTCATCGCCGGGCCGGCGGGCCCGGCGCTTTCCGTCGCGGGATCGACGAAGGCGAGGATGTGTCCGCCGCGCAGCGCGTACTGGTCGATGGCGAAACGGGTTGCGTTCGAGAGATTGTGCGGGTCGACGAGCACCAGCACCCGCGTATCCTTCGGGATGGCCTTCGCGTCGGGGCCCAGTGTATGCAGATCGTAGAGTTGGGAGGCCTGCCGGTAGACCAGCCAGGGCTGGCGGAACTGCCCGGTGCGGGGGTTGTAGCCGCCGGTCATGGGCAGGCTCGAGTACCACGCCACCACCGGCTTTTTCGGATGGGCGAGCCGGTAGATGAGCTTGGCGACGTCGTACTCGAGGAAGCGCTGCTTGCGCGGATCGAAGAACGGGATGGCCTGCTGGCCGTTGGTGGAATTGGTGCCCGCCAGGCCGAAGTAGAACTTGCTGCCGGCCGCATCGAGGGGCATGCCGGTCACACCGAGCGCCGCGGCGCGGTCCTCGGCGACCGAGTACGGCTGCGGATCGATGATGTGCAGGCGGATCTTGCCGTTGGCGCGCTGGGCGATCTCCTTGAGGAAGTTCTCCACGTGGTTGGCGTAGACGCTCACCTGCGGCAGGTTCTGCGCGGCCTTGCTCGAGTAGAAGAAGTCGAGATCGATCGGCTCGCGGATGCCGGCGAGAATGCGCCGCGTGCCGCGCGAGATCGTGTACAGATGATGCTGGGTCAGATCGATCTGCCAGCCCGCGAGCGAATAATTGAAAATGACGGTCAGGCTGACCAACAGCACGGCGAGCGCCCCCACGGCGCCCCAACCCAGAGCCGAGCGGCTCCACTTCGAGCGTTGCATCATCATGCGCTACTCCGCCTTGCGCAGGTCGACCGCGACCGCGGTGGTGAACAGGAAAAAGCCGATCAGCATCGCGAAGTACAGCAAGTCGCGCGCCTCGAGCACGCCGCGGGTGATCGACTGGAAGTGAGTCAGGAAGGACAGCGAGGCGATCGCCTCGACGAGCGCCTGCGGCGCCCATCCCTGGAAGAGGTTGATCACCAGCGGATAGCCGGCGAGCAGCAGCAGGAAGCAGGCGACCACCCCCAGGATGAAGGCGACCACCTGGCTGCGCGTCAGCGCGGACATGCACGAGCCGACCGCGAGAAAGCCGCCCGCGAGCAGCAGGCTGCCCAGGTAGGAGGCGAGGATGACGCCGTTATCGGGGCTGCCGAGGTAGTTGACCGTGATCCAGATGGGGAAGGTGAGCGCGAGCGCCACGCCCGTGAACAGCCAGGCCGCCAGATACTTGCCGAGCACCGCCTCCCAGGTCTTCACCGGCAGGGTCATCAGCAGCTCGATGCTGCCGGATTTGCGCTCCTCGGCCCACAGCCTCATCGACAGGGCGGGGATGAGAAACAGGTACAGCCACGGATGGAAGGCGAAGAAGGGCTTGAGGTCCGCCTGGCCGCGCCCGTAGAAATGCCCCAGGGAGAACGTGAGGGCGTTGGCCAGCACGAGGAAGATGAGAATGAAGATGTAAGCCAGCGGAGTCGCGAAATAACTCGCCAGCTCGCGGCGCAGGATCAGCCCCACGTTGCGCATGCCGTCCCCCTTTTGATTGTCAGGCGGTGATCGTCCGGAACACCTCATCGAGGCGCCCCGATTCCAGGTGCAGCTCTTTGAGCGTCAGTCCGCGGCTCCTCGACAGATCCGAGATCGCCTGCAGGATCGTCGCGCCGTCGCGCGGCAGCGCGGTGAGACGGGCATCGCGCTCGCTGACTTCGACCCGCGCCACCTGCGGCAGCGCCTCGACCGCCTCGCGGGCGGCCGCGAGCTGCTCGGCGCGCTCGAGCTGCAGCGACACGGCGTTGTAGTAGCGCGAGCGCGCCGCAAGCTGCTGCGGCGTGTCGTCGGCCACGATGCGCCCGCGCGCGATGACGATGGCCCGGGTGCATACCGCATCGACTTCCTCGAGAATGTGCGTGGAGATCACGATGATCTTCTCGCGGGCCATCTCGTTGATGAGGGTGCGCACTTCGTGCTTCTGGTTGGGATCGAGGCCGTCGGTGGGCTCGTCGAGAATGAGCACCGGAGGATCGTGAATCATGGCCTGCGCCAGCCCGACGCGGCGGCGGAAGCCCTTGGAGAGCGTTTCGATCGGCTGATCGAGCACCGAGGCGAGCTGCAGCCGCTCGTTCACGTGATGCAGGCGTGCGCGCTTGCGTGAGCCTTCGAGCTGGCGCAGGTCCGCGATGAACTCCAGGAAGGCGCGCACGCGCATCTCGCCGTAGCTCGGCGCGCCCTCGGGCAGATACCCCAGGGTCTGACGGGCGGCGAGCGGCTCGGTCTGCACGTCATGGCCGAAGATGCTGGCGCGGCCCGAGGTCGGCGTGACGAAGCCGGCGAGCATGCGCATGGTTGTCGTCTTGCCCGCGCCATTGGGTCCGAGAAAGCCGAGCACTTCGCCCGGCCGGACCTCGAAGGTGACGTCCTCGACGGCGGTCACCGACTGATAGCGCTTGCACAGGTGATCGGTTTTGATCATGGTGCCCTCCACTGGCAGCGATAGATTGCGGGCGGGCGCGAAAAGTTCCCCGGGAGTCCGGCGCGCTGCTAACCCGGACGCCAGCGCCGGCCGCTCAAGTGCCAATACAGCATCATCAGCGCTCCGCCGATCATGCCGCCGAGATGGGCGAAATGAGCGACGCCGATCTCGGTGCCGGTGACACCGAAGGTCAGCTCCGCGACCGCGTACAGGCTGACGAACAACCACGCCGGCATGGGTATGGGAGGGAACAGCAGCAGCAGCCGTTCACGGGGAAACAGCACCGCAAACGCGAGCAGCAGGCCGAAAATGCCTCCCGAGGCGCCGATGGTCGGCACGGGGCTGCCGGTGGCGTGCTGGACGGCGAGCTGAACGCCGGCCGCGGCGAGGGTGCACACGAAGTAGTACGCCAGGAAGCGCCGCGCGCCCCAGAATCGCTCGATCCACGGGGCGAACACGAATATCGCGAACATGTTGAACAATATGTGCAGCCAGCCTTCGTGGATGAAGGCGAAGGTCACGAGCTGCCACCAGTGGAAGTACGGGCCCGGCGGCCAGAGCGCGAACAGGCTCACGATGGGTCTGAATGCCACCAGCTCGACCAGGAACACGGCGAAGTTTGCGACGATCAGGCCGAGCGCGGCCGGTGTGAGCGAGCGAAACATCCGCACAGTCTACCCGCCCGAGCCGCGCGAATCACGGCGCGCGGCGCGCGGCGCCGCGGCCGCGGCGGCGCCGGCGATCGAGGGCGCGTTTCCAAGATCAATCCACTGCGCTACGCTATGGGCGTCGCGCAGCGGGCTTACCTGGAGGGCGTGGGCGTCGCGCACCTTCCGCCCGACCTCCGGCCGCTGGCCGTGACCGCCGCGATCACCCTGAGCGCGGCCTCGAGGACGTTCCGCCACCGATTGCCGTGACTGTCTAGCGTTAGGGAATCCCGTATGCCCCGCTCATATTCCATTCCGGCCCTGCCCATCGCGGCCGCGCCGTTCGCGCTTTTCCTCGCCGGCTGCGCCGTGGGCCCGAATTTCGTCAAGCCGAAACCTCATGTGCCCGCGCACTGGTCGGCGACCGCCATGGGCAATGCCCGGGAGGGCCGCTCGCACGTCAGCACGCGCGAGCCGCGGACGCTCGACTGGTGGTCGAGCTTTCACGACCCGGTGCTCACTTCCCTGGTCACGCAGTCCGCCGGGCAGAATCTCGATGTGCGCCAGGCGGCGCTGCGCATCGAGGAGGCGCAGGTGCAGACCGAGGCGCTCACCGGAAACCTGTGGCCGAGCCTGTCGGCGAACGCGTCCTGGACCCGCCAGCGCATCAGCACCAACACGCCGACCGGCTTTCTGTTCAGCGGGAAATTCCCGGGCGTGCCGCCGAGCATCACCAATCCCTACAACCAGTACCAGCTCGGTCTCGGCGCCTCCTGGGGGCTGGATCTGTTTGGCGCCACGCGGCGCGCGCTCGAAGCCGCCGATGCGCGTACGCGGGCGGCGGTGGACAGAGGACGCGAGGTGTTGCTGACGATGGTGAGCAACGTCGCGCTGACTTACATCGAGTTGCGCGGCGCGCAGCTGCGCCGCTCGATCCTGCGGCGCAGCCTCGTCACGCAGCGCAACCTGCTGGAACTGACGCGTGACCGGTACAAGGCCGGCCTGACCTCGGACCTCGACGTGCAGAACGCGTCGACAGAGCTCAACACGACACGGGCGCAATTGCCGTTGACGAGGCGGCGGATCATCCTCGATGTCAACCGGTTGAGCGAGCTGATGGCAAGGCCGCCCGAGGCCCTGCGCCGCGAGCTCGCCCGGGCGCGGCCGGTGCCTCCCGTGCCGCCCGTCGTGCCGATCGGTCTGCCGTCGGACCTGCTGCGGCGCCGTCCGGACGTGCGCGCCGCCGAGGCCAACCTGCACGCCGCCACCGCGCAGATCGGTGTCGCGGTAGCCGAGTACTTTCCGCGCCTGACGTTGACCGCCGCCGGAGGCTATCAGTCCGAGGGGCTCGGGCAGCTCATCGAGACGGCCAGCCACTTCGCCTCACTGGGGCCGGTGATCGAGCTGCCGATTTTCCAGGGCGGACGCATCCGGGCCACGGTCCGCCTGCGCCGGCTCCAGGCCAAGGAGGCCGCCGTCGTCTACGCGCGCACGGTGCTCGGGGCGCTGAACCAGGTCGAGGATGCGATGGCGGACTATGGAGCCGATCAGGCGAGGCGCACCTCCCTGCGGGCGGCGGTGGCCTCGAGCCGCAACGCCCTGACGCTGGCGAAGCAGCGCTACACGAGCGGGGTGGCGAGCTTCATCGTGGTGCTCGACGCGGAGCGGACCGAGGAGCAGTCGCAGCTCGCTCTCGCCGATGCCACCGCGGCCGTGTCGGCCGACCTGGTGCGGTTGTATCAGGCGCTCGGCGGGGGCTGGCAGGCGGCCGCCGGCGTCGCCGGAAAGCGCCGAAGCAGCTGAGCCAGGTTCCCGCACGCGAGCAGGCCTGTGCCGCCTCCGGCGCACAATCGCGCGCCGCGGCGCGGGCCGGCCACCGACACGATGACTGACGCGCGGGCGCAGAGTATAAGTCCCACGATTTTGCGCGACACGATAAGAGGAATCATCATGGCCGCCCAGCCCTTCGAGATCATCAGCCAGCACCGCTGCTTCGGCGGCACGGTGGGTTTCTACCGGCACGAGTCCGCGAGCACCGCCTGCGCCATGCGGTTCGCGGTATTCACGCCGCCGCGGGTCTCGAGCGCGCGCATTCCCGTCCTGTACTACCTCGCCGGGCTGACCTGCACCGAGGAGACCTTCATGATCAAGGCCGGCGCACAGCGCGTGGCGGCCGAGCTGGGCTTGATGCTGGTCGCGCCCGACACCAGTCCACGCGGGCTGAATCTGCCGGGAGAGAGCGACTCGTGGGATTTCGGCACGGGGGCCGGCTTCTACGTCGATGCCACGGAGCAGCCCTGGTCGCGCCACTACCGCATGTACAGCTACGTCACGCAGGAGTTGCGCTCGCTCATCGAGACGCATTTCCCGGCCGATCCCGGGCGCACGGGGGTACTGGGGCATTCGATGGGCGGGCACGGCGCGCTCGTGATCGCGCTGCGCAATCCAGACATTTACCGCTCGGTGTCGGCGTTCGCGCCCATCTCCGCGCCGCGGCGCTGTCCCTGGGGCCAGAAGGCCTTCAGCGGTTATCTTGGGACGGACCAGGGCCAGTGGGCCGCTTACGACGCCTCCGAGATCGCCGCGGGCGTGACGGATGCGGCCAGCCGACCGCCGATTCTGGTGGACCAGGGACTCGCCGACCAGTTTCTCGAGGAACAGTTGCACCCGCATCTGTTGGAGGAGGCGTGCCGCAAGTCGGGGCTCAGGCTCACGCTGCGCCGCCACGAGGGTTATGACCACGGCTACTACGGCATCTCGAGCTTCATGGAAGAGCACCTGCGCCACCACGCGGCGCTGCTGAAGGGCTAGTCCCCGCGAGGCGAGCGGCGGCGGCTGCGGTCCGGCTTGCCGCCGCGGCCCGCACGTGCCAAAAATCGAACACTATCCGCGCAATTGCGACCTCCGGCGGCCGGCGGAGCGAGACCTCCGCCGGCAGGACGTATACTGCTCGCGGTATGCCAAAATTCTCGTCGGGACAAAGTGAGACCGTCCGGCGGATCGTGACGGAATTCAAAGATCGTCCGGGACCGCTGCTCGAGGTGCTGCACGCGATCCAGGCGGCGCTGGGCTACGTGCCGGACGAGGCCGTCGCCGTGGTGGCCGAGGTGCTCAATCTCTCTCGCGCCGAGGTCCATGGCGTCGTCACGTTCTACCACCACTTCCGCAGCGCGCCCGCGGGCAAGCACCTCGTGCAGGTCTGCCGCGCCGAGTCCTGCCAGGCCGTGGGTGGCGAGGCGCTTGCCGCGCACGCGCAGACGCGGCTGGGAGTCGAATTCCACCAGCGCACGGCCGACGGGAAGTTCTCGCTCGAGCCGGTGTACTGCCTGGGCAACTGCGCGTGCTCGCCGGCCGTGATGATCGACGGTCAACTGCACGGACGGGTCACGCCAGAGCGCTTCGACGCGCTGCTGGTCGAGGCCGGCGACAGCGAGGGACACTCATGACGGGCGCCAAGAAGACGAGCACCAAGAAGACCGGCACAAAGAAGGCTGGCGGCAAAAACAGCGGCGGCGCTGCGACGGTGTACGTTCCCGGCGACGCGGGGGCGCTGTCGCTCGGAGCCGGGGCCGTCTGCAGCGCGATCGCCGCACAGGCCGCCGACAGAGGACTGGAGGTGCGCGTGGTGCGCAACGGCTCGCGCGGGGCCTACTGGCTCGAGCCGCTGGTGGAGGTGGTGACCGCGCAGGGGCGGATCGCCTACGGCCCGGTCGAGGCGGCGCAGGTCCCGGAGCTGTTCGATGCCGGCTGGCTCGAGGGCGGTGCGCACCCGTTGCGCCTGGGCGATATCGAGGCCACCCCCTGGTTTGCCAGTCAACAGCGATTGACCTTCGAGCGGGTCGGGCGCATCGATCCGCTCAGCGTCGCGGATTACGTGGCCCATGGGGGCTACCAGGGGCTGCGCCGCGCGCTTGCGATGAGTCCGCAGTCCATTGTCGAGGCGGTGACGCGCGCGGGCCTGCGAGGGCGGGGCGGGGCGGCCTTTCCGACCGGCCTCAAGTGGAAGACGGTGCTGGATCAGCCGGCCGGACAGAAGTACGTCACCTGCAACGCCGACGAGGGCGATTCCGGCACCTTCTCCGACCGGATGCTGATGGAGGGCGACCCGCTCAGCCTCGTCGAGGGCATGACCATCGCGGGGATCGCCGTGGGAGCGACGCGGGGCTACATCTACCTGCGCGCCGAGTACCCCCATGCCCATCGGATTCTGACTCGGGCCATCGCGGCCGCGTACGAGACCGGCTACCTGGGCGCGGATGTCATGGGCAGCGGCAAAGGCTTCGACCTCGAGGTGCGCCTCGGCGCGGGGGCGTATATCTGCGGCGAAGAGACCTCTATGCTCGAGAGCCTGGAGGGCCGCCGGGGCGAGGTGCGCGTACGACCGCCTCTGCCCGCCGTCAAGGGGCTGTTCGGACGCCCGACGATCGTCAACAACGTGATCACCCTGGCCACGGTGCCGGCCATCCTGCGCCAGGGGGCGGATTTCTATGCCGATTACGGCACGGGCAAGTCCCGCGGCACGCTGCCGATCCAGCTCGCCGGCAACATCAGGCACGGCGGGCTGGTGGAGCGGGCTTTCGGCCTGACCTTGCGCGAGCTTCTGTACGATTACGGCGGCGGCTCCGCCTCGGGCCGCCCCATTCGCGCGGTGCAGATCGGCGGGCCCCTGGGCGCCTACGTGCCGGCTTCGCAGTTCGACACGCTGGTCGATTACGAGGCGCTCGCCGGCATCGGCGCCATGCTGGGCCACGGCGGTATCGTGGCGTTCGATGACACAGTGGACATGGCGCGGATGGCCCGCTACGCGATGGAGTTCTGCGCGATCGAATCCTGTGGCAAGTGCACCCCTTGCCGGATCGGCTCGACGCGGGGGATGGAGGTCATCGACCGGATCCTCGAGGGAGCGGACCCCAAAGGCCACGTGGCGAAGCTCGAGGAGTTGTGCGAGGTCATGGTGCAGGGATCGCTGTGCGGGCTCGGTGGCATGGCGCCGTTTCCCGTCCAGAGCGCGCTCAAGCATTTCCGCGAGGATTTCCTCGCGCGGGCGAGCCGATGACAGCGATTTTCATACCGGCGCGAAGCGCCGCATAATGCAAGGGGCTTGCGGCCGTCCGCAAGCCCCTCGGAACCCTTCGCCGGAGGCGATTACGATGTTTGCCATTGACTACCGGGATTTGGGCACTCCGGCGCCCCTCGAGGAGGGCGCGTCCGTTACCGTCGAGATCGACGGCGAGAGTGTGACGGTGCCCGAGGGCACCTCCGTCATGCGGGCCGCGGCGCTCGCGGGGGTTCAGATCCCCAAGCTCTGCGCCACCGACACGCTCAAGGCATTCGGCTCCTGCCGGATGTGCCTGGTGGAGATCGAGGGGCGCAAGGGCTACCCCGCCTCGTGTACCACCACGGTCGCTCCGGGCATGAAGATCCGTACCGGCTCGGAGAAGCTCCAGGCGCTGCGCCGCGGCGTTCTGGATCTTTATCTGTCGGATCAGCCGGCCGATTGGGCCGCGTCCCCGGCGAAAGGCAACTGCGAGCTGGAGAGCGTCGCCAAATCGGTGGGCCTCGCCCAGACGACCTACGGCCCCGGCGAGCGCCGTCCATCGCAGGCCGACACCAGCAATCCCTACTTCGTGTTCGATCCGCAGTACTGCATCGTCTGCTCGCGCTGCGTGCGCGCCTGCGACGAGATTCAGGGCACTTTCGCCCTGACGGTGCAGGGCCGCGGCTTCGACTCGAAGATCTCGGCGAGCCAGGACCAGCCGTTTCTCGAGTCCGAGTGCGTGTCCTGCGGAGCCTGCGTGGAGGCGTGTCCGACCGCGGCGCTGACGGAGAAATCGATCCAGCGGCTCGGCCAGCCGGAGCGTACCGTCACCACCACCTGTGCGTATTGCGGCGTGGGCTGCAGCTTCGAGGCGGAGGTCCGCGGCAGCGGCGCCGCGACGGAAGTGGTGCGGATGGTGCCGCATCGCGACGGTCACGCCAATCACGGCCATGCTTGCGTCAAGGGACGTTTCGCCTACGGTTACACCACTCATGCGGATCGGCAGCTCAAGCCGATGCTGCGCAAGAGCATCCGCGACGACTGGCGCGAGGTGTCCTGGGAAGAGGCGATCGCCTACGCCGCCGGCGAGATCCGCCGCATCCAGGCCAAGTACGGCCGCGACTCGGTCGGCGGCATCACCTCGTCCCGCTGCTCCAACGAGGAGACCTTCCTCGTGCAGAAGCTGGTGCGAGCGGCCTTCGGCACCAATAACGTCGATACCTGCGCGCGCGTGTGCCATTCCCCCACGGGATACGGCCTGAAGAGCACTCTGGGCGAGTCCGCCGGCACCCAGGCGTTCACCTCCGTGAACCGGGCCGACGTGATCCTGGTGATCGGCGCCAACCCGACCGATGGCCATCCGGTGTTCGCCTCGCAGATCAAGCAGCGCCTGCGCCAGGGAGCGAAGCTCATCGTCGTCGACCCCCGCGTCATCGGCCTCGTGCGCAGCCCCCACATCGCGGCGGACGTACACCTGCAGCTCAAGCCAGGCACCAACGTCGCCATGCTCAATGCATTGGCGCACGTGGTGGTGACCGAAGGGCTGGCGAAGGACGAGTACGTGGCCGAGCGGTGCGAAGCTCCGTCCTACCAGCGATGGAAGGCCTTCGTCGCCGAGGAGCGCAACTCGCCTGAGGCGGTCGCCGCGATCACCGGCGTGCCGGCCGAGCTGGTGCGGCGCGCGGCGCGTCTGTACGCCACCGGCGGCAACGGCGCGATCTACTACGGCCTCGGCGTGACCGAGCACAGCCAGGGCTCGACGGCCGTCATGGGGCTGGCCAATCTGGCGATGGCCACGGGCAACCTGGGGCGCGAGGGCGTCGGCGTCAACCCGCTGCGCGGCCAGAACAACGTGCAGGGCTCCTGCGACATGGGCTCGTTCCCGCACGAGTTCCCCGGCTACCGGCACGTGTCGGACCCGGCGGTGCGCTCGATGTTCGAGAAGGACTGGGGTGTGAAGCTCTCGGGCGAGCCCGGCCTGCGCATCCCGAACATGTTCGAGGCATCGCTCGACGGCACGTTCCGCGCCTTGTACGTGCAGGGCGAGGACATCGTCCAGTCCGATCCGAACACCCATCACGTCACGAGCGCGCTGGCGGCGATGGAGTGCGTGATCGTGCAGGACCTGTTCCTCAACGAGACCGCGAAATTCGCCCACGTGTTCCTGCCCGGCTCGTCGTTCCTGGAGAAGGACGGCACGTTCACCAACGCCGAGCGGCGTGTCTCCCGTGTGCGCAAAGTGCTGCCGCCGCGCAATGGCTACGAGGACTGGCAGGTCACCATGCTGCTGTCCAACGCGCTCGGCTATCCGATGCACTACACGCATCCGTCCGAGATCATGGACGAGATCGCCCGCCTGACCCCGACTTTCACGGGCATGACGTACGAGAAGATCGACCGGCTGGGCAGCGTCCAGTGGCCGTGCAACGATGCCGCGCCGGATGGCACACCCACCATGCACGTGGGGCATTTCGTGCGCGGCAAGGGCCGCTTCTATGTCACCGAGTACATTCCGACCAGCGAGCGGGTGAACAACCGCTTCCCGCTGATCCTCACCACCGGCCGGATCCTCTCGCAGTACAACGTCGGGGCGCAGACGCGCCGCACCGAAAACGTGCTGTGGCATGGGGAGGACGTTCTGGAGGTCCATCCGCACGACGCCGAGGTGCGCGGCATCGCCGACGGGGATTGGGTGGGAATGACCAGCCGCGCGGGCGAGACCGTGCTGCGCGCCAGGATCAGCGGGCGGATCGCCCCGGGCGTTGTGTACACGACGTTCCATTTCCCGCAGACCCAGGCAAATATCGTCACCACGGAAAACTCCGATTGGGCGACCAACTGTCCGGAGTACAAGGTGACCGCGGTGCAGGTCGTGCGGGTGAGCCAGGCGGACGCCTGGCGGGAACGGGCGGCCGTGGAGCGCTCGCTGCACGAGAGCCCGGCGCGCGCCCGCGATCCGGCGCATGCCTGAATCGGCTGGCGCGCCGCAGCCGGAGCACGCCCGGGTGGCGCCGCCGACCGTGAAAAGTGGCGCGCCGCCGCAGGCGGTCGCCGAGCTCGACGTCGAACGCTGGCGGGAGGGCTCGCTCAGCCGCGAGCGCGACCTGGTGGCCGAAGAGTTGCCGGTGGGCCTTTTCTATCACGGCGTGCCCCACGGGGTGATGCTCGCCACCCCGGCCGATCTCGAAGACTTCGGGATCGGATTCACGCTGAGCGAGGGACTGGTCGACGATGCCCGGGAGATCCATGACGTGGAGGTCGTCTACGGAGCCGAAACCGCCGAGGTACGCCTCAGCGTCGCGTGGGAGCGGTTCTCGGCGCTTCTCGAGCAGCGGCGACGGCTGACGGGCCGCACGGGCTGCGGGCTGTGCGGCGTGGAAACCGCCGAGCAGGCCATTCGCGCGGTGAAGCCCGTGGGGGAAGGTCCGGCCGTGACGGTCGCCGACGTGCACTCGTCGATCGCCGAGCTCGCCCACCGCCAGCCGCTCAATGCCCGCACGGGCAGCGTGCATGCGGCCGCCTGGGTCGTTCCGGGCGGGGGGATCGACATCGTCCGCGAGGATGTCGGCAGACACAATGCGCTCGACAAGCTGATCGGCGCGCGGGTGCGCTCGGGTGCGGGCTTCTCCGGCGGCTTCCTGCTGCTCACCAGCAGGGCGAGCTACGAGATGATCCAGAAAAGCGCCGCGGTGGGCATCGCCTTCCTCGTCGCGCTCTCGGCGCCGACCGCTCTGGCGGTGCGTCTCGCCGAGCGCGCCGGCATGACGCTGGTGGCATTCGCCCGGGAGCGCCAGCACGTGGTGTATGCCGGCTCCGAGCGGTTGAGATGATGGGTTGTCATGATCATATAGCGCAAAGCCATGAACACAGAATTACTCGTCAAGATGGCCAACGAGATCAGCATGTTCTTCGCGTCCGAGTCGGCGCCGGCACAGGCTGCGAACGATGTTGCCACGCATCTGCGGCGCTTCTGGGAGCCGCGCATGCGGCGCCAGATCGTGACCCACCTCGAGGAACATCGGGGCGAGGGTCTCAGCGACCTTGCCCGGCAGGCGGTGGCCCTGCTCGCGGCCGAATCCAAACCCACCACTCCCGCATGAGTGGATGATCTCAAAGCGGTGTGGATCCGGCTCCGGAACGCCGCCCTGGAGTTTGGAGGCGATTTACGCTAATATCGCGCATTCCATCCTGCGAATGACATGGCATGACACAAAACTTCCTGGCCGGGGGGGTGTCACGCACGAGTGACGCTTCCGGCAAAGTCCTGATCTGCGGCTCCGTCGCCTTTGACACCATCATGGTGTTCCAGGGGCGTTTCAAGGACCATATCCTTCCGGACAAGATCCACATTCTGAACGTCGCGTTCCTCGTGCCGCAGCTCAGGCGGGAATTCGGCGGCTGCGCCGGCAACATCGCCTACAACCTGACGCTGCTCGGGGACGCCGGCTATCCGATGGCCACGGTGGGGCGGGATTTCGCTCCCTACCGCGAGTGGATGAGCCGCACCGGTGTGTCCATGGACCGCATCCAGGCGGTCGACTCGCAGATGACCGCCCAGGCATTCATCACCACCGATCTCGACGACAATCAGATCACCGCCTTTCATCCCGGGGCGATGCAGCAGTCGCATCTGAACAAGGTGGCGGACGCGAAGAACATCGCTCTGGGAATCGTGGCGCCCGACGGGCGCCAGGGCATGGTCGAGCACGCGCAGCAGTTCGCCGAAGCCGGGATCCCCTTCATCTTCGATCCCGGCCAGGGCCTGCCGATGTTCAACGGTGCGGACCTCGAGCGCTTCATCGAGCAGGCCACCTGGGTCGCGGTGAACGACTACGAGTGGCAGCTCGTGCAGCAGAAAACCGGCTGGAGCGAGCGGCAGGTGTGCGAGCGCGTGGCGGCGCTGATCGTCACCCGCGGCGCCAAGGGCTCGGTCATCCACACCCGCGAGGGGCGCATCGAGATCCCCTGCGCCAAGGCCGCCGCGGTGGTGGATCCGACCGGCTGCGGCGATGCCTATCGCGCCGGGCTGCTGCATGGATTGCTGCGCGGCCTGGATTGGGAGAGCACCGGGCGCATCGCGGCGGTCATGGGCGCCATCAAGATAGAATCGCGCGGCACGCAGAATCATCGCGTGACGCGTGAGCAGATCGCGCGACGGCTCGCCGAGAGTTTCGGCGAGGCCGCCGCCCAGGCCGCCTTCGGCGCGGCTTACTCTCAGGAAATCTCTCAGGCTCAAGCTACGGGAACCGACCGATGACCAATGACTTTCTTTTCACTTCCGAATCCGTCTCCGAGGGCCATCCCGACAAGGTCGCCGACCAGATCTCGGACGCGGTGCTGGATGCGATCCTTGCCGAGGACCCCCGGGGCCGCGTGGCGTGCGAGACACTGGTCAAGACAGGCGTGGTAATCGTTGCCGGCGAGGTCACCACCTCCGCTTGGGTGGACGTCGAGGCGCTGGTGCGCAAGACCGTCCTCGACATCGGCTACAACTCGTCCGACATGGGTTTCGACGGGGCGAGCTGCGGTGTGCTGAACATCATCGGCAAGCAGTCTCCGGATATCGCCCAGGGCGTCGACCGTCAGGAGGAGCGCCAGCAGGGCGCGGGCGATCAGGGCCTGATGTTCGGCTACGCGAGCAACGAGACCGAGGAGCTGATGCCGGCGCCCATCGCGCTCGCTCACCGGCTGGTCAAGCGCCAGGCCGAAGTGAGGAAGTCCGGGCGGCTCGCCTGGCTGCGTCCCGACGCCAAGAGTCAGGTCACACTGCGCTACGAGGACGACAAGCCGGTCGGACTGGACGCCGTGGTGCTGTCCACCCAGCACAGTCCCGAGGTCTCCACCGAGACCTTGCGCGAGGCGGTGATGGAGGAAATCCTCAAGCCCGTGCTGCCCGGGGAGTGGGTCGGCAAAGAGACCCGCTTTCACATCAACCCCACCGGACGATTCGTCATCGGGGGACCCGTGGGCGACTGCGGCCTGACCGGCCGCAAGATCATCGTCGACACCTACGGCGGGTATGCCCGTCATGGCGGCGGGGCGTTCTCCGGCAAGGATCCGTCCAAGGTGGATCGTTCCGCGGCCTACGCGGCGCGCTATGTGGCCAAGAACATCGTGGCCGCGGGTCTGGCTTCGCGCTGCGAGGTACAGCTCTCCTACGCCATCGGCGTGGCCGAACCGACTTCCATCATGGTGGAGGCCTTCGGTACCAGCCGCTTCTCGCGCGAGCAGCTCACCCAGCTCGTGCGCGAGCACTTCGATCTGACGCCCTATGGCCTGCGCCAGATGCTGGATCTGGCGCGACCGATCTACCAGATGACCGCCGCCTATGGACATTTCGGGCGCTCCGAGCCCGAATTCACCTGGGAGCGGACCGATCGGGCCCAGGCGCTGGCGGCCGCCGCCAAGGGCTTGAAGGCGGCTTGATAAAGGAGGCAGTCCGAGAGCCGGCTGCCTGAAGTTGCGGCTTGGCGCGGCGGGATGAGCCCGCCGCGCCAAGTCAGACACGACCACTCGCCGCAACGGTGCGGTGGAGCCGCGTCCTCCGAGGAGCGTTGCGACAGGCCGGCCGGCCCGTGGGGCCCGCCGCCTGCCAGGCTCGGACGGCGCGCGCATATTGCTCATACGGCGCTCACTGAACCCATCGGAGTATTCACACCATGAACGCCAAACTGAAGCCGGGCGCCGCCCAGGCGGACTGCAGGGTCGCCGATCTCGCGCTCGCGGACTGGGGCCGCAAGGAGATCCAGATCGCCGAGACGGAGATGCCGGGACTGATGGCGATCCGCGACGAGTACGCAACCAGACAGCCGCTCGCCGGGGCGTACATCAGCGGCTCGCTGCACATGACCATCCAGACCGCGGTTCTGATCGAGACGCTGCAGGCGCTCGGGGCCCAGGTGCGCTGGGCCTCCTGCAACATCTTCTCCACCCAGGACCATGCCGCCGCCGCCATCGCCGTGCGCGGCACGCCGGTATTCGCCTGGAAGGGCGAGTCGCTCGCCGATTACTGGGAATACACCCACCGGATCTTCGACTGGCCGGAGGGACGGCATACCAATATGATCCTGGATGACGGCGGGGACGCGACGCTGCTGATGCATCTGGGGGCGCGGGCCGAGAGCGACCCGAGCGTTATCGCCAAGCCCGCGAGCGAGGAGGAAGAGGCGCTGTTCGCGGCCATCCGCGCGCGCCTGGCGGCCAGCCCCAAGTGGTATTCCGAGCGCCTGAAGCACATCCGCGGCACGACCGAGGAGACCACCACCGGGGTCATGCGCCTGTACCAGATGGCCAAGGACGGGCAGCTGGCCTTTCCCGCCATCAACGTCAACGACTCGGTCACCAAGAGCAAGTTCGACAACCTGTACGGCTGTCGCGAGTCCCTGGTCGACGGCATCAAGCGCGCCACCGACGTGATGGTGGCCGGCAAGATCGCCGTGGTCTGCGGCTACGGCGACGTGGGCAAGGGCTGCGCCCAGGCGCTGCAGGCGCTCGCCGCCCAGGTCTGGGTGACCGAGATCGACCCGATCTGCGCCCTGCAGGCGGCCATGGAGGGCTTCCGGGTGGTGACCCTCGAGGATGCGGCCGACAAGGCCGACATCTTCGTGACCGCCACCGGGAACTTCCAAGTGATCACCCACGAGCACATGCGGCGCATGAAGAACAATGCCATCGTGTGCAATATCGGGCACTTCGACAACGAGATCGACGTGGCGTCCCTCAAGCGCTACACCTGGGAGAACATCAAACCCCAGGTCGATCACGTGATCTTCCCCGACGGCAGGCGGCTGATCCTGCTCGCCGAGGGCCGGCTGGTGAATCTCGGCTGTGCCACGGGGCATCCGAGCTATGTGATGAGCTCGAGCTTCGCCAACCAGACTCTGGCCCAGATCGAGCTATATACCAACCCGGGCAAGTATCCGGTGGGGGTGTATGTGCTTCCCAAGCATCTGGACGAGAAGGTTGCCAGGCTCCAGTTGACCAGGTTCAACGCCGAGCTGACCGAGCTTACGGAGGAGCAGGCACGCTACCTCGGCGTGGATCGCGCCGGTCCCTACAAGCCCGATCACTACCGCTACTGACACGACCGGCACCGGCGACGGCCCCGCACCGCGGGCGGGGCCGTCGCCGGATCGCCCGCCTGACGCCTGACCGGCAACATCCGCGATGTCCCTTTCGCGGAACAATCACTACAACATATCAATTACAAGTTGGACTGGCGGGAAAATACGTGTATGATCCGCCTCCGAACCCTGTAGTTGGGTGTTTTTGGGAGTAATTTAATGGCGAAACGTCCTCCGAACGACGGCGCATCCTGGAGCGCCAGTGAGCTGAAGACCCTGAAGGCGCTCGCGAAGGCGGGCACTCCGACCACCGAAGTGGCCAAGAAGCTCGGGCGTACCCCGGCGGCGGTTCAGCAGAAGGCCATGCGTGCGGGAATTTCCTTCCGGGCCGCCAAGCGGGCCGGGGCGCGCAAGCCCTCGAAGCCCGCCAAGAAGGCCAAGAAGAAGTAAACGCCAGGAACGGTATCAGGGCCGGGTGTCCCCGCGGGCTTCGCGGGGCCCCCGGCTTTTGTTTATGCCGCTGCCGGTTGGGTTGGCCGGGCAGGGGGGCTTGTCACAAACCGCATAAGTTGTCAGACTTCCGTTTCCAATAATTAACCGTTAATACGGTTGCGTCTCGAAAGGGGGCGACATGCGGAAAGCATTCCGGATTACCTGTGGGGTTGCAGCGCTGGCGCTGGCTGGCTGCACCGTGCAGGTGCAGAACAAGACACCGGATCAGTTCCAGGCCAATCCCGATATCGGCATGTATCCGATCAAGGCGACCGTGACGCATGGCGCAATGGTCAGCACGCCGATTTATCTCTATGACGTGGGCGGCGGGCAGAAGCTCCCGCTGAAGTCGGATGCATCGGGCACGCACTGGTCGACGATGGTGCCGGTGCGCTGCCAGAGCAGCTTCCCGCTGCAATACCTGGCGATCTGGAGGCTGCAGGGCCTGGCGACCAAGCAGAAGCTGTTCCCCGCCCAGCCCATCCAGGTGACGCTGAATCCGCCGCCGCTCATCAAACAGGCGACCATCGATACCTCGGGCAGGCCGAAGAAGGGAGTATGGCAGGGCGGCGTGTCCTATGAGTTCTCCACCGCCTCCAACGCGCAGATCACCGGCGCGCAAATCGAGCCGATCGGCAAGAGCAAGGAGGATGTGCGCTGGGCCAAGGGTATCCGTATCGTGAGCACTTTCCCGATCGATGTCCCCTGCGATACGCCGACCCCGGTCACGCTGGCCTCCAGAGACCGCAAGGCGCGCGCCGATCTGGTCATCACCACCAATCTGTCCGGTACCCTGGCTACATGGACGACGCAGGTGACCTTCCAGCCCAAGCCGGCGGAGTAATCGGCCGGTCGGAAGGTGCGGGACTCAATTCCGGCGCGCCGGCGCCGGCTTCAAGTGCGGGGTTCGCCTGCGAACCCCGCGAGTCCCGCGCGAAGCGCGTGAGAACGCACCGGTCGAGGCGACCCAAATCCTGGACAAATCCAAATTAGGCGCACGGGGGAATTTGCGCCGTCCGGAGGCCGCTCTCAACCGGTGCGAGGGTAGTATCACTCCCCCGCACTGAACCTACTCTGAACCGGCCGACCGAACACACCACTGGTTCGCAGTTTTTTCACGCGGTGCGCAAGCGGCCGCGCAAGCGGGCGATCTCGGCCGCGCTCAAGCCTATCCGGCGCAGGTAGGCGCGCACCCCGCCCGCGGCGTCGAGCCAGGCCAGCATGTTGTACACGCCTTCCTCCGGACAGCGCACGGCCTCGATGATGGCCGCCCGATCGCCGTCGGCGTAGCGGACGAGGTAGGCCTCGCGCAGGCATTCGGTGCTCGCCGCGTAGTCCGCGGCAATGGCTTCCGGCACGGCATCGGCCAGGGTCAACAGCAGGGCGGCGATGAGCCCCGTGCGGTCTTTGCCCGCCACGCAGTGAAACAGCAGCGGCCCGGCCGGCGCCGCGGCGATGACCCCGAGGGCCTGGCGCAGTTGTGGCTGCACGTGCTCGAGCACGGCGCATTGCCACCGCTCCTTGGCGCATTCGCCGCCGAGCGCACGCCATCGGTCCGGGCTGTCGGCCAACAGCGAGACCGGCAGGTAGCGCAGCCCCGGAATCCGCGACACCGGACTCGGCTGCAGGGCGATTTCCTCGGGCCAGCGCAGGTCGAGAACCGTCTCCACACGGTAATCGGCCAGTGCCCGCAGGCCTTCCGCCGTGAGCTGCGCCAGGTCGTCGGAGCGCAACAGAGAGCCCCTGCGGGTGACTGCGCCATCCACGGTGGGGTGGCCGCCGAGGTCACGGGCGTTGAGCAGCGCGGGAAATTCGAGCGAGTGCCTCCAATCATCCATCGGCGCCAGTGTAGCAGGGCGGTGCGCCGGCGGGCGCCGGCGCACCATATAATGATCCCATGGCTCTCGATTCGACCCTGCGGTTCTCGAGCCGCGTAGACAACTACGTCAAGTACCGGCCCGCCTATCCCACCGGGGTGATCGGTCTGCTGCGCGAGCGCTGCGGCCTGGAGCGCGGCTCGACGGTCGCCGATCTCGGCTCGGGCACCGGGATTCTGACGGCCCTGCTGCTCGATGCGGGCGCGCACGTGCTCGCTGTGGAACCCAACTCCGAGATGCGCGGCGCCGCCGAGAGGCTGCTCGGTGCCCGGCCGGGTTTCCGCAGCGTGGCGGGTACGGCGGAAGCGAGCACCCTAGAGGCCCACAGTGTCGGCCTGGTGGTCGCAGGTCAGGCTTTCCACTGGTTCGATCCCGGCCGCGCGCGCCAGGAGGCCGTGCGCATCCTGGCGGCGGGGGGTTGGGCGGCGCTCATGTGGAACGAGGCGCCCGAAGAGCCGACGCCGTTTCTCGCCGACTATGATGCGCTGCTGCACCGCCACACACCGGAGTACGAGAAGGTGCGGGCGCTTCGCGCCCAAGAGGCGGATATTCGCGAATTCTTCGGCGGGCGGTTCGAGCGCGCGGTGTTCGCCAACCGTCAGATTTTCGATTTCGAGGGCCTCAAGGGGCGGCTGATGTCCTCCTCCTATGCCCCGGAGCCCGGCGACCCGCAGCACGAGCCGATGATCGCGGGATTGCGCCAGGTGTTCGAGCGGCATCAGGACGGCGGCAAGATCCTCTTCCCGTACCGGACGCTGGTTTTCTTCGGGCAGCCCTAGCGCCGGCCGCCCGCGAAGCACGCCCGCGCCGGCGCGGGAGCGCTCAAGGGAACGGTCCGACCACGGCGGCGAGCTGTGAAAAATCGTCAATGGCCGCGAGGCACGGGATGCTCTCGGCCGGTCCGCGCCGGTAGCCGTGCTTCATGAGCACCATGGGGACGCCGGCCGCCTGTGCGGCGAGGGCGTCGACCTCGCTGTCGCCCACCATCAGTGCCGCTTCCGGCGCCACGTCGAACTCCCGCAGTATCGTGCCCAGCATTCTGGGGTCCGGCTTGCGGAACGGCAGCGAATCGCCGCCCCAGGTGCGGGCGAAGTATTGCGCGAGGCGCAGCTTTTCGAGCACCGCCTCGGCCAGGTGCGCCGGCTTGTTGGTGCACACCGCGAGCGCCACGGCGTTCTCGCGCAGCAGCTCGAGCGCCGGGCGCACGCCGGAGTAGACGACGGTCGCGCGCACCGGCTCGGCCTCATAGTGCCGCAGGAACGAGTGCTCCGCGGCGGCCGGGTCCGCCCGCTCGCATTGGCGCGCCGCCAGCGCGCGCGCCACCAGCTTCGCCATGCCGTCGCCCACCATGGAGCGCACCTCGCCGACCGTCAGCGGCTCGCGGCCGAGCTCGCCGAGCATCGCGTTGACAGCGTGCGCCAGATCCGCAGCACTGTCGACGAGGGTGCCGTCGAGGTCAAAGATCATCAGTCCGGGTCTCATGGGCGGTATACTCGCAGATCATGCACCGTATTGCGCGAGGCGCCGCTTGTCTCGAGTTCGGACGCTTTCGACTCCTCACCCGGCAGCGAGAGCTGCGTGCGGGTGACACGCCCGTCGCGCTGGGCTCCCGTGCCTTCGACGTTCTGCTGGTCCTGATCGAGGCCGGCGGCGAGCTCGTCAGCAAGGAAGAGCTTCTCGCCCGCGCCTGGCCCGGGATCGTCGTCGAGGAGAGCAACATCCAGGTGCAGATCTCGGCCCTGCGCAAGGCGCTCGGCCAGGACCGCGGCCTCATTCTCACCGTGCCGCTGCGAGGCTATCGCTTCACCGGCGAGGTGCGGGTGGTGGACGAGCGCGGCGGCGCGGGCGAAGCGGATACGCTCGTGCGGGCAGCGCCGACGAACCTGCCGGCGGCCGTGTCGGACTTCATCGGGCGCGAGAGCGAGCTCGTCACGGTGGGCGAGCTGCTGCGCCACAACAGGTTGGTGACCCTGGTGGGCACCGGCGGTATCGGCAAGACGCGTCTCGCGCTGGAAGCGGCCCGTGATGCGCTCGGGAGTTTCGCGGACGGGGTGTGGCTCGCGGAGCTGGCGCCGCTCACCGAGCCCGAGCTGGTCGCGAGCGCCGTGCATGCGGCGCTCGGTCTGCAAACCGGCGCGGGTCGCTGGACGGCCGAGCGGCTGGCCGCGGCGCTGCGCGGCCGGCAGTTGCTGCTGGTCCTGGACAACTGCGAGCACCTGATCCAGGCGGTTGCCCGGGAGGCGGAGACGCTGCTGCACGCGGCGCCGCAGGTGCGCATTCTGGCCACCAGCCAGGAACCGCTCGGCATCGAGGGCGAGTGCACCTTGCGGCTGCGGCCGCTGGAGTTTCCCGCGGAGGACGCCGCCGGACTCGCCTCGGCGGAGCGCCACGATGCGGTGCGGCTGTTCGTGGCCCGGGCCCGCGCGGCCGATCCGCAATTCACCCTGAACGAGCGCAACGCGGCCACCGTGGCCACGATCTGCCGGCGCCTCGACGGGATTCCGCTCGCGATCGAGCTGGCGGCCGCGCGCTCGGCGGCTCTCGGAATCGAGGGCCTGGCGCAACGGCTGGATGTGCGTTTCCACGTGCTCACCGGTGGGCGCCGCACCGCGCTTCCGCGCCACCAGACGCTGCGTGCCACGCTGGACTGGAGCCACCGGCTGCTCGCCGAGCCGGACCGGGTCGTGTTGCGGCGGCTGGCGGTGTTTGCGGGCACCTTCACCCTGGAGGCCGCCGGCAGCGTGGTCGTCGACTCCGGCCTGCCGGAGTGGGAAGTGGTCGGGCGGATCGCCGAATTGGTCGACAAATCGCTGGTGGTGGCCGATGCCGCGGGCGGCGTGCGCCGCTACCGGCTGCTCGAGACGACCCATGCCTATGCGATGGAGAAGCTCGCCGACAGCGGCGAGTTCGGCCCCCTGGCCCGCCTCCACGCGCAGTATTTTCACGACCACTTGTGCAAGGCGCTCGCGCTCTGGGAGCGCACGCCGTCGGTCGAGTGGCTCGAGGGACAGGCACCGCAGATCGGCAACATCCGGGTGGCGCTCGACTGGGCGTTCGGAGCGGACGGCGATTCGGCGCTGGGAATCGAGCTGGCGGCGGCCTCGTATCTGCTGTGGTACCTGATGTCGCTCGTGCAAGAGGGGCGGGCGCGCCTGGAGCGGGCCACGCAGGCGCTCGGCCCCAACACGCCGAAGGAGCTCGAGGCGAGGCTCCGGTACGCCTACGGGTTTCTCTCGACCGGCGAGCCGCGCGGGCGCGCCGTGCCGGCGCTGCGGCGCGCCGTGACGCTGTTGCGCGAGGTGGGCGAGCCCCTGGATCTGGCGCGGGCGCTGAGCTGCTACGGGTTGAACCTGGCGCGCACCGGCGTGTTCGCCGAAGGGCTGGAGGCTATGGAGGAAGCCTGCGCCCTGCTGTCGGTGACCGCCCAGCCGAAGAGCTTCTCGCAGTGCCTGACCAATCTGGCGATCGGGCGCACCGTGGCGGGGGAGTACAACGCCGCGCGGGCGCTGCTCGACAAGTCGCTCGAGGTGGGCGGGCACTCCAAGAGCGACTTCTGGGTCTGGCGTGCGCTCATCTACAAGGCCGAGGTGGAATTCGCCGAGGGCCGCGTGGACGAGGCGATCGCCCTGGCGCGAGAGGTGATCTCGTTGTGCCGGGCGGAGCGGCGCACGGGTCTGCTCGGACACGCGCTATGCAACCTTGCCGGCTACCTGATCGCGCGCGATGCCCTCGAGGAGGCGAGCGCGGCGCTGCGCGAGGGGCTGCCGCTGGCGCATGAGAGCGAGCTGGATGCGGTCCTGCTCGCCGGCGGCATGCAGCACCTGGCCGCGATCGCGGCCCGGCAGAATCAGCTCGAGCGCGCCGCGCGGTTCATCGGCTACGCCCACGCGTTTTTCTCCTCGGAGTTCGCCGGCCGCAATCCGGCCAAGCTCAGAATTCAGGCGGACATTCTCGAGCGGCTGCGCCATGCGATGCCGGGCGAGCGGCTCGCGGAGCTGATGGAAGCTGGCGCCCGCTGGAACGAGGACGAGGCGATGTCAGCGGCGCTCACGCCGTGACGCGCGTCACACTCGCGGCGTCCGAGGCAAATCGCGGCGGGCGAATCAAGGCCAAAGCGTGATGAGAGCCTGACGATTAAGAAAGATTAAGCTGGATTCAGCAGGAGCTAAGGATTTGCCGAAGGGCTGGCGCCATCCTCTCGCCGTTGAAAAACAGCCCTTCCCGACGCGCATCATGAATCCTGCCTCCCGCTCCTGGCTCGCCCGATTCCGCCGATTGCTGCCGCTGCCGGCCACCCTGCTGCTCGGCGGCTGCCACTGGGCGCTGCTCGACCCGAAGGGGCCGATCGGAATCGCCGACCGCTCGGTCATCGAGACGGCCACGTGGCTGATGCTGCTGGTGGTGGTGCCGGTGATCGTGCTGACGCTGGTCATCGCCTGGCGCTACCGCGCCTCGAACACCCGCGCCGAGTACCGGCCCGAGTGGTCGCACTCGAACAAGATCGAGGCGGTGATGTGGTCGATCCCGATCGCGATCGTCGGCGTTCTCGCCGTGATCTGCTGGCGCACCTCCCACCAGCTCGACCCGTTCCGCCCGATCGCCTCGACGCAAAAGCCCGTGCACATCGAAGCGGTGGCGATGGACTGGAAGTGGCTGTTCATCTATCCGGACCAGCACGTCGCCACGGTCAACGAGGTGGCCATGCCGGTCGGGGTGCCGGTGGTGTTCCATATCACCTCGGCCACGGTGATGAACTCGTTCTTCATCCCGCGGCTCGGCAGCCAGATCTACGCCATGGCGAACATGCAGACGGCCGACAATCTGGTGGCGAGCCTGCCCGGCACCTACCGCGGCATTTCCGCGAACTTCAACGGCGACGGCTTCTCCGGCATGACCTTCAAGGTAAAGGCCATGTCCAGGAGCGATTTCGATCAGTGGCTCGCCAAGGCCGCCACCGCCGGGAAAAGCCTCGATGCGGGCGCGTACCGGGCGCTCGAGAAGCCGAGCGAGAACGTACCGGTGAGCTACTACTCGCACGTGATGCCGGGCCTGTTCAGGCAGATCCTCGAGGGCGAATTCGCGCCGGGGAGACTGTTGGCGAAAGCCGCCGCGGGCACCGCCAGGAGAGATTGAATGTTCGGTAAGTTGACGCTCAGCGCCATCCCCTACACCAATCCCATCGTCATGGGCGCGGTCGCCTTCATGGTGATCTGCGCGGTGGCGATCCTGGGTGGGATCACCTATCTCGGCAAGTGGAAGTACCTGTGGACCGAGTGGCTGACCTCGGTCGATCACAAGAAGATCGGCATCATGTATCTGATCCTGGCGGCGATCATGCTGCTGCGCGGCTTCGCCGACGCGATCATGATGCGCTCGCAGCAGGCTCTGGCCTACGGCAGCAACATGGGCTATCTGCCGCCCGAGCACTTCGACCAGGTGTTCAGCGCGCACGGCACGATCATGATCTTCTTCATGGCGATGCCCTTCGTCATCGGCCTGATGAACTGCGTCCTGCCGCTGCAGATCGGCGCGCGCGACGTCGCCTTCCCGCTGATGAACAACCTCAGCTTCTGGCTGACCGCCGCCGGCGCGGTGCTGGTGAACATCTCGCTGGCCATCGGCAACTTCTCGCGCGCCGGCTGGCTCGGCTTCGCGCCGCTGTCGGAGCTGCATTTCAGCCCCGGCGTCGGGGTCGACTACTGGATCTGGGCGCTGCAGATATCGGGCATCGGCACGACGCTCACCGGTGTCAACTTCATAGCCACCATACTCAAGATGCGCGCCCCGGGCATGACGCTGATGCGCATGCCGGTGTTCGTCTGGGCGTCGCTGTGCACGAACATCCTGATCGTCGCGGCCTTTCCCCTCCTTACCGTGACGCTGGCCCTGCTGACGATGGACCGCTACCTGGGGATGCATTTCTTCACCAATGCGTTCGGCGGCGATCCGATGATGTACATCAACCTCATATGGATCTGGGGCCACCCCGAGGTGTACATACTCATCCTGCCGCTGTTCGGCGTGTACTCGGAGATCGTGCCGACGTTCTCCGGCAAGCGCCTGTTCGGCTACCCCTCCATGGTGTACGCGACCATGGGAATCGCGCTTCTGTCGCTGATCGTGTGGCTGCACCATTTCTTCACCATGGGCAACGGCGCCGACGTGAACACGTTCTTCGGCATCACCACGATGATCATCGCCGTGCCGACTGGCGTGAAGATCTTCAACTGGCTGTTGACCATGTATCGCGGCCGGGTGCGCTTCGAGACGCCGATGCTCTGGACGATCGGCTTTCTGATCACCTTCACGATCGGCGGCATGAGCGGTGTGCTGCTCGCCGAGCCGCCGGCGGACTTCGTGCTGCACAACAGCCTGTTCCTGGTGGCGCACTTCCACAACGTCATCATCGGCGGGGTGGTGTTCGGCGTGTTCGCGGGCCTGTCCTACTGGGCGCCGAAGATCCTGGGCTTCCGGCTCAACGAGCGGCTCGGCCGCTGGGCGTTCTGGTGCTGGTTCATCGGCTTCTACGTCGCCTTCATGCCGCTGTACGCGCTCGGCCTGATGGGCGCCACGCGCCGCATGGACCACTACAACGTGGCGGCCTGGCATCCGCTGTTCATCGTCGCCGCGATCGGCGCGGCCATCATCTTCGCCGGCATCATCCTGCAGGTGGCGCAGGTGGTGGTCAGCATCCGCCAGCGCGACCTCACCCGCGATCTGACGGGCGATCCGTGGAACGGCCGCACGCTGGAGTGGTCGATCCCCTCGCCGGCGCCGGCCTACAACTTCGCGCGCATCCCGGTCGTGCGCGACCGCGATGCGTTCTGGGACATGAAGCAGCGCGGCGTCGACTTCAAGGGCAGCACCTTCGTTCCCATTCACATGCCGCGCAACAAGGCCGCCGGCTTCATCGTCGCCGGCTGCGCGTTCGTCGCGGCGTTCGCATTGATCTGGCACATCTGGTGGCTGGCGATCGCCGGCCTGGCGGGTGTGATCGTCACCCTGATCCGTCATGCCTTCGACGATGACCGGGATTATCACCTCGGCGCCGATGAGGTCCGCAGGGTCGAGGGGCTGCACGGGCGTGTCGAAGCGAGGAGCGTGTAAACCATGTCAAGCGATCCGATTGTCATGCACAATGGCTCCCTGGCGCTGAAGCCGGGTTACGCGGATCACGCGGCGGACGCGCTGCGGGATCTGCGCCAGAGCGGCGACGCGGTCGATTTCCAGATCGACCATCACCACGATGTCGCATCGACGATCCAGTTGGGATTCTGGATCTACCTGATGAGCGACTGCCTGCTGTTCTCGGGGCTGTTCGCGACCTACGCGCTGCTGAGCTCCCATACCGCGGGCGGACCGACCGGCGCGGAGCTGTTCGATCTGCCGGGGGTGCTGACCGAGACGATGTTCCTGCTGTTCAGCAGCTTCACCTGCGGTCTGGCGACCCTGGCGATGAACGCCGACCGGCGCAACGCCACCGTCGGCTGGCTGGCGGTGACCTTCCTGTTAGGCCTCGGTTTCATCGGCATGGAGGTGCACGAGTTCGCGCACATGGTGGCGATCGGCGCGGGTCCCGACCACAGCGCGTTCCTCTCGAGCTTCTTCACACTGGTCGCCACCCACGGGCTGCACGTGACCTGCGGTCTGATCTTCATGGCGGTCATGATGGCGGCGGTGCTGAAGAAGGGGCTCACGTCCACGAACCGTGCCCGCCTGGTGAACCTCAGCCTGTTCTGGCACTTCCTCGACATCGTCTGGGTGGGGGTGTTTTCCCTGGTGTATCTGTTCGGAGTGGCGCACTGATGAACGTCGCGAACGAAGCGGTCGCCGGCCACGCGCCGCACGGCGCACATGGGGTCCACGGCCCGACGCAAAAGCAGTACGTCATCGGCTTCGCGCTCGCCATCCTTCTGACGGTGATACCGTTCGCTCTGGTGATGAGCCACACCGTGGCGGGCACGCCGCTGGTGATCGCCGGTTTCGCCCTCGCGCAGATCCTGGTGCACATCGTGTACTTCCTGCACGTGAACGGCTCCGAGGAGCAGCGCTGGAATCTGATGGCGCTGCTGTACACCGGGCTGATGGTGTTCATCGTTCTCGGCGGCTCGCTGTGGATCATGCATCATCTGTACGTGAACATGGTGCCGGGCGCGATGCACGGTAGAGTCTGGAACTAGGCCGGGATCGATTCTCGAACGGGACGCCCGGGCCGCCCGCGAGCGGTGGCCCGGGCGTTCGCGTTTTGGAGGCGGGCTCCGGGCGCTGCCGCCGGCACCACACCGGCCGCCGCGGCGCTTCCCGCAGCGCCCGGCCGCATGACCCTCGGGCGAGGACCCCGCTATACTGCACGACCCGCCTCCAGCCTCCGTCGCGAGTGAGTGGAGGCCCAACCGAGGCTCCTACGTCGCAGACACCATGTGGTTCAAGAATCTCACCATCTATCGCCTGCCCGAGGACTGGAACTGCTCCGCGGGCAATCTGGAAGAAGCGCTGGGCCGCCGGCCGTTGCAGCAGTGCAGCCCGCTGCAGATGCGCAGCGTCGGCTGGGTCGCCGCGAGCCCGGCGCAGCGGCTGCTGCACACCGTGGGCGAGCAGCATCTGCTGGCCCTCGGGATCGATCAAAAGGTCCTGCCGGCCTCGGTCATCCGCCAGCAGGCCGAGGAGCGCGCGCGGGAGCAGGCCGGATCCCAGGGGTTTCCGGTCGGGCGCCGTCAGATGCGCGCGCTGAAGGCTCAGGTCGCCGATGAGCTGCGCGCGCGCGCCTTTACGCGGCGCGCCGTCATCCGGGCGTGGATCGACCGCTCCAGAGGCTGGCTGGTGGTCGACACGGGCAGCGCGGCCCGCGCGGAGGAGCTGCTCGATACGCTGCGCGGTACGCTCGGCAGCCTTTCGGTTCAGGCGTTGGATGCGCAGCGCTCGGTGAGCGGCTGCATGGCCGCCTGGCTGACGCAGGGCGGCTCCGCGGGGGCGTTTTCGGTCGAGCAGGATCTGGAGCTGCAGTCGGCGGATGCCGCCAGGGCCACCATCCGCTATCGCCGGCACTCCCTCGAGGGCAAGGACATCCGCACGCATCTGGCATCGGGCAAGCGCCCCACTCAGCTCGGGTTGACGTGGAACGGCCGGGTATCGTTCGTGTTGACGGAGAAGCTGCAGATCAAGCGCGTGGAGTTCCTCGAGCTCGGGCCGGAAAAGGAAAGCGAGGGCGAGGAGACAGATCCCGTGGAGCAGTTCGACATCGATTTCACCGTGATGGCGGGCGAGCTGTCGAAGCTGCTGGGGGAGCTGTGCCGGGAGTTGAGCGGAGAAGCCGATCGCGCCGCGGCGTAACGTACACGCCGCAGCGATACGGCCCGTGCGCGCTAAGCGGGCGTGCTCGCGGCGAGCGAGGGGCGCTCGCTGACGGCGGTGCACCAGGCGGCCAGGCGCGGATGGGTCTCGCGCCAGCGCTCGCCGGGGAACCTCAGGTCGAGATAACCCAGCGCGCACGCCAGCGAGATCGCGCCGATGTCGAAGGGGCCGTCCAGGTTTTCCTTCTCGAGCGCGTCCAGGCCGGTGCGGATCTTGAGGAACTGTCCTTCGATCCACTCCTGCCAGCGCAGCGTGGTCGGACGGGCCACCTGCTCGTAACGTACCAGCACCGCCGCTTCGGCCAGGCCGTCGGCCAGCGCCTGGCGGCGCAGCGCGGTCCAGCGCGCCGGGCCCGCCGCCGGGAACAGGCGATTGCCGCCGGCGAGCGTATCGAGATACTCGCAGATGACCGGAGAGTCGTACAGCGCCTCGCCCTCGTCGGTGATCAACGCAGGGATCTTGCCCAGCGGGTTATGCGCGCGCAACTCCCGGTGCGGGCTCACGGGCGACAGCGTGATGTTGAGAACCTCGATGCGCGCGGCGAGCCCGAGCTCGAGCGCGCTCACCGCGACCTTGCGGACGAACGGGGAGGCGGGACTGGAATACAACTGCATGGCGGGGACCCTCCGTCGGGGATGACTCAATCGCTCAGCGAGCGCCGCAGCGCGGCGCGGCGGCGGCCGCGATCGAGCGCCAGGTCGATGAGCCGGGTGATCAACTCGGTGGGCGGGATGCCGGCAAGCTCCCAAAGCTTCGGGTACATGGAGATGGCGGTGAACCCCGGGATGGTATTGATCTCGTTGACCAGCAAGGATCCATCGGGCTTCAGGAACAGATCGACCCGCGCCATCCCCTCGCACTCGAGCACTTCGAAGGCGCGGCCGGCCATCGCCCGCGCCCGGGCCAGCTCGTCGGCCGTGAGGCGCGCCGGCAGCTCGAGGCGCGCGCCGCTCTCATCGAGGTACTTGGCATCGTAGGAATAGAAGCCGTCGGCATGCCGGACCACGATTTCCCCGGCGCCGGACACCGAGGGGGGATGGCCGCCGAGGACGGCCAGCTCGATCTCGCGCGCGGCGACCGCCGCCTCCACCAGCACCTTGGTATCGAACTGGAACGCATGGCGGACCGCATCCTGGATTGCCGCCGCATCGGTGACTTTGCGGATCCCGACCGAGGAGCCGGCATTGGCCGGCTTGGTGAACACCGGTAGCCCGAGGGGCGCGAGCCGTGCGCACGCGCCATCGGGATCGGCCTGGAAGCGCTCGCGCCGCAGCGTGACGAAATCGCAGACCGGTATGCCGGCCTCGCGCAGCAGGCGCTTGCTGACGTCCTTGTCCATGCCGATGGCCGATCCGAGCACGCCCGCCCCCACGTAGGGGATACCGGTGACCTCGAACAGTCCCTGCAGGGCGCCATCCTCGCCCAGTGTGCCGTGCAGGACGGGGAAGATCACGTCAATGGGTTCCGCGGCATCGGCCACGGAGCCGGCCGCGATCAAATCCCTCGGCAGGGGCGTGCCGTCTTCGATGCGCACCAGACGCGGATCGCGCGCGCTCCCGAGCAGCTGCCTCGTATCCTGAAGCAGCCATCGCCCGCACTTGTCGATGCCGATCAGCAGCGTCTCGAACCGGGACTTGTCCATTGCCGCGAGCACGTTGCGCGCCGACAGGATGGAGATCTCGTGCTCGGCGGATTGGCCGCCGAAGACGATGGCGACGCGGATCTTGCGATTCATCAGCCGAAGCATACCCGATCGGCTCGGCGACAGGCGCCGCGCCGGCGGGTCTCTTGATTTTTTGTACGAATGTGTAACTATGCCCCGGCAGAGGGGGAAGGCGTGTCTGAGGTTCTCGACGCCGATGTCCGCTCGTGACGCAGGGTCATGGGCCGGGCGTTGCGCCGTATCGATTACCAATGACGTGTAGGTGATGTTCCATTGTCGTTGAATCCGGACATCGCGAGATTCGCTCGAGCACATAATCCGCCGCGTAGCCAGGGACGCGCGCCGCGAGGCGGGGTTCCTGGTGTGAGCGCTTGAATACCCCCGCGGCGCTCGGCACCCTTAAGACCGCTCTCGATCACGCCTGGCGATTGCTGGAGGCTACACCCGAGCTCGCGGTCGAGCAGGCCGGCGAAATCCTGCGGCAATTTCCCCAACAGCCCATGGCCTTGCTGCTGCTGGGCGCGGCCCATCGCAAGTGTGGCCGGACCGACGAGGCGCTGTCCGTGCTGCGCGGCCTGTGCGGCGAGCAACCGCGCTGGGCACCGGCGCATCAGGAGCTTGGAGAGGCGCTCGGCGCGGCCGGCCAGACCGACGCGGCCATCGAGGCTCTGCGCCGGGCGACGGCTCTGCAGCCGGACTCGCCGGCCGCGTGGCTCGCCCTGGCCGACCTGTTGACGACGGCGGGAAACGTGCCGGAGGCCGATGCGGCCTATGCGCGCTACATCAAGGCCGCCACCGGCGACCCGCACCTGCGCAAGGCCGCCGCGGCGCTCAATGCCAACCGTGTTCCCGAGGCCGGGGAGCTGTTGCGCGAGCGCCTGGCCCGCCATCCGACCGATGTCGCGGCGTTGCGCATGCTCGCCGAGGCGAATGCGCGCCTGCTGAGATACCGGGATGCGCAGGTGCTGCTCGAGCGCTGCCTGACGCTCGCGCCGGGATTCGACGCGGCCCGTCACAACTACGCGACGGTGCTCAACCGCGAGGGCCGGGCCGCGCAGGCGCTGCAGCAGTGCACGAAGCTGCTGGCGAAAGAGCCGCACAACCCCGGCTACCGCAGCCTGCTGGCGGCCATTTCGGCCAATCTGGGCAACTACGAGGACGCGATCGCGGCGTACGCGTCGGTGCTCGCGCAACACCCGCGGCAGCCGAAGCTGTGGACGAGCTACGGCCATGCGCTCAGGACGACCGGCAGGATCCCGGAATGCATCAGCGCCTATCGGCGCGCGCTCTCGATGCAGCCGACTCTCGGAGAAGCGTGGTGGAGCCTCGCCAACCTCAAGACCTTCCGCTTCAGCGACGACGACGTGCTCGCGATGCGCCAGGCGCTCGGGCGTACGGACCTGCCCGAAGAGGAACGGCTGCAATTCGAGTTTGCGCTCGGCAAGGCGCTGGAGGACGCGCAGTCCTTCGAAGAATCGTTTGCCCGCTACGCGACGGGCAACGAGCTGCGCCGCAAAGTGCACGGTTACGATTCGGATGAGAATTCCCGCTTCGTGCGCCGCTCGAAGCGGCTGTTCACGCGGGAATTCTTTGCCGAGCGAGCCGGTGCGGGCGCGCAGGCGCCGGATCCCATCTTCATCGTGGGACTGCCGCGCGCCGGCTCGACCCTGATCGAGCAGATACTCGCGAGCCATCCCCTGGTCGAAGGCACGATGGAGCTGCCGGAGCTGCCGAAGATCGCCCGCGAGCTCGCCGCTTCCAAGGATCAGGAGGAGGGGGTGTTTCTCAAGAGGGTGGCCGCGCTCGAGCGGGATCAGTTGCGCGCCCTGGGCGAGCGCTACCTGGCAGAGACCCGCGACATGCGCAAGACCGACGCGCCGTTCTTCATCGACAAGATGCCGAACAACTGCATGTATGTCGGCCTGATCCATCTGATTCTGCCCAATGCCGTGATCATAGACGCGCGGCGCCACCCTCTCGCGTGCTGCTTCTCGTGCTTCAAGCAGCACTTCGCGCGCGGCCAGTGGTTCACCTACGGACTCGAGGACCTCGGGCGCTACTATCGCGACTACGTCGAGCTCATGGCTCATTTCGACGAGGTGCTGCCCGCCAGGGTGGCCCGCGTGTACTACGAGCGGCTGATCGATGACACCGAGGCCGAGATCCGCCGGCTCCTGGGACACTGCCGGCTGCCGTTTCACGCCGATTGCCTGCGATTCTACGAGAACGAACGGGCGGTGCGCACCGCCAGCTCCGAGCAGGTGCGCCGGCCGATATTCCGCGACGGGGTCGATCAGTGGCGCCATTACGAGCCCTGGCTCGGGCCGCTCGAGACCGCCCTGGGAGACGTTCTGACCGAATACCCGCAGGTTCCGGACTTCAGCTCACGGCCGGTCCGCCACGGGTCGGGGCCTGCCGTTCACAATTGCACAATCGATCAATCGAAATACGGGGAGAGTAAAGATGACGCGCAGTCGACGTAGAAAGCTGTTACGTGAGCAGGCCCGGCCGCAGCAGGCGAGCGCGCTTCGCACGGTCGTGCGGGCGAGCCTGCCTTTGGCGGTGCTGGTGGCGGCCATGCCGGCGGCGCGGGCGCAGGAGGCGGGCGCCGCCGCGCTGCAGACGATCGTGGTCACGGCGCAGAAGATCAAGCAGAACCTGCAGAACGTGCCGATCAGCGTCGAGGTGTTCGACAACCGCGCACTGCGACAACTCAACATCACAAACCTCGACGGCTACGTCAAGATGTCGCCGACCATAACGTTCGTGCGCAGCCAGGGCGAGGGCAGCAACGGCGGGCCGGGCGGCTCGATCATCTACATCCGCGACGTGGTGAGCGGCGGCGACGGCAACCACTCCGGCTCCGAGCCGAGCGTCGGCGTGTATCTCGACCAGCAGCCGGTCACGACCATCACCGGCGTGGTGCCGCTGCACATGTACGACATCAACCGAATCGAGGTTCTGGAGGGTCCGCAGGGCACTCTGTTCGGCTCGAGTGCCGAGGCGGGCGCGGTGCGCATCATCACCAACAAGCCGGATCCGAGCAGGTTGTACGGCGGCTACGATCTGCAGGAAAACATCATCCAGGACGGCGGGCCCGGACATGTCTTCCAGGGCTATCTCAATATCCCGCTTTGGCACGATGCGGCAGTCCGCCTCGTCGCCTGGGACGTGCACGACGGCGGCTTCATCAGCAACGTCGCCGGCACCGATGCGAACGGCTGCATCTTCAACGGCGTGCGCACGTTCCCGAGCTGGGCGATCGCGACGAACCCCGGCTATTACGGCACCAGCAGCTATGCCGCCGGCAACAATCAGTGCGCCCCGGTCGCTTCGATCGGCAAGGGCGCCATCACCGTCGGACCGTGGCTGAAAAGAAACTACAACACCACCGATACTTACGGCGGCCGGGTGGCGCTGCGCTTCGATCTGAAGGATCCCTGGGGCGATCCCTGGACGATTTCACCGACGTTCCAGGGCCAGTCGGTCACCACTCACGGCTTCTTCGGCTACGATCCGGCCGTGGGCTACCTGAAGCTGGTGCACTTCGGGCCGGAGAGCTCGCACGACACCTGGGAGCAGACCGCCCTCACCATCGAGGGCAAGGTTCACGACTTCGACATCGTCTATGCCGGCGGCTACCTGCAGCGCAACCAGCACTCGATCGCCGACTACAGCGACTATTCGGAGTTCTATGACAAGGTGAATGGCTCCGGTTATTACTATGCGGGGCACTACGACCAGACGACCGGAGTGTTCAGCAATCAGATCATGCCGCAGCAGTTCGTGATCGGCGCCGGGGGTTTCCAGATGTGGAGCCAGGAGCTGCGTGTGACCACGCCGCTCGACGAGCCGGTCCATGCGACGGTCGGCGCATATCTGGGGCGTCAGATGCACAACATCTGGCAGCTCTACACCATGCCGGGATTCGGCTGGACAAACGTCAACGGCGGCGGACCCGCCGCCGGCAACCCGAACGGGCTCGCCCCGAACCTGTCGGTTCCGGGGTTTCCGGACGCCATCTGGCTGACGGCCGAGCAGCGCGTCGACCGCAGCCGCGCGGTATATGGGCAGGCGACCTGGGACATCACCAAGAAGTGGCACCTCACCGGCGGCATGCGTTTTTACCATTACGACAACTCGCTGATCGGTTTCTACGGCTTCAACGCGAACTTCTACACCGGCGAGGGAACGGCGACGTGCTTCGAGCCGGCCGTCGTCAAGAACACGCCGTGCACGGACCTCGATGCCAAGACGACCGGCAGCGGACACGTCCCCAGGGTCAACCTCACATACCAGATCACTCCGACCAAGATGGTCTATATCACGTATTCGAAGGGCTTCCGACCCGGAGGCGTCAACCGCATCGCCCCGGCCTCGGTGGTTCAGGGGGTGAAGCCGGCTCCCGTACCGTATCAGGCCGACTTCCTGACCAACTACGAAGTGGGCTGGAAGACACAGTGGTTCCACAACAAACTGCGGTGGAACGGCGCGATCTTCTGGGAAGAGTGGAAGGCCTTCCAGTTCTCCTTCCTCGGGGCGAACAGCGTCACGATCATCGCCAACGGCGGCAACGCGCGTATCAGGGGAATAGAGAACTCCGTGGAGTGGGTGCCGGTGCGCAACCTGTTCCTGAGCACGAATTTCTCGTTCACGGACCCGGTTCTGACCTCGAACTATTACGGGTGCATTCCCGGTACACCTCAGTGCACGCCGCTGCCGCCGGTACAGGTGCCCTCGGGGACCAACCTGCCGGTGGCGCCCAAGTTCAAGGGCAACATCGTGGCCCGGTACAGTCTGCCGATGATCGGCGATTGGAAGCCCTACGTGCAGCTCGCGGGCATGTACCAGAGCGAGACCGCGTCCGCGCTGCTGCTGGACCAGAATAAGGTCTACGGCAATCTGCCCGCGTACGCGCTGTTCAACCTGAAGATCGGCGCAAACGCCGGCAATGGCATGCACGTGAGTCTTTACATCTCGAATCTCATGAACCGTCTCGCGGAGTACTCACGCTTTACGGAGAGCAACCCGAGTAACAACACTCAGGCGTATATCCTGCCCGCCCAGCCGCGCACCTTCGGAGTCGAATTCGGTCAGGATTTCTAGTTTATTGGCTGCAAGTCTCCTGCGGAGCTTGCAGCGGGACCCTGCGCGGTCGTCGCGGGCCATTCGAGGCCCGCGGCGCCGCGCGGCCTCAGAGCTTGAAGGTCGACAGCAGCAGGCTGGTTTCGCTGCTCGAGACGCCGGGCGTGCGGCTGATCCGGGCGAGCACCCGGTCGAAGGACGCCAGGTTGTCGGCGCGCAGCTCGGCGACCAGATCCCACCGGCCGTTGGTGCTGTGCAGGCTCGCGACCGCCGGATCGCCGCGTAGTGCCTTGACGACGGCGTCGACCTGATTGCCCTCGGCGGCGATGCTGATGAATGCCCGGATGTGCTGCTCCTGCACGTCGGGCTTCAGCCGCACGGTGTATCCCACGATGGTTCCATCGGCTTCGAGCTTGGCCATGCGGTTTTGCACCGTGCCGCGGGCCACGCCCAGTCGCTTGGCCAGGGAAGCGACGGAGGCGCGTGCGTTGCCTCGCAGCAGTGCGATGAGCCGGTGATCGAGGTCGTCCATCGGTCGGCATACCTCAGGAGGTGTACGGCCTGCACAGTCTAGCAAATTGACCATTGTGGATGGTGATTTGATCAGCGGTATGCAAATTTTGGTCAGTTTTCTGACTATTCTTTGGCCGTGGCCCCGTGGATGATGTTCTCGAGAGGGCGGCACATCGATTGATGCGGCCCTCGGGAGAACGATCATGGTTGACTACATCGGTATCCGGCGAGTGCAGGAGATCGTCGGCGACATCGGGCCCGCGGCCTTCATCGCGGGACTGGCTCGTGAGATCGAGGCGGACTATCGGCGCTGGAGCGAGTTCGAGAAATCGCCGCGCCACGCCACCCATTCGCCCGTGGGCGTCATCGAGCTGATGCCGGCGAGCGACGGGCGGCAGTATGCCTTCAAGTACGTCAACGGCCATCCGAAGAACACCGCGAAGGGTCTGTTGACGGTGATGGCTTTCGGCGTGCTGGCGGATGTCGAAACCGGTTACCCGCTGCTGCTGTCGGAGATGACACTGACCACCGCGCTGCGCACCGCGGCGACCTCCGCGCTGGCCGCGCATTGGATGGCGCGCCGCGACAGCCGTGTGATGGCGCTGATCGGCAACGGCTCGCAGGCCGAGTTTCAGGCCATCGCCTTCCATCATCTTCAGGGCGTGCGCGAGCTGCGGTTGTACGATGTCGATCCGGCGGCAACCGACAAGCTGCAGGGAAATCTCGCGCGATCGCGCCTCGCGGGACTCGACGTCGTGCGCTGCCGTTCCACCGCCGAGGCGGTCCGCGGAGCGGATATCGTCACGACCGTCACGGCGGACAAGCGCAATGCGACCATCCTCACGCCCGAGATGATCGTTCCCGGCATGCATCTGAACGCGGTCGGCGGTGATTGCCCGGGCAAGACCGAGCTGCATGCCGACATCCTGCGGCGCGCCGACGTCCGTGTGGTGGTGGAGTTCGAGACGCAGTCGCGCATCGAAGGCGAGATCCAGCAGTTGCCGCCGGACTTCCCGGTCGCCGAGCTCACCGAGGTGCTCACGGGCCGCAGGCCCGGCCGGGCGAGCGACGCGGAGGTCACCATTTTCGATTCGGTCGGATTCGCACTGCAGGACTTCTCGACGCTGCGCTATCTGCACCGGCTGCATCGGCAGTGCCGGGGCATGCGCGCCAGCATCGATCTGATTCCCGATCTGGAGGATCCGAAGGATCTGTTTTCCCTGCTGGCCGCGCGGACGAGCGAGCGCCAGCGGTCCATGCCGGTCACCGACGAGCTGAGCGTGTGAGCACACAGCGCGGCACGGTGACGTTGATTGGCGCGCCGACGGACGTCGGCGCGGCTGAGCTCGGTGCGTCCATGGGGCCGGAGGCCATGCGGGTCGCGGGCATTCAGCCTGCGCTCGAGCGGCGCGGGCTGCGGGTGGTGGATCGAGGCAACCTCGCAGGCCCGGCCAATCCCCGCCAGCCGCCGGTCGACGGCTATCGTAACCTTCAGGCCGTACTCGATTGGAACCGCCTGGTGCACGAGGCGGTGTACGGGGATCTGTGCGCGGATCGGCTGCCCATCGTTCTCGGCGGAGACCACTCGCTCGGCATCGGCTCGATCAGCGCCGTCGCGCGCCGCTGCCGCGAGACGCACCGCAAGCTGCGGGTGCTGTGGCTGGACGCGCACGCGGATTTCAACACCGGCGGGCTTTCCCCGAGCGGCAACCTGCACGGCATGCCGCTGGCGTGCCTGTGCGGCTTCGGGCCGCAAGCCCTGGTGGAGCTCGGCGGCGCCACGCCGGCCATCCACCCGCAGTGGCTGCGACAGATCGGCGTGCGCAGCGTCGACGAGGGCGAGAAACGCTTCGTGCACGAGCTCGGGGTCGAAGTGTTCGACATGCGCTACGTCGACGAGATGGGCATGCGCAGGACCATGGAGGAGGCGCTCGCCGGCCTGGATGGCGACACGCACCTGCACGTGAGCTTCGATGTGGATTTTCTGGACCCGGATATCGCGCCGGGCGTGGGTACGACGGTGCCGGGCGGGCCGACCTACCGCGAGGCACAGCTATGCATGGAGATGATCGCCGACACGCGTCTGGTGGGCTCGCTCGATGTGGTGGAGCTCAATCCCGCCCTCGATGTGCGCAACGAGACCGCGGTGCTGGCGGTCAGCCTGCTGGAATCGCTGTTCGGCAAGAGCACGCTGGTGCGCCGCCAGGTCCCGCGGCCGGCGCTCGGCGTGGTCGGACAGCGCTCGACTCAATGCCCGGGGGCAGCGGTAGAGCCTGACGCGCTAGTGATTGACCACCTGCGGTGACGTTAATACGTCCCGGCCCTGGTTGGCCTGGGCGAGCTCAGCCGTTGACCGATCACCCAGCGGTCCCGGGTCCACCGCATCTGTTCAACGCTCGCGATTGCGGCGATAGGGCGTTCCGTCCCGGTGCACGAATTCTCGGCTGCCGGCGCGCAGCCTCAGATCGATGTCCGGGTACTCGACGGCATCGTGCTCGGGATTCCGCGCGCCGATCTCGAGGATCACCGCTTCGGAGGCGCCGCGGTTCTGCAGATGGTGGCCGTTGGGCTCATCCGCTTTGAACCCCGCGCAATCGCCCGCGCGCAGCACCTCCTCGCCGGCATCGCCGACCAGCACGACCTCGCCTTCGAGGATATAGACGAACTCGTCCTCCGCCGAGTGCCAGTGGCGCTGGCTGGACCAGGCGCCGGCGGGCAGGCGCAGCAGGTTGACTCCGAACTGAGTCAGACCGGCGGCGTCTCCGAGCCGCCAGCGCTTGCGCGCCTTGCAGGGCTCGTCGTACGGGGCCGGATAGCCGGAGCCGACCCGGGTGGGTGCCGCCGCGAGGTCGATCTTCTTCGTCATTGCGAGGCTCTCCTCTGCCGCGGGGGGATCGCGACAACATGGAGTCGATTATACGGGGCTCAGACTTTGTAGCCGATCTTGCGCAGCAACTCCCGGCGCCAGCGGATGTCCTCCTCTGCCTCGATCCCGAGCGGCTTCGAGCCGTCCACGACGCCGAGCACGGCGCGCCCCTGCGCCGTTTCGGCGAGCACCACTTCCGTCGGATTGGCCGTGGCGCAGAAGATCCGGCAGACCTCCGGCACCTGCTTGACCGCATTCAGCACGTTGATGGGATAAAACCCCTCGCCCAGAAAGACGATGAAGCTGTGGCCGGCGCCGATCGCCCGGGCGTTGCGCCGCGCCATTTCCTCGAGGGCCCGGTCGGTGCCCGACCAGCGCACGAGGCATTTGCCCGAGGCCTCGCAGAAGGCCAGGCCGAAGCGGATCGCCGGGACGGCGGTGACGAGCGCTTCATGGATGTCTTCCACGCTCTTGATGAAGTGGGTCTGTCCCAGGATGAAATTGATTTCCCCTGGCTTCTCGATCGCCACGGTCACGAATTGCATTGCTCGACCTCCGTCCGGGCCTCGGCGGCGCTCACGCCGGTCCGAGCGAGGCGGCTTGAGTACGCACGTCCAGGCGGTAATGTCGGCCGACTCGTCGTGACCGTCAATCAATCAGTGCAATCGCGGCACGGTCGCGCTCAGGTCCGTGCTTTCGCGTCCCGCGTACCTGGTGCGCGGGTCTCCCAGAGGGACGACGAACCAGAACTACGGTTCACAGCGGAATCAGAAATTGCGCAGCGGCGGACCCGGTACGCGTGTCTCCGGGAGCAGCGCGAGGCGGGCCGTTGACGTGCGAAAGGTTGGACACGAGCGATTCACTGAGCATCGCAGTCAAGGGCTGGAGACTCCCCGGGCTCCGCCCGCTCAACCGAGCGGCTCGACGTCGTGAAACCTCGTGTAGTCGAAACGGTCGATTCCGTCGTCGCCCGGCGTGAGGATGTCGACGAACCGGTGCTGCCAGCGCAGCATCGACACGGGGTATTCCTGTTGCGCCATGAGTAGCTGTCCGGTCGTCTCGTCAATGCCGCTGAGCGTCAGAAGCAGATAGGCGTTGGAAGCCTGGAGCGACTCGGCGGTGGCTCCCGCGAGTGGGCTCGTCTGGTCGATGGCATGCAGCAGCGTCCAGCCGTAGAGGAAGACCGGGTGCTCGCTGCGCCGCAGGCGCAGGTCGTAGATGCGGCGCATGTGGTGGCCGTCGGGGCCGCGCTCGTCGCGGATCAGCCGTAGCTGCGCCCGCGCCTCCATGACGACGTTCTGCCGCTGGTTCGCGGCGCGCAGGACCAGCGTGATCTCGCCGTCGACCGGCAGCACGACGGCATGCCGGGCGAAAAGGAACCGCGCCGTGGGCCGCGAGAAACGCGCGAACATCATTCCGGCGATCAGAGCCAGCACCATCATGCCGATGAAGATCTCCGCCGAGGCGACGATGTGTCCGTAGAGGGTGTCCGGGTGCATGACGCCATAGCCGACAGTGGCGACTGTCTGGACGCTGAAGAAGAACCGGCCCCAGAAGCCCGGCGGATGCAGGTGGGCGATGGCGGCGGGCTGGAGCGAATAGACGGCGGCGAACAGGAGATTGAACAGGGTGAACAAGCCGGCGAAGCTGGCGAACAGCCTCGGCCAGCTTATGGTCATGAACACGTGATACAGGTCGTGCCAGCGCCGCCGCCGCAGGCCATGGAGCAGCACCCGGCGGCCCGAGGGCAGGGTGCGGACGAGCGAAGATGGCCCCGGCATGGGCCGCAGTGTAGCGCGGACCGGCTCTCGACCCTATCGGCGCGCGGCGCACCTCGGCAGGCGTCATTCGGTGTAGCGGCCGCAGGAGGTCCCTGCCTCGTTCCCCGAGGCGCCTGTCCGCTCGTTTCATGATGCCCACTCGAACTGATTCGGTTGATAGCGATATCATATGCTGGCCGAAAACGTGAAATCCAGGTTCCACCGCAGTGGCGCATGCCGTTTCGCGATCAGGCGTGTGATAATGTTCGTCGAATAAGAGTTTTCGCTAACAACGCGAAGAAACGGCAAATCATCGGGAGTACGCAGCCCGCGGCTGAAGTCACGGGTTCCCTCGAGAGGACTTTAATGAACAAGCCGGCACGCAAATCCCGCAGCAGCGCCCGCGGCAGCATAACCATCAAGGACGTGGCCCGTTATGCGGGCGTGTCGCCGATGACGGTCTCACGGGTGGTCAATGGCAGCCAGTATGTGAGCGACGCCACGCGCCAGACGGTGATGCAGGCGGTGCGGCGTCTCGGCTACTCGCCGAACATCGCCGCCCGCAACCTCGCCAGCGCCCGCGGCGAGCGTATCGGCCTGCTCCACGGCAACCCGAGCGCCTCCTATCTCAGCGAGTTCCTGGTCGGCGCGCTCGATGCCGCCACCCGTCACGGCGTGCAGCTCGTGCCGGAGAAGTGCGAGCTCACGCCGGCCGCATCCCGCCGCGCGGTCCGCCGGCTGGTCTCGGGCGGCGCGGTCGGCGTGGTGTTGCCGCCGCCGCTGTGCGAGTCCGCCGTCATCCGCGCGGAGCTGCAGGCGGCGCGCATGCAGATCGTGGCGGTGGCCGCGGGCCGCCCGCCGCCGGACCTCATGTGCGTGCGGATCGATGATTTCGCGGCGGCGCAGGAGATGACCCGCTATCTGCTCGCGCTCGGCCACCAGCGGCTCGCTTTCATCAAGGGACACCCCAATCAGACCGCCAGCGAGGAGCGCTGGCGCGGATTCTCATCGGTGATCCAGCAGGCCGGCCACCTGCCGGCCCCGGGCGTCGAGCAGGGATTCTTCACGTTCCGCTCCGGTCTCGAGGCCGCGCGCAAGCTCCTGGCCACCGAGCCGGCGCCGACCGCGATCTTCGCCAGCAACGATGACATGGCGGCGGCCGTCATGGCCGAAGCGCACCGCCGTGGCCTCGAGGTGCCGCACGACCTGACCGTCGTGGGATTCGACGACAGCTTGATCGCCTCGACCATCTGGCCCGGGCTCACCACCATCCATCAGCCGATCGCGCAGATGGCCGGCGAGGCCGTCGATCTGTTGGTTACCGCGCTGCGCGGCGGCAAGGGGCACGGGCCCGCCGGGTCCGCGCACCGGCTGGTCGCCTACGAGCTCGTGTCGCGCGAATCGGCGGCGCGACCCATGGGCACGGCCGATTGAGCGCAATCCCCGGCGCGCGCCGCCGGGCAGGCGCCCCGAGCGCCGCGCCGACTCGGGAGCGGGGCTCACCCCGGCTGCGATTGCATCTCATCAGAGGCGTGAGCGGCGCTAGAATGCGAGTCTTTGGGTCAACCGATCCTGGGGCCGCCAGATGCACCGCCGCGAATTCCTGCAAGACTCCCTTACATTCGGCACCGCGGCGATGAGCTGGATGCTGTTGCCGCCGATGAGCGCGCGGGCCGCCGACCGCGACCTGGTCGATGTCACGCTCGAGGCCAGACCGTATCGCTTCCCGGCAGCGAGCGGCGCGCGGTTCACGGGGCTGGCGTACAACGGCCAGGTGCCGGGCCCGCTGCTGCGCGTGCGCTACGGACAGACGTTCCGGGCCCGATTCATCAACCACACGGGCGGACCGAGCACAGTCCATTGGCACGGCATGATCCTGCCGAACGACATGGACGGCGTGCCGGACGTTACCCAAGCCCCGGTGCCCGACGGTGGCGAGTTTGTCTACACGTACAAGCCCAACCCGCCCGGTTTCCGCTGGTATCACTCTCATGTGGGCGACCAGCTCGCGCTCGGCCTGATCGGCGCATTTCTGGTCGAGGATCCGCGCGAGCCGCGCGCCGATGTCGAGGTGGTGCTGGTGCTGCACGACGTGCCGGACATGCGCAGCCTCCGGGCGGCCGTCGCCGGCAAGAGCAAGGCGATGATGGACATGCCTCCGGGCCTCGACAAGGACGGGATGCGGGCAGGTGCGATGGGTGGCATGGGAGGCATGGGAGGCATGAAGGGAATGGCCGGGTCCATGAAGCCGATGCCCATGGGCGACGAGGTGTCTTACCTGTCCCATTGCATCAGCGGAGCGGCTTATCCGCACACGCGCCCGATCATCGTCAAGGTCGGACAAACCGTCAGGCTGCGGATTCTCAACGCGAGTCCCACCCTCACGCACTACGTCCGGCTGGCGGGGCACAGGCTGCGTGTCACGCACAGCGACGGTAATCCGATGCCCCGCGCCGTGACGGTCGATGCGCTGCGCATCGGCGTCGCGGAGCGGTATGACGCCTGGTTCGAGGTGACCCGCCCGGGCGCCTGGCTGCTGACGAGCCTCATGGGCGATACGCATGACCTGCGGCAGTCGGTGGTGATCCGCACCGCCGATGCGGCCAATCGCGCTCCCGAGGCGCCCCCGTCCTCGCTCGAGGGCGCGGAGCTGTTCAGTTATCTGTTGGCTGGAGTCGGCACGCCGCTGCCGCACGATGCGCACGACCCGTTCGGTCCGGCGAGCGTGCGCAAGACACTGCTGCTCGGCGGCGGCAAGCCCGGCGATCCGCACTGGACGATCGACGGGAAAATCTGGCCGCACACGCCGAAAATCGATGTGCGCCACGGCGATCGCGTGCTGATCCATTTCAAGAATCCAACCGACATGGATCACCCGATGCACCTGCACGGGCACGTGTTCGAGCTGGTGGAGCAGTCCGGGCGGCTGCTGCGCTATCCCATTCCGAAGGACACGACACTGGTGCCCTCGGGCGGCACCGCCACGTGGCGCTTCCTCGCCAACTCACCCACGGGGCGTTGGGTGCTGCACTGCCACAACCTCGTGCACCTGATGGATGGCATGATGACCGAGGTGGATTACCTGCGCGGATGATGTCGGCGCACGCCGGCGGCTTGGCGCCGTCGGCGGGCCGTGCGTGGCCGGACACCAGGTCTCGATCCGGCGAGTGCCGCACGGTCCGCGGGGATAACGTGCCCTCCCACCCAACGAGAGGGGCGCGCGATGGATTTTCGAATCACGGGGCTTTCGCCGGAGCTGTTCCAGCCGTTTTACGGCCTTTCAGACGTCGAGCTCGCCTTGCACGGCGCGGTGCGCGTGCTGGCCGACAGCAAGCCGGTCTACCCGGACCGGATCGAGCTGCGCGACGCCGAGCCCGGCGAGAGCGTATTGCTGGTGAATTACACGCATCTGCCGGTGGAGACGCCATTTCGCTCGTCGTACGCGATATACGTGCTGGAGGGCAGTCAGAGCCGCTACGACCGGATCAACGAGGTGCCGGCGGTGTTCCGCTCCAGAGTGCTGTCGCTGCGGGCCTTCGACCAACGGCACATGCTCTGTGGCGCGGACATCGCCCAGGGGACCGATGTCGAGGGACTGATCGAGCGATTGCTGTCCGATCCGCGCACGGACTACATCCATGCGCACTACGCCAAACCGGGCTGCTTCGCCGCCCGAATCGACAGGGTGTAGTGTCCGGACGGCTCCGCCGGCTCTAAAGCCGCCCGCCGATCTCGTCGATGTGGCGCAGCAGATCCGCGGGATCCTCGTAGACGCGGATCGCGCCGGCGCGCTCGAGCTCATCCTGGCCATAGCCGCCGGAGAGCACGCCCACGCCCAGGCCCTGCGCCCGCCGCGCCGCCAGCATGTCCCAGATGCTGTCGCCGACGATGGTCGCCGAGTGGATGTCGGTGCCCAGCCGGGCGGCCGCCGCCAGAAACAAGTCGGGGTCGGGCTTGGCGTGGCGAACCTGGTCGCGGGTGATCACGACCGCCCGCGCCGGATCGACCCCCAGGGCATCGAGATTGTATTGGGCGGATTCCATCCGGCCGCTGGTCGCGATCGCCCAGGGGATGCGCGCGTCGGTGAGATAGGCGAGCAATTCCTTCGCGCCGGGCAGCGGGCGTACCCATTGGACGAGGCGTGCGTATGCCTCGATATGGTGGTGCTGGAGCTTCTCTAGCAGGTCGGAGGTGATCTCGGCGTCCACCTCGCGCAGCAGCATCTCGGTGAACAAGCCGCCGCTCATGCCGATGCGCCGGTGAATGCGCCACACCGAAAGCTCGATGCCGGCCGCCTGCAGCGCCTGCTGCCAGGCGAGCACGTGCTGATACACGCTGTCGACCAGCGTGCCATCGAGGTCGAACAGGAAACTGACGTCGGTGCGGCTCATGAATCCTCTCGGCGCGCGAGTGGCGGGATGAGCCGATTATCCTCCGCGGCGCTTGCGAAGCAACGCCCTTGGTGGCGCGCGGGCACGACAGTCCGCCGCCGGCATGGGTGGCGGGCGCGGCGCATCGCGCCCGCCTGGAGATTCGAAGGCGGCACGCTCAACTGCCGCGCGCGAGCTCCTTCTCGAGCGCCAGGACGTTGAGTGTCGTTTTGATGACCACGTCGGGATTGAGGCTGATGGAGTCGATGCCGAGCCGCACCAGCTCGGCGGCGAGCTCCGGATAGTCCGAAGGGGCCTGGCCGCAGATGCCCGAGTGCCGGCCGTTGCGCCGGCTGCCCTCGACGGCGAGCTTCAGCATGCGCCGCACGCCCGGATCGCGCTCGTCGAACTCGAAGGCGACCAGGGCCGAGTCGCGGTCCACTCCCAGGGTGAGCTGGGTGAGATCGTTCGAGCCGATCGAGAACCCGTCGAAGATGCGGCTGAACTCGTCGATCAGCAGCACGTTGTTCGGGATCTCGCACATCACGTAGATCTCGAGGCCGTCTCGGCCCCGCGTAAGGCCCAACTCGGCCATGCGCTTGACGACGGCCTCGCCTTCCTCGAGGCGCCGGCAGAAGGGGATCATGAGCTTGACGTTGGTCAGTCCCAGCGTCTCCCGCGCCCGCTTCATCGCCGCGCACTCGAGCGCGAACCCCTCGGCGTATGCCGGATGCGTGTAGCGCGCGGCGCCGCGGAACCCGAGCATCGGGTTGGCCTCCTGCGGCTCGAACCAGCGCCCGCCGAGCAGTCCGGCGTACTCGTTGGTCTTGAAGTCCGACATGCGCACGATGACCGGCTTCGGATAGAACGCCGCGGCGATCGTGCCGATGCCCTCGGCGAGGCGCTCGACGAAGAAATCCCTGGGGTGGGTGTAGCCGCGGGTCAGCTCGGCGAGGCGGGCGCGCTCGCCTTGGTCGTCGACCCGCTCCGGATGCAGCAGCGCCATGGGGTGCGCCTTGATGTATTCGGTGATGATGAACTCCATGCGCGCCAGGCCCACTCCGTCGTTCGGCAGGAAGCTCATCTGGAAGGCGAGCTCGGGATTGGCGAGGATCAGCATGACCTTGGTACGGGGCCGCTCGATGTGCGCCAGGTCCGTGCGGCGCACCTCGAAGGGCACCTTGCCGGGGTAGACCTTGCCGATGTCGCCTTCGGCGCAGGAGATGGTGACCAGCTCGCCGGGGCTCAGCCGCTCGGTCGCGTCTTCCGTTCCGACGATCGCGGGGATGCCGAATTCGCGCGCGACAATGGCGGCATGACAGGTGCGCCCGCCGCGGTTGGTGACGATGGCGGCCGCCTGGCGCATGATGGGCTCCCAGTCGGGCGTGGTGTTGTCGGTGACCAGCACCTCCCCGGGATGAAACTGCCCGATTTGCGTGCTGTTGGCGATGATGCGCACCGGGCCGCTGGCGATGTGGTTGCCCACGGCCCGGCCGCTCGCCAACGGCTCGACCTTGGGAGAGATGAGGTATTCCTCGAGCATGGTGCCGCTTTTGCGCGAGGCGCTCGTCTCGGGACGGGCTTGCACGACATACAGCGTTCCGTCGACTCCGTCCTTGGCCCACTCGATGTCCATCGGCACCGGTCGGTGCGCCCGATCGCTGTAGTGCCGCTCGATCTCGATCGCATAGCCGGCGAGCGCCAGCGCGTCCTCGTCGGTCAGGCAGAAGCGCTCGCGGTCGGCCTGCGGAGTGGGCACGTTGCGGGTCGCCTCGCGCGTGCCGCCCTCGGCGTAGACCATCTTGACCTTCTTGCTGCCCAACGAGCGGCGCAGCACCGCGCGATGTCCCTGGGCGAAGGTCGGCTTGAACACCGTCCACTCGTCGGGCTCCACCGTGCCCTGCACGATGTTCTCCCCGAGCCCGTAGCTGCCGGTGATGAGCACCACGTCGCGAAAGCCGCTCTCGGTGTCGATCGTGAACATGACGCCGCTCGAGGCGAGGTCCGAGCGTACCATCTTCTGGACCGCGATCGACAGGGCGACCTTGAAGTGGTCGAATCCATTGTCGCAGCGATAGTGGATGGCGCGATCCGTGAACAGGCTGGCGAAGCAGCGCTTGCACGCATCTAGGAGCTTTTCCGCCCCGCGCACGTTGAGAAAGGAGTCCTGCTGTCCGGCGAAGCTCGCCGTTGGCAGGTCCTCGGCGGTCGCGGAGCTGCGCACGGCCAGGCTCACATCGGAGCCGTACTCGCGCTGCAGGTCCGCGTAGGCGGAGAGAATCTCGCGCTTCAGCGCCTCCGGCAGTCCCGCGCCGTAGACGATCTCCCGCGCGGCGTGGCCTCGCCGCGCCAGCTCCCGCGCGTCATCGATGCGCACGCCGTCCAGCGCCTCGCGCAACGGTTCCCAGGCGTTGGCCGCGTCGAGCATGCCGCGGTAGGCTTCGGAGGTGATCGCAAACCCGTTGGGGATCGGAACGCCGCGGGGACGCAAGGTACCGTACATCTCTCCCAGTGAGGCGGTCTTGCCGCCGACCAGCGCCAGATCGGCGGCGGTAATCTCCTCGAAGAGGCGGATGTAGCGTCTCTGGGTCGGCATCGGGGATCCTCCTGGCGCGGTCCGTGTGGCGGGCGAGCTCATGCCTGCCGGCCGGTCTGGGCGTGGGTCACTTCGATCTGCATCGTGCGAGTGCTGCGCAGGGAGTTGGCCACCAGGCAGTCGCGCTCGGCCTTCTCGAGCAGCCTTCGGGCCTTCTGTTCGCTTGCCTCGGCCGGGATGGTCAGCCGCGCAACGGTGGTGAAGCTCGTGAACTGTGTGGCGCCCTCGAGGCGATCGAGCACGCCCTCGGTCCGGCACTCGAGCGTCACCCACGTGAAATGCGAGGCTCTCGCTATGGCACGAAACGTGAGGATGATGCAGTCGGCGACCACCGCGGTGAGCAGTGTCTCCGGGCTCCACAGGCCGCCCGGGCCGTCGAACTCCGGCGGCGCCGCCGAGGCGATGGATGCCAGCGATGGGGAGGCGAGCGTCACCTCACCGTCCGTGCCTCCCGCCGCGGAGGCGCTGTAGCGATGGGGATAGGGCTTCATGCGGAGACGCTACTTTGACGGCGCCGGCCCGGAAATCAGGATTACTGCCTAGGGCGGATAGGTATATCTCCTGACGACGGTGCCGGCGGCGGAGTTCTAGTTTTGTTCCGATGAACGACCGGCACTCCGATCTCACACCCGACGTCGATCTTCTCGCCGAACCGGGCACGGGACCGGTGCGCTCGCGCCGGCCGGTGTACTGGGATTTCCTGCCGCCGTGCAACGAGGCCTGTCCGGCGGGCGAGTCCATCCAGGCGTGGCTCGCTCAGGCGGCCGCCGGCCGCTACCGCGAGGCCTGGGAAATACTGGTGCGGGACAATCCGCTGCCCGCCGTGCACGGCCGGGTGTGCTATCACCCCTGCGAGCCGGCCTGTAATCGCGCCGAGCTCGAGAGCGCAGTGTCGATCCACGCCGTGGAGCGCTTTCTCGGCGATCAGGCCATTGACGAGGGCTGGCCGCTGCCGCCCGGCGCCGCGCGCCGGGGGCGCAGGGTGCTGGTCGTCGGAGCGGGACCGGCTGGATTGAGCGCCGGCTATCACCTGGCGCGGCTGGGCCATACGGTCGAGATCCACGATGCGGAGCCCCGGGCCGGCGGCATGATGCGCTTCGGCATTCCCTCCTATCGCCTGCCGCGGGAGGTGCTCGAGCAGGAAGTGCGTCGCCTCGCGGCATACGGCGTCAAGCTGGAGCTCGGCCGGCGCATCGTGGATCTGCTCGAGACGAAGGAGGCCGGCCGCTTCGATGCCGTCTTCGTCGCCATCGGGGCACACGTATCCCAGCACATCGACATTCCTGCGCGCGATGCCACCCGTCTGCTGGACGCGCTTTCGCTCCTGCGGGACGTGAGCGCCGGAGAGCGGCCGCACCTCGGGCGGCGGGTCGTGGTCTACGGCGGCGGCAACACGGCGCTCGATGCCGCGCGGACCGCCAAGCGCCTCGGCGCGACCGAGCCGCTCATCGTCTATCGCCGCGACCGTGCGCACATGCCCGCCCACGAGCTCGAGGCGCAGGAAGCGGAGGAGGAGGGTGTTCGCTTCAAATGGCTGACCACCATCCGCGAGGTCGCCGGAGACGGGCTCACTGTCGAGCAAATGACACTCGACGCCGACGGACGCCCGCACCCGACAGGGCGCTTCGAGCGTATCGAGGCCGATGCGGTGGTGCTCGCGGTCGGCCAGCAGAGCGAGAGCGCCTTTCTCGCCACTGTCCCGGGCATCGAGATCACGGCCGGCGGCACGGTGAAGGTGGGGGCGAATTTGATGACCGGATCCCCCGGCATCTTCGCGGGCGGCGATCTGGTCCCCGGCGAGCGGACCGTAACCGCGGCGGTGGGCTATGGCAAGCACGCGGCGCGTCACATCGATGCGTGGTTGCGTGGAATGACCTACGTCCCGCCGCTCGTGCCGCCACGCGTATCGCTTTCGATGCTCCACCTGCCGTTGTTCAGCGACGTATTGCGCTCCGTGGAGCCGAAACTTCCAGCCGAAACGCGCACCGACGACTTTTCGGAAGTGATGTCGGGGCTCAACCGGTCAGAGGCTCTGCGCGAGGCGCAACGGTGCCTGTCCTGCGGCAACTGCTACGAATGTGACATCTGCCATGCCGCCTGCCCGGAGCAGGCGATCGAAAAGCTGGGGCCGGGGCGGGGATACCGCATCGACTACGAGCGCTGCACCGGATGTGCCGTGTGTTTCCAGACCTGTCCCTGTCACGCCATCGAGATGATCGATGAGCCCCGATGAGCGGCAGATGACCGACGTCATGGACGGCAATGCGGCCGTCGCGCACGTGGCGTACCAGGTGAACGACGGCTGCGCGATCTATCCCATCACACCCGCCTCGCCGATGGCCGAGCTCGCCGACCAGTGGGCGGCGCGGGGCGTGACCAACATCTTCGGCCGGGTGCCCTTCGTCGCGGAGCTGCAGAGCGAGGCCGGGGCGGCCGGGGCGGTGCACGGCGCCCTGCAATCTGGCTCGCTCACGACGACGTTCACGGCATCGCAGGGGCTGCTGTTGATGCTGCCGAACATGTACAAGATCGCCGGCGAGCTCACCGCAGCGGTATTCCACGTTGCGGCGCGGGTGGTGGCCACACAGGCGCTCTCGATCTTCGGCGATCACTCCGATGTGATGGCGACCCGAGCCACGGGTTTTGCGCTGCTCTCGTCCGCCTCGGTGCAGGAGGCCCATGACGCGGCGCTCATCGCGCAGGCCGCGACGCTGGCCTCGCGTATTCCCTTCCTGCACTTCTTCGACGGCTTTCGCACTTCGCACCAGATCGACAAGATCAGCGTCCTCTCGCAGCGGCAGATGCGCGCCATGATCGATCCGCAGCTCGTGCGCGCGCATCGGGCCCGCGGGCTTTCGCCGGAGCACCCGGTTCTGCGCGGTACTTCGCACAATCCGGACACGTTCTTCCAGGCGCGCGAGGCGGTCAACCCTTACTACGCGCGTACGCCGCAGATCGTGGAGGAGGCCTGTGCGCGCTTTGCCGAGCTCACCGGCCGGCGGTATCGGCTGTTCGAGTCCGATGTGCCGGACGCCGAGCGGGTCATCGTCATCATGGGCTCGGGTGCGGAAACGGCGCGCGCGGTGGCGCAGGCGCTGCGGGCGCAGGGACAGAAAGTCGGGGTGGTCCAGGTCCGCCTGTACCGGCCGTTCTCGGCGCGGCACTTCCTGTGCGCGCTTCCGGCCACGTGCCGCGCGGCGGCGGTTCTCGAGCGCACCAAGGAGCCGGGTGCCTGCGGCGAGCCCCTCTATCTCGACGTGGTGTCGACGCTGATCGAGGCATTCTCGCGCGGCGAGCGCCACAGCCTCCCGCGGGTGATCGGCGGGCGCTACGGGCTCGGCTCGAAGAACTTCAGTCCCGCGCAGGTGAAAGCCGTGTTCGACGAGCTGGGCAAGACCAATCCCCGGCACGGCTTCACGGTCGGCATCGAGGACGACGTGTCCCATACCAGTCTCGATGTGGATTCCGCGTTCACGCTCGAGCCGCAGGACACGGTGCGGGCGATGTTCTTCGGGCTGGGATCGGACGGCACGGTCGGCGCGAACAAGAACAGCGCGAAGATCATCGCGCAGGACCCCGCGCGCTTCGCGCAGGCTTACTTCGTCTACGACTCGCACAAGGCCGGGGCGCAGACCGTCTCGCACCTGCGCTTTGGCTCGCAGCCGATCCACGCCCCTTATCTCATCGAGTCGGCGAGCTTCATCGCCTGCCACAATCCGGCGTTTCTCGAGCGCATCGACGTGCTGCACGAAGCGGCCGACGGCGCCACGTTCCTGCTCAATACACCGCATGGGCCGCGGCAGGTGTGGAGCCATCTGCCGCGACCGCTGCAGCAGCGGATTCTCGAGAAGCACCTGCGCCTGTACGTGATCGACGCCTCGCGGGTGGCACGCGAGACCGGCCTCGGCACCCACGTCAACACGGTACTGCAGGTGTGCTTCTTTGCGATCTCCGGCGTCCTGCCGCGCGAGGAGGCGATCCGCCGCATCAAACAGGCGATCGAGCACAGCTACCGCCAGCAGGGCGAGGAGGTGGTGCGGCGCAACTTCACGGCCGTCGACCGGGCGCTGGAGGCGCTGTTCGAAGTGCCGGTCCCCGCCGCGCCGAGCGGCGCTCTCGAGCTTGTGCCGCTCGTCCCGGCCGATGCGCCGCGCTTCGTGCGCGAAGTCACGGCCCAGCTCATGGCGGGGCGGGGCGATGCGCTTACAGTGAGCAAGCTCCCCGCGGACGGCACGTTCCCCACCGGCACCGCCGTGTACGAGAAGCGAAACGTCTCGGACATCATCGCGGCATGGGTTCCCGAGCACTGCGTGCAATGCGGTGAGTGCAGCTTCGTGTGTCCGCACAGCGTGATTCGCGCGAAGTATTTCGACGAAGCCCGATTGTCGGAGGCACCCCCGGGCTTCAACTCCGTGCCGGTCAACGTGCGCGGCTTCCCGAACGTGCGCTTCGCTCTGCAGTTCTATCCCGAGGACTGCACGGGCTGCGGGCTTTGCATCGAGGCCTGTCCGACCGGGGCCGATGGCGGGCCGTCCAGCGCCGATCCCGGCTCCGGCGAGGCGGCCAAGGCGATCCGGCTGACGGCCAAGGCGCCGCTCCTTGCGGCCGAGCGCGCCAACATCGCCTTCTTCGAGACGCTCGCCCTGAATGATCGCTCGCGGGTGGATTTCGCGAACGTGCGCGGCGTGCAGTTTCTCCAGCCCCTGTTCGAGTTCTCGGGTGCCTGCGCCGGGTGCGGCGAGACGCCGTACCTGAAGCTGCTCTCGCAGCTGTTCGGCGACCGGGCGCAGATCGCCAACGCCACGGGCTGCTCCTCGATCTACGGGGGCAATCTCCCGGTCACGCCCTGGACGAAAGGTCCCGACGGGCGCGGCCCGGCCTGGTCGAACTCGCTGTTCGAGGACAACGCCGAGTTCGGACTGGGTTTCAGGCTGGCCGCCGACCAGCAGCTCGAGCAGGCGAGTGCGCTGCTGCGCGAGCTCGCGCCGGCGCTCGGGGAGTCCCTGGCACGCTCGATTCTCGAGGCGCCGCAGGTGCGCGAGTCGGAGCTGCGCGCGCAGCGTGAGCGGATCGATGAGTTGAAGCGCAAACTCGAAGGGCTCGCGGACGAGCGCGCGCGCGAGCTGCTCTCGCTCGCCGATCATTTCGTCCGGCGCAGCATCTGGATCGTCGGCGGCGATGGCTGGGCGTATGACATCGGCTCGGCCGGACTCGATCACGTGCTCGCGAGCGGCCGCGACGTCAACATCCTGGTGCTCGACACCGAGGTCTACTCCAACACCGGCGGCCAGGCCTCGAAGGCCACGCCGCTCGGCGCGGTGGCCAAGTTCGCCGCCGCGGGCAAGCGCACTGCGCGGCGCGACCTGGCGCTGCAGGCGATCGCCTACGGCAACGTCTACGTCGCCCAGGTCGCGATGGGCGCCAACCCGCAGCAGACCCTGCTCGCCTTCCGGGAGGCGGAGGCATATTCCGGCACCTCGCTCATTCTCGCCTACAGCCACTGCATCGCCCACGGTTTCGATCTGCGTTTCGGGCTGCGCCAGCAGCGCCTCGCGGCCGCGAGCGGCTACTGGCCGCTGTTTCGCTTCAACCCGGCGATGCGCACCGTGCGCGAGCGGCCCTTCCGGCTGGATTCGAGGCGCCCGACGATCCCGTTCAAGGACTACGCCTACCGGGAGCTGCGCTACCGCGAGCTCACCGAAACCGATCCGCGGGCCGCCGCCGAGCTGCTCGTCCAGGCGCAGCAGGTGGTGCTGGAGAAATACCGCCAGTACGAGGAGCTCGCGACCCGCGGCGGGGAGAGCTTCCATCCGGCGCAGGGCCGTCCGGCCCGTCCCGGCGGAGCGATCTGAAGTGCATTATCGGGCATGCCCGTCTTGGCGAGGCGCATCGACCCATGGGCATTCATAACGCGGATGTTGCCGACGCGTTCGACGAGATCGGCGATCTGCTCGCCATCCAGGGCGGGAACCCGTTTCGTATCCGCGCTTACCGGCGGGCGGCACGGATCGTGCGCAGCTTCCCGAAGGAGCTCGCCGAGATGCACGGCCCGGAGGAATACGATGCGATCCCCGGCATCGGCGCGGACCTCGCCGGCAAGATCACCGAGCTGATCGGCAGCGGACGCATCGAGGCGCTCGAGAGGCTGCGACGCGAGATACCCCCGCAGACGCGCGAGCTGCTGAATCTGCCCGGCCTGGGACCGGTGCGGGTGCGCGCGTTGATGACGCAGCTGAAAGTAAGGAATGAGGCGGATCTCTCCCGCGCGCTCGCCGCCGGCCGGGTTGCCGCGGTCCGCGGCTTCGGGCCGGGGCTCGAGTCGCGACTCGAGGCGGCACTGGCCAGGAGAGAGCCCGGAGCGCCCCGGCGCCTGCCGCTGTCGGTGGCCGCGCAGTATGCCGTGCCGCTGCGCGAGTACCTGCAGTCCCTGCCGGGCGTCTCGCGGGTCGAGGTTGCGGGGAGCTTTCGCCGGGGCCGCGAAACCGTCGGTGACCTGGACATTCTCGCGAGCGCGGTCTCGGGCGCGAAGCTGTTCGCGGCGCTGAAGCGATACGCCGATCTGCGCGAGCTCTCGGCCTCCGGCACGACCAAGGCCTCCGGCATCCTGCGCAACGGGCTGCAGGTCGATGTGCGGGTGGTGGCGCCGAAAAGCTTCGGCGCGGCGCTGCACTACTTCACCGGCAGCAAGGACCACAACATCCACATGCGGCGCCTCGCGCAGGAGCGCAACTTGAAGCTCAGCGAGTACGGTCTGTTCCGCGGCACACGGCGCCTGGCCGGCGAGACCGAACGGGGCCTGTATCGCGCCCTGGGCCTGGGCTTCATCCCGCCGGAGCTGCGCGAGGATCGCGGCGAGATCGAAGCGGCGGGCCGCAATGCGCTGCCGGCGCTCATCGAGCGATCGGACCTCGAGGGCGACCTGCACGTGCACACGAATGCCTCCGACGGCGCGGGCACGCTCGAGCGGATGGTCGCGGCCGCACGGGCGCAAAAGCTTTCCTACATCGCGATCACGGATCACTCCAAACACCTCGGCATCGTGCACGGACTGGACGCGGAGCGCCTGGCGCGCCAGGGGGAGGCGATCGACGCTCTCAACGAGAAACTGCGCGGTTTCACCATCCTCAAGGGCGCGGAGGTGGACATCCTGGAGGATGGCCGGCTCGCGCTGCCCCGGGAGACGCTCGAGCGGCTCGATCTGGTCGTGGCCGCCGTTCACGATCACTTCGGCCTTTCCGAGGCGAAACAGACGGCGCGCCTGCTGCGCGCTCTGGAGGGGCCGTGCGTGTCGATCCTCGCCCACCCGTTCGGCAGACTGATCGGCGAGCGCGAGCCGTACGCGTTCGACTTCGAGAAAGTGCTCGATGCGGTGCGCGAGCGGGGCGGGTGCCTGGAAGTGAACGGCCAGCCCTCGCGGCTGGATCTGGACGACAGTCACATCAAGGCGGCCGTCGAGCGGGGAGTGCTGTTGTCCATCGCGAGCGACTCGCACTCGGCCGATCAGCTCGGGAACCTCGATGGCGGCGTGCGACAGGCCCGCCGCGGCTGGGCCCGCAGGCAGGATGTGCTCAACACGCGCAGCGTGTCCGAGGTGCGCGCGCTGCTGCGCGAACACTAGGCGAGCCGCGCGGCGGTGGCCGGTCCGATGACTTCGAGCGCAAAGCCGCCTGCCGTGAGAATCCGCCGCGGCGGCAGCGCCGGGACGGCCACTGTGAGCGTGCGCGTGCGCGACCTGGCGCAGATGTTCAACTCGCTCGATCCGTCCCCGTTCTGGGACCGTGATCTCGATCGGGAGGCGGCCCAGTTCATCGAAGAGGAGTTCGGCGACAAGCGCGCCGCCAGGCAATGGCATCTCAGCGTACACGCGAGCGAGAGCGCGATTCCGGCGGCGGACCTGCGCAGCGCCGTCGCGCGCTACTATCAGCGGATGGCCGGCACGAGCCGCCGCCGCCAGCGCGAGCAGATGCGTCTCGCACAGCTTTCGCTGCTCGGCGGCGCGACGATTTTTGTCATGAGCATGGGCGCGCGCTCGGTCCTCACGCGGCTCCTGCCGCACGATACCTCGTCGCTGATCGGTGAGGGGCTGATCATCCTCGCCTGGCTCGCGCTGTGGCGTCCCACCGAGTCGCTGGTGTACGGCTGGGTGCCGCTGTTGCGGGAGCGGCGGCTGTACGAGAGGCTGGCGGCCATGCGAGTGAGCGTGCGCGTCGACATGAGCGCTTCCGGCGCGTCGCACGCGTTGGCCCCGGGCGACACTTCCGTCGCGAGCGACGATGCGCCGCCGGATGCGAATCCCGTGTAGGTTTCGGCCAAGCTGGCGATGCGGCGGCGATCCTTGTAGGGTATTCGCAAGCCAGGTTTTCCTGGGCGTTGTATTCCAACGCAAGTCTGTATATGTCCTTACGGCAACGCTTGCCGTCGAGATATTATGCTTGTCGTCGTTCGCGTGGGTTGAGCCGCGCGCCGGCGGCCGTCGCGGCGCCGCGCCGCGGCGACGATATGAGGAGACTGCATGAGCGACTCCAAGAGCAACACGTGGGCCATCGTGCTCGCGGCCGGAGAGGGCAGGCGATTGCGAGGCCTGACCACCACTCGCAGCGGTCTGGCGATCCCGAAGCAGTTCTGCTCGCTCGATCGGGGACCCTCGCTGCTGCAGGAGGCGCTTGCGCGCGCCGCGGGCGTCACCGCGTGGGAGCGCATCTGCACCATCGTCGCCTCTCAACACCGGCAGTGGTGGAGCGGCCAGCTCCACAGCGTTCCGCCGGACAACATCATCGTTCAACCCCGCAACAGCGGCACCGCCAATGGTGTGCTGCTGCCGCTGCTCATCATCCTGGAGCGAGACCCGCTGGCGCGCGTGGTCGTGCTGCCTTCGGATCACCACGTACGTGACGAGCGGCAGCTCGCGCGCGCGCTACGCCGCGCGGCGGCCCCGCCCGAGCTCGATCCTCCTGAAATCGTCCTGCTCGGACTGGAGCCACGGACCGCCGACACGCAGCTCGGATACATCGTGCCGCACCGCGAGGCGGGGCGCGCGTACCATCGCGTCGGTCAGTTCGTGGAGAAGCCGCAGGCGGCGCTTGCGGCGGCCCTCGTCCGCGGGGGTGCGTTGTGGAACACCTTCATCATCGCCGCGGACGCCTCGGCGCTGCTCGAGTTGTATGAGCGGCGCTGCCCGGAAATCGTCTCGGCCATGCGCGCGATCGTCCGGGGCGCGCGCCGCGGTCCGGTGGTCGATGAGGGCCTGGCGGGGCTCTACCAGTTGCTGCCGCATCTGGACTTCTCGCGCGCCATCCTGCAGGGGCAGGAGGAGCTGCTGCGCGTGCTGCCCGTGGTGGAGTGCGGCTGGAGCGATCTAGGCACCCCGGACCGGGTTGCCGAGGCGGTGGACGCGTTGCGACGGCGTGGTCGCGCGGAAAATCGCGAAGCCTGCCGCCCAGCCCTTGGGCAGGCTTTGCTGAGCCTCGCGGCCCAGCACCGCCAGCTTCGCGGTGCGGCCTCCGCCCCGCAATAGCAATATATAGAATAGCTCCGCCTGTAGCCCGGCCGGCGCCGCGGTCAGCCGTTCCCTGCGTGCGCCTGTCGGGAAACGATACCCGCAAGGGCGGCGATCTCGCCGGCCAGGTGTGCCAGCAGATCATCGGCGGAGACGACCCCGATGAGGGCTCCGTTCTCCGCCACTACGGGCGCACGCCTCACGCCGCGCGCACGCAGGTGCGCCACGGCGGCTCCGACCGAGTCCTGCTCCGAGATCACGAGCGGATGCGGCGTCATGGTCTCGGCGGCGCTGATGCTCGAGAGGTCCGCGGCCCGGGTGATCCGCGCGCACACGATGTCCCGGTCCGTGATGATGCCCGCCACCTGCGGGCGGTGCGGACCTCCCTCCGTGACCACGACCGCCCCAACGTGCCGCTCACGCATCAGCCGCGCGACGTCCGATAATGATGTGCCGGGCTCCACGGCGACCGCGGGGCGGCTGCAGAAACTTCCGACGTTCATGCGCGGCTCCAGACAGGGGCTCTTCCCCGGGTAGTTCGACACAACTTCAGGCGCGCGCCAATGCGTATCAATGCGGATGGCAGGCGGTATCGGCCGCGGTTATCGTGGCCCACGTGAAGATACGCGATCTGTACACGCCGCAGCCGCACACCGTATTCCGGGACGAGCCGCTCGCCGATGCGGCGCGGAGCTTGTGTGATCGGCATGTCGGCGCGCTGATCGTTCTGAAGCGCGGCGACTCGCTGCGCCGGCCGATCGGTATCCTGACCGACCGGGATATCGTGCGCGGGGAGTTTCAGCGGGGAGCGGATCTATACGTGCTGACGGTGGGAGATGTCATGACGCAGGACCCGCTGGTGCTCGTGGCCGATCTCGGTCTCACCGAGGCCATCGAGGCGCTCAACGCGCGGTCCGTGCGCAGGGCGCCGGTCGTCGACGCCTCGGGCGTGCTCCTCGGCATCATCACACTCGACGACCTGCTGCCCGCGCTCGCGCGCGAGCTGATGACCCTCGCCAATCTCATGGGCGCCCAGGCGAGCCGCGAAGGGCGCCACTGATCCACCGGGGGGCTCAAAGGTTCGGGTCCCGACTCCCGGAGAGGTGGCGTGGAGACAACTCTCGAGGCACGCCGTCCCGCCCGCGGCGGCGCGGTTCGTGCCGGCACCTTCGAGACATTATTGTCAACCCGCCTTCGGCGCTTTGCGCGTCGACATGTTCGGGCGGGCGCCTGGATCGTTCATCTTGTCGAGGAGCTCCTTGACGTAGTGGTAGCCGTCCGCCAGCGCCCGGCGCCCTTTGGCAGTGGCGTAGTAGCGTCGCTGACGGCCGCCCTCGCTGGCGCGTTCGTGCAGGTAGCCCCGTCCGGTCAGCCGGTGCAACAGAGGATAGAGCGTGCCCGGGCCGATCGAATATCCGTGCCGGCGCAGCTCTTCGATGAGGCCCAGCCCGTAAACGTCCTCCTCGGACGCGTGATGCAGCACATGAAGCTGTATCAGGCCGCGCCAAAGGTCGCCGTGACTGCTTCTCGGACGGACACGCATCGGCGGGATCATATGCGAAGCGGACGACAATCCATAGGCGGTCTGTTCCCGGGTGGATGTCGTATTATCGGAATCCGATAATTGGCCGTCAACGATGGCCGTCTATGGACACGCGCCGCCGTAATCCGCTATCGTGCGGGATTGCTCAGGAGACCGCACTGCGATCGCGAGCCGATATCCCGCCGGTTGCCGCTTTTCGACAGCCGGTGGGTCCCGGTGCGCGCGGCTGAGCGGCCGCGCGCGAATCGGTCGGTCACGTCAACCACGACAGGACAGAATGTTGAGCAGACACCGAGGCCTGATCGCTCTGGCGCTCGCCGCGTTGGCGCCGGCTACCCTTCCTGCGGCTCACGCCGTCGCACCGACACCCCCCTGCAGCGGTCCGTCGGGCCTGCTGGGGCTGCTCGACCGGCCGACCATCGGGGATTCCAGCTGCGTGGTTGCGCAGGGGATGACCGTCATCGAGGCGGGCGCGACGGCCGGCAGCCTGTACGGATTTCCGGGCGGCGAGATCGATACGCTGCCGAATCTCGAGCTGCGCTGGGGCCTGTCCGGGAATTCGGAGCTCGTCTGGCTGCCGCCGAATTTCCAGTACGAATCGCTCAATGCCGGACCGCGCGGTCCGGCGGCCACGGTACGCGGCCTCGGTCCGACGACGGTCGGCATCAAGCATTCGTTCGGCTATACCGAGCACTGGCAATGGACCGCCGAGACTCTGGCGACGCTGCCCACGGGCGACAGCACGTTCGGCAGCCATGGATTCGGCGGCGCGATCAACGCCATCGTCAGTTACGGCAACGGTCCGCTCGGGGTGACGCTGATGGCCGGCGTCACCTCGCAGACCGAGCCTACCGCGGCCGGCGGCCTGCGCTTCCAGAGCCTCAATCCCGATCTGGTGGTGACCTGGGAGTCGAGCTCGCGACTGCAGTTCTACGGTGAGATCTACGCACAGTCGCACTCCGGCTACCGGCAGGGCTGGGGCAGCGATGCCGACGGCGGGCTGCAATATCTCGTCGCTCCGGATTTCCAGGTGGATCTGGAGGAAGGCGTGCGGATCCAGGGAGATCTCGGCGGGTTCTCCAACTACACCGGCGTCGGGCTCGGGTTGATGTTCTGACGGCCGCGCGCGGCCGTCTTTGCGGCGAGAGGCGGGCCGGTCATTCCCAACGCGGCACCAGGAAGCGCGCCGGACAGTTGTCTTGCGCGAACGGCGCGTTCATGAGCGATCCAGCCCGCGGGAATCGGCTCAGTGCGTCGGCATGCAGCGTGATCCACAATTGCGTCAGCACCACGCGTCCGCGGCGGTTGCGGGCGCACCGTAGCTGCAGCGCCGAACGCCGGTCCGTGCCGAAGGCGCGCATGAAAGCACGGATGACGTCGGCACGCCGCACCTCATGGCCAGGGACACCGAGGGTCAGATAGCGGCCGAATGCGCTGCCGACCACCTGCCGGCGCATGCGCATCTGCGTGTCGAAGAACATCCGCGGATTGAAGCCGAAACACTGGACGTGCTTGTCGTATTCGTGTCTCAGCAGTCCGTGTCTCAGGTGCGGCATCAGGAGATTCAGCCGCCTGAGCGTCGCGGCCGGCAGTGGCGGCGCGCGATCGCTGGCATGGAGGTATTCGCAGCCGCGGCGCCACCATTGCGGCGCACTGACCCCACGATCCACGAGAGACCGCGGCCGCGATGCCCACAGCCCGTGCAATCCGATGAGGACGCTGCGCGGCTGGTCGCGCAGACAGCCTGCCTCGGTCCCGCAGAATCCCGGCTGCCAGGTGAGCGCGAACGTGTAGTGGGCGAAAGTGCCGTGCCGGGCGGGAGCGAGCGTCGCCGCGCCCGCCGCGGCGCCGAGCGTGCCGCCCAGAACGAATGTGACCAGCAGCGCGTTGCGGGCGTAATGCCGGAAGAACGGCTCGAGGCGCCACCCGGCGGGGGCGAGTTTGCGTGCATCGGCCCGGGAGCGCCAACGGAGCGTCACCACGACGCGGAACACGGCCAGGGAATAACAGTGCATGACGTACATCGGCTGATGTCTCGTGAACGGTTTGGCGGACGGGTTGATGGCGTGCACAGGCATGGCCGGATCGCCGTTGGGAATATTCGCATGCGCGAATATGCCACGTCCAAGCCCGCGGTGTATGAAAGCTCCGCTGTCCGCCCACGAGTGGCGAGACGGTTTCCGAGAAAAAACGGCAGTGCCGCCGTTGAATAATTGAGTGTCAGTAACCCGCCGCGTCGGCGCCAACGCTCCGTAGCCCGGCTCATTTCCGTCTTTGACGTTGCGTTGGCGATGGTGTCATGCCAGCATGGCTGATCGGGTGGATCTGCGTGCGGGTGGATTGCCTGCGGCGCGGACGCCCAATCATTGGGGAGAATTTAGAATGAAAACGTCTCGCATTCCCAAGCTGATGATCATGGTTCTCGGGCTGATGCTGGTTTGTGGGCTGGTGGCGGCCCAGGCCGCCGACTCCGGCGGCGTCATCCGCGATTACGATATCATCGTGCCGCCACCTCAGGACCATGCGTTCCGCGAAGGCATGAAACACTGGGAAAAGTGCATGCGCGATCATGGCAGCTCGCAAGCGATATATGCCTATGACGCGGAAACGGGTGATCAGAGCCGCTACGCTTTCCTGGTGCCGCACGCGAGCTGGGCGGAAATCGACCAGCATACCGCGGCTGGTAAAGCCTGCCGTGACACGTTCGTTCGTTCCGTTTTGCCTCATTTCGCCGGCGGCGTCAGCGCGATCCTGCAGGTCAACGGCAAGGCGACCTACGATCCGGATAATGCCTCCCCGACCACGCCGCTGTGGTGGGTCAGCGAGTACCGCATCAAGCCGGGGAAATACCACGAGTTCCTCGGCATCGCGCACGCATTCGCCGCCGCGGCGGCGAAGACCGGTTGGGAGGTTCATTTCACCGGCTACGAGGTCATGGGCGGCGGCAAGGGGAGCCCGCAATTCCTGCTGGCATTCCCCAACAAGTCGTGGGCGGAAGTCGGGATGAAACCGAATCCCTCCACCCGCAAGATGATGGGTGGCGTCTACGGCAAGGCCGCCGCCGCCGCACTGTTTCACAAGTTGTTCCACGTCATCCGAGACCAGTGGTCGAGCATCTGGAGCTATGACAAGGAATTGAGCTCCGTGCCGGCCAAGGCGCAGTAGCGCAATCTCACCGACGAGGTGCGGCGGGCCTCTTGGGCGCGCCGCACCCCGCGCTCAAGTGTTGGTGGATGGCGCGGGCCCATAGCGGTCCGCTGGCCGCGTCGTGACTGGCCAGATCGCGGACCTCGTCGTTGGCCTCGGGGTCCAACGCCGTTCTCGTGTAGGTCACGTCCACGCGTGTCTTGCCCGCATCCGCCCTGGTGAGCTTTACGTCGACCAATGTCGCGACGAGATTCGGGATGGTGGCGACGTATTGCATGCGGCCCCCGCCACGTCGTAGAGCGTGTTGACCCATATGCTCGTGTGGGGACCGCGGGCAACGGTAAAGACCGCCCCCTCGATGTCCTCGCCGGGCCACGGGTAGAGGAATACGGGCCTCCATTGCGTCCCTGCCCAGCTCATCTCGGCCCGCGGACCGAACAGCAGCGCGGTCCTCGAGAAGGGGGCATCGACCTCGAAGTCGAAGCGGGTCGAAAGACGAGCGGGTTCCACAACGGGTTTCATGGTCTGGCCGATTCCGATCGAGCCGGGCGCGGGTATGCCGATGCAATACGGATGACTCGCCCGGTCACTGCTTGCGATCCGTCATGCGGTGACTGTCGGCGGCCGTCAGGGTGAGGCCGTACAAGGCTCTCAATTGGCCGATTTCCTTGAGGGTGCCAGGGGAGAACGGCGTCTTACCCTCGAAGGAATGCAGGACGACTCCCTCCAGCAGATCGCCCAGGCTCATGTCCTTCAAATCCGCGAGCGCCTTCAGCACTTTCAGCAGCCGCTTTTCCATGCGGACACCGGTCTGAACGCGTTCGACTTCCTTCAGGTTTTCTTTAGTGCGTACCATGATAATAAAGTACCAGGGTACAGAATAAGGCGCAACCGGGCCCCGGGCGCGGCGCAGTGTCGATGAGACCCGATTCCGAACAATGGTCGGCGTACGGCTCTAAGGTATTGATATCGCTAGTATTCCAGACTGTGAAGCGCTTGGCTCATCCTGAGCCTCGTCGCTTCGCGACCGGCCTTCGGGCCGATGCGGTGCTTCCGCATCGGAAGTCTCTGATTCGAACCCGGTATCGCTACGGTTGCGGGAGGGGCGGGATCAAAAGTCGCTTCAGCTTCGTGTTCCGGGTTTCCGCGACGCTGTTTTACGCACAACGTCAGACCGAGTACGCGGCGTTTTGCGCGACTCGAGATCCTGCACGGCCTGGCGAATGAGGTGCCAAAGGAATTCGACAAAGGGTCCGGGTTCATCGTCGACCTGCGCTTTTTCGACCGACCTGAAGAACGGGACCCGCTCATCGCTGCGAATCGTTACCCACGGGAGACCCGAGGTCAGCAACGCATGGTTCATGAGCAGTCGCCCGAGGTGCCCGTTGCCGTCCAGGAATGGATGGATGGTGACAAACTCAAGATGAACCAACAGCGCGCGCGTGACCGCAACCAGGTCATTGCGCGCGGCGAAGCGCTCGAGTCCGCCTATGAGATCAGGCACCTTCTTGGCGTTCGGGGGCACATGGCGCCAGCCCCGGAGGCCGACCCTGTCCTGACGCCAGCCGCGCAGTGCCGCGGTGTCCGCGAGGCCGGCGTCCACTGACGGGCGAAACAGTGTCTCGTGGAGGTCGAGGATGAGCGCGGAATCAACAGGGTCTTTACGGCGGGCGCTTTCGAGGACCAGTTCGTACGCGATCGTGTACCCCTGAACCGCCATCGCCGCTTCGAGAGTCTTACGGTCCTGAGGTCCATCGGGAAGCGACTCTCCGCGCACGATGGCGTCGGAGATCTCGCGCGAGATTCGATAGCCCTCCATAGTTGTGCTGTGATAAGCGTCGTACGCCTTGTTCTCTTCCGCTTGCGCACGCAGCGGATTCCAGCCGAACCTCGGCAACTCGCCGGCGGCGTCGCCGACAATGCGATGAATTTCCGTTTCCTCGCGCGCGAGACGCATTGCTTGCGCGTCGAGCCATGGCGATCCCGTGCCGCGCGGCGTATCCCGCAAAACCTCGGGAACCGCAATACGGGTGCCGACGCCGGTGCGCGCGGGTGTGCTATGGCGGTGCGAAATGCGACGCACGAGATGTTCAAGCTGGCGCGAAAGCGGTTTGTTTTGCAATTCCGCCGCGAGATCCGCCAAGCGCTTTAGAATGACCGGGCGCGGATTCTTCTCGACGCGGGCCTCGAGATCCGGTGTGCGGACCACGAGGTGGCGAAGCCAGGCCGAGACAGGCTCAATGCCGGCAGTGACCTCTCTCTCGTCGAGTGTGGTGAGGATGTCGACGGGCGCTTGGACGGGCAACTGCACGTCACCGGGCGCCGTAACTGTCACGATATCTTCGGCGGTGAACTTCCGCGGCCGCAGACGCAGGCGAAATCCCGGGTAGAGCGTAATCCTGTACTCGCTCCGGTTCGCGGCCTGGTAGGAAGGGAGATCTTCGGGCGGCGAGAAGTCCTCGAGATGGACGCGGATGGCGGCGACACCGGCGATTGCAGCGACCCGGTAGCGCTTTAGGACCAGTGCAACGACCGGCCAGTAGTTTGCGAGGAACACGGCTCGTCCGTCGACGTTCTTGCCCGTGGTGAGAATCCAGGCGCGTCTGCCAGCTGCTTCGAGAACCAGTCCCTCCTGGCGAAGAACGCGGCTGACGGCAGGCGACGGTGCCTCGGACGGGGAGACGACATAGCGCTCGGCATCGGCACGTTCCTTCCACCAGCGTCGCGCGTTCCCCAGGGGGCGTTCGGTAGTCATGCGCATGTATCCGTAAAAATGGACAGCCGTTTACCAGTAAAGTATTATAGCCTTCTATCCGTAATAAGTACTAGCCATACATCCGTAACAGTGGTCGGCTCAGAGGCGTGCGCGAAAAGTGCACGCCGGCTTCGCGGACTTGACCTGAGCCCGGAAAGCTCCGGGAATCCGGGGTGGGTCGAATGACTGGATTGGCGCTCCCGACGGGAATGCCGGCTCATCCTGAGCCTCGTCGCTTCGCGACCGCCTTTCGGCTGTTCACCAAAGTCGCTTGGAGCGACTTTGAACGCGCGGAATCGCCGTGCGGGGCCGCAGGCCCGAGCCACAGGGACCGAGGCGAGCAAAATCGCCCCCGGCAAATTTGTCGAACCCTTTGGGTTCGAACCTTCGCCCCGAATGGAATATGCTGCCGACCGAATAATCCGCTGCCAAGCCGAGATTGGCGCTCCCGACGGGATTCGAACCCGTGTTACAGCCTTGAGAGGGCTATGTCCTGGGCCTCTAGACGACGGGAGCGTGGTTTGAGGGCCGGCTACAAGAGCGCGGTATTATAGGTATCCTTAAGGTTTGCTCAAGCAGAAAGCGCAGAATTGAATTCCTCCCCAGCGCGCCAGGCGGCGCCTCCCACCCCGCCGCGGATCATTCCGCGGGCGGAGCATACGGTTTCACGCTCCCATATCTCCCCGAACGCCCTGCGGGTCCTCTACCGCCTGCGCGACTCGGGATTCCAGGCTTTTCTCGTGGGCGGGTGCGTGCGCGACCTCCTGCTCGGGCTCGATCCGAAGGACTTCGACGTCGCCACGGACGCGCTGCCGGAGCAGGTCAAGCGCCTGTTCCGCAATTGCCGCCTGGTCGGCCGGCGGTTCCGCCTGGCGCACGTATTCTTCGGCCAGGAGACCATCGAGGTCGCCACTTTCCGGGCGGCGACCGCCCCTTCCCAGGGCGAAGAGCCGCTGGAGAACGGGGAGGCCGGCGAGGAGGACGATGGCGAGGAAGGCGAGATCCTCGACCTCGGCGGGCCCGTCACTGAAGGGCGGGCGGCCCGGGCCGAGGCCGCCCATGCTCCCGTCGGGGCGATCCAGGAAGGCGATCTCGACCCCGATGCGGTCCGGATGTTCGATGAGACCGGCCGCATCCTGCGGGACAATGTCTACGGCACCATCCATGACGACGTGTGGCGGCGGGACTTCACCGCCAATGCCCTGTACTACAACGTCGCCGATTTCTCCATCTGGGATTATGTGGGCGGTGCAGAGGACATCGCGGCCCGGCGCCTGCGCATGATCGGCGATCCCGAGACGCGCTACCGCGAGGATCCGGTGCGCATGCTGCGCGCGGCGCGTTTCGAGGCCAAGCTCGGCTTCGAGCTCGATCCACAGACCGCGGAGCCCATGGAGCGGCTGCTCGATCTGCTCGGCGGAGTGCCGCCCGCGCGCCTGTTCGATGAGACACTGAAGCTCTTTCTTTCCGGGCACGGTATACGCAGCCTCGAGGTGCTGCGCCGCCGCGGCCTGCTGGCGGCCCTCCTGCCGAATGTGGACGTCTACCTCGCCGCCCACCCGGACAGCCTGGTCGAGAAGCTGCTGTGCAAGGGGCTCGCCAACACCGATGCGCGCGTCGTCGCCGGCCGGCAGGTGAGCCCGACTTTCCTGCTCGCCGTGCTGCTTTACGGACCCATCGCCCGGATCATCGAGGCCATGCCCCCGAGCCGCTGGCACGAGCTCTCGGCCATCCTCGACGCCTGCGATCAGGCCGTGCGCGAGGCACAGGCCCACCTGGCCATCCCGAGGCGTTTCGCGCTCGGCGTGCGCGAGATGTTCGCGCTGCAGCCGCGCCTGGAATATCCGCGGGGACGGCGGGCGTTGCGCCTGCTGGCCCACCCCCGGTTTCGGGCCGGCTACGACCTGCTGCTGCTGCGCGCCGAGCTTGGCATGGCATCCGCCGAGACCGCGCAATGGTGGACGCAGCTTCAGGAGGCCGACGAGCAGGAGCGGGGCCGGATGGTCGAGGCGCTGACGCACAGCGGCGAGCGGGCAGGGAGTGGGCAGAAGCCCAGGGGCCGGCGCCGCAGGAGAGGACGTCGCCCACCCGGCACCTCCTGAGCGAAGCGGCGGGGCCGATTACCCGGCTCCGGGCGGCGTTGGTCACAACGGTGCGCGGCACACCGGCGCCGAAGGAGGAAATCCCCGGATGGAACGAGCCATGAGCACTCGGGCGATCTGGCAGCCGGCCTATATCGGAATCGGCAGCAATCTCGAGGGACCGCGCTCGCAGGTCCTGCGGGCCTGGGAGCGGCTTGCCGGATTGCCGGACACGCGCGCGGTGCTGTGCTCGCCGCTGTACCGCTCGCGACCCTTGGGGCCTCGTGCGCAGCCGGAGTACGTCAATGCCGTGGCCGGAGTGCTCACACGGCTCGACGCCCGTGCCCTGCTCGGGGAGCTCAAAGCCATCGAAAGGGACTTCGGCAGGCCGCCGCAGGGGCCGCGCTGGGGGCCGCGCATCATCGACCTGGATCTGCTGGTCCTGGGCCGCGAGCGTCATAGCGGACCGGACCTCACCGTTCCACACCCCGGGATAGTGGAGCGCGGCTTCGTTCTGTATCCTCTGGCGGATCTCGCCCCGGATCTCGATGTGCCCGGGCTCGGTCGAGTGACCGAGCTCAAGGCACGGGTTGCACCCGAGGGTCTGTGGCGTCTCGAAGAAGCAAAGGGGGAATGACGGCCGCACGCGGCACGGGAGACCATGGCAGCTGAGCACCGGTTTATCGTGGTGGAGGGGCCGATCGGCGTCGGCAAGACCAGCCTCGCGCGCATGCTGGCGCAGAGCCTGTCGGCGCAGGCGGTGCTGGAGGATGCCGCCCGCAACCCCTTCCTCGAGCGATTCTACAAGAGCCCGCGCTCAGGGGCTCTGCCGGCGCAGTTGTACTTCCTCTTCCAGCGCTGCCAGCAGCTCGCCGCGCTCAACCAGCAGGATCTGTTCGCACCGGTGCGCGTGGCGGACTACCTGTGGGAGAAAGACCGATTGTTCGCGCGGGTGACGCTGGACGATGCGGAATTCGCGCTTTACGAGCAGGTGAGCGGCCGGCTCGACGTACAGCCGCCGAAACCCGACCTGGTGGTATATCTGCAGGCGCCGGTGGATGTGCTGCTCGAGCGCATCGCGCGCCGGGCCATCGGCTACGAGCACTACATCGATCGGGAGTACCTGGTGCGCCTCAACGAGGCGTACGCGCGCTTCTTCCACGAGTATGAGGCCGCGCCGCTGCTGATCGTCAACGCCGCCGCCATCGATCCGATCAACAGCCCGGGCGACTACGCGGAGCTGCTCGGCGCGGTCCGGCGCATGCGCCGCGGGCGGCTGTACTACAACCCCATGGGCGGGCGGGCGATCTAGGGCGCTGCGGCCCCCGGACGGCTCCCTGCTACACGTGACCCCATGTA